>Ga0265293_10001768_pt1 | contig 45817 bp, 36 predicted proteins | sample Munlanlewell138R_FD_192505 | JGI IMG/M metagenome (GOLD analysis project Ga0265293, IMG submission 192505) | Leachate microbial communities from a municipal landfill in Southern Ontario, Canada - Leachate well 138R | ecosystem: Engineered > Solid waste > Landfill > Unclassified | place: Canada... | reverse complement strand
GCGCGGCTTGAAAATATTCGACGCACCACCTGCACCAACGATGACAGTTTTGGCCTTAAAGACGTGATAGTTGCCTGTTCTGACATTAAAGCCAACAGCACCGGCAATGCGGTTCTCTTTGGCCTCATCCAGCAACAGATGCGTGATACAAATGCGGTTATATATCTTGTCGGCTGATTTTTTCGCCGCTTCGGCAACAATAGGCTTGTATGATTCACCATGAATCATGATCTGCCATCGCCCTTCACGTAGATAAGCGCCGGTCTTGGGGTTCTTCATCATCGGCAAACCCCACTCGTCAAACTGGTGTACCGCTGAGTCAACATGACGGGCCATATCAAAGGCCAGATCTTCACGAAGCATACCCATCAGGTCGATACGTGCATATCGGACATGATCTTCCGGATTATTCTCACCCCAGCGCGTACCCATATAACAGTTGATCGCGTACAGGCCCTGGGCGACCGCGCCGGAGCGGTCGATATTGGCCTTTTCCGCAATAACGATCTTCTTGTCGCGGCCCCAATACCTCGCCTCATACGCAGCGCCTGTGCCTCCCAAGCCTGCACCCACTACCAGAATATCGATATCGTCTTCGTAAATTGTCTCGTGGCGCATTAGTAGTAGACCCCTTTCTTAAGTTTTAAGCCGGCGGCCTTAAGTGTGTGTAAGCCACCATCATCGAAACGGATGTTTTCCGGTTCAAAACACAGCAATTGGCTATCTCGTATTTCTTTGTCTGGTTTGGGTAATTCAGCAAGTTTCGGGATTGCCGAACCCCAAGGTTTGGTAGTAGTAGGCGACAGGAAATTCTTTTCACGCCCATCTCTAAACGTTATTTTCCAGGCAATTGTGCCTTTCTCTTCTTCACGCAGGACGCGGACACTGTGCCCAAGCGGCGCAAAGTCGGCATAGCCTCGTACATCAATCGCATTCTGAGGACATGCCTTGACGCAGGAGTAACACTCCCAACACATATCAGGCTCAATGTTATAGGCGCGTCGATGTGTTTTATCGATGTGCATGATGTCAGATGGGCAGATATCCACGCAGTGTCCACAACCATCACAACGAGTCATATATACGAAAGTTGGCATATTGTTGCTCCGTCTCTATCTAATTAAATTAGTTAAAAATCAGTAATGGTTGGGTCTTTCACGTTTGATGCCAAGCCCCATGTTCAAAGGTGCGTCTTTCAGTAATTCCATCGAATGCCTGTCCCTATCCCTGGGATTTGTTCTGTCAGCCATTTCAGGCAAGTTCTCTCTCGAACCATCGGCCCGGGTAACCCGTTTTTGAAAAGCGGCAGCGGGCTTAAAGAACATGTGGGCAAATTTTGACCAAAGTACGCCGCCAAAAAGCATGGTGCTAGAGGAGATGAACAAAACAAGAAACAGAATTGACGATCTATCGAGGCCTAGCGACTGGGTAAACGACCAGATTAATCCGAACGTCGCGGTCGTGAGCAATGAGATAATGAATAAATCCGCACGTTCGAAGCGATACCATGGAAGACCTTCAGCAGAAACATCAACGCGGATAAACAACCAAAACCAGTATCCGCCCACGCAAAGCATCAGCGCACCGATATGCCATAGCAATGGCAGGATGGAGGGTGTAAACCTCGCCGGCGTTGGATAGCCGAAAATCATAATGACGGTAGTTGCAACGAATATGATGAAACCGTACATCATCAACAGATGTGAAATCCTGCGCCTTGTATTGCAGAACTCGCCAGATGTGAGCACTTCGTTCGCCAGCACTTGAATTGCAATAGATGCTTTTACGACGGAACCTACTGGCTGCTTCGCACGATTTTTCGCTTTTTTTGCATTCTCGAAAAAGTACTGGGCACTTTTCTTGTGCACCATATCTAATATGGTGCCGCCGACCACCAGCAAGAACATCAAAATAATATAAGCCTGCATGATTGCGGGTGATATGGACGCCGAAAGCTCGGAAAAGGGGTTGCTCATCAACATTGCGTTGTCCTCAAGTATTTTGGTCGTTGGAGTGCGTTTACAATCAGCTCGCTGTCGGTATTCATAAGTGTGCCGCTGGCCAAGGCCGAGGCTTGTTTTTGTTTACCTTTTTCAGAGAGCCGAGTTGTCTTTGTTTTGCTCATGCACGATCTCCTGGGTGATTCCCGCCGACCTGCTGGCGGGTTGGTGCTATAGGCACCAGAGATTTTTTTATAAGACACACTGAAGCAAACAGAGTGACTTTTTTCGTTGTTGAACGGTATGTTTGAATGTGTTTGTTACTGCTGTAACTTAGTTGGGCAAACCAGGCTGATCTGTGCGGTGGCGCACAATGAAATTCAGATATCAGTTAACCTGAATAAACCTGGGGTCTGGTCAATTACACCTACCGAAGATCCCAATTCTGGCCTCGAAGGCTCTGATCTATCGGAAATCCTGATGGTTTGAACCTGTCTGAGGAAACCGAACCACTAATCTCCTCCAATCCGCAAATACAGAATCAGTTGGATTCATCAGGTTTTGCTGGATGACGATGGTGAATATTTCGTGCCGTTATATCCTGCACACTCAGTGAACTATAGATAACGCCTTGATGTATAGTCGGCATTGTTATACTGGCAACTAATAAGCGCGTGCATGAGTTTTTTATCTGTCGTCTTCAGCTGGATGTTTCCATGAAACTTGAGTTTATATTTTTAAAATGAAAAACATAACAGTAGTCACTTTACTCGTACTCGCTTCATTCTGTTGCCATGCCGATGTAGCACAATCCAGCCGCACAGATGCGCTGACGGGCGCGGAAACATGGGAAATTCAGGTGGATGGCGTACATTTCTCATTGACCCAGTTGCTGCCTGATCAGCTCAGGGCCTTTTATGTCAATCGAGGATTTACGCTGGAGCAGATAGAGCTATATGCTGCTTCCTGTGTCTACATGACCGTGCTACGCAATGACAGGGCGCCGGGTGTGATTCGCACGGTGAGCAGCCGTTGGCCGATTTCGGTAAATAACAGGCCTCACGAACTGATACCGGTGGAGCAATGGGTAGAGCGTTTTTCTGCTGCAGGGGTCAAAAAATCAGCAGTGATTGCTTTTCGCTGGGCGCAGTTTCCACCCGAGCAGGAGTATCGGCCGGGTGGCGACTGGAACCAGGGTATGCTGTCGGTGGGGCTGCCTGCCGGCAGCCGGTTTGATATTATCGCAACATGGGATATAGCCGGTAATGAATACCGGGCCAAACTTACGGAGGTGCAGTGTGCCAAGTAGAATTAGATGGATGCATTACGCGGGCGTGGTCGCTTTGTTTATGTGCTTTGTCGGCTTGGGCCAGGCAGCCGAATTACCTCTGTTGACGCACAGTCTTACCCCCTCTGCAGGCCAGAGGCCCGCGCCTGTGCTGCGGTTGCAGAATCTGGATGACGAGATCGTTGATATTCATGATTTGAAAGGGAAAGTTGTGGTTGTTAATTTCTGGGCGACCTGGTGTCCGCCTTGTCGTCGTGAAATGGGATCACTGGAAAGGCTGCACCAGGCTACCAAGGATAAAAACGTGGAGGTGCTTGCAGTCAATGTTGGTGAGAACTTCGATACAGTGTTCTCTTTTTTAGGCACGGTTGAGCCTTCACCGAATTTTCAGATGTTGTTTGACGAAGACGCGCTCTCGATGGGGACGTGGAGCGTAAAAGGCTTGCCCACTACCTACGTGGTCGGTCCTGATGGCCGGATTGCCTATGAGGCTGTGGGGGGGCGGGAGTTTGATCATCCGGAGATCGTGAAAAAGGTCATTGAGCTGGCAGATGATTAATTCTCACTGAAGCCGTCAGCATAATTTTTCGACGGATTCAGTTAGCGAAGATTTTAAAATCTTAGCCAACGACTTAAATCCCTCAGTGTTTTTCTTGTTGTGACGGAGCGGGGAGGCTTTCAGATAACTTGCTTTCGACTCCAGGATACTTGGCGCAGCTCAAACGATTTCTAATGAAAACCGTATGTCGCGGCCAGATCCTCAGCAGATCAGTTACGATCCAGCAGCATGCACAAAACTTTCACTTGTAGCCCTGTGCAGATTTGCGTATCTATATTCTGCTTACCCTTGGCGCAGGCTCTTGCTTTACTACAGACATGGAAAGCACATGGTAGAACTGGCGCTTTCTGATTATCAGCCTGGTTTGCGCTGGTCTGGGCGCAGTTTGGTGGTGAAAAAATCTTCGGCAAAATCCTCATCAACCGCTGCATTATTAACATCGATCAGCGGCTGTTCATATTCAAACCAGCCACGGATGCCGGTCTTGAGTGAGTAGACATGTTGAAAGCCCATGCGTTGCATGGTGTGTGCGGCGAGTACACTGCGATGGCCAGAGCGACAGATGACGATGATCTCGCGTTCACGACCGCTGGCCAGGGCGGCTTCTGTTTCGTCATAATCCCAGTCACAGGCTGATTCAAGCACGCCACGCGGGACATTGAGTGAACCTTCTATGTGTACCGGGTTGAATTCGCTGGGCTCACGTACATCGAGTAGTAGCAGGTTTGGGGTTTCTTTAAGCTTCTCGGCCAAATCCCAGGGGAATAGCTCTTTGACTTCTGGCAGGACTTCGGCGACTAAACTGGAGTAGGTTTCATATTTCATAATGTTTGGTTTTGTTTAGCAGTATAAAAAACAGAGATGGAAGTGTTTTAGGGAAGCACTGAATAACTACCTACGTTGTCAGGGCGTTGTTAAAAAACGGCTCAAAATGCTCATTTACTACGTGTAAACTGCGCTTTCTCGTCGTTTTTTGCCTAGCCCTGACTGCCTCGCCAACATTATTCAGTGCTTCCTTAAGTTATGGTTGCAAGTAAAAATTCACAAGTGGAGTTTTAAGGCATGGCCGTAGAAAAATTTATCCCCATTATGAATGAACAGGCACCCGGGGTGGAAGAAGATGAGCGATTATCAGCTTTTTCCAGCCCATGTGAGGGTAGTGAGCCTTATGCGTTGATGGTGTTGGGTGACAGTATGTCACCTGAATTTATCGAAGGCGATGTAATCATCATCTATCCCAACAATGTCATCACGAGTGGTTCGTATGTTATCGCTCAGCATAATGATGATTATACCTTTCGCCAGTTTATTGAGCAGGATGGCCGCTATTATCTGAAGGCACTGAATGAGGCATACCCTCTGGAGGAGGTGCCTGGTGTTGAGGTGGTGAAGGGTGTGATTGTGCAGAAGAAAGGCAAGGGCGGCGGGCGTAAGAACATCAAGCATTACGTCTGATTTACTGGTAGTGTTCAGGATTCTGAACACTACCAGCGCTTGCGCTTAAACAGAATATCTACACGGTCTGTACCTCTCTCAACGAGTGAGGAGGAGTTAGCACCTCAACTTCAGTGCTGGTGTCCACCTACGCCATGGGCGTGGCCGTGATCAAGTTCTTCTTCTGTTGCATCACGCACGTCTGCTATGGCGACATCAAAGTTCAATGTCTGGCCGGCCAAAGGATGGTTGGCATCTACAGTGATGCTGTCTGCTGTTGCCTCGACAACGGTCACCGTCATAGGTTGGCCACTTTCAGTCGTGGTCTGAAATTGCATGCCCACCTGGATTTCTGCCGAATCTTCAAACATCTCACGCGGCACAGTCTGCACCATATCGTCGTTACGTTCGCCATAACCCTCGGCTGGCGGCACGGAAACCTGTAGCTTGTCTCCCACCTTTTTGCCGACCAGAGCATTTTCCAGGCCGGGTATGATGTTGCCTATGCCGTGTATATAGGCAAGTGGCTCACCGCCTTTGGAGCTGTCGATGATATTGCCCTGGTTGTCAGTGAGGGTGTAGTCGATGGAAACGACTTTGTTTGTGGAAATCTGCATGAAAATAAACCTGATTTGGAAATGAATTGCGCATTGTATGGGCTATGTGGCCCTGTGCCAAGGCATAATCGGTGTTTTACTGTATGCGTCAATTCTGCCGCGTACCTTCCATGTCGATAGCAAACTAGCCCACATAATTTATTAAGGGGCTCTGATGAGCGCGGGGCTAGTGATGGTCGTCATGATGCATTTAAGTAATTCCCCACCATAAATTTATCATTTAATCGCAACAATCAATCACTGAGATGTTTGAGCAATTCTTCCAGCAGGGCAAAACGACTTTCAGCATCTGGCATTTCCTTGCTGATGCGCAGACGCTCCTGGCCGTTGAGTTGGTAGGTCTTGGCCTGGTCCTGTATAAGCCGGATGATCTTGAGGCCATCAATATTGGGTTGTGGGTTGAAGGTGATACGTCCACCGGCAGGGCCGAGCTCGATTTTGCGGATACCAAGCGGCGAGGCCTGTAATTTCAGTTCGGTGATGTGAATAAGGTTTTTGCTTTGTGTTGGCAGCAGGCCAAAGCGATCGATCATCTCCACCTGAAGGTCACGCAACTCTTCCAGACTTTTTGCACTGGCGATGCGCTTGTACATAATCAATCGGCTATGGACATCCGGCAGATAGTCATCGGGGATCAAAGCAGGGATGTGCAGGTCTATTTCGGTGCCGTGATCCAGTGGTCGGTCGAGTTCTGGTTCCTTGCCGGACTTGAGGGCGGCTACGGCGCGTTCGAGCATTTCGCTGTATAGCGTGAAACCTATTTCCTGCATTTGGCCGCTTTGGTCTTCACCCAGTAATTCACCAGCACCACGTATTTCCAGATCGTGTGTGGCGAGGGTAAAGCCAGTGCCCAGCTCTTCGATGGCGGCGATGGCTTCCAAACGTTTGACCGCATCGGCGGTCATTTGTCGGCGCTGTGGCACAATTAGGTAGGCATAGGCGCGATGATGAGAGCGACCTACGCGGCCACGTAACTGATAAAGTTGGGCCAACCCCAGGCGATCGGCGCGATTGATGATGATGGTGTTGGCGGTGGGGATGTCGATGCCGGTTTCGATAATGGTAGTACAGACAAGAATATTGAAACGCTGATGATAAAAATCGGACATGACGCGCTCCAGCTCGCGCTCTGGCATCTGCCCATGGGCATGACGTACGTTGGCTTCAGGGAGCAGTGCGGCTATTTCATCGGCCATTTTTTCTATAGTTGCGACATCATTATGCAGAAAATAAACTTGACCGCCGCGCTTGATTTCGCGCAGGCAGGCCTCGTGGATCAGAGCTTGTTGCCATTCGCTTACGAAGGTTTTCACCGCCAGGCGCTGGGCCGGAGCGGTGGCGATGATGGATAGATCGCGTATATGCGCCAGTGACATATTGAGCGTGCGCGGGATCGGGGTGGCTGTCAGTGTCAATACATCGACCTCGGCACGCAGCGCCTTGAAGCGTTCCTTTTGCCGTACACCAAAGCGATGTTCCTCATCGACGATTACCAGACCTAAACGATCGATCTTGATGCTTTCCTGCAAGAGTTTGTGTGTGCCGATGATGATGTCGATCTTGCCTTGCTGCAGGTCAGCAATAATTTGTTCCTGTTCCTTGCGTGACTTAAAGCGCGAGATGCTTTCGATGTGCACCGGCCAATCGGCAAAGCGATCGCGAAAACTTTCATGGTGTTGTTGGGCAAGCAGGGTGGTGGGCACTAACATGGCAACTTGCTTGCCATCCATGACGGCGACAAAGGCAGCACGCATGGCTACTTCTGTTTTGCCAAAACCGACATCGCCACAGATCAGACGATCCATTGGCCTGGCAGCGGCCATGTCTTCCAGTACGGCATCAATGGCGGTTTGTTGATCGGCCGTGGGCTCGAAGGGAAAGCCTGCGGCAAATGCCTGGTAAGTGGCCGGATCGGTCTTGTATTTATATCCTTTGCGGGCGGCGCGTTGGGCATAGATAGCGAGCAATTCAGCCGCCACATCACGTACTTTTTCGCGCGCCTTGCGTTTGGCCTTTTCCCACTGACCGCTGCCTAGCTTGTGTAATGGTGCGGCATCAGGTGAAACACCTGTGTAGCGACTGATCAGGTGTAGCGAAGATACTGGCACATAGAGTTTGTCGCCGCCTGCGTATTCGAGCGTGAGAAACTCTTGCACTATTTCGCCTATATCAAGTGTCTGCAGGCCAAGATAGCGGCCAACGCCATTTTCTTCGTGCACTACGGGAGCGCCGGTTTGTAGCTCGGTCAGATGGCGTATGACTGCTTCGGCGTCCCAGCTGGTATGTGATTTACGCCGCCGCCGTTGCATGACTTGCTGGCCATACAATTGCGGCTCGGTAATGACGGCAATGGCTGGCTCCTGTAGTAGCAAACCTTGCTCCAGCGGGGCTACCAGCAGAGCCAGCTTGAGGTCGGTGCCAAGAAATTCCTGCCATGAATCTACCGGTTGCGGCTTGATGCGTGCGCCACCAAGCAGATCAAGTAGCGCCTCACGCCGACCAGCAGATTCTACGGCAAACAAAATGCGGCCAGGGAAGGTGTCGATGAAATTTTGTAGTGCGGCAACTGGTTGTTCTGAGCGGGCATCCAGCAGCAGACTGGGTGGTACCTCGCTGGCGTAATTGAAATTGCCGGCATGTGTTGTCAAGGCAAAGTTTTGTAGCTGAGTACGCGGCCAGGCGGCGAGTTTGCCCATGACCTCTTCAACGCGCAGAAATATCTGTTCGGGCGGCAGCAAGGGACGCTCGATATTGTGGCGTAGTTGTTCGTGTCTGCTTTTGCATTCCGCCCAGAATTCATCAGCTGCACCATTGCTGCCTTCGGTGCTGAAGACCAAGGTCTTGTCTGGCAGATAGTCAAATAGAGTGGCGGTCTGTTCGAAAAAAAGTGGCAGGTAATATTCAATGCCGCCAGGGGCTAGCGCATTGCTGGTGTCGCGGTAGATATGGCTGCGCTGTGGCTCGCCATCAATCGCCAGCCGCCAGGCAGAGCGAAAATGTTTAATGCCAGCCTCATCCAGGGGGAACTCATGGGCAGGTAACAGACTTATTTCATCGACCTTGCTGAGACTGCGCTGGGTATCTGGATCAAAACTTCGCAGGCTTTCTATCTCATCGTCAAACAGCTCGATACGATAGGGCACATGACTGCCCATAGGGAATAGGTCAAGGAGTGCGCCACGCACGGCAAATTCTCCGTGCTCCACTACCTGTGAAACACAGCGATAACCAGTTTTCTGCAGCTTCTGGCGCATCTGTTCTAGATCCATCTGCTGACCTGTTTTCAGCATCAGACTGTGACCTGCTAGGTAGCTGCATGGTGGCAATCTGTGCATCAAGGTGGGCATAGAAGCTATCAACACGCCTCGTTTGGCCGTGGGCAGTCGATGCAGGGTGGCCAGGCGTTCGGAGATGATGTATTGATGTGGTGAGAAGCTGTCGTAGGGCAGAGTTTCCCAACTGGAAAATTGCATTATCGGCAAAGACTCATCATCACCAAGATAAAAGCGTAACTCGTGCTTGAGACGGCTGGCTGTTGCGGTGTCCGCCGTGACCAACAACAACAGAGCATCATGTGATTGGGCTACATTGGCAATTGCCAGGGCAAGACTGCTGCCGTACAGCCGTCCCCAGCGCAGCCGCTCACCTGACAGGAGGGCAGGACGGGGCTGTAGCGGCGAAATATATTGATCGGTCATTAGAGAAGTTGACTTGAAAAACCGCTTATTATAGCGCCATTCAAATAAACAGACATGACCTGCTGTTGCTCAAACGCACCTTTGCAATCCGCAGTGTAAGCGCTTGGCTATCTGGTGTGGGTTGAGCGGAGCAAGATTCGGGTGATTATTTGCCTCAGGCAAATTACAGAACCACATGCCTTAAATTTTAATGAGTCCATCTGCCACACAATTAGAGGTGATCAGAGGAAATCCGGCCGCCTGTTTGCGCAGCAGTGTTGGCTTTGTCTGAATATCCCGAAATCTTTCTTGATACCTTATTTTAATATATAAATCATATGGCATAAATATTGCCTGTATAAAATGCTGTAAAGTCAATACGGTTCCGGTCGGGATCGGGATCACACATCAGGAGAAATTAAATGGCTCATATTGTAATCATCGGTGCAGGCTTGGGTGGTTTGCCTGCTGCATACGAGTTTCGTGCTGTCCTGGGTCGTGGTCATGAGATCACAATCATTAACAGTTCAGAGCTTTTCAGTTTTACTCCATCAAATCCATGGGTGGCTGTGGGTTGGCGCACTCCTAAAGAGATCACATTTCCACTGGAAACATATTTAGCCAAGAAGGATATCAAGCTTATTGCCCAGTCAGTAATAGAGTTCAAACCTGATGAAAACAGTCTTGTGGTAGAAGATAGCAGCACGGTGCAATATGACTTTTTGGTGATTGCCACTGGGCCAAAATTGGCTTTTGACGAGGTTGAAGGCCTGGGGCCGAATGGAGGATATACGCATTCTGTCTGTACTACAGCGCATGCCGAGACGGCATATGAGGGCTGGAAGGAATTTGTTAGGGAACCAGGCCCACTGGTAGTCGGTGCAGTGCAAGGGGCTTCCTGCTTTGGGCCCGCCTATGAAACGGCGTTGATCTATGCCACTGATCTGCGCAGGCGCAAGATCCGTGATCAGGTTCCCATGACCTATGTCACTTCAGAGCCATATATCGGTCATTTGGGATTGGGTGGCGTGGGTGATTCCAAGGGTATGCTGGAATCTGAATTGCGCCAGAATCATATCAAGTGGATCTGCAATGCCAAGGTGACCAAGGTCGAGGCTGGCAAGATGTTTGTCGCTGAGCATGATGATGCCGGTCAGATCATTAAAGAGCATGAACTGCCGTTCAAATATTCCATGATGTTGCCGGCCTTTAAAGGCATAGATCCACTGATAAAGGCAGGTGAGGATTTGGTTAATCCACGCGGCTTTGTCAAGGTCAATGATTTTCAGCACAATACCAAATGGCCAAATATTTATTCTGTAGGAGTATGCATTGCCATTCCGCCAGTTGAGGCTACGCCTGTTCCCACTGGTACGCCCAAGACTGGTTATATGATTGAATCCATGGTGTCGGCGACTGTGCACAACATCAAAAATGTCCTGGAAGGCAAGGAGCCGGATCAAAAAGGTACCTGGAATGCCATTTGTCTGGCGGATATGGGTGATACAGGGGTGGCTTTTGTTGCCATGCCGCAGATCCCGCCACGCAATGTTTCCTGGATGAAGAAGGGCAAGTGGGTACACATGGCCAAGGTTGCCTTTGAAAAATATTTCATCAACAAAATGAAAAAGGGCTCTTCCGAACCGCTGTTTGAAAAATATGTCCTCAAGGCGCTTGGTATCGAGCGTTTGAAATAAGCATCTTTGTGATAAATGCAGGCCGGACTTTGGTCCGCCCTGTATTCCCCCTCACCAACCCCTGGCCCGCTTGCTGGCCAGGGGTTTTATCTTTGTCGCAGTTTGTTATAGAAGGACCACTAACTATAAGGCCATGATTTGTCTTATTTATAGTTGGCCGTGCTTTTCTTCGCAAAACCGAATTTCAAGTAACTTGACATGTCAGTGCGGCATATGGCAATGTCATGACATAAACTGACAAAATAATAAATGGATATATTCCATCATCTGTGGTGTGGAGGAGAACAATGAGTTGCGAGAGCATCGCCAAGCCATCCTGCGAGCAAATCATTAATATCCTGCCTGATCCATTTGTCGTCATTGATCGCAATTATCGCATCATGGCGGCCAATGCACAGTATCGTAAACACTACGGCCTGAACCCTGGCGAGGATGTTGTGGGTCGATTTTGTTATGAAGTTTCGCACCATTCAGAAACTCCATGCAGTCAGCATGGTGAACATTGTCCGCTAGAGATCGTCTTCAACACTGCGCAGCCTACGCAGGTCATGCATATTCATTACGATCAGCATGGGCGTGAAGAATATGTGCAGTTGCAGTCAACGCCTTTGTTTGATGATAATGGCAAGGTCTTGTATGTCGGTGAATATATTTTTCCGGTAAGCCAGAAACAGCAGGACACCTTGTTGATTGGTCGTTCGCGCCCTATGGTACGCATGATCAGCCTGCTGCAGCGGGTTGCGCCAACTACTACCACGGTTTTGCTGCTTGGTGAGAGTGGCACAGGCAAGGAATGTGTTGCCAAATATATACATGAATACTCGCCTCGCAGCAGTGGCTCATTTGTGATCGTGGATTGCGGCACCTTGGGCGAGAGTCTGATCGAAAGTGAATTATTCGGCCATGAAAAAGGTGCCTTTACCGGCGCGGCAGGGCGCAAGAAAGGTTTGTTTGAGGCCGCGCATGGCGGCACCTTGTTTATCGATGAGATAGCTGAACTACCGCTGTCCTTACAGACCAAATTATTACGCGTACTAGAGACTGGAACCATACGCCGTCTTGGCGGCACAGAATATGTCAATGTCGATGTGCGTGTGCTTGCGGCAACACACCGCGATTTACAGCGCATGGTTGAGCTTGGCGAATTCAGGCAGGATTTGTATTACCGGCTTTCAGCCTTTCCGGTGCATATTCCTTCACTGCGCGACAGACCGGATGATATTGCCGCGCTGGCGGAAAATTTTCTTGCCAATAGCGAGGACAGCGATCACTTTGTTCCGCTGGCACCGGAGGTGATTGAGGCCTTGATGACCTATGATTATCCGGGCAATGTGCGGGAATTGCGTAATATCGTCGAGCGTGCAGGGATACTCGCCTATGGTGACGATATGATCCGCCCGGAGCATCTGGTGTTCGAGGGTATTCGTCGTGAAGATGTACAGCAGACGGGCGCAGGTCTGACTGAGTCGCCTGCACATGCCAATCGTAAATTCCTACAGCGTCGCCATGGGCGTTTGTCGGATGATGAGGTGATGTATGCACTGGAGAGCTGCGATGGCCATCGTGCCCGTGCAGCACAACGCCTTGGGGTAAGTGAGCGCACCCTGTATCGTTATGTGGAGCGCATGCGCTGTTCTTGAGCACTTACCCTTGTTTTAGTCAAAGCCTTGCTGTGTAACGATGTTTTTCTATAAGACAAATAAAAAAGCCGCGCCAAAAATGGGCGCGGCAAAAATACCACAGTGTGGAAGGAGAGGAATATGCCACCTAAGCGTCATTAAGGTAGGCTAACTCCGCTTAATCTATAGCAAAGATAATGCCAATATTAAATCACTTGTTTATCATATGGTTATCATGTGCCATCTGCCATTGGTGGCATGACGCAAGATGACAAACGACAGTTTTGTCATGGTCGTCAGATCTGTCATGCCATCCGTTTGACAGCGGCAGCCACACGTTTTTCGTAGGCATCTCTGGCGATGGCCACATCTTCGAGGAAATGTGACATTTCTGACAGCAGCAGGGCTTGCGGGCCGTCGACCAGGGCCTTGGTTGGTTGCGGGTGAAAATCCACCAGGATCATGTTGGCACCTGCAATGACGCCTTGGGCGGTTACATGGAAGATATCCATCAGGCAGTCCGCGCTGCGTTCACGCGATCCGACCGAGTGAGATGGATCGATGCAGACCGGCATGCGTGTCAGGCGCTTCACTACCGGCACATGGGCAAAATCCACCAGGTTGCGATGGGGATCGCCCATATTGGTCTTCATGCCGCGCAAGCCAAACACTACATTGCGGTTGCCTTCAGAGGCGAGATATTCAGCGGCATTGAGGGACTCTTCCAGCGTGATGCCAAAGCCGCGTTTGAGCAGCACTGGGTATTCATGTTGTCGGCCAACACTTTTCAGCAGCTCGAAGTTTTGTGTATTGCGTGTGCCGATCTGCAGCATCACCCCTGTGGGGTTGCCTGCAGCCTGCAAGGCCGCGTGAATTTCTTCGACATGGCTGTCGTGGGTGACTTCCATGGCAATGACCTTGATGTCGTATTTACCCGCCAGTTCGAATACATAGGGTAGGCAATTTTTGCCGTGACCCTGAAAGGCGTATGGGTTGGTGCGCGGTTTATAGGCTCCCATCCGGGCACATACCTGGCCATGATCGCGCAGGGTGCGCAGCATGGTTTCCACATATTCCGGATTATCCACAGCGCAAAGTCCGGCAAAAACATGCAGGTTGTCCTGGCCGAAGCGCACGCCGTTGTATTCAAAATGGCAGTCGCGTTGATCGTCATGATGGCGGCCAAGAACCCGGTACTCGTGTGATATGCGCACCACGCGCGCCACGCCAGGCAGGGCGGCAATATCGTTCTTGTCCAGTGCGGCTGTATCACCAATAAGATAGATTTCAGTAAGCGTCTGCTGGCTGCCGTGTTCTTCATGCACGCGCATCTTTATGTTGGGCAGATGAGCAAGGTAGCTGTTCAAGTTGTTGAACTCATCGCTTTGCTTGCTGATGTGCGGCTGCAGAATGATGATCATCTATGGTGTTCCTTAATTGTTTTTAGGCACGCTGTGAATAACGTGTTGGTGTTCAAAGTAAACGGTGTAACCTGGATAGACCCAGCGGGTGATGGGCGGCTCGCCTACGGCAGGGAGCTTGTTTGTTGGTGTGCCAAAATGCAACTCGACTTGTTTCATGTGCTGGCCACGGGCAGGCAGCGCATTGTTTGATGATGCATTATCCTGCACGAGCTGCTCGGTAGAACTGGCCGGTATTTCAACTACATCGCTGTAGGCGACAGTGCTGACCATAGTCAATATAGCGGCAACAAGACAAGTTGTTTTCTGGCGCATGACATATCTCCTTTTAAAACATGCAGACCTGTTAGGTTGTCAAATATACTGTACTGACTGCCTTTAGGTAAAACTTAGTTGAAGTATTGAGTCATGATAGCTGCACGCGAATTATTTTCTTACCGTAAATACTGGGCCCATCGTTTCGGTACTGCTCCTTTTTTGCCTATGTCACAGGCTGAAATGGATGAGCTGGGTTGGGATTCATGTGATGTGATCCTGGTCACGGGTGATGCCTATATTGATCATCCCAGCTTCGGCATGGCGATGGTAGGGCGTTTTCTGGAGGCACAGGGTTTTCGCGTAGGCATTATTTCCCAGCCTGATTGGACATCAGCGATAGACTTCCAACGGCTTGGCCGCCCCAATCTGTTTTTTGGTGTTACGGCCGGTAACATGGATTCCATGGTCAATCGTTATACCGCCGAGCGGCGTATCCGCAGAGATGATGCTTATACAGCAGGCGGTGAAGGCGGTAAACGTCCAGACCGTTCGGTTATCGTCTACAGCCAGCGCTGTCGTGAGGCCTACGGCGATGTGCCTTTAATCATCGGTGGCATCGAGGCCAGCTTGCGGCGCATCGCCCATTTCGATTATTGGTCAGAGAAGGTGCGCCGTTCTGTGTTGCTGGATGCCAAGGCCGATCTCCTGCTTTATGGTAACGCCGAACGAGCTTTGGCCGAAGTGGCGCATCGTTTGGCCAAAGGTGAGCCCATCTCTGAGATTAACGATGTGCGGGGCACGGCCTTTTTGCGTAGTGTCATGCCCGAGGGTTGGCATGAAATAGATGCCAGTACGCTGGATAGTTCGAATGCGATGCCGGTAGCCGTTGACCCATACCAGGCGCAGGAGGTCAAACCATGTCAGCCAGCGGCAGCGCAGCCTGTCATGTTGCAAGGCAAAAAGCCGCGTCTTGCGCGTGGGCATAGCGTGGTGCGTCTGCCTGCCTATGAGCAGGTGCGCGATGATCCATTATTGTATGCAAAGGCCTCGCGGGTCTTTCACCTGGAAACTAATCCCGGCAATGCCCGCGCCCTGGTGCAGCGTCATGGTGATCGCGATGTCTGGCTGAATCCTCCATCTATTCCGCTGAGCACCAAGGAGATGGACGCGATCTTTGATCTGCCATTTGCGCGCGCACCACATCCATCCTATGGCGCTGCTCGCCTGTCGGCCTGGGAGATGATCCGTTTTTCCATCAATATTATGCGTGGTTGTTTTGGTGGCTGTACTTTTTGTTCCATCACCGAGCATGAAGGGCGGATCGTGCAGAACCGATCGGAAGATTCTATTGTGCGCGAGGTGGAGGCCATACGTGATCAGGTGGCTGGTTTCACCGGCGTAATCTCCGATCTGGGCGGCCCGACTGCAAATATGTATCGTATGCGCTGCAAGGATGCCAGGATTGAATCTGCTTGCCGTCGACTTTCTTGTGTGTTTCCTGATGTCTGCATCAATATGGCGACGGATCATGGGCCGTTGGTCAATGTCTATCGTCGCGTGCGTGAGCTGCCCGGGATTAAACGCGTACTCATCGCGTCTGGTTTGCGCTATGACCTGGCGGTGCGCTCGCCTGAATACATCAAGGAGCTGGTCGCGCATCATGTAGGTGGCTATCTCAAAATTGCTCCAGAGCATACCGAGGCTGGGCCACTTGCCTTGATGATGAAACCTGGGATGGGAGCTTACGATCGCTTCAAGCAGCTTTTTGAGCAGATTTCAAAAGAGGTCGGTAAGGAGCAATATCTGATCCCTTATTTCATCGCTGCGCATCCGGGCACGCGCGATGAAGATATGCTGGAGCTGGCGTTGTGGTTGAAACGTAATGGTTTTCGCCTCGATCAGGTGCAAAATTTCTTACCTACGCCGTTGGCTCTGGCAACGGCCATGTATCACAGTCAACATAGTCCCCTCAAACGAGTAAGCGAGGACAACCAGCTGATTGAAGTGCCAAAGGGTGCGCGTCAGCGGCGTTTGCATAAGGCCTTCTTGCGTTATCACGATGCCGAGAACTGGCCATTGTTACGTGAGGCATTGCAGCGCATGGGCCGTGCCGATCTCATCGGCAACGCTAAACGCCATCTAGTACCTGCCTGGCAACCTGCGGATACTGGTAGCAGAAGCAGCAAGCCGTACGCCATTCACGCTAAGAAAGAAAACGCCCGACAGAAACCTGTCGGGCGTCGGCGTTAGTTTATCTGTTTTACCAGCTTAAGTTCCCTGTTCCTCGGCGCGCAGCTGCTGCTCTGCCTTGGCATGATCGCGCGCCACTACAACATAGAAGGCCGGCAGGACAAATAGTGTAAATATGGTGCCTATGGCCAGGCCAGCGACGACGGTCAAACCGATGTCAAAACGGCTGACTGCACCAGGCCCTGCTGCGGTGAGTAGAGGGAACATGGCGAACACCATTGCCGAAGCCGTCATCAGGATCGGACGCAGCCGGATTACCGCAGCTTTTGTTACTGCCGCACGCCTTGACAGCCCCTCGTTGATTTGTAGCTTGTTGGCAAATTCCACGATGAGAATGCCGTTTTTGGCCACCACGCCTATGAGTGTGATGAGTCCAACTTTTGTATAGATATTGATCGAAGCAAAGCCCAGGGTGATGAAGATCATCGCGCCGAATATCGACAGCGGCACTGTGACCAGAATGATAGCTGGGTCGCGCCAGCTCTCATATAGGGCAGCCAATGTCAGATAGATGAAGATCATCGAGAGGGCGAAGGTGATCAGAGTGGAACTGCCTTCCTGCTTGAATTGACGCGAGACGCCAGTGTGATCCACATCATAGCCGCGCGGCAGCAACTCACTGGCAATTCCTTCAAGATACTCAATTGCTGTACCCAGCGCCACAGCTGGCATCATCACACCTTCGATAGCGATGGAGTTGAGCTGTTGAAATTGCGTACGGGTGGAAGGCTCCACGGTTTGCTCAAGTTGTACCACAGTCGATAGCGGCACCAGATCACCTTTGCCGGTACGAATGTAATAATCATTCAAGTCATCTGCACTTAGCCGCGCTTCGCGCAGAACTTGCGGCACAACCTTGTAGCTGCGGCCATCCATATTGAAGCGGTTGATATAGCCGCCACCCAACATGGAGCCGAGATTGCGGCCAATATCAAGCATGCTGATACCAAGATCACCTGCACGATTACGGTCGATCACGACCTTGATTGAGGGCAGATCGATATCCAGACTCTTGCGCAGAAACATGAATTGGCCACTCTCCATGGCCTGGCCAATTATTTGATCGGCATAGCTGCCGATTTCATCATAGTTTCGGTCTGAGGTCAGCACCATCTGAATGGGAAAGCCACGGCCGCCACCAGGCAGACTGGGGCGGGGAAATACTGCAGTCTGAAAGCCAGGCACGCTGGCCAGCTTCTGCTGTAGTTCAGGATGTAAATCCATTTGTGTGCGCTCACGCTGGGTGAAGCTATTCAGCTTGAAGCCACCAAAACTTGTGTCTTGAGTCATGCCCAGGATGATGAAGCTGTCGAGATATTCCGGGAAACTTTCAAAATGGCGGATAATTTCCTTGGCATAGACTTCATGGTATTCCAGTGTGGCTGTGCGTGGTGCCGAGGCCTGGAAGAATAGTATTCCCTGATCTTCGGTAGGTGCCAGCTCGTCGCGGCTGGTCATGAACATCAGCACGATGGCCACAAGCACCACTGCCGTGAAGATAAGCAAGGCCGGCACCGAGTCCAGCGCGATAGATAGAACACGCTCATAGCTGCGTGACAGCCAGGCGAAGAAATTTTCTACCCTCAGTTCGAAGGGTCCTTGCTTGCCATGTGGTTTGAGTACCTTGGAAGCGAGCATGGGCGATAGCGTGAGCGCAACTATGGCAGAGATGAATACGGTGGCGGTCAAGGTGAAGGCAAATTCCGAGAACAGTGCTCCGACGAGCCCCCCCTGAAAGCCGATTGGTATAAAGACCGCCAGGACGGTAATGGTCATGGCAAAAATAGGCATGGCCATTTCACGAGCGCCATGGATGGCCGCCTGAAATTTACTTTCACCCATCTCGATATGTCGATGGACATTTTCCACAATGATGATTGCATCATCGACCACCAGCCCTATGGCCAACACCATTGCCAGCAATGTGAGCAGGTTGAGCGAAAAGCCGAGCAGCAGCATGACAAAGGCACCACCGATCAGCGACAACGGTACGGCAACGGCAGGAATCATGGCGGCACGCATGGAGCCTAAAGAGAGAAAAATAACCAGCAGGACAATGAGCATGGCCTCGCCCAGTGTCTTGAATACTTCATCAATGGAATCTTCAATGAATTGGCTGGCATCGTATGGTACACGGATATCCATTCCATCTGGCAACTGGGCGCGAATTTTGGGTATCTCGGCGTTGATGGTCTGGGCTACGGTCAACGGGTTGGAGCCAGGCGCCTGTTCCATCGCCATGAATACAGATGGCTTGCCCCGGTACCAGGAGGTCGAGCTGTAGTTTTCCGCGCCCAGATGGGTTGCAGCGACATCACGCAAGCGCACCAGCGTACCGCCCTCGTCGCGCACTACCAGATTGTCAAAATCTTCGACAGTGCTGACATCGGTGGTGGCGGTCAGGTTGATGCTGACATATTTGTCCTTGGTGCTGCCGACAGCAGCAAGAAAATTATTGCGCTGAAGTACACCAATAACTTCGCTGGGTGTGACGTTCAGAGCGGCCATGCGTTGTGGATCCAGCCAGATACGCATGGCGTATTCCTGACTGAACATGCGGGCCTTGGCGACACCAGACAAGGCCTGCAATTGTGGCTGAACCACACGCAAGACATAGTCTGCTACTTGAGGTCGTGGAATGGAGTCACTGAAGACTGTGATATACATCAGCGCGGTGGAGTCGCCTGTAGTAGAGTCGATCACGGGATCTTCAGATTCAGCCGGCAAGACGTTGCGCTTACTGGCAACCTTGGACTGAATTTCAGCCACGGCAGCATTGGCATCGTAGTTCAGTTCCATGGTTATTTCTATCTTGGAAAACCCCTGGGAACTGGTCGCCGAGATATAGTCGATGCCATTGGCCTCGGCAATTGCCTGCTGCAGCGGGGTGGTGATGAAGCCCTTGACCAGCTCGGAGCTAGCACCAGGATAGACCGTTGTCACCGTGACCACGGTATTGCGCATCTCAGGATATTGGCGCACTTCCATATCACTTATAGAGCGCAGGCCAACAATCAGAATCAGCAGACTGATGACCGTCGCCAACACGGGGCGACGGACAAAAATGTCGGTGAAATTCATTCTTGCGGTGCCTCGCTGTCGTTGAGCTCAATGCTGTTGTCGATGACTATTGGTATGCCATCACGCAGTTTCACCAGCCCGGTGCGTACTACTTGTTCACCTGGCTTGAGCCCCTTGGTCACTATTACGCGACCCTGCTGGGTACGTCCGGTTTCTACTTGCCTGCGCTTGGCAATGAGCACATCGCCTTCGCCTTTCTCGATAACGTAGAGGAAGTCGCCATAGGTACTGAAGCTGATGGCCGTGCGCGGTACAGTAACCACGACATCGGCCTCAGGCAGCACGGTTGATACATCGGCAAACATGCCAGGGCGCAGCAGGCCAGCGCTGTTGTCCAGGATGGCGCGCAGCGAAATGGAGCGGGTATTGCGATCTATGCCAGATTCAATCGCCTCAATCTTGCCCTTGAACACCTGTTCTGGGTACGCGGCAATCTGCACCTCTACGGTCTGGTCTACAGCCAACTCACGCAGGTAACGCTCAGGCAGGGCATAGTCTACATAGATGGGGTTGAGTGCCTGTAGATTGACGATACGTGAGCCAGGCGAGAGATATTCACCCAGGTTGATGTCACGAATGCCGAGTGAGCCAGCAAATGGCGCGCGGATAGTCTTTTGTGCAAGCTTGGCGGCTTTTTCAGCCATATTCGCCTGGGCAGCGTCAAACGAGGCCTTGGCGGAGTCATAGTCAGAGGTGGAGATGGCCTTGCGCTTTATCAGATCCATGGCGCGTTCCAGTTGGACTTCTGACAGGCGTCGCTCAGCCTTTGCGCCATCCAGTGCCGCCTTGTCTACTGAAGCCTCAAGCTGCAGCAAAACATCGCCGGCCTTTACTGTCTGACCAGACTCAAAGCGGATGGAGCTGATGATGCCGCCGATCTCGGTGGTGACATCCGTGCCGTTTACCGCCACCAGGCTACCGGCCGCCTGCAGGCTTGGCTGCCAGTGCTCTTCCAGGGCTTCGGTTGCAGTAATGACTGCCGGAGGTTGTGGCTGGGCCAGCATTTCTTCCATTTGGCGAAATTGTTTGACCTTGATGCCAAAAACTGTGCCCAGGATTACGGCAAGGGCCAAAAGGACAATCACTATGCGTTTGATCATTGTTTCCGATCCATGTTGGTTGGTCTGGTATCGAGCGCCGGGGCGACCGTCCATGAATCAGGTTGCCGGCGAGAAGGCGGTATATATAAATTAGATACTAATACTCGGTCAATTGTTTCTAAAGATAAACAAGATGTTTATGATGTGACTCATGAAAAAAACTAATTATTTAGCTTTGGATGGTTATGCACTGCGGGTGTTTCTTAGTGTGTTGGAGACAGGTTCGGTGACTGCCGCCGCAGAACACCTGGGCGTCACGCAGTCAGCCGTCAGCCATACCATTGAAAAGTTGAGGGAAATTACCGGCTCCCAGTTATTCGTACGCGCCGGACGGGGTATTGCAGCAACATCGCAGGCCAAGGCGATGGCCGAGCCGGTCAGAAAATTGCTTGATGATATGTATTCCCTGACACAGGATACGGTCTTTGAGCCTGCCAGTAGCCAGCGTGAATTTATCATTGCGACGAATGATTATCAGCGTGATTTGCTGCTGCCTCCGGTGTTGAAAATGCTGTGTGCCAAGGCCCCAGGGGCACAAATGCGTATCATGCCGGCAGGCATTCCAACGGCTGAGCAGCTGCGTGATGGTTACTGTGATTTGATTATCTGTACTGAACCCCCTAAAGGTAATGATATCAGCAATGTGCATTTGATGACCGATCAACTAGTTTGCTATTACGATTCGGCGCACACAAAAGCCCCGGCCACTATGGAAGAATATCTACGCGCACGGCATATCGGTTTGCGTTTTGATGACTCCGAACGAGCAGATTTTGAACGACGTTTTCGTGCCCGTGGCATTCATCGTTCCGTGGCGGTGGTGGTAGATAGTGTTGCGAGTATTCCAGGTTTCATGCGCGGCACGGATTTGCTGGCCATTGCGCCATCCATGTTGGCGCAGAGTTTGATGAGTGAGCTGGCCTGGGCGCCAGCACCTTTTCCATTACCAGCATTGGATGTCCACATGAGCTGGCATAACGGCAACACTCAGGATGGAGCGCATAGTTGGCTGCGTGGTTTAATTTTGCAGTCAACAAATCTATTACGGACCAGGCTGGCAGGAAGTGGTTGAGTATTGCGCAAGCGGCGCTGATATGATTTTCGACAAATACAGAATTTTGTGTAAATGTTTTTTGAACTGGGTAGCAATGCCGTATGGTTTACGTAGAGTCTAAATTCACTACTGATTCGCTGCATGATGAGTCCTCGCGTGAGGCCTGGTTGCAGGTATTGGCCAAGGATCGCAAGCCGGAAGAAATAGAAATCATCCGCCGTGCCCTGGCCCTGGCTGAGCAGGCTCACCGCAGTCAGACGAGGGCTTCGGGTGAACCCTATCTGGCTCATGCCACGGCAGTGGCAGATGTTCTTGCCGGACTGCGCATGGATCATGAAACCCTGGCGGCCGCCATTCTGCATGATGTAGTGGAAGATACTGATATCTCCTTGACTGATATCGAGGCTGTCTGTGGAGCGGCCGTGGCGCATTTGGTGGATGGCCTTACCAAAATGAATGCTATTGGTGAATATCAGGCTAGCGAACAGAATCCAAAGAAAGAACAGGTCAAGGCAGAAAGCCTGCGCAAGCTGTTGCTGGCGATGGCCGAGGATGTGCGCGTGGTCTTGATTAAACTCGCCGACCGCGTGCATAACATGCGTACACTCAAACATCTGCCAGCTCATAAGCAGCAACGCATCGCCCGTGAGACTCTAGATATCTATGCGCCACTGGCCAACCGCCTTGGCATCTGGCATATCAAATGGGAGCTGGAAGACCTGACCTTTCGTTATCTGGAACCACAGGCCTACCACGAGATAGCCAAATCACTTGACGAACGTCGTGTCGATCGTCAGCGCTATATCGACGATGTGCTGGCGACCTTGCAGGCAGAATTGGCACAGGTCGGCATCAAGGCCGATGTCTCCGGGCGAGCCAAACATATCTATAGCATCTGGAAAAAGATGCAGCGCAAGGGGCTGAATTTTAATGAGCTGTACGATGTTCGTGCCGTGCGTATTCTGGTTGATAGCATCCCTGATTGTTATCACGCCCTGGGTGTAGTGCATACGCTGTGGGCTCATATTCCCAAGGAGTTTGATGACTACATCGCCACGCCCAAGGAAAACCGTTACCGCTCCATTCATACCGCCGTGGTCGGGCCTGAAGGCAAGGTGATCGAGGTGCAGATCCGTACGCATGAAATGGACAAGGAATCAGAGCTTGGCGTGGCGGCCCACTGGCGCTATAAGGAAGGCGGCAAGAGCAGTGCAGATTTTGAGCAAAAGGTTGCCTGGCTGCGCCAGCTGCTCGAATGGAAAGAGGAAGAAAGTAGTGCTGGCGATTTCATCGATCGCTTCAAATCCGAAGTCTTTCAGGACAGGGTTTATGTCCTCACCCCGCAAGGCGAAGTGGTGGATATGTCACAAGGAGCGACACCGCTGGACTTTGCCTACCACATTCACACCGAGGTGGGTAATCGCGCCCGTGGCGCACGGGTCAATGGGCGCATGGTGCCCATCACCTATGAGCTAAAAAGTGGCGAGCAAGTCGAGATCCTGACCGCCCGCCATGGCGAGCCCAGCCGTGACTGGTTGAACCCGCATCTTGGCTATCTAAAAACCTCACGTGCCCGCGCCAAGGTACGCCACTGGTTTGCCCAGCAAGACATCGAACGCAACCTGGCCGAAGGACGTGCGGTGGTGGAAAGAGAATTACGCCGCTTCAGTATTGTCGACCTGCCGCTGGAGCAACTAGCCGCCCAGTTTGACTTCAGTCAGGTAGATTCATTCCTGTTGGCAGTTGGCCGCAATGATGTCAGCACCAGCCAGATAGTCCGCGCCCTGCAAAAACAGGTCGTGCCGCCTGATACAAGTGAGCAAGAGACTTTGGCTATTGCTCGGCCGATAATACCAGCCAAGGCATGGCAGGAAGGTGATATCCAGATTCAGGGCGTGGGTAATCTACTCAGTACTATGGCGCGCTGCTGTAAGCCGGTGCCAGGGGACGCCGTGATCGGCTACATAACCCAGGGCCGTGGGGTCAGCATTCATCGGCGTGATTGTAAAAACATACTAAATGTCCCAACGGAAAAACTCTCGCGTCTGATTGAGGTCGATTGGAGTCACGGTCAGCGACAAACTTATCCTGTCGATATAGAGGTCATGGCTTTCGATCGGCAAGGCTTGCTGCGTGACATAACATCAATTCTCACTAACGAAAAAATCAATGTAATCTCGGCAAACACGCATACCAACAAGCAAGACTATAGCGTGCATATGCAGCTGACGCTGGAGATCGCCAGCATAGATGAACTATCCAAAGTGCTGGGACGCATAGCGCAACTGTCCAATGTAATCGAGGCCAGACGGCGCGTGCATACTTAAGCAGATGTAATATGAACTAAACCATATTAATAAGGCGCTACACGAAGATCAAAATCCCCTCTCCCCCAGCCCCTCTCCCGCAAGCGGGAGAGGGGAGCTTAGCAAGAACGCCGCATGAGTCAAGGGCGGGCATTCATGCCCGCGTGTGTGTCATTCGGCAATGCTGTGGTGTGATTTTTTTACGTTGGCGTTGGTGGCGTACCCGTGTGTTTTTGTATGGGTACATGGTTCCGCGTGGGCATGAATGTCCACCCTACGGTTAAATGCGGTACGGGCAGGTAGCGCACAATGACCACCGGGCATTGCGCCGGTTGTAAAGGTAATCGCACTTACCTTCAGCTCGACAGCAGCTCGATGATGCGCTGACGCAGTTTTTCCATTTGTGTGGCATCGGTCAGTGGTTGGTTGTGGGCGTCGGTGATGAAGAAAATGTCTTCGACGCGTGCGCCGAAGGTTGCAATTTTGGCATTTTGCAGGCGCACACCACACTCCATCAGGGCTTTGCCGATTTGTGACAGTAGGCCAGGGCGATCAGAGCTGATGACTTCCATGACAGTGCGGTCGTTATATGGATCGGGGGCGAAGTTGACTTCGGTGCTCAGGGGGAAATGCTTTAGTTGACGCGGCAGACGGCGGACAACCTTGCTGGGTATGGTTTCGGGTTGGGAAAGCACCTCGCGTAATGTCGCTTCCAGTTGTTCGATACGGTGGGCATCGCTCAGTGGTGAGCCATCCTCTTCCAGTACGATGTAGGTGTCTAGTGTATAGCCGTCACGCGAGGTCGTGATGCGTGCGTCGGTGATGGTCAGTGCCAGTTTGTCCAGGGTGCGGGTGGTCAGGGCAAACAGATTGTCGTGGCGAGGTGTGTATAAAAACAGCTCGGTACCACCGCGTTGGTTTTGCTGGCGGATGCGTATCAGCGGCAATGGTTCATTCTGGGCACTGATGATCGTTTCGGCATGCCAGGCAATGGCGTCGGTGGTGTAGCGAAGGAAGTAATCGTCATCCAGCTTGTCCCATAATGCTGTAATGGCAGAGGCGGAAATCTCCTTGCCTCGCACCTGTTCGCCTGCTTCCTGTTTGGTCTTGATGATGAGCTCTGCGGCATCGATGGGATTGGTCAGGCCGCGGCGCAAGGCCTTGTGGGTGCTGTTGTAAAGCATGCCCAGCAGGGCGTCCTTCCATGAGTTCCAAAGACTTGGGCTGGTGGCTCTGATATCGGCGACAGTCAGCAGGTATAGATGATTGAGGTGGTTCTCATCACCAACGTCTGCAGCAAAGGTGTTGATGACTTCAGGCACGCTGATGTCCTGTCGCTGTGCCGTGCTGGACATGAGTAGATGATTGCGTACCAGCCAGGTGGCAAGACGAGTGTCGTATTCTGCAAGCTGGTGATCCTGACAGAATTTCTTCACATCCTCTGCACCTAGTACCGAGTGATCGCCACCGCGTCCCTTGGCGATGTCATGAAATAGCGCGGCGATATAAAGCACCTCTGGCCTGGAGATGTTGTCCATCAGTTCGCTGCACAAGGGGAACTTGTCGCGATATTCTGGGTAGGTGTAGCGCCTTATATTGCGCAAAACAAATAGAGTGTGTTCATCGACGGTATAGACGTGAAACAGGTCGTGTTGTAATTGTCCGATGACCCGGCCAAAAGCCGGGAGATATACACCGAGCAAGCCATAGTGGTTCATTTGTCGCAGTGCAGTGTAAACCCCGCGCGGCTGGCGCAGTAATTCCATGAACAGCTTGCGACATTGATTATCGGCACGAAAATCATCATCGATAAGATGCAGGTGGCTGCGGATCAGACGGATGGTTTCTGCGCGTATGCCTTTGATGTTTTGTTGTTGTGCCAGCAGCAGAAAAATTTCCAGCAAGGTGTGTGGCTGGCGGCTGAAGACCAGTTCGTGACTGACTTCAAGAAAGCCATTGCGTATCTGGAAATGTTCGTTGATGGTGGTGATTTGTGCCGGCTCGTCAGCGAGCAGAATTTTTTCCTGGAACAACTGCAGTAGCATTTCATTGAGCTGGCCGAGCTCCATCACTGTGCGATAGTAATGCTTCATGAATTGCTCTACTGCCAGCGTGCTGTCTTTATCCTGATAGCTAAATTGATGCGCCAGTGTGCGCTGATAGTCAAACAGCAGGCGATTTTCGCGCCGGCGAGCTAGCAGGTGCAGCCCAAAACGTACACGCCAGAGAAAATTCTGTCCTTCGATGAGAGCGCGATATTCGGTTTTATTGAGAAAGCCGTGGGCAACCAGATCATCGAGATTTTGCTCACCAAAATGACGCTTGGCGACCCAGCCGATCATTTGGATATCACGCAGGCCGCCAGGGCCTTCCTTGACATCTGGTTCCAGATTGTAGGCAGTGTCGTGAAATCTGTGGTGGCGGGCTATCTGTTCTTGCCATTTGGCGGCGAAGAAATCGCGCGTCGGCCAGATGCGGTCGGGGCCGACGGCCTGGCGCATGGCGTAATAGAGGCTGGCCTCGCCGCTCAATAGTCTGGCTTCCATCAGATTGGTGGCGACGGTGATATCGGCCTGACCTTCGCGTACACAGTCCGCTGCGGTGCGTGCGCTGTGACCGACTTCCAGCCCCATATCCCAGAGAAACAGTAAAAACCTTTCCAGAGTGTCAGGCAGCTCGTCGTGTTCTTGTTCTGGTAATAAAACCAGCAGATCTATGTCTGAATGGGGGTGCAGTTCACCGCGTCCATAACCTCCCACAGCCACGAGGGTGATCTGTTTGGCCAGCGGACCCATGAGTCTTGTAAAGGCGCGGACAAGTAGTTGGTCGACCATCCAGGCGCGGCCATGGACTAGTTGGGCGATGGGGTCGCCGCGTTCAAAACGATTAGCCAGCACGCTGTCGGCCTGCTGCAGTGCCTGGCGAAACAAGATAAGTGGATCGTCCTCGCTGGCCAGTGCGGCATCGAAAGCCGTGCCATCGAACAGTACATCTTTTTCCATCTAGATGGCTTCACCTTGACGTAAGGTCAATACTTCATGGCCTGTGTCGGTCACCAGGATGGTGTGTTCCCATTGCGCCGAGAGGCTGCGGTCTTTGGTCACTACCGTCCAGCCATCTGGCAATAGCTTGATGTGGTGCTTGCCGGCATTGAGCATGGGTTCGATGGTAAAGGTCATGCCGGGCGTGAGCTCCAGGCCAGTGCCGGGTGTGCCGTAGTGCAGTACTTGTGGTTCTTCATGAAAGCCCCTGCCTATACCGTGGCCACAATATTCACGCACGATGCTATAGCCATTGTTTTCGGCGTGTTGCTGGATGGCATGTCCAATATCACCGAGATATGCGCCTGGGCGTACTTTGCGGATGCCGACTAGCAGACACTCGTAGGCGATACGGCACAGGCGCTCGGCCTTGATGGAAGGCTTGCCGACCAGGAACATCATGCTGGTATCGCCATGATAGCCGTCCTTGATGATGGTAATGTCCAAGTTGATGATATCCCCATCCTTGAGCTCTCGATCATTGGGGATGCCGTGACAGACCTGGTGATTGATAGATGTGCAGATGGATTTGGGGAAGCCGTGGTAGTTCAATGGCGCAGGTGTGGCTTGCTGTACATTGACGATATGTTCATGGCAGAGCCGATCCAGTTCATGGGTTGTCACGCCGGGGCGCACATGTGGCGCTATCATATCGAGGACTTCGGCAGCCAGACGTCCGGCCACGCGCATTTTGTCCTGTTCCTCTGGGGTCTTGATGATAACGCTCATGCGGTTTTCCTGTATTTGATGGCGGAGCTTCAGATGGTTTTGCAGCGGCACGCCATTGTTGCAAAACGGCACTTATGGTATAAAGCCGAGCTGCAATAGGCAAACCTATGCTGTTGCATTAAAAAATACACACACGTATCAACATTTGTTGGCCGGGGTGCCCGCAGGTAAAACCTGCTGGTTCGGTCAACGGGGTGCGTGGAGGCTCAACCCTGAAATAACGAGGATTATCACACAATGTCAAACGTGACCATGCGTCAAATGCTGGAGGCCGGCGTTCATTTCGGTCATCAGACCCGCTACTGGAACCCGAAGATGGCTCCTTATATCTTCGGTGCGCGCAACAAGATTCATATTGTAAACCTGGAAAAGACCGTCCCGCTGTTCAATGACGCAATGAATTTCATGAGCTCCATGGCGTCCAAACGCGGCAACATCCTGTTTGTCGGCACCAAGCGTCAGGCGCGCGAGATCATCAGCGTCGAGGCCGAGCGTTGCGGTATGCCGTATGTCAATCATCGCTGGTTAGGCGGTATGTTGACCAACTTCAGAACAGTCAAGCAGTCCATCAAGCGCCTCAAGGATCTGGAAGCGATGGTGGAAGGCGGCAGCATGAGCCGTGTTTCCAAGAAAGAGGCGCTGCTGATGGCCCGTGAAATGGAAAAGCTGCAGCGCAGCATCGGCGGCATCAAGAGCATGCCCACCTTGCCGGATGCGTTGTTTGTGGTCGATGTCGGCCATGAGAAAAATGCTATTGCCGAGGCCAGGACTTTGGGTGTTCCCATAGTTGGCGTCGTGGATACCAATAATAGTCCTGATGGTATCGATTACATCATTCCTGGCAATGATGATGCCATTCGTGCAATTACCCTGTACGTGCAGGCTGCGGCTGACAGTGTCCTGGCTGGCCGTGCCTCTACCAGTACTGGAGTGGTTGAGGAATTTATCGAGGCTGATGAAGTGGCTCAGTGAATGATTGGGCTATATACCGATAAAAAAGGGGCGCTGCCCCTTTTTTTAAATAGTTTGCTTGTTTGGTGATGTTAGTGATTGTCGCCAATAGTGTTTTGGATTTTTGTAGAGGAAAGTGAAATGGCTGAAATTACTGCTGCCCTGGTCAAGGAACTGCGCGACCGTACTGGCGCCGGCATGATGGAGTGCAAGAAGGCGCTGACGGAAACCAATGGTGATATTGAAGCGGCTATCGAGCATATGCGTAAGGCAGGTATGGCCAAGGCCGACAAGAAGGCCGGTCGCACAGCGGCTGAGGGCCTGATCATTGTCAAAACAGCTGCCGACAGCAAACGTCTGGTGATGGTGGAGGTCAACTGCGAGACTGACTTCGTTACCAAGGGCGATGATTTCCGCAATTTTGTTGATGCCGTGGGCGAGGTGGCACTGAGCTCTGGCGCCAATGATATCGAAGGCTTGCTGGCGGCCAGGATGAGTGACGGGCTGAGTGTGGCCGAGGCTACCAAGGCGCTGATTGCCAAGATAGGTGAAAATTCTGCGGTACGTCGTATGGTGGCTTATAACAGCGATAATCTGTTGGTGCACTATCTGCATGGCAGCCGCATCGGTGTGGTAGTTGAGATGCAAGGTGGCAGCGCTGAGTTGGCGCGTGATATTGCCATGCATATTGCTGCCAGCCGTCCACAATGTGTTTCCGAAGAAGAAGTTTCTGCCGAACTGATTGCCAAGGAACGTGAAATTTATATCGCGCAGGCGGCCGATAGCGGCAAGCCAGCCGACATCATTGCCAAGATGGTTGATGGCAGGATCCGGAAATTCCTGCAGGAAATTACTTTGCTGGGCCAGCCCTTTGTGAAGGATATGGATACGACTGTTGCCAAACTGTTGCAAAAGGCCGGTGCCAAGGTGATTCGCTTCAGCCGTTTTGAGGTTGGCGAAGGTATCGAGAAAACTTCGGTCAGTTTTGCCGATGAAGTGGCGGCTCAGGCAGCTGCGTCGGGCAATTAAGTTATGGCGGAGCCCAGCAAACCGGTTTATCAGCGCATCCTGCTCAAATTGAGTGGCGAGGCCCTGATGGGGCAGCTTGGTTTTGGTATCGATGCGGATATCGTCGATCGTATTGCCACTGAGATCGCCAGCGTGGTGCGCTCAGGTGTGCAGGTTGGCCTGGTCATCGGCGGTGGCAATATCTTTCGCGGTGTCAGCCTGGCCTCATCCGGTATGGATCGTGCCGAGGCCGACAAAATTGGTATGCTGGCTACGATGATTAATTCCTTGAATATGCAGGGGGCCTTGAACAAGCAGGGTCTGTCGGTGCAGGTTATGTCGGCCTTGTCGATGCCTGCAGTGTGCGAAGACTTTGTTCGCGGCAAGGCCATTGCACATCTGGAAAAAGGCCAGGTGGTGATCTTTGCTGCCGGTACTGGCAATCCTTTTTTTACCACGGACTCGGCTGCCAGTCTGCGCGGTATTGAGATCAATGCGGATTTGGTGCTCAAGGCCACCAAGGTCGATGGTGTGTATAGCGCCGATCCGGTGAAGGAGCCTGCTGCTGTACGTTATGACCGTCTGACTTATGACGAAGTGCTGGAACGTCGCCTGGAGGTGATGGACACCACGGCTATTGTGTTGTGTCGTGATCATGCCATGCCGCTACGGGTGTTCAATATGAACAAGCCTGGTGCTTTGATGAAGATCATGCTGGGTCATGCAGAGGGAACCCAGGTAGAGGCCTGAGGGCCTGGAGGTGGATATGCTCAATGAGATCAAAAAAGATGCTGAAACACGCATGCGGAAATCACTTGAGTCACTCAAGGGTGAGTTGATCAAGGTGCGCACTGGACGGGCTCATCCCAGTCTGCTGGAACATATCAACGTGGACTATTATGGTTCCATGGTGCCTCTTTCTCAGGTCGGTAATATCGGCACAGAGGATACGCGTACGCTTACGGTGACTCTCTGGGAAAGCTCCATGATCCAGGCGGTAGAAAAGGCTATTCTCACATCTGATTTGGGACTCAATCCCAGTTCTGCCGGCACCGTGATTCGTATTCCCATGCCGCCGTTGACAGAGGAGCGCCGTCGCGAATTGACCAGGATAGTGCGTCATGAGGGTGAGGGAGCAAAAGTTGCCATCCGTAATATTCGCCGTGACGCCAACAATACGCTGAAGGAACTGCTCAAGGATAAGGTTATCAACGAGGATGAAGAGCGTCGTGGCCAGGATGAGATCCAGAAAACCACGGATCGTTATATTGCTGAGGTAGATAAGGTTCTTGAGACCAAGGAAAAGGACTTGATGGAAATTTAAGCGCCAGCTTGGTGGTCCAGAGTAAATAATGCAAGAATGTCACCAAATATAAGTCTGGCCCATTCATGTCAGAGACTGAACTATATGCCCAGACACTGCCGCGCCATGTGGCCATCATCATGGATGGTAATGGCCGCTGGGCACGCAAGCGAGGCATGCCACGTTTTGCTGGCCACAAGGCAGGCATGGATAGCGTTCGCGCCATGGTCAAATCCTGTCTCACTCAAGGGATCTCCCATCTGACCCTGTTTGCCTTCAGTAGTGAAAATTGGCGTCGTCCTGCCGAGGAAGTGGGGCTGTTGATGAACCTTTTCATGACAGCACTGGATATCGAGGTAAAGAAACTGCACAGGCATGGTGTGCGTCTGCGTGTCATCGGCAATTGCAGCGCTTTTGCCCCAGAGCTGCAACAGCGCATCACCAAGGCAGAAGAACTCACTGCCAAAAACTCCGCTCTCACTCTGATCATTGCCGCCAATTATGGTGGTCGTTGGGATATCGCCGAAGCCTGCCGTGCTCTGGCTGTTCGCGTGAGCCAGGGCGAACTTGCTGCAGATGAAATTACCCCAGAACTGATCGAAAGTCAGCTTTCACTTGCCGGCCTGCCTGAGCCGGATCTATTTATTCGCACCGGTGGTGAGCAGAGGATCAGTAATTTCCTGCTTTGGCAATTGGCCTATACAGAACTTTATTTCACTCCTTTACTGTGGCCTGAATTTGGGGAGGAGGCCTTTGCTGCTGCGCTGGAATCCTTTGCCGGGCGGCAGCGTCGCTTTGGTCGCACGGGTGAACAGGTGGAGCAGTTGCGCGATGTTTAAACAGCGCGTTTTGACCGCCTTGCTCCTGGGTCCCATATCAATTTGGGCAACACTGGCCTTGCCCAGTCATTGGTTTGCCGGAATTCTCGCAGCAGTTTTTATTCTTGGTGCCTGGGAGTGGGGTGGCTTGGCGCGCCTGGGAACAGGTCTGCAGCGGCTTGCCTATGCCGTCCTGTTTGCCACTGTGATGTTTGCCTTGCTCATCAATATCGATGTGCTGCATGTAATTGCCCCGGCGACAATTTTTGTGGCCTGTGTCTGGTGGCTGCTAGCGTTTGTTTTTGTGGTGCTTTTTCCGCGTGGTAGCCAATTGTGGTATTCATCTCCAGTGGCTATCGCTGTGGCTGGACTGCTTAGCTTGTGGCCAGCCTGGATTGCTATTGTTACGCTGCATACACATGTTGGCCCAGGCTATACGCTTCTGTTGTTTTTCCTGGTCTGGGGCGCGGATATAGGTGCTTATTTTGCCGGTCGCACATTTGGCCGACGCAAGCTGGCACCAGCTGTTAGTCCCGGCAAGACCTGGGCTGGTGTTGGCGGCGCGCTGGTTGCAACTGTGCTGATTACATTGCCTGGCCTTTGGGTGTTGCAACAACCAAAGGCAGAGTGGTTGGTGATTATTTTTATTGCTTTACTTGCAGTGGCTTTTTCCATTGTTGGAGATTTGAGTGAAAGTATGTTCAAGCGTATGGCCAACCTGAAAGATAGCGGCAATATCTTGCCTGGACATGGAGGGATGCTTGATCGCATCGATAGTCTTTGCGCTGCCGCTCCGGTCTTTGCTGCTGGTTTACTATGGCGTGGCTTGTTGTGAAAGGTGTAGCCATACTGGGCTCTACTGGCTCGATAGGCTGCAGCACGCTGGATGTATTACGCCTGCACCCTGAGCAATACCGGGTGGTGGCTCTTACTGCCAATACGCAATTGGATAAACTCTATGATCAGTGTCAGGAATTTCGGCCTGATTATGCGGTGATGGTCGATGAGGAAGCGGCGGCCAGGCTCAGCGCAAGACTTTATGAGGTGGCACCAGAGATCACGGTGTTGTCAGGGATGGCCGGGCTGGAACATGTTGCTGCACTGCCTGAAGTGGATTATGTCATGGCGGCAATTGTGGGCGCGGCTGGTTTGTTGCCTACCCTGGCAGCAGCTCGTGCTGGTAAGCATGTGCTGCTGGCCAACAAAGAAGCCCTGGTCATGTCTGGTAATTTATTCATGGAGGCAGTAAGACAGCATGGGGCGGTCTTGTTGCCCATAGACAGTGAGCACAATGCAATTTTCCAATGTATGCCAATGAATTATTCTGCGGGCTTTCGTCAGGTTGGGGTGCGTCGTATTATGCTCACGGCCTCAGGTGGGCCTTTTCGTGAAACACCAATTGAGCAATTGGCAACGGTAACTCCAGAGCAAGCAGTGGCCCATCCAAACTGGAGTATGGGGCGCAAGATATCGGTTGATTCTGCCACCATGATGAACAAGGGGCTGGAGGTCATCGAGGCCTGTTGGCTGTTTAATACTGTGTTCTCGCAGGTACAGGTTGTACTGCATCCACAAAGCGTGATTCATTCCATGGTTGAATATGTAGATGGCTCGGTTTTGGCGCAGCTGGGCAATCCTGATATGCGCACACCAATTGCACATGCCCTGGCATGGCCTGAGCGGATGGATTCTGGTGTTGATAGTCTGGACATTTTTAGTGTTGCACGGCTGGATTTCAGTGCGCCAGATCTGCAGCGTTTTCCCTGCCTGCGCCTGGCCATGGAAGCACTGGAGGCTGGTGGTACCAGTTCAGCAATCTTGAATGCTGCCAACGAGGTAGCTGTGGAGGCATTTCTGGATCATCGCCTGCCGTACCCGGCCATTGCTCAGGTCATCGAGCAGGTGTTGGCAGAAGTTACTGCACACGAAGCCGATAGCCTGGCGCAAATTCTGGCAGATGATGCCGCTGCACGCCTGGCAGCAGAACAGCAGGTAGCCATGAAAGGGACAAGACACTGATGTTTGATTTTCTGTTGACCGCCTTGTCGTTCATCATGGTCATCAGTGTACTGGTGGCGGTGCATGAATTTGGCCATTACTGGGTGGCGCGGCGCATGGGCGTCAAGGTGTTGCGTTTTTCCATAGGCTTTGGCAAGCCTTTATGGCTGCGTCGTTACGGTTCTGACAAGATTGAATATGTAATTGCTGCAATTCCACTCGGCGGCTTTGTAAAGATGCTGGATGAACGCGAGGCAGCGGTAGCGCCAGAAGATTTATCCCGTGCCTTCAATCGTCAGCCACTGTCCAAACGTGCAGCTATTGTTGCTGCTGGCCCGTTGTTCAATCTGTTGTTTGCAGTTGTTGCCTATTGGTTGATGTTTGTTACAGGCACGCCAGGCCTGCGACCAGTGCTCGGTGAGGTGGCACCGGAAAGCATGGCTTATCAGGCTGGTTTACGTAATGAACAGGAAATACTGGCTGTCGATGGACAGGCGACACCTACCTGGAATGCGGTGGTTGATTCGTTGTTGCCTTATGCAATGCGCAAGGAGCCAGTGACACTTAGTGTTGATGATGGTGGCGTCGAGTATCAATACAGCTTGCCGTTTGATAATTTGCCAGATGAGTTGAATGCCAAATCATTTTTTGAAGACGTTGGCCTGCGGCCTTTCCGTCCGCGTATAGCACCAGTATTTGGCGAGATTATGGCGGATTCTGCTGCAGCCCGTGCAGGTCTTCAGCCGGGTGATGAGGTCTTGGCGATCGATGGGATGAGTGTCCCTGACTGGCAGGCGTTTGTCCTCAAGGTTCGTGAACACCCTAATGATGATTTGCGCTTCAAGCTCAGGCGCGGGGGTGAGGTGCTGGAGCTTGTTGTACGACCCGAAGCTTACGAAGACGCGGGTGGTACGGCAGGGCGCATAGGTGCTGGCGTAAAGTTCGATGATAAGCAGATGCAGGCTTTGTATGTTGACTGGCGCATGGGCCCAGTTGCTGCATTGACGGCTGCGTTACGTAAAACGTGGGACATGTCCACGCTGACAGTGCGTATGTTGGGTGAGATGGTTATAGGGCGAGTTTCAACTGAAAACATCAGCGGGCCTATTACCATTGCAGTTTATGCCAAGAGCTCTGTCGTGGCTGGTTTTGCGCAGTTTCTTTCCTTTATGGCGATAGTCAGCGTCAGCCTGGGCGTGTTGAACTTGCTGCCGGTACCGATCCTCGATGGCGGGCATCTGTTGTTTTTTCTGATCGAAGCGATCAAGGGAAAACCAGTCTCTGAGAAAACAGAGTCGCTAGCCTTGCGCTTTGGTGTTGCCTTGCTCCTGATGCTCATGACCTTGGCTATGTATAATGATCTCTCACGCTTGATGGGTGGTGTATGAAAATAAAAAGATCGCGGCTAACTCATGCGCTAGCCTTGAGCCTTGCGACTTTGCCACTGTCTGTATGGGCAGCAAATGATTTTATTATTGATGATATTCGCGTAGAAGGTTTGCAGCGTATTTCCATTGGTACGATTTTTTCCTATCTGCCATTGAAGCGCGGTGATCAATTCGATGACAAGATCAGTATCGAGGCAATTCAGGCACTTTATCGCACCGGCTTTTTCAAGGATGTGGTGCTGGAGCGAGAAGGGGATACACTGGTGGTCTTTGTTGCCGAGCGACCAGCCATATCCAGCATTACCTTTGAAGGCAATAAAAGCATTCCTACCGACAAGCTTTTGGAAAATCTCAAACGTATTGGCTTTGCTGAGGGCAGAGTTTTTGATCGCTCGATGCTCGATAAGGTGGAGCAGGAATTGAAGCGGCAGTATTTGTCCATGGGCAAATATGGCGTGCAGCTGAAAACCACCATTACTCCGGAGGAGCGCAACAGGTCGGCAATACATATCGCCATGGCAGAGGGTGATGTGGCAACCATCTACCGCATCAATATTGTTGGCAATAAATCATTTTCCACTGGTGAGCTGTTGAGTCAATTTCAGCTAGGACTCAAGCCTGCAATTTTGCCGTTTAGTGACAGGGATAAATATTCCAAGCAAAAGTTGGCAGGTGATCTGGAAACTCTACGCTCGTGGTATCTGGATCGTGGCTATATCAACTTCAAGATAGATTCAACGCAGGTGTCGATTACGCCCGACTACGAGCATATCTACGTTACCATTAACATCGTTGAAGGTGATCGTTACACGGTGCGTGATGTAAAAGTTGCTGGTGAGAGCCTGGTGCCCAACGAGATCTTGCGCGAGTTGATCAATATTCAGCCAGGTGACATATTTTCACGTAAACATATTGCTGAAAGCACGACCAATATAAGTGATCGTCTTGGTAATGAAGGATATGCCTTTGCCAATATCAATGCGATTCCCGAACTTGATGAAGAGAACAAGGAAGTCAGTCTGACTTTTTTTGTCGACCCTGGTAAACGTGTTTATGTGCGACGGGTGAATGTGTTTGGTAACACCAAGACAAAGGACGAGGTCGTGCGTCGCGAGATACGTCAAATGGAAGGCGGCTGGATTTCTACTGAGCGTATCAAGCGTTCGCGCATGCGTCTGGAGCGGCTTAGCTATCTGGAAAGTGTCAATGTCGAGACGCCGGCAGTACCTGGTGAAGCGGAACAAGTCGATGTCAATTACACAATCCAGGAGCGTGATACTTTCGGCAGTCTGAGCTTTGGTGTGGGCTATGGTGATGCCGATGGTGTAGTCTTCAATGCCAGCGTGTCGCAGGATAATTTTCTTGGTACAGGCCAGCGCTTTTCCGTCGACCTTGATACCAGCAAGGTATCGAGTCTTTACTCATTGAACTTAGTAGATCCGTATTACACGATGAACGGTATTAGCCGTAATCTGAATTTCTTTTACCGATCCATGGATTCCGGTGAGGCCAGTATCGCGGAATATTGGACAGATTCATATGGTGCTGGTGTTACATTCGGCATACCGTTGGCAGAGTTCACCACAGCCTATGTGGGTGGCAGCTATGATCATACTTATCTAAAAAATGTGCCGCAATCTACTCAATTAATCCAAGATTTTGTTACTGACAACGGTGATACAAGCAACGCTTACAAGCTGGAGTTATCCTGGGTTCATGACACCCGTAATCGCTACTTGTTTCCAAGTTCAGGGCAGCAGATTGTACTCGGCGCTGAAATCGCAACCCCAATTGGTGATTTACAGTTTTACAAGCTGAATTATCGCCACAAGATGTATATCCCATTTTCTGAATCAGTGATCCTGTCAGCAGGCGGTGAGCTAGCCTACGGGCATAGCTATGGCAAGACAAAAGGCGTATTGCCGCCATTCGAGCGTTACTATTCCGGTGGCACAAGTTCAGTGCGAGGCTACAAGTCCAGTAGTCTTGGCTCGCCCGTCACCAAGGATGTAAATGGCGATCCTATGGGTGGCAACAGCAAGGTGGTTGGCAATCTGGAGTTGATTTTACCTGGGCCATTTGGTGAGAATAGCGATTCGATACGTTTGGGAATATTCCTTGATGGCGGAAATGTGTATGATCTCAGTAAAGAAAAATTCAATTTAGGCGAATTACGTTATTCTACAGGTGCGACCCTTTACTGGATGACTCCGGTTGGCGCTCTTACTTTCACCATAGCCAATGCCTTGAATTCCAAGCCAGGTGACCGGGTTGAAAGCTTCCAGTTCAACCTTGGCACCCTTTATTAAAAGGATAGATGCTTTGAACAAACTCTTTTTGTCTGTATTTTGCCTTGGGCTGGTCTTGTGCAATACAGCAGTTAACGCTGACGAGGCCCGTATCGGCTTTGTCAATACACCGCATCTTCTTGAACATGCTCCACAGGCGAAATTAGCCAGCGAACGCCTGGAGCAGGAATTTGCCCCACGCGATAGCGAAATGCTTGTGGTGCAAAAAAATCTCAAATCACAGGAAGAAAAACTGGCTCGCGACGGCGCCTTGATGACACCAGAAGAACGTCGCAAGCTGGAAATGGAGGTGCGCACCCAGGAGCGTGATCTGAAACGGTTGCGCGATGCCTTTGCCGAAGATCTCAACTTGCGGCGCAATGAAGAGTTCTCTCGCCTGCAACAAGAGGTGGGTGAATCCATCGTAGCCATTGCCAAGCAAAAGAATTATGACCTTATCTTTGAGGCTGGTGTTATTTATGCCAGTGAGCGAGTTGATTTGACGGAACAGGTGTTGGCACGTCTGCGCCAGCAATTTGAAGCCCAGAAGAAGAAAAATACCAAGTGAGTTTGACTCTCGCAGATTTGGCCAGGCATGCTGACGCCAAGCTGATCGGCGATGGACAATACGTGATCCATGGTGTGGGTACATTGCAGGGGGCAGCGCCTGGCAGTATCAGTTTTTTATCCAATTCACGCTATCGTAAATATCTGCAAATAACGCAGGCATCAGCAGTTATTCTGCAAGAGCAAGACCTGGAATATTGTCCGGTCAATGCGCTGGTGGTGGATAATCCATATTTGGCCTATGCGCGTATTGCTGCCCTGTTTGCACCTCGTCAGGAAGTTTCCGCTGGCATTCATCATTCAGCCATTATTTCGCCATCTGCTCGTGTAGATGAAACGGCCAGCATAGGCCCGCTGGCGGTTATCGGTGATGATTGTGTTGTTGGTCCGAGGGCCACCATTGGGCCGGGCTGTGTGCTGGAGCAGGGCGTTAGTGTTGGAAACGACACCCGTCTGGTTGCCAATGTCACTATCTGCTGGGGCTGTCGTATTGGTGCCCGTGGTCTGATCCATGCTGGTGTGGTAATTGGCACAGATGGTTTTGGCTTGGCCCGTGAGCGTGATGTTTACATCAAGGTGCCACAATTGGGTATTGTGGATATTGGTGATGATGTCGAGGTTGGCGCCAATACAACCATTGATCGCGGCACCATAGAGAACACGATCATTGAAAATGGGGTCAAGCTGGATAACCAGATTCAGATTGGCCACAATGTAATGATTGGCAGTAACACAGTCATAGTTGCTTGTTCAGCGATTGCCGGGAGCACGGTGATCGGCAAAAACTGTACTTTGGCAGGTGGGGTTGGATTGGTTGGCCACATTGAGCTGGCCGATGGCGTCACAATTACCGGTATGTCGATGGTGACTAAATCACTCAACAAGCCAGGCGTTTATTCCTCTGGAACTCCTTTGAGTAGCAGCGAACAGTGGCACAAGAATGCTGTGCGCTTTCGGCAATTGGATGATATGGCGCGGCGCCTTAAACAACTGGAAAAAGAACTGGCTACATTGAAGAAAGGATAGTGCTTTGAATACGATGGACATCTACGAGATTCTTGAATACCTGCCGCACCGTTTTCCATTTTTGTTGGTAGATAAGGTCATTGATTATCAGCCAGGCGAGTATCTGATTGGGGTTAAAAATGTCTCAGTAAATGAGCCTTTTTTTCCTGGCCATTTTCCTCAACGGCCAATTTTTCCAGGTGTCTTAATCATAGAGGCGCTGGCCCAGGCAACTGGTCTGTTGGCTTTCAAGACGCAGGATAAAAAACCCGATGGCAAGTCATTGTATTATTTTGCCGGCATCGATAATTGCCGTTTCAAACAGCCAGTGCAACCCGGTGATCAATTGATGCTTGAGGTTAAGTTGCTGGCCAGCAAGCGTAATATCAGCAAATTCAGTGCTGAGGCCAAGGTCGACGGCAAGGTGGTGGCCAGTGCAGAATTGATGTGTGCAGAGCAGATATTGACATGAGTGTTCATCCCACTGCCATCATTGACCCCAAGGCGCGCATAGGCAATGGCGTGAGCGTTGGCGCCTACTCGATCATTGGCCCTGATGTTGAAATAGGCGATGACAGCTGGATTGGACCTCATGTAGTGATCAATGGCCCGACACGCATAGGCAGTGAAAACAGCATATTTCAGTTTGCGTCGCTAGGAGAGGCGCCGCAGGATCTGAAATATGATGGTGAACCAACTGAATTGATTATTGGCGATCGCAATGTCATCCGTGAATGCGCCACTATGAATCGTGGTACGCCAGGTGGCGGTGGAGTGACGCGCATTGGCAATGATGGTTTGTTCATGGCCTATATCCATATCGCGCATGATTGTCAGATCGGAGACAAGGTAATTTTTTCCAACAATGCGTCCTTGGCTGGCCATGTGCATATAGGCAATCAGGTGATCCTCTCAGGCTTTACTTTGGTGCATCAATTTTGTTCTCTGGGTGATCATGTCTTTACCGGCATGGGCAGCGCCATAGCCAAAGATGTACCTCCATATCTGATGGTCGCTGGTAATCCTGCTGAGCCACACAGCATCAATAAGGAAGGACTTAAGCGGCGAGGATTTTCTGCTGATTCGATACAGGTGTTGCGACAGGCTTACAAAATACTCTATCGGACAGGTCTTTCACTGGAAGAGGCGACAGCTCGACTCAAAGAGATGGCCAAGAGTCATGACGAGCTGAAAATTTTTGTGGATTTTATCGAGAAATCCAGGCGTAGCATTATTCGTTAAGCATGCTTGTTACAAGCTCAGCTATTTTTGCTGAATTGTTGCTGGCAGCAAGGTTCTTTGTCACAAGTTCCAAATCAGTACGCATCTGTTTGTTGCGCAGCTCATCATAAATAAGACTTTCAGCCTCGGCAGCTATCTTCTCTGCCGAGGCTTCATCTTGTATCAGTTCTGGTGCAATACGTTGATCGGCAACGATATTGCACAGGGCGATATGATCAACCTTGACCATGCGGCGCATGATGGCATAGCTCAGTGGTGAAATTTTATAGGTCACCAGTAGCGGTATGCGCATCAGGGCAATTTCCAGGGTGGCTGTGCCGGAGGCTGTGATGATGGCATCGCAGGCTACCATTACGTCATAGAAACATTCCGGGATGATGGTTATGGGTAAATCAGCTTCAGCCAGGTAGGGTGCAAGGTCTGTCTCCTGCAAAGTGGAGGCGAGTGGCAGAATGAATTGTAGCTCAGGGTGTGTTGCGTGCAAGAGTTTGGCCGCCTCAAGCAGCAAAGGCAGGAGACGCTTGATCTCACTACGGCGACTACCAGGGAATAAACCAAGAACCTTGCCTGTAGGCTCAAGACCAAACTCATGACGGGCACCAGCTTGATCAAACCGGCTGTGAACCTCTTCTGCCAGCGGATGACCGACAAAAGTGACAGGCACATTGGCCAGCCGATAAAACGGCTCTTCAAAGGGAAAAACGACGGCCATATGATCGACTAGCTCACGAATTCGATACACACGTTTTTGTCGCCAGGCCCAGATCTGCGGGCTGATGTAATAGAGCACCTTGATGCCCAGAGCCTTGGCAGTTTTGGCCAGGCGCAGATTGAAGTCAGGGTAGTCAACAAGGATTAGCAGATATGGACGTTCCTCGCGCAATTTGCGCCGCATCAAACGCAAGGCACCGTAAATAGTTGGGAAGTGAGCCAGGACTTCAAATAATCCAACCACTGCCATGCTGGATGAATCCACCAGAGTATGCATACCTTCTGCACGCAGTCGGTCACCACCAATACCAAAAAAATGAATATCGTCGCGTAGCTGTTTTACTGCTCGCACCAGACCGGCAGCACGGGCATCACCAGATGCCTCACCAGCGATGATCATGACATTTTTCTGCATGGGCAATCTTTTATTGTGAAAGTGGTCGGCAATTGTTATGCGGTGATCTTGCGGCCACAAGCCAATCATTTGCTGGTTGGAGTTCAGCCTGCATTACGCATTTCAATATGGCAAAAATAATTTTTACTTTGCTATCGTCTTGCTGATGATGTCGAGGATCTGATCGACCTGCTCATCAGCAAGTTCAGGATAAACAGGCAGCGACAAACACTCGGCAGCCACTTTTTCACTCACAGGCAATTTCTTGCCAACACAACTATCGGCAAAAGCCTTTTGCTGATGCAATGGGATCGGGTAGTAAATGGCGTTGGCCACTTGTGCCTGATTGAGTGCTTCCTGTATGGCCTTACGTTTGGGTGAGAGCAGGGTGTACTGATGATAGACATGCCGGCCTTTGCGATCCTCAAAAGGTGGTGTTACATCAGGCATTTGGGCCAGACCAGCGCTGTAGCGGTGGGCAGCACGACGGCGGCCTGCATTGAACTGTTCTATATGCTTTAGCTTTACCCGCAAAATAACCGCCTGTAGTTCATCAAGTCGGCTGTTATAACCAATGATGTCATGCTGGTAGCGCACATTACTGCCATGATTACGCAGCATGCGTAAAATCTCGGCCAGCTGTGCATTATTGGTGGTGATCATGCCGCCATCACCGTAGCAGCCAAGGTTCTTGCTGGGGAAGAAACTGTGGCAACCAGCCAGGCCAATTGCGCCAGTCATTTTCTCACCATAGGCAGCGCCAAATGACTGCGCGCAGTCCTCAATGACCATAAGCCCGTGTTTTTCTGCCAATGCCATTAGTGGCGTCATATCAACTGGCTGACCAAACAAGTGTACAGGAATGATGCCCTTGGTGCGCGGTGTGATGGCAGCTTCAATCAGCTCAACATTCAGGTTGAAGGTTTGCGGATCGATGTCGACGAATACAGGTATAGCACCGACATAACGTATAGCCTCGGCAGTGGCGATGAAGGTGAAGGGGGAGGTTATGACTTCGTCACCTTCCTTGATACCGGCAGCACGCACGGCCAGATGCAGGGCATCGGTGCCGTTGGCGCAGCTGATGGCATGTTCGACACCAAGATAAGCAGCAGCTTCTTGCTCGAAGCCCTGCACATTAGGGCCGAGAATGAATTGTGTATTTTCCAATGCAGCCAGCAGGCCGCTATCTATTTCGTGTTTAAGAGACAGGTATTGTCCCTTTAGATCTACCATTGGGATCATGTATTTATCCGTCGATTATCAGTAGTTGGTTTGTTGTTTGAGTAATTCAGTGATACGAGTGGCGGTGGCCAGGGCATCGCGGCCATCCTCGCCGGTGACCGGTGGCTTGCTACCTGTGGCAACAGCATCGAGAAAAGCGACAATCTCTGCCTTGATGGCATCAGAATTTTCGAAAATTCTTTCTTCGGATTTTATCTCGGGGATACCGGGGAGTATTTCCTTTTCACCCTTGCGGTGCACGCTGAGAATCTTGTCCTGAAAATCTACCGAAATATAGGCATCGGACTGGAAGATACGCATCTTGCGCTGTGGCTTCATGCTGACGCGACTGGCGGTGACATTGGCGACACAGCCGTTGACAAAACTTATGCGCGCATTGGCGATGTCGATCTCCTGAGTTAAAACAGAAACTCCATTGGCCTCGATATGATCGATAGGTGAACGCACAAGGCTTTGAATAATATCGATGTCGTGGATCATCAGATCCAATACCACGTTGACATCGGCACCACGCGGATTGAATGCCGCCATGCGGTGAGATTCAATGAAGCGAGGATTTTTGAGCACTTCATGCAGCGCCAGTACTGCCGAGTTGAAACGCTCCAGGTGACCAATCTGCAAAACCAGTTTGTTTTGCGCTGCGATGGCAATCAGTTCATCGGCCTCGGACACGGTTACGGTCATGGGCTTTTCCAGCAGTACGTGGACGCCATTGAGCAAAAAGAATTTGGCCACCTCATAGTGGCTTTGGGTAGGGACAACAACGCTGACAGCCTGCACCTTACCCAATAATTCACGGTAATCGGTAAGCGCGGTTGTCTGACACTCGGCAGCCACACTGGTGGCAGCTTCGGCATTTGCATCGACCACGGCAACTAGATTTGAGTTGGGCAATGCGGCATATTTCTGCGCATGAAAGCGACCGAGATAGCCGACGCCGATCACCGCCGTGTTGATTTTAGTCATTCGCTTGGTGTTCCAGGTCACAGAGATAGTGTAAAGAACTAAATGATCGCATTTAGCAGCTAGCTGCGCAAATAGAGTTAATGATTTGCTATCTTGGCAGTCGGCATATGCAGGCGAGACAAGCGAAGGAATTTTATGCAACAGCAATACAGCCTGGAATTTGCCAGTCATACGCTACTGGTAGCGGGAGTTGATGAAGTAGGGCGTGGTCCCTTGGCAGGTCCCGTTGTTACCGCAGCAGTTATTCTCGACCCAATGCGTCCCATTGCGGGTCTGGATGATTCCAAAAAACTTTCTGAAAAAAAGCGCGAGTTTCTGGCTGAGTGCATCAAGCAAAATGCGCTGGCCTGGGCCATAGGCCGCGCTGAGGTTGAGGAAATTGACCGCCTCAATATTTTGCAGGCCACCATGCTGGCCATGCAGCGGGCTGTTATGGCCCTGGAGCCAGCTGCCGAGTTGGCCTTGATAGATGGCAATCGTTGCCCTGCATTACCTTGTAGAGCAGAGGCCATAGTGCAGGGAGATGGCAAGGTGGCAGTGATTAGTGCCGCCTCCATTCTTGCCAAGGTCACCCGCGATCGGGAAATGATTGAAATGGACAGCCTTTATCCTGGCTATGGGCTGGCTGGCCACAAAGGCTATCCCAGCAAGGCGCACCTGGAGGCACTGGCGCGCCTTGGGCCAAGTGAAATTCATCGTCGCAGCTTTGCACCGATAAAGAAATTACTAGATGAAAATTTTGTCATTCCTAAGTAATAAAGCCCGCTGGTGGTTAAGCTCAGCCTGCTGTTAAAACAGTGGCGGACAGTTTGAAACAGCTAAACAACCAGCAAAAAAGGAGTGAAACTGGCCTTGCTGTTCTGCTCAAGCAATTTCAGACACTGCGATAGATCCTTTCTTGTGGGGTGTTCATCCCATCCCTGCCTTCCCCTTGAATGTGAGGTGGTGTTCGTGCCTTCCATTCAAGGGGAGGGAGATAGTGTCTGAAATTGCCTGGTCACCACATTGTGATATCTAGCCACCACTGATGAGCATGCTACCTGCCAAACCAAGCATAAATCCTGCAACGGCACCCAGCGCAGGTACACCAGTTCTGTTGACTTTAGACTCTGGGGCAATATCTTGAAAAACGATGTAAAGGATGCCAGCGCTGGCAAACAGCATCAACCCAGCCATTAACTCTGGCGTTTGAGCAAGAACATAATATCCAGTTAGTGCAGAAACGGGCCCGGCGAAGGCTAAACAGCTAAATGCAATTATTATTTTTTCAGGCGAAAGCTTTGACGTTTGCGATAATTCTTCATAAGCATTAAAACCTTCAGGAAGGTTTTGCAACACCATGAGCAGCGCCAAGAGTAAACCTGTTTTGCTTCCAGCAGCAAAAGCCGCGCCAAGAGCAATAGCCTCAGGAATAAAATCTGAAAGCATTGCCACCAGCTGTCCGGCAGAACTTTTTAGTTTGCGGAGAAAGGCATCCAGAAGGTAAAAGAACACGCCTCCCGCACTGAAACATAACGCTGCAAATAATAGTGGCAATTTGCTGGCACCTTCAGGAACCAGAACAAGAGCCACCGCAGATATAAGCGCACCGCCGCCGAAAGCAACGATAAAGTGACGCGACCTGGTCTTTAAAAAGGCTGGATGCATTAAATCTTCGTGCGCGAGTATCGCACCCAAAGGCATTGCCGCTCCAGCAAGCAGGGATAGAAATATTATATAAATGTATTCAGGCATTTTAAGGAGACGCTGCATAAATACCAATCTTGCCTGTCCTTTTGATAAAATAACGTAAACCAACAGCCGGAAGTTTTCACCATGCAAATCACCTTCGCAGAAGCTGAATATGCCGCCAAAAAGAAACG
>Ga0265293_10001767_pt1 | contig 45821 bp, 52 predicted proteins | sample Munlanlewell138R_FD_192505 | JGI IMG/M metagenome (GOLD analysis project Ga0265293, IMG submission 192505) | Leachate microbial communities from a municipal landfill in Southern Ontario, Canada - Leachate well 138R | ecosystem: Engineered > Solid waste > Landfill > Unclassified | place: Canada... | reverse complement strand
GCGCCCATATAACAGGCAAGTAAAGCCAACGCATTTATCTAGATCCTGAACGAGAACCCACCAAACAACTTCATTTAATTTCCGCAGGCATTGTTATTACTATAACTATCTCCCGTTCTTTTTTTACCACAAGGCAGTCCTCAGATTATTTAATTCAATTACCCAAACAAATATTTCTTTATTCATACCCCAGCGTCCTTATCCTGGAATTATCCTGAAATGCTTTTTTCCTTACCAGGACGTTTATCACTTGCTTAACACCGTATGAACTGCATATAGTGTGGCAGTCTGTTTTTTTTCTTTTACTATATATATGCCAGCAACTTCCTATTCCGGCTTAAACCAGGCATTCAGCCGGGGCTTTGTTTCACAGTTACGCCCCAAAATGCTTTTTGCCATTATCCTGCCTTTTTTTGTCGCGCTCATTTCCGCTATTATTTTATTGTCTTTTGCCTGGTCACCACTGGACAACTGGTTTTATGAAAGCGCCTCTTCCTGGAGCTGGTTTCAAACAGCCGCCAGCAATTTATCTGGTTGGGGCTTTCACACCATGAGTGACTGGCTTGCCGGACTGTTTTCTTTTATTGCCTTATGCGCCATTAGCGGCATTATCGGCCTTGCCTTTGCATCTATTGTCATTATGCCTATGGTACTTAAACAGCTTAGCCAGTTTAATTATCCTGACCTGGAGCGCAAAGGCGTCAATGCAACCACTACCAGCATTACCAACGCCATTAAAGTATCCTCTATTTTTATTATTGGCTGGCTGCTTACCCTGCCGCTGTGGTTTATTCCCTTTATGCCTGTCGTACTTTCATTATTCTGGGGTGCCTATGCATTTTCACATATGAGTCGACTTGACGCCATTGTTGAACACGCGACCCCTCAGGAACGCAGCTTCATCCTGAAAAAACACAATAAAGGCTTCTGGCTAATTGGCCTGATTTGTGCCGCCATTGCGCTTATCCCGCCGTTTTCCCTGATAATGCCCGTTTACTCCATTCTGGTTTGTACCCATTACGGCCTTAACGCATTGCAGGAAACTCGCAAGCAACAATTAATCGGTAACATCCAGACGGCACCCCGCAAAAGCTGACCTCATTAAGAACCATTATGCCTAAGGATTGATTTACAGGCATACCGGTCCAACACCAGCTCAGTCAATAAAAACAGCCCATGAAATTGAACACGGCATTCAATTTCATGGGCTGTTTTTATTAGACAAGGTTTTTGCTAACAAAGCATTGCGTGACGGCTGATCAGGTGCCTTCCCATTCGGGACCACCCACATCAATATCAAACAATGCCAGCAAACGCGCCACCGTATGATCCACCATTTCTTCAATGGTTTTGGGATGATGATAAAACGCAGGCAAGGGTGGAAAAACAATACCGCCCATTTCCGTTACCTGAGTCATATTACGTAAATGCGCCAAATTGAAAGGAGTTTCGCGAACCGCCAGCACCAGACGTCTTCGTTCTTTAAGATGAACATCTGCCGCACGGGTAATCAGGTTATCCGAGAAACCGTGCGCAACCGCTGCCAGGGTTCGCATTGAACAGGGCAAAATCAACATACCTGCCGTTGCAAAAGCACCGCTCGCCAACACCGACCCGACATCCCTGAAGTTATAAACATGATCGGCCAGATCGAAAACAGCTTGTCGATCCAAGTCCAGCTCATATTTAATATTCAGCACGCCCGGTGGTGAAATAACCAGATGCGTTTCAACATCCTGGACCTCGCGGACACGCTCTAGCAAACGAGTTGCGTAAATCGAACCGGTTGCGCCAGATATGCCAACAACAAGTCGACGTTTACTCATCCAGGGCGCCTGACTCTTGCAGGACCGTTTTCAGCTCGCCACTGGCATGCATTTCTGACATGATGTCAGATCCGCCAATAAACTCACCCTTCACATACAACTGAGGGATAGTAGGCCAGCTGGAATATTCTTTAATACCATCACGAACCTCGGCATCTTCCAGCACATTGACGGTTACCAGTTTTTTAACCCCCAGTTCACGCAAAATCTGAATCGCCTTGCCAGAGAATCCACACTGGGGAAACTGTGCCGTTCCTTTCATGAAAAGAACCACGGGGTGTTCGGTTACGGTTTCGCGAATAAAATCCTGTACTTCACTCATTATATTTTCACCTAATCAACGTTTAAACAACTGTTCCAGCAGAACAGATTAATACCCGAGTATTTTACTCTGAAATTACCCATTGGCCACCAGAAATTCGCTCTATGCCCGATAAGTCTTTGCGACTTTCGACATTAGTGAACCCGGCCTCCATTAACAGTGACCGGACACTTTCCGCCTGATCCCAACCATGCTCAAGCCAAAGCCAGCCACCACCCTGCAAAAAACCTCCTGCTCCGGCAATAATTTTCCGGATAGCCGCCAGGCCATCGCTAAAATCGGTCAGGGCCTGAGGAGGCTCGAACCGAAGATCACCCTGCTCCAGATGACTGTCTGCGTGATGAATATAAGGGGGATTGGAAACAATAAGATCAAACTTGCCAACGGGCAGTTGCTCATACCAGTCACTTTCAACAAAAACCACCCGCGCACCAAGATTCTGTGCATTTTCACGCGCTACAGCCAGCGCTTTGGCACTCTTGTCAGAAGCCATGACTACTGCCTGTGGACAATAGTGAGCAACAGAAACCGCAATAGCGCCACTGCCCGTCCCCATATCAAGCACCGTTGCGCCGGGCTGATTTTGCAGTAACTCAATGGCGGTTTCAACCAGCAATTCAGTATCGGGACGCGGTATCAGCACCGAAGCGTTAGTCTTGAAAACCAGCCCCATAAACTCGCGCTGCCCAAGTATATAGGCCATTGGCTCACCGGAAAGACGGCGCCTGAACATTTCCTGAATTGACACCAAACGTTCCGCTGCGATGGAGTCGCTATCATGCGCGATCATCCAGGCTCGGGATACATTTAATACATGCCCCACAATCATTCTGGCTTCAAGCAATGGCAAACCTGATTGGGCAATAACCGAGCGAACCGTATTCATTAATGCCTGCATTCAAACATTAATGATCGCCGAGCTGGGCCAGCAGTTCTGCCTGACGCTCGGCGATCAGCGCTCCGGTCAGCTCATCCAAAGAGCCTTCCATGATTTGCTGTAATTTATATAAGGTTAAATTAATACGATGATCGGTGACCCGGCCCTGCGGATAATTATAGGTACGGATACGTTCTGAACGGTCTCCGGTTCCTACCAGACTCTTGCGCTCGGCCGATTCCTTGGCCTGCTGCTCCTGACGCTGAATATCATTAATGCGGGCTGCCAGCACACTGAGGGCCCGGGCCTTGTTCTTGTGTTGAGAACGGTCATCCTGGCACTCTGCCACGATACCGGTTGGGATATGGGTGACCCGAACGGCAGAATCGGTCTTGTTAATGTGCTGACCACCCGCACCACTGGCCCGGAAAGTATCAATACGCAAGTCAGCCGGATTCAAGGTTACTTCGGCCAGCTCATCAGCCTCGGGAAGAATCGCTACCGTACAGGCAGACGTATGAACCCTACCCTGGGATTCGGTCTCGGGAACGCGCTGTACACGATGCGCCCCCGATTCATATTTCAGGCGTCCATAAACCCCATCCCCATCAATGCGGGCAATAATCTCACGGTATCCGCCCATTTCCGAGGGGTTCTCGGACATGACTTCCACTTTCCAACCTTTTTCTTCGGCGTAGCGACTGTACATCCGGAACAGGTCTCCTGTAAAAATGGCGCTTTCATCACCACCAGTTCCTGCCCTAATTTCAAGAAATACACCACGCCCATCATCAGGATCTTTGGGCAACAATTCCAGTTGCAAGGCCTCTTCAAGCTCCGCGATCCTGTCTTTTGCCACCTTCATTTCCTCTTCGCCCATCTCCTTCAATTCCGGGTCTGACATCATTTCCATGGCTGTTGCGAGGTCAGCTTCAGTTGATTCATAGCTTTTGAACAGCTCAACAACCGGATCAATTTCAGCACGCTCGCGCGACAGCTTACGGAACCGGTCCATATCATTAGCGATTTCCGGTTCAGCCAACAGGGCGTCTACTTCTATTAAACGTTGGGACAGCTGTTCCAGACGGGAACGCATGGACTGTTTCATAAATAACTCGAAATGGGAAAGAAAGGAAAAGTGGACGGAACAATAGCGCAAAGGCAAAAAATGCAATGGCGCTAATGTTCGTTTTTCTGATAAGGAAACAATTTGGGCAAACAGCCAATAAGCTGTTCACGCTCTGCACCCTGAGAACGGTTTAAGGCAACCATGGGCGCATGAAGAAATTTCTGGGTAAGGCTGCGGGCAAACTGCTCAAGGACTGCCTCGGGGTCTTCACCTTTAGCCAACATTTTACGGGCACGATCAAGCTCAGCCGCACTGATTTGATTGGCACCCTCGTTAAGGTCGCGAATAACGGGCACAACAGCGCGGGATTGCATCCAGTGCATGAAATTTTGCACGCGGCCATCAATAATCGCTTCTGCCTGCACCACTGCGGCCTGACGGGAATCATTGCCCTGCTGCACATAACGACCAAGATCATCTACTGTATAAAGATAGATATCGTTAAGCTGCCCCACTTCGGATTCAATATCCCGGGGCACGGCAAGATCCACCATGACCATGGGTTGATGACGACGGGCCTTTGAGGCTTTTTGCACCATTCCCAGACCCAGTATGGGCAGGGAACTGGCCGTACAGGAAACAACAATATCGAATTCAGCCAAGCGATTGGGCAAATCAGCCAGTTTCATGGTGCTGCCATCAAACTTGCAGGCCAGGCTTTCTGCCCGTTCAAGGGTGCGGTTGGCCACCACCATTGATTTTGGTTGTTGTGCCGCGAAGTGGGCAGAGCAAAGCTCTATCATTTCACCGGCACCAATAAACAATACCTTGGTAGCGGAAATATCACCAAATACGCGTTGCGCCAGACGGACCGCCGCGGCCGCCATGGAAACGGACTCTGAACCAATAGCGGTTTGAGTACGCACTTCTTTGGCAACCGAAAAGGTTTTCTGGAACAACTGGTTTAGCAAGGTTCCCATGGCACCGGCATCGCTGGCTGCACGCACGGCGGTTTTCATTTGCCCCAGGATTTGGGTTTCACCCAATACCATGGAATCTAGCCCACTGGCCACGCGAAACGCATGACGAACCGCCTGGTCTTTATTGTACTGATACAGGTGCGGCTTCAGGATGCCTGTTTCAAGCGTGTTGAAATCTGCCAGCCAGCGTGGCACATGCTCGGCAATTTCAGGCGAAGCGGCACAATAGATTTCTGTACGATTACAGGTTGAAAGAATGGTGGCTTCTTTCAATGAGCCACCAAAAGCCGAACGCAGGCCATCAAGTGCCGGGCGAATGAGTTCGCCAGACATTGACACGCGTTCACGCACCGACACCGGTGCGGAATGATGATTCAGGCCAAAAGTCAGGACATCAAGTGACATATGTATATAAGTCAATTAAGAAAGAATTGTGTCTATTATAATGCCGAGCCAGCGATTTTGTTATACCTGCATGATTTCTGACAACTTTTTAAGCACTATCACGCCAGTCCTTGATAAAAATCATGATGAAAACACCCTTTTGTATGATCCGGGCACAAAACCGGGATTTAATTCCTGAAAATGGAGCACAAAGGACGAGACAAAACCAAAATGATGCACATTCACAACAAAAAACATTATCAAATCATTTTTTAGTTGTTATTTTGACATAGGACTTTACAAGAATCGAAACCATGGTGTAATATTTAAATCTTTCACGGCCAGGTAGCTCAGTCGGTAGAGCAGAGGATTGAAAATCCTTGTGTCGGCAGTTCGATTCTGCCCCAGGCCACCATAGATTCAAACACTTAGCCCAATCTTCGGATTGGGCTTTTTGTTTTTCTTCTGTTGACTCACCCCACCATAAGACTATAATTTTCTTTGTAGTACGCTTTTCTTTTTGCACGCTTTGGTACGCAAAAATGGTCAGTCGCCTAACCCCGCGCGGCGCACCAAGTTCAATGTGCTTAAGGTCATGGCCCCTTTTGACAGGGAGACAAATTCCATGTCGCGCCAGGCATAGACGGCTCAATTTAATTTCTCCACAAAACAACACCATCAAGGAGGTGTGTGGGAAGATCTTTCGGGATACGGAACCCTACGCGCAAGGAGGCGTGTACGTTAATTTTATGACAGCTGAAGAGTCAGATCGACTAGGCGCCGCTTACGGACCCAATTTTGATCGACTGGTCAAGACCAAAACGCAATACGATCCGCAGAACCTGTTCCGGCATAACCAGAACATCAGACCTGCGGCTTAGGAACAGCAAGGCTCGTAAAGCGGGCAACAATCCAACTAAGCGGTGCCTGTTGGGAGTTATACATTTATAGCGGCCTGCAATAACATGCCAGCATGATTGCAGGCCGAAGCCAAACACTTTCCATACTTTTAAATAGCTTGTTTAAACCAGGTGTGTTGATTATGCTGTTACAGTTTTTACTTTTTCATCAACCCTATTTTTAAACGATCTTACCGCATGTTTGACGCAGAACTTACTGAACAGCTGGCTCGTGAACTGAACCAGTCAAAAAATACCCGTGTTCAGATTGAACAATTCACAAAACGTTTCCCCGACATGACAATTGAAGACGGCTATAAAATCGGCCGGGCCTGGGTTGCCTTGCAGCGACAGGAAGGCCGCTCCGTTATTGGCCATAAAATCGGCTTGACCTCGCGGGCCATGCAAATTGCCATGCAAATTTCAGAGCCCGACTTTGGCACCCTGCTGGATGACATGCTGTATACCTGCACTCCGGGGCAAACGCTGGATATTCCCCACTCCCGCTTCATTACCCCCCGGGTTGAGGTTGAGCTGGCCTTTATGTTGAAAGCCCCCTTGCAAGGCACCAACTTAAGCATTGAACAGGTACTGGAAGCCACTGAATATATAACCCCTGCCATTGAAATCATTGATTTCAGAATTAACCCCATAGACCCGTCTACTGGCGCCACAAGCAAAGTTTTCGACACCATCAGCGATAACGCAGCCAACGCCGGCATCATAATTGGCGCAGAAAAAATCGCCCCTGAAAAACTGGACCTGCCCTGGTGCGGCGCCATTCTAAGCCAAAACGGTGTCATTGAAGAAACCGGCCTGGCCGCTGGCGTACAGGGTCACCCAGCTATCGGTGTTGCCTGGCTGGCAAACAAACTGGCCCCCTGGGGTGAAACCCTGCAACCTGGGCAAATTATTCTGGCCGGCTCATTCACCCGCCCTGTCGCAGCAAACCCTGGCGATCTGTTCAATGCTGACTATGGCCCGTTGGGAAAATTATCATTTCGTTTTGTTTAAGGATCCCTCATGCAAATTCCAATTAATACATTCAAACAGGCCTTGCATCAGGGCGAACCTCAAATCGGACTCTGGCTTGGACTGGCAGACCCTTATGCCGCCGAAGCCCTGGCAGGCACCGGATTTGACTGGCTTCTGATTGATGGCGAACATGCACCCAACGATCTGCGACAAACGCTGGCTCAGTTGCAGGCTGTTGCCCCCTACCCGGTTCATCCCGTTGTTCGCCCCGTTGCTGGCGATACCGCTTTAATCAAGCAATTGCTGGATATCGGCGCACAAACACTGCTTGTCCCCATGGTGGAAACTGCTGAACAGGCAAGACAGATTGTCCAAGCCACCCGCTACCCACCTGCCGGAATCCGTGGCGTGGGCAGTTCTCTGGCCCGTTCATCCCGCTGGAATCAAATCGACAATTACCTTCAGCAGGCTGATGAACAGATTTGCGTTTTAGTTCAGGTCGAAACAAAAAAAGGATTAGAGAACCTTCAGGAAATTACTGATATTGAAGGGGTTGACGGTGTCTTTTTTGGCCCTCTCGATCTTTCCGCTTCTTTGGGGTATTTGGGTAATCCGATGCACCCCATTGTTCAGGAAGCGATTGTTAATGGCATCAAGATGGTTTGCCAATCTGGTAAAGCTGCAGGCATTCTGATGTCCGACCGAACCCTGGCCCGCCAGTATCTTGAACTGGGTGCCCGCTTTGTTGCGGTCGGCGTGGATACAAGTCTACTGGTTAATGCGGCAACTGAACTGGCCAACGCATTCAAGCCTGACACTGCCAGCACTACAGGCAAAGACGGCAGCATCTATTGATTTGCCAACAATACGCTTACTGTTAAGCAACGCACAAGCATTAATAAATGGCAGGCACTATCATTTCTGCCGGTGTTGGATTACGAATATAGTCGGGATGATGCTCCCGTGCGGGCAGCTCAATGGGCTCACGTGGTACTTCACCATACGGGATCTGTGACAGCAAATGCGAAATGCAATTCAAACGGGCCCGTTTCTTGTCAACGCCCTCAACCACCCACCATGGCGCCTCGGGAATGTGCGTGCGCTCCATCATTTCTTCCTTGGCCTTGGTATAAGCTTCCCAACGACGGCGTGACTCCAGATCCATGGGAGACAATTTCCATTGCTTCAGGGGGTCATGCATGCGCATCAGGAAGCGGCGGTATTGCTCATCATCGCTAATTGAGAACCAGTACTTGATTAATACAATGCCGCTACGTGCCAGCATTTTCTCAAACTCGGTTACGTCACGGAAGAACTGCTCAAGTTCTTCATCGGTACAAAAACCCATGACTCGCTCTACACCTGCGCGGTTGTACCAGCTGCGATCAAACAGGACAATTTCACCGCCAGCGGGAAGATGGGAAACATAACGCTGGAAATACCACTGGGTTTGCTCACGGTCACTGGGTGCAGGCAAGGCGGCAACCCGGCAGACACGAGGATTAAGACGTTGCGTAATTCGTTTGATGGCGCCCCCTTTACCTGCCGCGTCTCGCCCTTCAAAAATAACCACCACCTTAAGTTTTTGTGCAACCACCCAATCCTGTAGTTTGATCAGCTCTCCCTGCAAACGCAACAATTCACGGAAATAAAGCCTGCGGTCCATGCCGCCGCCCTTGGGCTTTTCGCCCAAAATATCATCCAGGCGATTATCATCCATTTCCATTTCAAGCTCTTCATCAAAACTGTCAATCATGTCAGCATAAAGACGCCTGGTGTGTTCAGATAAATTTTCCGTCATGAGAAAAAACTCCTTAAATAATGAATGAAATTTATAACTTTTATATGACGCGTCTGTGACTTGGCAAACATCAACGCCAACAAGCAGACAAACATGGGCACGCAAAGTATTACCTTATTCTACCTGTTACAGAATTTAATGAAAGGCGGCCTGAAGCCGCTTGCCCGGGCAAACAGCTAGAGGCATGCAAAACTGAGAAAATGAGGGCTGCTTGGTGATACTGGATGATCAGCATCACCATCGAATGACAGAAAAACACAAAAATATAACAATAAAAACAATTCTCATTTACAAATATAAAATTTTAAGGGAGAATGATTCCCATTCTTATTTTATGACTGCGGGAATCTTCTCCAGTTTGACCATGGCATCTTTCGCCACTGATACTTACCAAACAACAATACACAAACCAAGGAAACGAAAATGAAGTCCAAGTTACACAAAAAAAAATGGCTCCCCCTGTTGCAAACCGCGCTTGTCATCACTTTCGCAACGGCTGCAGGACATGGTATGGCACAGGATGCCTCAATAAAGGTTCATCACGCCAAAGGCGAAGCCACACTTCAGATTCAGCCCACCAAAACAGCCGTTTTTGATTTACCAACCCTGGACAACATGCAGGCACTGGGCATTCAGGCAAGCGCAGTGGCAAACTCCCGTTTCCCGGACTTCCTTGCCGCCTATAACGAAGAAAGCATACCTAGAGTAGGTTCCCTGTTTGAACCCAATCACGAGGCCCTTGGCAAAGTTGCTCCAGATTTGATTTTTGTAGGAGGCCGCTCCAGCGCCAAATTTGACGATGTGCTTAAAATTGCACCAACCCTGGACATGAGTGTTGACTCGCAATCACCACTCAAGAGCATCGAGCGCAATGTGAACACCTTGGGCAAGCTCTTCGGTAAAGAACCACAGGCAACTGCTGCCCTGCAGAAACTGAATGCCTCTGTTGACGCCTTGAAAGCCAAATCCGCCAAGGCCGGCAATGCCATGCTGATTCTGTCAATTGGTGACAAAGCCAGCGCTTTTGGGCCCGGCTCACGCTTTGGCCTGATCTATGACGTATTTGGCTTTACCCCCAATTCCGCGGTCAAAGACCTTTCTACTACAGACCGCCACCCCTTCAAACTGGAAGATATTGCCAAGGCCGATCCCGACTGGCTGTTTGTGATTGATCGCCATGCGGCCACGGGCAGCAACACTGACAAGCCATCCAGCAAGGAAGTACTGGAAAAATCCATCATTGGACAGACTCGCGCTGCCAAAAACAATCAGATTGTTTATGTCGACCCATACAACTGGTACATCCTGGGCAGCGCAGGATTGACATCCATGCAACAGAATATTGAGCAGATTTCTGCCGCACTGGATGCAAAAAAATAAACCCGGATTTTAAAATTTGGAATTGCCCTAAAACCTGGTTACAAACCAGCGTTGCGGGAGCAATTTACCGGGTGTTACCAACCATCGCAAATCAACAGTAAAGTGAATAGTCTTCAGGAACACCCCTTCGCACCTTCACGAATCTCTGCTCGCTCACATCCCGCATATGCGTAGCTATAGACCAGTGCACCCCATTTTTTGTTCTCATCCATAAGCATGACGACCGAATCACCGATACGGATTTCAGCATGCATCAACTTACCATCCGGATCGGCCAGACGGGATATTTCTTTTGCATTAAAGGCTTTTGTATAAAACTCGATTGCCTTGCTGGCACCAGCACACACCAAATGTGGCGTCACCGTATTCATGCCCGACGGCACTGACCTGACTTTATGTTCATTATCAGGGTCAAGATCAAACAAAGCCTTAAAAGAGGCCATATCGAACGGCGCAGAAAAATGCTCATGTTCGATCAGCCATTGCCCATCCACTTTTTTATAGCCGGTTGTCATCCTCATCCAAGAGACATTCTGCTGGCCGCTTTCATCCTTTTCTCCGCAACGAACCAGACAATAAACCAGCGCCAGCCCACCACTCACGGAAATATGCATCTCGGCAGGTTCAAATACCATGTCATTGGTACACATTTCCAGGCAGAGCTGCCAATGCTTGCCATAAGCCTCTTTACCCTTGAAACGCAATTGCAAGACAGCATCGTAAGCAACCACATCGGGTGTATAGCTTGACATTATCTGATTGATATCCCGCGTCTGTATCGCACCCTGCCAGCGTTGTATTGCCTGCCTGACTTCTGACTGTGCTGTCGAGTCTCCATTTGAAGCATTCATCACCCTGCTCCTTTTGCAAAAAAGAACTACTGTTTAATCACATGCCAGACATTCTGGACATCATCACCTACCATATCACCTTGCTTCATGTCTCTTTTATACAGGTACAAGGGTTGTCCCTTATGAGCCCATTGCCTGCTTGCATCATCGCGCATGATAATGCTGTAATCTCCTTCAGCATTGCCATCTGCAGCAGCCAAAAGCGGTGGCCAATTCTGGGCACACCGGTCATTACAGACACTTTTACCAGGCATATCCCGGTCTTTATCATAGGTATATAAAGTCATGCCTTCGGCATTTACCAATATACCGTTCATTGCTTTTACCGGGGGGCCTGCCGCACGGGCACTTTCACTGGCGAATCCACAACCTAAACTGGCCAAGGCCAGCATGAGTAATAGTTTTCTCATTTTCATCTCCCTTATGGCTAAAAAGACAAGAGAAACTGGCTTGTATTGCTACTGGCCAGCTCTTACAGGATACACCTAAATAATTGAAAACAAATAACTATTTCAAAATCACACATTACTTTTTATTTCCGGTTTGTAACCCTGTGGGCAGTGGGCTCACTCCCACGCAGGAGCCTGGGAGCCTAAGGTAAAAAACGGGCAATATCCATCCAGGATATTGCCCGCCAGGGACCCCATGACTGCACCAACACACTGCCTGTTTATTAACCCTTTATTTCACATATTTGCGGAATTCGGGTTTGCGTTTCTCACGGAAAGCGTTACCCCCCTCTTTGGACTCATCAGTGTCGTAATACATTTTCAGGGCATGCATGGACAGTGAAGACATGGCACGGAGCATTTCGCTATCAACGTTGAATGAGCGTTTTGCCAAAGCAATGGCGGTTGGACTTTTCTCGTTGATTTCATCACACCATTTCTGTACTTCTTCGTCTAACTGGTCATGTGGCACCACAGCATTGACCAACCCCATTGCCAATGCTTCCTGTGCCGTATAACGACGGCACAAATACCAGATTTCGCGGGCTCTTTTCTCTCCCACCACACGTGCCAGGTAAGCCGTCCCAAAACCAGGGTCAACCGAACCCACTTTAGGACCCACCTGACCCAACTGTGCCTTATCGGAAGCAATGGCCAGGTCACATACCGTTACCAATACGTTACCACCACCTACTGCAAAACCGTTAACACGGGCAATCACCGGTTTATTGATATCGCGAATAACGCTTTGCAGTTCCTCTACGGGCAGGCCGATCACACCTCGACCGCCGTAATCACCATCTTTACCGGATTGGTCACCACCGGTACAAAATGCCTTGTCTCCGGCACCTGTCAACACAACCACGCCTACGCTTTTATCTACTTCAGCGCGTTTAAAAGCGTCAATCAGTTCTTCGCAGGTTTGTGCATCAAAAGCATTATAAACTTCAGGTCGGTTAATGGTAATACGTACTGTGCCATTGTTAACCTCGTACAGAATTTTTTCGTATGACATGATGAATCCCTCTTCCAGAATAATTTGTTTTAACTTGAAGCAAATAATAATTTAACCAACCATGGTAAGACCACCGGACACACTAATAACCTGTCCGGTAATGAAAGAAGCCTCGTCACTGGCCAGGAAAGCCACGGCACCCGCCAAGTCTTCGGGCTGACCAAGACGACCAAAAGGAATCGCACGGGTCAAGCCATTGCGCAGTTTTTCACCGTACTCGCCTTCACCGCAGAAATCACGGAATAAAGGCGTATCGGTTGGGCCAGGGCACACAACGTTAACGTTGATCTGTTTTCTTGCCAGCTCACGGGCAATGGTTTTGGAGAAAGCAATTAAACCGCCTTTGCACATGGCATATACAGACTCGCCACTGGAACCGACACGGGCCGCATCAGAGGCAATATTAACCACACGGCCCTTGCCGCGCTCTGACATGCCTTTCAGTACCGCATGATGCATGTACAACACACCAAAGAAATTGATGTCAACAATTTTTTCCCATAGCTCCTTATTGGTATCCAGGAAATTGCCGGCCCGGTCCCAGCCTGCGTTGTTAACCAACACATCAATGGGCCCCAGCGTGCTTTCAATGTTGTTCACGCATTCAATGACTGACTCCTGATTCGTCAGGTCTACCAGAAAGGTTTGCGCGAAACCTCCTGTGGACTTGATTTTTTCTACGGTTTTGTCACCGGCTTCCTGATTGATATCAACCACAGCCACTTTGGCACCTGCCCGACCAAACCGCTCACAAATGGCACTGCCAATACCGCCGCCGCCACCAGTCACCAATACAACTTTATCTTTTAATCCAAACATTGTGTTTCTCCACTAAAATAAGTCTATACGCTTAATGAACCCATTCTTCACTTAAATAACCATGACTACTTCCGATCAAGACAAAGAAGCAGCAATTTATGAAATCAACAACCGGCTTTTTTTCAGGTTTTTCCAGGCTGCAAACACCCTTCATACCAAAGGCACTCAGGCGCTGGAAGAATTTGGCGTAACCACCCAGCAATGGTCTGTGCTGGGTGCCCTGTCCAGACCCAAGGCGGAAAACGGCATGAGCGTGAATGAGCTGTCGCGCTATCTGCTAATTACCCGCCAGAACCTGACCGGCCTGCTTGGCCGTCTTGAGCGTGATGGTTATATTGTCCGCACACCCAGTACCGAAGACCGCCGATCCATCAGGGTTTCCTTAAGCCCTAAAGGAAAAGAACTCTGGAAGAACCTGGCTGAGCCTATTCATCAGTTTTATGACCTTGCACTGAAGAACATTTCCTTTGATGATCGCCTGGCCCTTATCCATTACATCAATACCTTGCAGCAAAACATGTCAAAAATTTAAGTTTCAACTTAATTTAAGGCCTGTTTTTGTACGGGCAATAATCATTTTCATGATCTGTGCGGTGCCATCGCCAATTTGCAGACCAAGCACATCCCTTAAACGCTGCTCATAAGGGTAATCTTTGGCATAACCGCCATGCCCATGAAATAGCAGGCATTGATAAATAATGTCATAAGACAATTTTGGCCCCCACCATTTGCACATGGCCGCCTGTGAGGTATGGGGCAAATCCTTGTCTTTAAGCCAAAGCGTTTCAAGGCAAACCAAACGAGCCGCCTGGTAATACGTTTCATATTCGGCCAGCGGAAAACTGACGCCCTGGTTTTCTACGATGGGCTTGCCAAAAGTTTCACGCTCTTTGGCATATTCCCAGGTTTCATCCAAAGAGGCACGCGCCACGGCCAGGCATTGCAACCCGATTAACGCCCGGCTATAGTCAAAACCCTGCATGACCTGGGTAAAACCTTTACCCTCTTCGCCCAGCATATGACTGGCTGGCACTTTGACCCCATCAAAAAATATTGAACCCCGCCCCACACAACGCGTACCCAGGTCATCAAAAGCGGTACGGGTAATACCTGGCAAATCCATGGGTACCAAAAATGCGCTAATACCTTTGGCTCCCTTGATATCGCTGTTGGTCCGGGCAAAAACCACGGCTACATCGGCCTGATCAGCCAGTGAAATGGAGGTTTTTTCACCCGTCAAGACATAATGATCACCTTCTTTGACCGCCTTTAACTGCAAAGCAGCAGCGTCTGAACCGGCTGAAGGCTCAGTCAATGCAATTGCAATCAGTTTTTCTCCGGCAATGATTTTTGGCAACCATTCCTGCTTGATTGATTCGTTGGCAAAACGGTTCACGATTTGACCACATAATGACACCAGCAGGCTGACATAAGCCATGTTGAAATCCGCAGCGGACAGCTGCTCAAGCAACAGACCACTGGTTACGCAGTCCATCCCCATACCGCCATAAGCCTCGGGCATTTCTACACCCAGCAAGCCCAAATCACCCATCTGGCGCACAATCTCCAGTTCAAGGCGTCCTGTTTTATCTCGGTACTGATAGCCGGGTGCCAGTACTTCTCGTGCAAACCTGCCGGCACTTTCCACCAATACCCGTTGATCTTCTGTAATTGAAAATTCCATATTGCCTCTTCAACCTGATTAGAATATATGTAAATATATTTACCTATTTGCCTATAATTACACAATCCTTGACCAAGTTCAACAAAATTTACCCCTGATTTAATAAAAAAAGCAAAATAAAGGGAAAACACTAGTATTTTAATTACAGTCAATGGTGAAGAATAATAAAAAATATTATGGAAATATATTTACGTATATCCGTAAGGTATATTTTCACCAATCATAAGAATTTTTCATCCACTACTACCCACGAGACAGATCATGAAATTTGACACATCCCTGATTGATGCACGCAAAGAAAAAATGACAACAAACGGCTTCTGGAAAAACAGGACTATCGAACATTTCTTCAGACAAGCACTTGAAACGCATCCGGATAAAACTGCAGTTGTTGCTTATAAAGTCGATGGTAAAAACAGTGCTCCCGTGCGTCTTTCCTATCGCCAGTTTAATGCGCATATTGACACCATTGCAAAATCCCTTATCCGCCTGGGCATTCAACGCTCCGATGTAGTCAGTTTCCAGATTCCGAATAGCTGGGAGTTTATTGCCTTATCCCTGGCATGCGCCCGGATTGGCGCGGTGGCAAACCCCTTGATGCCCATTTTTCGCGATCGTGAATTAAGCTATATGCTGAAGTTTCTTGAATCCAAGATTCTTATTGTCCCGTCCGTATTCAAGAATTTCAATTATGAAGAAATGGCCAACGGCCTGCTTCACAAAATAGACTCCCTCCAGCATATTGTGGTCGTGGGCGGTGAAGGCGAAAACAGCTTCGACAAACTCCTGCTGACGAACACATCTTCCACCCCCCTTGTTGCCGATCCCGTTGAACCAGACGACATTCTTCTCCTGTTGTTCACATCGGGCACCACCGGCGAACCGAAAGCGGTCATGCATACTTCCAACACGCTGTTTGCCGCCCTTGACGGTTTCGTTGACGCCCTTGAACTGAAAGACAGCGAAATTATCCTGGGTGCCTCTCCCATGGCACACCTTACCGGTTACGGTTATCTGGCCATGTTGCCCATCATGCTTAATTCAACCACCGTAGCCATGGATAGCTGGGACCCCAATATTGCCTTGCAAATCATCAATAAAGAGGCTGTTACCTTCAGTATGGCCTCCAGTCCCTTTGTTTTGGACATGTGCAATGCGACTGAAAAGGGAGCACCCCGATCCCCGCAATTTACCAAGTTCTGCTGCGCCGGTGCCCCCATTCCGCCCGTTGTGATAGAACGGGCCCATCAAATCATGAACCTGACCGTATGCTCTGCATGGGGCATGACCGAAAACGGCGCCATTACCATTACGACCCCCTCGCAGGCGCTGGAAAAATCCAGCATCAGCGACGGCAAGGCCATTCCTGGCATTGAACTGAAGATAGTTGATGGCAATGACAATAAATTGCCAAGCGGTAAAACAGGACGCCTGCTGGTCAGAGGTGCTTCCCAATGTGTTGGCTATTACAAAAAACCCGAACTTAACGCACTGACCGAAGACGATTGGTTTGATTCGGGTGACCTTGCCTTCATGGACCAGGAGGGTTATATCCGCATCAATGGCCGCAGCAAGGATATCGTTATTCGCGGTGCGGAAAACATCCCCGTGGTTGAAATTGAAAACCTGCTTTACCAACATCCCTCCATTGCCACGGTTGCCATTGTAGGCTTTCCTGATGAACGGCTTGGCGAAAGGGCATGTGCCTTTGTAACGCTTAAAGAAGGTGCCAGCTTCTCTTTTGAGGAAATGATTCAATATCTGAAAGAGAAAAAAGTGGCTAGCCAGTACTTCCCCGAGAAACTGGAAATAAGGAGTGATTTACCCAGAACACCCAGCGGCAAACTGCAAAAATTCATGCTGCGCGAGGAAGCCAAAACTTTCCAGATCGATTAATCCAGCCAATATATGGAACCACAAGCATGAATAAAGCAGTACTTAAAAAAGTCCTAGACCGGGTCGGCATACTCACCATTAATCGCCCGGATGCCATGAACATCCTTAATGATGATGAAAGAATCCCTGAACCGGTCTTTTGAAACGCCCTTGAATGAAGGGCTCGCCTTTGAGCGAAAAATGCTTTATGCTACTTTTGCACTAGAGGATCGCAAGGAAGGCATGGATGCCTTTATTGAAAAACGACCGCCCAATTTCAATAATCGTTAATCAAAAAAACGGACCAGGTCCGTTTTTTACCTATCAGGCATTTTTTATACATGGACACGATTGAGCAACCACCCCAAAACACTGCATTAGAGGCCATTACCAGCCGCAAAAGTATCCGAGGCTTTCTGCCAGACGCCATTCCAACCCCACTGTTACACACCCTGCTGCAAACTGCATCACGCGCCCCCAGTGGCAGCAACATCCAGCCCTGGAAAGTGCATGTTGTTTCGGGACAGGCCCGCAATGCCTTGTCTGCCGCCCTGCTTGATGCCTTCCATGCCAACACCCCCAATCAATGCGAATACCAGTATTACCCCAAAGAATGGCGTGAACCTTATCTGGCCCGGCGTCGTGAAAACGGCTGGTCGCTTTACAATATTCTGGGTATCCAAAAAGGCGATAAAGCAGCCATGCAACGGCAGCATGCCCGCAACTTTGAATTTTTTGACGCACCCGTTGTATTATTCGTTACGCTAGACAACGACATGGAACAGGGCAGCTGGCTGGATACCGGCATGTTCATACAAAACATCATGATTGCGGCCCGTGCCTTGGGCCTGCACACCTGTCCGCAAGTCGCACTGGTCAATTACCCGGCCATTGTCAAACAGCACCTGTCTATTCCGGCAGAACAAACCCTGGTCTGTGGCATTTCACTTGGCTACGAAGATACATCCAATCCTGCCAACAAATTGCAGACTACCCGGGTGCCCCTGGAGGAATTCGTGACTTTTCACGAATAGCCTTCAAGCATAAAAAATAAAGCTTCCAAGTCTATCGCTTGTTAATGGCAGTCGGTTGAAGACTTAAGGTACACTTTCATACTGTTTTTACAGATCTCCTTTTAATAACATGCAAACCACCTGGAGACCCTTTGCCTGGGTCGGTGCCGCACTGTGTGCCGGCACCATGGGAACTGCCCTCGCAAGCCCCCTCTATCCGTTTTACCAAGCCCTGTGGGACCTGCAACCCAGCGAAATCACCTATATTTTCATTGCCTATATGATGGGTGTCCTGGTTACCCTGCTTTTTCTGGGTAAAGTCACCGCCCACTATGGCTTCTTACCCGTCCTTAAAGGTGGATTGGTTTTTTCCATTATTGGCTTAGGCATTTCCTCTCTGGCCATTTCCCCATTCCTGCTTGGCCTGGGACGAGTTACCATAGGTATTGCCTCTGGCATGATCAGTACTTCAGCCATGCTGGGCATAAGTCAGGTTCTGCCGGCAAGCCATAAATCCAGGGCAGGGCAGATTGCCTCCATGGTCAGTGTGGCGGGCTTTGGTTCCGGGCCGTTCATTAGTGGCTGGATAGCCCAGTTTCTGCCCTATCCGCTGGTCACTCCCTATGTAACCGTCCTGATACCCAGTATTTTTATTCTTTATGGCTTACGATCTGTCAGGCAGGAAATAAAAAGCAAGCCTGGACGCCCTTCTTTCATGCCTAAACTTGAAGTACCGGCAGAGTCGACCCTTAAACCGCTCTTCCTGATTATTTCCATGACTGCCTTTGCCGCTTTTGGCCTGTTCAGCCTTTATGGCTCATTGGCGCCGTCTTTCCTTAAGGAAATGATCCCATGGAATGGTCCCGCCATTAGCGGAACGGCCATCGCTTCGGTCCTGTTCATCTCTGGCTGTACCCAGTTCATGCTCAGGTCCCTGCCCCTGCACAGGACTTTATACCTTGGCATGCTGTTTCTGTTACTGGCCTGCCTGGCGTTGGGGCTCACCATGAGCACCCATTCCACCGTGTTGTTTATTGTTGCTGATATCCTGGCCGGACTGGCCCACGGAGCCACCTTGCTGGCCACGTTTGGCCTTGTGGGACAACTCAGCACTGCTGAAAACCGTGGCCCCATTTTTTCCACTTACTTGTTTATTGGCTATCTGGGCACCATTGTACCCATTGTGTCGGTTGGACTGCTGGCCGATGCGTTTGGCCTGTTATCGGCTGTTATTATATTTTGCGTCAGCATAAGCCTGCTCGCTCTGGGGCTGATCATCGGTAAACGCAGACTGGATCAATCGGCTCAATAATACTCACTAAAAAGCAAAACCTGTGTGCCGGCCAGGCTGGCAGGCTTATGCTTTATTGCGGGGACGCAAACCAAGCGCCTCGTCAGCGCCAGAAAAACTTATTGTGCGCTGTCAACTGTCTCATTGACAATGCTTTCATGACTGACGGTAACAGATTGATTGTCAATACTGGACGACCTTACCACTTCTGTTGTTCCTGTAACCAGAGGAAGATTGGCAATGGTTTGATGCTGCAGGAAGAACAGGGTTTTATTACGGTCATCGCAAGGGCCGACACAGCTTACCCGGGCATTTCTTTCTTCCAGTTTATCCTGCTCGAAACCGCGGAATTTCAACTCATGATTATTATTGTTATTGAACCCTACTTCCAGGGGCGGTGAATACTCGAAACTGGCAGCACCCGCAGGAATAGAGAGAAATCCTGTTCCCAGAACAGCAAAGGCAGAAACAAATATCAATGATTTTTTCATGCTGCACCTCCGAAAGGTAAAAACAGAAAAGCCAATTTATTAACCCCAATGGCCATTTCGTATAGAATACACTTAAACAATTGAAAAATATACTCTATTTTTGTTACCGGCTCACAATGAGAACGCGATGAACATGATCCCGATTTATACAATGCAGTCAGAACCGGAAGCAGCCGTTATTTCTTCACTCATGACAGCCTATCACATTCATTTTATTATTTCAGGTCGAGGATTCAGTTCCATGTATCCTGGTGCCATCTCCAATAGCCTGAATGAACAGATTCTGATGGTTCGGGCCGACCAGGTTGAGCTGGCCAAAACCCTGCTTGAACCTTTTTTCAACAGTTAGAAAATTCCTTTACACTGGCAACAGGCATGCCATGCACGCAAAGGCTCAACGTCAATCCAGATCACTTTTGTCAATTTCCTTGGGAATACCAATCGCCCGCTTTATAAGCTTCCAGGCAATCAACCCAATACCCAAGAACAATACGCCCAATACAATGGCAAGTAGAAAATAGCTGAAGTTACTCATGTTTTTCCTGGTGTTAGTGGCTTGTACCCCATTGTCCAAGCAATTCTTTTATTTGTTCTCTTTCACAATTATTCCATAGCGCCGCAGCCAGTAACAGCCGGGCCTTGCGTGGACACAACCACTGTCCCATTAGAATACCATTTTTCTGCAGGTCTATTTCTGCACCTTTATAACCATACACGGCTTGGGTGGTACTACCCGCACCGGTTCTGGAGCAGACAATAACCGGGATCCGTTCGGCAGCCACCACCAGCACATCCCGCAAGGACTCAGAGACATGGCCGGATCCGAAGCCGGCAATCACGACCCCTTGGCAAGCCTCATGCTCCAGAGCCAAAGAAAGTATGCTCGAGTCATCACTAAGCGTATGTTCCAGCAGCAACACTTTATCCTTGAAGCTGGTTGGGATCGCCAATTGTGGCTTACGTACGGTTGGCCTGAAATACTGTACCCGCTTTTCAAGTACCACTCCTGCCGGACCAAATACCGGGGATGCAAAAGCATTAACCCGGCTTGAGTGGACTTTACGAACATGCCTGGCCTCATGAATTTCATCATTCATGACAAGCAATACACCCCTATTGGCAGATACCTGGCTAGTGGCAACCGCTACCGAAGCCAGCAAATTGGCAGCACCATCGGCACCGGGTTCTTCGGGCGAGCGCATTGCCCCCATTAATACCAGGGGTTCAACATGACGCCAGAAAAGATCCAGAAAAAAAGCGGATTCTTCAAGCGTATCGGTGCCCTGGGTAATAATGACGCCATCAGCACCTTTTTCCACCTCTTTTTCGGCCCATGCCAGGCAACTGAAAAGATGGTCAAAACGAATGGAACCGCTAGGCAGTTTTTGCAGGGTCTGCAGGCTAAGGTCAGCCAGCCCGGCAAGGCCCGGCACACTTTCAGCCAATTCCCTGGCACCCAGCGTGGCGGTTACGCCCCCGGACTGGCTGGCCGTCATGCTAATGGTGCCACCTAAGGCGCCTATGGATATTCGTTTCTTGCTCATGCGGCTTCCTTGTTTGCCAAGGCTTAAATAAGACTGGCAATCGCCATGCCCACTTCAGTGGTATTGGCAGAGCCACCCAGATCACGGGATTTTGGTCCCTGCACCAACACGGTTTCAATGGCAGCCATAATGGCGTCATGGGCCTGGGCGCAGGCCTCGTTCTGTTCACTGAAAAAATCAAGCATCATGGCACCTGACCAGATCATGGCAATCGGGTTGGCTATGTTTTGCCCGTAAATATCAGGGGCAGACCCGTGCACCGGCTCGAACAGGGACGGAAAGGTACGGTCCGGGTTCAGGTTGGCAGAAGGTGCCAGGCCAATCGTACCGGTACATGCAGGTCCAAGGTCGGACAGAATATCGCCAAACAGGTTGGACGCCACCACCACATCAAAGCGGTCGGGTTGCAGCACGAAACGGGCCGACAGGATATCAATATGCTGTTTGTCCCATTGTACCTGCGGGTAGTCTTGCGCCATTAAAGCTACCCGCTCGTCCCAGTAAGGCATACTGATTGAAATGCCATTGGACTTGGTGGCAGCCGTTAATTTTTTACGCTCACGCCTGGTGGCCAGTTCAAACGCATATTTCAGAATGCGATCAACACCCTTACGGGTAAAAACCGATTCCTGCAAGACCAGTTCACGGTCGGTGCCCTCAAACATTTTGCCACCCACCGACGAATATTCGCCTTCGGTATTTTCGCGTACCACCAGGAAATCAATATCTCCGGGCTGGCGATTGGCCAGCGGACATGGCACACCAGGTAACAGTTTAACGGGACGCAAGTTGACATACTGGTCAAAATCACGCCGAAATTTCAGCAAGGAGCCCCACAGGGAGATGTGATCAGGCACGGTATCGGGCCAACCAACGGCACCGAAATAAATCGCATCAAACTGCTGCAGGGTTTCAAACCAGTCATCGGGCATCATTTTGCCGTGACGGGCATAATAATCGCAACTGGCCCATTCAAATTCTTCTATGTGCAAATCCAGCCCGAACTTTTCCTGTGCCGCTTTCAATACGCGCAAGCCCTCGGGCATGACCTCCTTGCCAATACCATCTCCGGGAATGGCTGCAATCCTGATTTGTTTTGTCATTTTCATCCAGCTAAAAATAAATATTGTTATTTGTTTAAACTACATTAACTCATGCAACATATTACCCAGATATCAAGATTAATGGTATCAGGCGTCTGACTTTCACATAAAAAATCTCCCGACCACCAGCTTGTGACAGACCGATCCCGGGAGATTTTTCATGGGTGAAAGATATATAAAAGCGATTTTTACAATTTTTCGGTTTCACCCGATGTCGGTTTCCAGGTCAGGAAATATTTCTCAGTCAGGCTAACCAACAAATCAAGCAGCAAGGCAAATACCGTCAGTACAATGATGCCAGCGACCACCGTATTGATATCAAAGGTACCCTCTGCCTGCAAAATAAGATAACCCACACCACTGGCAGACCCAAGATACTCACCTACCACGGCACCGACAAACGCCAGGCCAACCGAGGCGTGCAAACTTGAAAACACCCAACTGGTTGCCGATGGCAGATAAACATGGCGCAGCAATTGCTTGCGATTGGCACCCAGCATTTTTGCGTTATCAAGCAATGTAGGGCTAACTTCCTTGATGCCCTGGTACACGTTGAAAAAAACGATAAAAAACACCAGTGTCACCGCCAGAGCCACCTTGGACCAGATGCCCAGACCAAACCACATGGCAAAAATAGGAGCAAGAATGACCCTTGGCATGGAATTGAGTGCTGTCAGGTAAGGATCAAGCACCAGGCTGGCTGTTTTGGAAAGCCCTAGCCATAAGCCAAAAAGCATCCCGAACACAGTACCGATGACAAATGCCAGCAATGTTTCTGAAAGCGTCACACCCAAGTGACGGTAAATATCACCGTCAACCACAAACCAGTTCCAGATAGACTCGGCCACCCCAAGAGGCCGCCCAAAGAAAAATGCGACATTGTCGTTAAGTGAGGCGAAATACCAGGTACCCAGTATTACCGCAAGAATAATAATTTGCCACAAGCGGAAGTTGCGTGTGTTTGGTTTAATTGAATTCCACATATCAGGCCCGTTTCTGTTGATCATACCCTTTCAGGACTTCTTCGCGCAGGACATCCCAGATCGCCTTGTGCAGTTCGGTAAAGCGCGGATGGGAACGAACCTCGGCGACATCGCGGGGACGGGGCAAATCAATCTTGAACTCGCCAATAATATGCGTTCCCGGGCCAGCTGAAAGAATAACGACCCGGTCGCTCATGGCAATCGCCTCGTCCAGGTCATGGGTAATGAACAAAACGGCTTTGCGTTTGCTCATCCAGATTTCCAGCACTTCGTTTTCCATGAGTTGGCGGGTCTGGATATCAAGGGCAGAAAAGGGCTCATCCATCAGGATAATATCGGGATCACGAATCATGGTCTGGGCCAGCATGGCCCGTTTACGCATCCCACCCGACATTTGATGGGGGTATTTGTTAACCGCATGTGACAAACCGACCCGTTGCAGCCAGTCCATGGCCTGTGCCCGGGCCTTTTCTTTGGGGACATTGGCAAATTCAAGGCCGGCCATCACATTCTCAATCGCACTGCGCCAAGGCATGAGTGCCTCACCCTGAAACATATAACCAGCCCGGTGATTGATGCCCTTCAAGGGTTGACCAAACACCCGGACCGAGCCTGCCGAAGGTTCAAGCAGGCCCGCCCCGACGTTAAGCAGGGTTGATTTGCCACAACCGGTAGGGCCCACTACGGATACAAATTCACCCGGTGCAATATGCAAGGTGGCATCACGTAATGCGGTATATCTTTCGTTTTTGTTATCACGTGATACAAAGGTACACGTGATTTTATCCAATGATAATGCAGGTTCTGACATATTAAATTAAATTGTTTGAGCTTTTGCGGCAAAATCGTTTGTCCAGCATTTGGACAAATCAACTGCCTCAGCGTTGAAGTTTTTAATGTAACTGGCCAATGCTTTCAAGGCCGTTTCAGGACCTTTCTCATTCATCAGACCATCGGGCGACAAGCCCTCGAAGCTTTTGCTCAGGGCCAGCTTATACACATCGGGATTACCCAAAAGATAATTTTCGGGAACCACCTTGATCACCTCATCGACGCCCACCTGCTGAATCCATTTATCCGCCTTTACAATCGCATTGGCCAATGCCTGGACCGTGTTGGGATTTTCATCAATAAAGCGTTGTGATGCATACAGGCAGCCTGAAGGCATGGGACCGCCAAAAATATCTTCGGTAACCTGCAGGCTGCGGGTATCGGCAATAATCTGGATATCCCCCGCATGATCAAGAATACTTAGCACCGGGTCTACGTTACTGATGGCATCAATTTGGCCTGAACGCAAGGCAGTAACGGCACCCGAGCCGGCTCCCACACCAATAATGGAAACATCGGAGTCTTTCAGGCCATGTTGCTTCAAGAAAAAACTAACCAGCATATTAGTGGATGAACCCGGTGCCGTGACACCGATTTTTTTGCCTTTCAGGTCGGCCGGCGATTGGTAATCGGGCATGTTCTTTTTGGACACCGCCAGGCCAATCATGGGCGCACGCCCCTGCAGCACAAATGAACGGTAAAACTGTTTCTTGGTCTGCAGGTTGATGGTGTGTTCGAACGCACCTGAACAAACATCGGCACTGCCTCCGACCACGGCCTGTAAGGCTTTTGAACCCCCGGCAAAGTCGGCGATTTTCACATTCAGGCCTTCTTCCTTGAAGTAGCCATTGATTTCGGCAATTGACAATGGCAGATAATACACCAGGGCCTGGCCACCTACCGCTATTGATACGTCTGTTTTTTCCAGTTTTTTATCTTGGGCACGCGCAAAAGCGGGGACCATGGCAGCCAAACCGGAAACACTGGCAACTTTCATTAAATCACGACGGGAAATAGCCATTTTCAATCTCCTACATGGTATTTTTTATATAAAACAAAAAAGAATTTACTGGTTTAGGGTAAAAATAATCATGGACTATTGTAGCAGAGCACTTTCCTGATCAAGTCGCGGCCATCACGTCGCGATTGAATCGGGTCATTTCTTGCCTGTACTTATAAGGTAAGTGCCCGATCCTCACGATGGGTGAGTTGCCCTGTTTTCAGGCCGACAGGCTTTGCTTTTCTGCCCCCCTGGAGAGATGCCGGGAAATTGATGCGAAGTCATGCCCGCTGGGCGACTGGTGCAGACGCAGTCCAAACTCGGGCACCACGGCAAAAATATGATCAAAAATATCAGACTGGATGCTTTCGTATTCAACCCAGACCACCGTATTGGTAAAGCAATAAATTTCAATCGGCACCCCATCTTCGGTGGGTGCCAGCTGCCGGACCATAATCGTCATGTCTTTGCGAATATTGGCATGGTTGCGCAAAAACATTTCCAGATAGGCCCTGAAAGTGCCTATATTGGTTAAACGACGTCCATTCAAGGCCGTACTCAGATCCCAGTTATGTTCCTGGTTGTATTGCTCTACCTCCTGGTTTTTTTCCAGAATATAGTTGGCCAGCAAACGGCTTTTGGCCAGCTTTTTCATTTCAGTCTCACTGATGAAATTGATGCTGGTCACGTCAATATTAATAGACCGCTTGATACGACGCCCACCCGACTCCGACATCGCCCGCCAATTCTTGAACGAATCCGAAATAAGCGCATAAGTGGGGACTGTGGTGATCGTATTGTCCCAGTTCCTGACTTTGACGGTCGTCAGGCCAACATCAATCACCGCACCATCGGCATTATATTTAGGCATCTCAAGCCAATCACCCAACTTGAGCATATTATTGGCCGATAACTGTATGCCGGCCACCAATCCCAGAATAGGATCTTTGAAGACCAGCATCAAGACAGCCGTCATTGCACCCAGACCGCTAAGCAAAATAACCGGTGAACGGCCAATGAGCAGGGAAACAATGAAAATACCCACCGCAATGGATGCAACCAGCTTGATCGTCTGGAAAATTCCGTTCAAGGGAAGCTGTGTGGCCACCTGCTTTTTATAACACCAGTCCAGCAAAATATTCAGGATTGAAAACAGGGCGGCCAGGGCATAAATGTATGTCCATATTTGCACGACTGCCAAGATACCATTCAGAAGCTTTCCCTGCCATAGCCATAAATTGGCCTGCAACCCCACCAGAATCCCTTGGATAAAATAAACAACCTGACTAAGCAGGCGGGACTGGCTTAACAACTGTAAAAACAAATAGGGCGATTTTTGCATGTGATTTCGCAAAAACCTAACCACTCCGTAATGCAGTATGAAGTGAATGATCACTGTTGTGAGAAGTATCAAACCCAGTGCGATCCAGGTGGCCTCGTTTTCCGTCACGTCATACTCCCAGGCTTTGAGCCAATAGGACAATGGTTCCAGCATGTCTTGTTCCCGTTTGTTTACGATAAATATTAAAAAACAATACCCCGGTTAACGGGGCATGAACCTGAATATTAAACCATCTGGCCAAACAATATCAAACCGTCAGGATTTGTCCATCCCTGGCCACCTTTACATTCTCAGGCAAAGAACCTGGATGGTTCATGAGCCAGTTATCCATTTCATGGCCAATATGGGTCAGCAGTAAAGTACCCATTGCCAGGCCATCACACATTTTCAGGGCTGTATTAAGGTCATTGTGATTACGTGGGGGAGTATCACGGGGAGGATGGGAACAATCCACAATACAATAATCCAGCGACTGTTTTTGCAGCCAGGCATAGGTATCCTCCCCCAGCCCAACCGTATCGGTCAGGTAGGCAATTTTCCTGTCTTCTTCCTCGAATAAATAGCCAAAACAGGGTTTTGAATGTACCAATGGCAAAGCGGTCACTTGCAATTTCTCCCCCAGCTGGCGAGTCTCAAAGGCGCTAAAAGGCTGGGAAAAATCAAGAATGCCCGGATGCTTGTATAAATCGGCAAAACCGGTTTCATCAAACGGACCGTGCACGGAAATACGCATATTGACGCCCCAACGCAAGTGCAACAAGCCCTGGGCATGGTCGGCATGGTAATGCGTTTGCAAAATCCCGCTTAGGGTGCCCGGCGCAAAACGCTGGCATAAATCCATATGACCGCCATCCACCAACCATTGGTCTGTCCCGCTTTGCACGAGCACACTACTTGGTTTGCGCATAAACAGTTTATCCTGGCCTGCCCGCTGGCAAGCCGGACACTGGCAGTTATATACGGGAACCTGGGCAGTATCCCCAGTGCCCAGAAATGTCAATTTCATTAAATGCTCCAGAAAAAACCCCGGCCTGCATGCCGGGGGAGAAGGTCAAGATCCCGGACATCTCAGGATAAAAATGCACGCTTTTCAGATTGGATCCTGGCATTGCACCACGTTTCCAGCTTATCGCGCAACTGCTCAACCGCCAGCGACAAATCACCCGAGTTGTCCACGAGAAAGAAACTGATTTGCCGCAAGGCCAGCTTGTTGTGCAATACCTGTTCCTGGCATCGGTTACGCTCTAAACGCAGGGTGATTTCCTGCAAAGACTCCCGTCCCCGATTGATCAGACGTTGCCTGAGCAGCTCGGGCCGGACCGCAACCAGAACGATAATCACATCAGGATATAACTGGCTTACATGGGTACAGTAAGAACGTGAACCGTTAACCAGTACCGTTTTCCCTTCGGCCAGATGACGGTCCAGTTCCTTTGGAATACCATAGGCCAATCCGTTGGCTCGCCAGCTCATGGCAAAACCGCCCTGGGCCTCGATTTGTTCAAATGATTGCATTGAAACCGAATCAGCCACCTCACCCGGCGAGTTTTCAGGTCGAGTGATGACCCGTTTCATAATGACGCAATCATGAGGCAAATCGTTGGCCAAGGCCTGCAACAGACTATCTTTGCCACTCCCTGAAGGCCCTACCATATAAACCAGTTTTCCCGCCATTAAAACACCCTGTTCCCTTCGCGCCAGACCTGCCGCACCACAAACTGGGAACCGGCCTGTGCCACATGGACAAGATCGGCCCGCAAGCCAAGCCTGATTTCACCACGATCATTCAAATTGGCCGCACGCGCAGGCAACAGGCTGATGGTGGCAACCGCTTTGGACAAATCATAGCCATTTTCCTGCTCACTAAGCTTTTTAACCGCCTGCAACAGGCTGGCCGGATAATAATCGCTGGAAAGAATATCCAGCACACCATGACCGGCAAGATCTGATGCGGCAATATTGCCGGAATGGGAACCGCCACGCACAATATTCGGTGCACCCATCAGCACTTTCATACCCAGCTGGTGGCTAAGCGCCGCAGCTTCATGCGTGGTGGGGAATTCGGCAATTTTCATGCCGAAACCGGCCGATTCCGTCACGTGTTCATGGGTGGCATCGTCATGGCTGGCCATCGAAAGATTTTTTTCCTGGCAAATACTCGCAATCCTGCGACGATAGTCATCACTGTATTTTTCGGCATTAATGCGCTGGCGAACAATGAAAGCTTCCATCTCGGTATCACTCAGGTGATACTTGCCCTGGTAATACTCGCGGTATTTCTCGTATTTCACAAACTGGCGCTGCCCGGGTGTATGGTCCATGAGAGACACCAACTTAACCAGCTCATGGTCAACCAGATTCTCGAATACCTCAAGGGTTTTTTCATGACTGACTTCACAGCGCAAATGCAGCATGTGCTCTGCACGCGTATGGCCATCCTGGTTAGCCTTGCCAATGGCTTCTACCATGCGAGGCAATTGCTGAAGACGGTTCCCTTTGGGGTTAACATCTCCAATCGACAGCGCATCAAAAACCGTGGTAATGCCCGAACCGATGATTTGGGCATCATGGGCCAGTACGGCGGAGTCTGATGGCCAATCCACGCCCGGACGGGGATTCATGTATTTTTCCAGGTTATCGGTATGCAACTCGATAAATCCTGGCATCAAATAATCACCGTTCAAATCCTGGGCGGCGCAAAGGTGGCTGTTTGCTTCATCAATCTCACTAATCAGGCCATCCCGAACCACTACCGTACCGGTAAAAATCTCATCGGCCATAACGACCTTTGCATTGGTGTAAATCTGCTCATGCGGCATGACTGGACTCCTGGGCATTCATATCAATATAACGGTCGGCCACCACCTCGCGGGCAGCCTTGTCATGGAAAATACCAATGAGGGCTGAACCCGCCTGTTTGGCTTCGCCAATCAAGTCAAGCACTACCTGGCGATTGACTTCATCCAGTGAAGCCGTGGGCTCATCCAGCAGCATAACCGGCCAGGAAACCATGAATCCCCTGGCAATATTGACCCGCTGCTGCTCACCCCCCGAGAAGGTGCCCGGTGCCAATGACCACAAGCGCTCGGGAATATTCAGGCGGCTTAACAATTGGCGTGCTCTTTGTGCCGCTTTGTCCGCTGCCCAGCCCCTGGCCAGGGCCGGCTCCATGACCACATCCAGGCAAGTCACACGCGGAATAACCCGCAGAAATTGGCTGACATAGCCCATGGTTTCGCGGCGCACTGCCATAATCTGTCGCGGTTCAGCCCCCACCATTTCAAACATCCGGTCCTGATGCAGGACACGAATGCTGCCACTGGCGGGCAAATAATTACCATATAGCGTGCGCATCAGGGTTGATTTACCGGCACCGGAATGACCGTTCAACACCACACACTCACCCGCACCCACATTAAAACTGATGTTCTTGAGCACATTCAACACCACGCCCTGCTGTTGATGCAAGGTAAACGTTTTATGTAAATTTTCAACTTCAATAATTGTTTGCATTGCATTCACCTTAAGGCTGTAAAACAGATGAAACCAGCAACTGGGTATATGGATGCTGCGGGTCATCAAGGATCTGGTCGGTCAGGCCGCTTTCCACCACGCGGGAACGGCGCATCACCATCAGCCGGTCTGCCAGCAAACGGGCCACCGCCAAATCGTGCGTCACGATCACTACGGCAAGATCCAGTTCCCGCACCAGGCGACGCAGCAAATCAAGCAAACGGGCCTGCACCGAAACGTCCAGACCGCCAGTAGGCTCATCCATGAATACCAGTCGTGGGCTGGACACCAGATTGCGGGCAATCTGCAAACGTTGCTGCATACCACCTGAAAAGGTTCGTGGCAGGTCATCGATACGATTGGCATCAATTTCCACGTGCTGCAGCCAGTCCAGCGCTTCCTGGCGCAAGACCCCATAATTGCGCACACCCTGGGCCATCAGTCGCTCGCCAATATTGGCACCGGCCGAGACCCCCATGCGCAATCCGTCACGGGGATTCTGCTCAACAAATCCCCATTCGGTACGCAGCAGGGTACGGCGCTCGGCTTCACTACTGCTGTATAAATCAATAATCTCGCCCTGCTGGCCACGATACGTAATGACCCCATCCTGAGGCTGGCTACGACCGGACAGAACACTTAACAGCGTGGATTTGCCCGAACCGGACTCACCAACGATGCCCAATACCTCGCCAGGATACAGGTCAAATGAAACGCCCTGGCAACCCTTTTCAGGGCCAAACAGGCGACTGATATTTTCAACTGACAGCAAAGGCTGATCCGGCACTGTCGCCGTCGTTTCCATGATTGAAGGCAAAGCAGCCATTATTGTTTCTCCTGCTGGGCAACCCGCTGGTTGCAATAATCGGTATCCGAACACACGAACTCACGGGTTCCGCTGTCATCGACAATAATCTCATCCAGATAAGAGTGATCGCTGCCACAAATGGCGCAGCTATGATCCCATTTTTGTATTTCAAAAGGATGATCATCAAAATCCAGGCTGCTGACACGGGTGTAAGGCGGAACGGCATACAGTCGTTTTTCACGCCCTGCGCCAAACAGCATCAAGGCAGGACTCACATCCAGTTTAGGGTTGTCAAACTTGGGAATCGGTGAAGGATCCATCACATAACGGTCATCCACCAAAACCGGGTAGGCGTAAGCGGTTGCAATGTGGCCATATTTGGCAATATCTTCATATAGTTTTACATGCATGACACCGTAATCATTCAACGCGTGCATGGTTTTGGTTTCACTGTCAGAAGGCTCGATAAAGCGCAGCGGCTCTGGAATGGGTACCTGATACACCATGATCTGGTCTTTCTTCAGTTCTGCCTCGGGGATACGATGGCGTGTCTGGATAATGGTTGCCGCTTCAGTCCTTTCGGTTGTCTGCACACCCGCCGTACGGGAAAAGAAGCGCCTGATCGACACTGCATTGGTCGTATCGTCGGCACCCTGGTCAATGACCTTGAGTACATCCTGCTCTCCAAGAACAGCGGCTGTAACCTGCATGCCGCCGGTACCCCAACCATAGGGCAACGGCATTTCACGTCCGCCAAATGGAACCTGATAGCCAGGAATGGCAACCGCCTTAAGCAGGCCGCGACGAATCATGCGTTTGGTTTGCTCATCCAGATAGGCAAAGTTATAACCTTCTGTCAGCCCCTGCTGAACCTGTTTTTCCGATTCGGTCATCATGCCCGTTTCTCCTGTATGGAATACTCTTCATCTTCTACCTGATCCTGCGCATGCATTTTGCGGATCAATTCCAGCTCTGACTGGAAGTCGACATAGTGTGGAAGCTTTAAGTGTGAAACAAATCCGGCGGCTTCAACATTATCACAATGCATCAGCACGAACTCTTCCTGCTGGGCCGGTGAAGTGATTTCCTCACCCAGTTCTTCGGCACACAGGGCACGGTCTACCAGGGCCATGCTCATGGCTTTGCGTTCGTTATAGCCAAACGCCAATCCGTAGCCACGGGTAAACTGGGCCGGTTCGGTTTTTGATCCAACAAACTGGTTCACCATTTCACATTCGGTTATTTCAATATCACCCAACGGCACGGCAAAATCCAGCTCTTCGGGCTCTATCCAGACTTCGGTAAAACCAATCCGAATTTCACCGGCAAAGGGGTGATTACGGCCATAACCACGCTGTGTGGAGTACGCCAGTGCCATCATGAATCCCTCGTCACCCCGGGCAAGCGCCTGCAAACGCTGCATGCGATTGGTAGGAAAATCCAGCGGTTCACGGGTAATGTCAGGTACCTCGGCACGGGTATTTTTTTCAACCCGCATCAGGCCTTCCTTCTCAAGCATTTCCAGCACACGCGGGCAAGGCTCTGCCTGCAGATCTTCCTGCGCCGGGGCTGGCAGCTCATTGCCCTCTGCCATGAGGGCGAAGTCCAGTAACCGGTGGGTATAGTCAAAGGTAGGGCCTAACAATTGGCCACCCGGCAAGTCCTTGTAGGTCGCGGAAATGCGGCGTTCCATTTGCATTTCACTGGTCTGCAGCGGCACAGAAGCGGCAAAACGGGGCAACGTGGTACGGTAAGCGCGCAACAGGAAAATGGCTTCCAGCAAATCACCGGCTGATTGTTTGATCGCCAGTGCAGCCAGTTCCTCATCGTAAAGCGAGCCTTCGGTCATGACTCGCGCAACAGCCATGGACATTTGCCCCCGGATCTGGTCAACGCCCAGTTCAGGGATATCAGTTGAACCACGCCGCTTTTTGGCCAGCAGGTGGTGGGCATGGTCGATGGCTTTTTCGCCACCTTTTACGGCAACATACATGATTAGTTCTCCTGCTGAAAGTTGACTTGCGTGCTGCGGGGCAAGGCCATGATCTGCTCACCGGCAATAAAATACATATCAATACCACAGGGAAATTTCGTGACGGCCTGGCGGTTTTGCCAGAAAACCGTTTCTACCGGCAAGGCAACTTCTCTTTGGGTTTCAATACCCGGACCTTGCCAGATCGTGGTTTGGCCACCGTCCAATGAGCCCAGCTGAATCAGGGCCGTACATGAAAGCTCAGGATCCCGGTCAGTACCGTTATTGAACAGCGTGATAAATTCCGCCTCGGATGCCTGCAGCAGGGCAAAGTCGGCTTCCTGCACTTGCCCGGTAATCGGGCAGGCACAATGAAAAGCCAAGTTCGCCCTGACGGCGGGGGTGTCCAGTGAAGGACTTAACCAGACGGTGGTGTCACTGTCGAGCAAGGTCAAGGCCAGTGCATAAGTGGCTGGCGCCAGGCTATCCAGTTCTGCCACCAGTCCCAGGTCATGACTCAGGCCAGGTTCGGAAATAGCCTTGAGCGCGATACGGAAACCCTGCTGGGCACTATCAACCGGATTATCAAAAGCCGGTCTCAAATACTGTGAATTCATTGTTTAATCTCCGCGAACCATCGTAAAGAAATTAACCTTGGAGGCTGCAATGTCAGCCTCCCTTTGCAGGCGTTTGTGTTGTTGCTGCCGTTGCAACGGGCGCACCAGCGTTTCCATCCAGCGTTCCTGTTCCTGCCCTTGCAGGTGGGCATCCGCCAAGGCAGCCAGTTCAGCATGCTGCTTGTTGCGTCCGGCAATGTAGCTATAACCGGTACTGCCATCATCCAGGCGCACCACACAACGGGTAACCGTCATTTCGCCCACATTGAATGCTTGCCCGGTACCACCGGCCCGGCCACGCACCATCACCATGCCGGTTTCCGGTGCGCGGATACGACGGTAAGTGGCGGCAGTCAGTTCGGCCTCGAAAGACATTAATGCATCACCGGCCCTGGCCAGTACCTGCATCCATTGCTGACGCAAGGTTGTGTTTGCTTGAGCTGTCATGCTCGTTAACTCCATTAATAAACACTTGATATTGAAAGTGATCGGCACGGCTGACGGAAAAAGACAATTCCATTGGCCTGCCATGCTGATCCCTGGATAAGGTCTGTACGGTCAGCACCGGCTGCTGATGGGGTATCAGCAAGCGACTGGCTTCATCCACGGTAGGCATGCGTGCACCGATCAGGCTGAAAACCCTGACCAGTTCACACCCCCTTTGCTGCAAATAGGCGCGCATTGACCCCTTGGTATAATCCTTCAGCAAAAAGGCATACTGTTGCGAAAAAAAGTGGCTGATCAGGCTGACCGGTTGATCCTCGATCAGCCTGAGGGTTTTATATTCAAGAACATTTTCATCTTCCTTCAACTGAAGGTGTTTGACTTCATCGGCATTGGCCATGCGCTGGTAAACCTTCAACAAACGGGCTTCGGAACTGTATCCCATGGCACTGAAAGATTCGCTGTAAGCACTGTCGGCACGAACCGGATACAGCATGGGCCGGTTCAGGACCTGGGTACCTTTACCCTTGATGCGAATCACGCTACCTTCCTGGGCCAGGATATCCAGTGCCCTGCGAATCGTATGCCGGTTAACCCCAAAACGTCTGGCCAGCGGCAACTCGCCAGGCAGCAGATCTCCTGCCTGATAAATAGACAGTTCCGCCCTGAGCGTGGCTGCCAATGTCAAATAAACCGGACCTTCTTGTCTAGACAAGTTCATGGTTGAAAAAGGGCAGTTCACTGCCCATTCCCCTTTAGATGAAAAAACGGCGTAAGCGCTGTGAAATCATGTCGATAAGGCTGACGGCAACAATAATGATTAACAAAATAGCTGCACTTTGCCCAAACTGGAAGCCACGGATAGCTTCCCACAGCAGCACGCCGATCCCACCCGCGCCCACCATACCCACCACCGTTGCAGAACGCACATTTGATTCAAAACGGTACAAGATGTAGGAAATCCACAAGGGCAATACCTGAGGTATGACCCCAAAAATCACTTCTTGCAAAGCACTCGCACCTGTCGCACGCACCCCTTCAACCGGACCGGGATCAATCGACTCTACGGCTTCGGCGAACAGCTTGGCCAGCACCCCTGTGGTTCCCAGAAATAAAGCAAGGGTTCCCGCAAAAGGACCTAAGCCAACCGCCACCACAAACAACATGGCAAAAACCATATCATTAATAGAGCGCAAGGCATCCATCAAGCGACGTACCGGCTGATAGACCCACCAGGGCACAATATTGGCCGAAGAAAGAATACCCAGCGGAATGCCACAAATAACGGCCAGGACGGTCCCCCAAACGGCAATTTGGATCGTCACCAGCATTTCACTTAGGAACAGACGCCAATCGGAAAAATCCGGTGGAAAAAAATCGGCAGCAAATTCTGCCATATTCCCAGAATCTTCCCATAACAGGCGCGGATTCATTTCAGCACCTTCCCAGGCCCAGGCAAGGAAAGCCAGAAACAAGCCCCACCCCAGCAACTGCATCAAGGAATTACGTTGAGGTTTTTGCAAACTGATTTGTGAAGTAAGTGTTGTCATATCTTTTCTGTATCTATGGTGCACAGCACCTGGCCATGCACCTTTTTAATTCCTGAACAAGACTCAGGATTTTTTGGCTTCCAGCTCTTTCATGCGTGCAACCAACTTGTCCAGATCGGCATCCAGTGCTTGCAACTGAGCCTGTTTGTCTGCATCAGACAATTTGGCATCATTGGCCACTTGATTACGCTTTTTAAACAATTCAAGCTGACGAATGGGCAGCAACTGGTCATTGCTAGATGTTTTAAACTTACCCCAATCCAGATTGTTCAATACAGCCAACTCTTCCGGTTTGTCGCCATAAGTGGTAAAAAATTCGTTGAATTTGATCTTGACATCTTCAGGCAGGTTTTTACGCCATACAATCGGATCGGCTGGAATCAAAGGAGAACGCCAGATTTCCTTGATCATGGCTGCTTTTTCAGGATTGGTTCTTTTCAGGCGATCAACGCTTTCTGTATTATTGGTCGCCACATCAAGCTGTTTATTCGCGACAGACAAGGCATTGACTTCGTGGCTGCCATTGACGGCACGTTTGAAGATTTTATTGGGGTCGACATTATTCTGGGCAAAAACGTAGTAACCAGGAACCAGGTAACCCGACGTTGAATTAGGATCACCATTACCAAAGTTAAGGTTTTTGGCCTGTGCCAGCATATCATCAAGATTATTGATTGGACTGTCTTTATGGGCAATCAACAAACTCCAGTAGCCTGGTTTACCGTCTTTATCCACTGACTGGAAAATAACTTCGCCGTTGGCACGATCAACGGCTTCCATCGCTGATTTGTTACCATACCAGGCAATATCAACCTTATCGAAACGCATGCCTTGAATAATGCCGGCATAGTCAGGGGCAAAAAACGCCTTTACTTTGTAACCGGTTTTTTTGGACATATCTTCCAGGAACGGTTCCCAAACCTGTCTCAGGTTTTGTGACGATTCCGTAGAAATAATCCCGAAATTAATTTCTTTAGCGTCTTGTGCGTAGGCAACACTGGTTGTCAGGGCTGCGGCCACCAATGAAAGGCCAACACGTTGTTAAGCATGGTTTATCTCTCGTTCAGGTTACTAGTGCAAATAAGTAGGTTTACAAAGGGAATTAAGCCCTTCGGGATTCCATTTTCAAATTAGTTAAATCTTTAATTTTTATCGCGGTTCAATCAGGCTACCTTGCGTTCCAAGGTCATGAATTGTGGTTTCTCAACCTCGTGCTCTTTCTGGTCGGAGTCAGAAAACAATAAATTCGTGCCCAATTCGGCACCATACAAATCATTCAGGAAATGATTCGTCAAACCACTGATTGGGCCATCAAAGTGCTTTTTGCCATTTTTCAGGGCAACCGCATGTTTGCAGTACTTGACGGCATAATCCACCTGGTGCAGCGTGACAATCACGGTTTTCCCGTCTTTTTTATTGATATCGGCCAGGGCATCCATCACGTTGCGTGCAGATTCCGGATCAAGCGAGGCGATAGGCTCATCAGCCAGAATAATTTCGGCCTGTTGACACAGCGTACGGGCAATCGCCACCCTTTGCTGCTGGCCACCCGACAAGGTTGAAGCACGTCGATAGGCATGCTCAAGCAGGCCCACACGTTCAAGTGCGCGCAAGGCCCGTTCTTTTTCTTCAGCATTAAACAAACCCAGGGTGCCACGCAGACGGGACATCCGGCCAAGACAGCCCAGCAATACATTTTGCAGCACGCTCAGGCGGCCAACCAGATTGAATTGCTGAAAAATATAGCCAATATCAGAACGGATACGGCGCACGTCACGGCTTAAATGGCCCTCTCCCTGAACTTGTTGACCCAGTGCGTGAATGGTTCCGCCGTTTGTGCGATCGGCACAGGCCAAACCTGACAAATGGCGCAATAACGTTGATTTGCCTGAACCCGATGCGCCAATCAGTGCCACCATGGCACCTTTGGGAACATCCAGCTCCATGTTGAATAAAACCTGTTTGGAACCAAACGTTTTATTCAGGTTTTGTACTTGAATAGCTGAAGCCATTTTTCTGCCTTTTTACAAAGGATTAATTCGAAAGATGGCTGCATGGTAAAGCGGTGATATGACAGGATAGTTAATAATTTATGACGAAATTGCAATATTTTTCTTTTAAACCCCTCCCGATAACTAGACAGGTTGATCCCTGTTGACTCTGACTCTATCTATGTAAAAAAAAAGGAATTACCGGTTTTAGGCAATTCCTTTTGGACAAAAAAACTAGACAGGTTAAATGAAAGGCAAATTTGTAACAACCTCAGCCATTAGCAAAAAAATCAACCTTCTGCTACATTTTTCAAACTAGCCCCGCATGGTCACGAACTCTTCGGCTGCGGTAGGATGAATGCCAATCGTACTGTCAAACCCGGCCTTGGTCACACCCGCCTTAACCGCAACAGCGAAGCCCTGAATAATTTCTCCGGCATCGTCACCTGCCATATGCATCCCCACCACTTTATCGCTAGCCACATCAACAATCAGCTTCATGAAAACGCGCGCGGTACTGCCGCTTAACGTATGCTTGAGCGGCCGGAACTCGGAACGGAATACCCGGATATCGCCAAATTTTTCCCTAGCTTCTTCTTCTGAATAACCGACTGTTCCAATATTGGGATGGGTAAACACAGCAGTGGGAATATATTCATAACTCATTTTTTTCTGTTTTTTGCCGAACAGGTCATCAACCAGCACCATGGCTTCGGCAAGGGCTACCGGTGTGAGCTGGATCCGGTCTGTCACATCACCCAGAGCAAAAATCGAAGGAATTGAAGTTTGATAACGCTCATTAACCTTTATTGCCCCGTTTTTGGCGGTTTGCCCACCCAGCGCTTCGAACCCCAATCCCTTGATATTGGGAGCCCGTCCCGTTGCATAGAGAATCTGGTCTGCCACCAGCACTGAACCGTCTTCAAGGGTTGCTTTCAGGCCCTCTGAGGTTTTTTCAACTGAGGCAATATTTGTGTTGGTCCTTATCTCAACACCTGCCTTGCGCATTTCACCGGCCACAAAATCCCGGATTTCACGATCAAAACCACGCAAGATTTGTTCAGAGCGATAAAGCTGAATAACCCGTGAACCCAAGCCGTTAAAAATAGAGGCGAATTCACTGGCAATATACCCCCCGCCCACCACCAGCAAGCGTTGTGGAAACTCGGGCAGGTCAAAGATTTCGTTAGACGTGATCACATATTCTTTACCCGGCACATCAGGAACAGTGGGCTTGCCACCGGTCGCAATCAGGATATGCCTGGCGGTGTATGTTTTGCCATTATCAAGCAGCACGGTGTTTGGATCTTGCAATTTTGCCCAACCACGAATGAGCTCAACGCCGGCTCCCTTGAACAGGTTTTCATACACCCCGTTAAGACGGCTGATTTCTGTTGCCCTTTGACGCTTCAGGGTTTCCCAGTTAAGCACCGGTTTCTCGCCTTCCCAGCCATATCCATGCGACTCTTCAAATGCCTCGGCATAATGCGCGGCATAACTGTACAGTTTTTTAGGAATGCATCCCAGGTTCACGCAGGTCCCCCCCAAGGGAGCCCCTTCGGCTGCGGCAACCCTTGCCCCTGTTTGAGCCGCCATACGCGCTGCACGAACGCCGCCACTTCCGGCACCAATTACAAACAAATCAAAATCAAATTTATTCTGTTCACTCATTGCTGTTTCCTACGTTAATCATCCGGTTCATTATACGTGCTTTGCGCTGATTTCATGTTTGAAGGGAAAATACCTGACCGGCACACCCGGCAAAACCAACCGCCCCCCCTTGCATTGCTTAGCTGACTAATTGACTCATTCATTCATTACATTAAAAAAACGCAGTAATGAGTTGTTTTAAAACAATATATTTTAAATAAAATGATTATTGGCAAGCCAAAGCCTTTATCAACACCTTATTGCCTGCGATACTGTTAAGACACTTTTTTGCCAAAGGTGAGCTCATGTCCTTCCGCTTTTTGCTTTGCGCGTTCATCTGTGCCCTGTTACTGGCCGGTTGCTCCAGCAGCCCCAAACTGCCAGGCTCGTCCAAATACGCCAGGGTTGATCCGGCCAAACGACAACCCGTAATGAAAAACGCGCTGTCTTATATTGGCACGCCCTATCGCTATGGCGGCAACCATCCCGAAGAGGGTTTTGATTGCAGCGGTTTTGTCAATTATGTTTTCAACAAAACCGCCAAGGTCCAACTGCCCCGCAAGACCTCAATGATTGCCGGCGTTTCCAGGCCAGTCTCCAAGTCGGCCCTGAAAAAAGGCGACCTGGTTTTCTTCAACACCTCAGGTCCCTACACGCACATGGGCATTTACATCGGCAATAACCAATTCGTCCACGCACCGTCAAGCCGCAATAATGGCAAGGTCAGGGTTGACTCTTTAGATAGCCGTTACTTTGCGCAACGTTTTACCGATGCACGCACGCTGTTTATCCCATAGAAAAAGCCCGCCAATATGAAGCACCCAATTTTGGGATTCACTTCAATAAGGCGGGCTTGGGCCACAAGAGGTCACTCATGGCGGCACTTTATGATGTCGCCATGAAGCCAGGTACTATTGCTTGAATTCGGGCTCGTGCAACCAGGCTGCGTGTTTGGGAGCTCTTTTGGTTTGCGACCACTCTTCCAGCATTTCCCATTTCACTTCATCCAGTTTACGATCCATTTCAGGAGTGGCGGTTTTAGCTGCCAGCTCTAAACGGTGACCGTTAGGATCACGGAAATAAATGGATTTGAAAATCACGTGATCGGTCACACCAATTACCTCTATGCCCTTGGCCTGCAATCTTTCCTTGGTTTCTTCCAGCTCCTGGACGCTACCAACCTGGAAAGCGATATGCTGAACCCAATCTGGGGTATTGGTATCGCGACCCATTGGAGGGGAATTAGGCACCTCAAAAAAAGCCAGGATATTCCCGTTACCGGCATCCATGAAAATATGCATGTAAGGATCCGGGGCCTTCGTTGAAGGAACTTTGTCTTCTGCAATAGCCAAAACGAAATCCATACCCAAGTTTTCTTTGTACCAAAGTACGGTTTCTTTTGCGTCTTTGCAGCGATAAGCAACGTGATGAATTTGTTGGATAGCCATGATATTTGCCTCTGAAAATTTTGTAGGTGTGAATTGGTTTAATTAGTAACCATGGTTACCATTAAACTATTAATCTATTTGCATGTCAACATTAATTAATAAAAGTCAATTATTTATTAAAAAACCGTTATTTTTTAGGTATCATTTAATTAATAATTCCTGTTACTATATAAAATTATCTCATCATTCCAACATGAACTTGAACCTGGACGACTTCCTTCCCTACCAGATCAGTGTCCTGGCTGAGCTTGTCAGTCAATCCATTGCGCCTGTTTATCAGGCACGCCATGGTTTAATGCGCGATGACTGGCGTGTGCTGGTTGCCCTCAATCAGGGAAAACACATGCGTGCCACCGATATCGCCCTTCACGCGAGCCTTGATAAAATGCAGGTTAGCCGTGCCATCGCGCGGCTGGAAGAAAAAAACCTGCTGGCAAGAACCGTCGACGAACATGACAAACGCAACCTGATCATTTCAGTTACCCCAAAAGGGCGCGCCATTTACCAGGAGATTGCGCCCGGCATGCTGGCGCGCAACCAGTTTCTGCTAGACTGCCTGCCACAAAACGAACAGGAACAGCTGAAAACCATCTTGCAATCCATCCAGCAGCGGGCCGAACAGCTTATCAGGCAAGGCTAACAAAACAATCCATCCCGAAATTTAAGTTATTATTGCTGGCATTCTTCATCAATGTAAATACGGACTGGACTTGATTAACAATACACTTACCATTGCCGGAATGGATCCTTCCGGCGGAGCAGGCATACTGGCCGATGTAAAAACAATGAGTGCACTGGGCACCTATGCCTGTGCAGTTGTTGCGGCCCTTACCGCACAAAACACGCAAGGTGTGACCGGGGTGCAGGCCATCACTCCCGAGTTTGTCGCCCTGCAACTGGACACTCTTTTTCAGGATGTCCGCATTGACGCGGTCAAGATAGGCATGCTGGGACATGAAAAAGTCACGTTGACAGTGGCCGAAAAACTGGCCCGATTCAAGCCTGAATATATTGTGCTTGATCCGGTTATGGTGGCAAAAAGCGGTGATGTACTGCTTGAAAAAAATGCCATTCATGCATTAAAAGAAGCGTTGATTCCCCTGTCTACCATGATCACCCCCAACCTGCCCGAAGCTGGCGTGCTGCTCAATGCTCGCCCGGCCGAGGCGCTGAAAGAGATGTACCGCGTTGCTGAAAAACTGCGCAAACTCATGTCTGACCAGGAGAACAAATGGGTACTGCTCAAAGGTGGACATCTTCCCGGCAACGACACCGTCGATTTACTCTATAACGGTGACAAAATGATAGAGCTGCCCGGACAACGCATTGCCACCAAAAACACACACGGTACCGGTTGCACGCTATCAGCGGCCATTTGCGCCCTGTTGCCGCAACGAAAAAATGTCCCTGAAGCCACGCAACAGGCCAAAGAATACCTGATTGCCGCCCTTGCCAAAGCAGATCTTCTTACGGTTGGCAGCGGTCATGGCCCCGTGCAACATTTTCATGCATGGTGGTAAGGAATACGACAAAACCCTAATGATCTTAGTACAATAGGTCTAACTTTCATTTGAATGATTACAAGTAGCCAATATGAATGCCCCAACATCTTTAATTGAACAAAGCCGCTTTAATATGGTGGAACAGCAAATCCGCCCGGCCAATGTGTTTGACAGTGCGGTGCTTGACGCCATGCTTTCATTGCCACGCGAGAACTTCGTTCCCGAACGCTACAAGAATCTGGCTTTTTCCGACATTGAAATCCCCCTGGAAGTCAATGGCATTGATACCCACGAAACCATGCTGGCACCCAAACTTGAAGCCCGCCTGACACAAGAGCTTCAATTAAAGCCTAGTGATGCAACACTGGAAATTGGTACTGGCTCAGGTTTTCAGGCTGCCCTGCTCAGCCACTTATGCACTCAAGTTCTCAGCATCGAAATCGACACACATATTGCCGCTTTTGCCAAAGAAAACCTGCAGCGTGAAAAAATCAGCAATGTCAATGTAGAAATAGGTGATGGCCGCACAGGCTGGGGCTCTGCCGAGTTCAATGCCATTCTGGTTACCGGATCTTTGCCCAATATCCCCGATTCCCTGAAATACCAGCTTGCCATCGGGGGCCGTCTGGTTGCGGTGGTGGGTCAGGCTCCTGCCATGACTGCAGTACGCATCACCCGTACCACGGCTGCCTCCTTCGAAACCGAGACCCTGTTTGAAACCTGCATCAAACCACTTAGCGGCACAACGGTTTCACATTTCAAATTCTAGCTATCCGCTTCTGGCATCTGCCCTGCTTCCCTGATTTTTTTAACCAGGGAAGTGGTAGAACGCTCAAACTCAAAGGGAATGGCAATTGCCTTGCCGCCCCAGCTTTTCACCCTTGCCGTTTCGGGCAGCTTTTCCATTTCATAATCGCCTCCCTTGACAATAATGTCAGGCTTTAGCTGCTCTATCAATTCCAGTGGCGTATCTTCAGAAAAACTGGTAACAGCGGTTACGCAAGACAGTGCCGCCAGCAACGCCGCACGATCCTCTTGCCTGTTTAACGGGCGATCGGGTGCCTTGCCCAAGCGTCGCACCGATTCATCGGTGTTAACGGCAACAATTAGCGTAGCCCCCAGTTGTGCCGCCTGATCCAGATAACTGACATGACCTCGATGCAAAATATCAAACACCCCATTGGTAAACACCAGGGGTCGCTTGAATTCACCCTTTGCCACTGCCTGCAGGCATTGCTCGCGGCTGAGTATTTTTTTTTCAAAACGAATCGCCATTCTTGCCTCATACCCTTATTTATTGAACAGGCCGGCATTGACCGCCAACCACAAGAAAAGAAATGCATTCAGTGCCAGCACCATACCCACAACCATTAACACCCGCTTGGTTTTGGCCTGTGTCTGGTTCAGTTTTTCCAGCTCGTCCCTGAGCAGGGGGTGGCTATGATCCCGGGCCAGACTGGCATGCACCAGACGGGGCAGCTCTGGAATAATATGCGACCATTGAGGGGCTTCATGCTTGATACGCTCAATAAACCCTTTAGGACCAATGCGATTCCACATCCATTTCTCAAGGAAAGGCTTGGCGGTTTTCCATAAGTCCAGTTCGGGATCCAATTCACGACCCATACCCTCAACATTCAACAGGGTTTTTTGCAGCAGAACAAGCTGGGGCTGAATTTCAACATTAAAACGGCGTGAAGTCTGAAACAACCTCATTAACACCTGACCCAATGAAATTTCAGCAAGGGGTCGGTCAAAATGCGGCTCACATACTGCCCGGACAGCCGCCTCAAGCTCTTCCTCGCGGGTGTTTGGAGGAACCCAGCCCGATTCAATATGCAACTGTGCCACGCGGCGGTAATCCCGCTGGAAAAAAGCCAGAAAATTCTGCGCCAGATAGTTTTTATCAAATTCCGACAGGGATCCTACAATTCCGAAGTCAAGCGCAATGTATTTACCCAGGGAAGCAGGATGTTCGGACACCAGGATATTGCCCGGATGCATGTCTGCATGGAAAAAACCATCCTCAAACACCTGGGTGAAGAAAATCTCCACTCCCATGCGTGCCAGTTTTTTAATATCCACACCGGCATTTCGCAAGCGTTCAACCTGACTGACCGGAATGCCATCCATCCACTCCATGGTAAAAACCGTTTTGGTGGTCAGGTTCCAGATCACTTCAGGCACCATGATCAGCTGACTTCGCTCGGGATCGGTAGAAAAATTACGCCTTAACTGACTGCAATTGGCCGCTTCCACCTGCAAATCCAGCTCATCATGCAGATATTTATCAAATTCGGCAACCACTTCCTTGGGTTTCAGGCGTTTCCCGTCTGCCAGCAGTTTTTGTATCAGGCTGGCAAATACCCGCATAATGGCCAGGTCTTTTTCAATTACCTCAAGCATGCCGGGTCGCAGCACCTTGACCGCCACCTGCCGTCCATCATGCAAAACCGCCCGGTGAACCTGGGCAACCGAGGCTGAAGCAACCGGAACAGGATCAAACCGGGCAAACAGTTGATCGGGGGACTTGCCAAAAGCCTTGGTAATACTTGCTATGGCCAGTTCCGAAGAAAAGGGGGGCACCCGATCCTGCAGGGCTGACAATTCATCGGCGATATCATGGGGAACCAGGTCGCGCCGGGTAGACATGACCTGTCCGAATTTAACGAATATCGGCCCCAATGATTCCAGTGCCAGGCGCAATCGTTCGCCACGTGGTTTTTTATATTTACGCCCAAAGCGAACGACCTTCAATAAATTGGTCGCAATGGGATGTTTGATACCGCTTAAAACCAGCTCATCCAGACCATAACGAAATGAAATTAAAATAATCCTGAGCAGGCGAAAAAAAGTCATGATCATGAAATACCCCGGTCACTTCGTTTGTTTTGCAGTGCCCGGATTCTTTGTTGCAAATCATCCAACTGTTGATTCGTTTCCTTCACCTGTTCCTGAAGAATTTCAAAAGCGGGACGGGACAATATGAGGCGCGCTTCTTCAGAAAAATATTCGCTCATGTTTTCCGTTCCCCGACGCGCCAATTCCTGGGCATTTTCCCGGATAAAACCAAAACCTTTCAGCAACCGTTTTGCCAGAATAGGGCCAACCATGCGCGTTAAATCATGCTCAATATCCCAACGTAAATCACGGGCAAGATCAGACACTAGTTGCGCCAGGCCTGCATCACCCTCCAGGTGTAGCAAGGAAGACAAAAGCTGCGGATTATCACGATTGCGAATCGCGTCTGGCAACTCGCTGAATTTTTCTTCGGGCAAAGAAAGACTAACATTGGGGACAACCGCGGCATCTGCCACGCTTAACGAGCCGTCATAATGCAGGGTATATAAAAATGAAAAACGGGCGATATTGATCCGCACGGTTTTACCTGCATGAGCGGCAACCTTATCCTTGGCCCACGGTTCTCGGTTAAGTAAAGCATTCAGCAGATTTACGGAAACCTGATTAGGATGAAGAAAAGAGGGGAACATTTGATGCGTCCGGCAGAAAAAAACAGTTTGG
>Ga0265293_10001766_pt1 | contig 45834 bp, 38 predicted proteins | sample Munlanlewell138R_FD_192505 | JGI IMG/M metagenome (GOLD analysis project Ga0265293, IMG submission 192505) | Leachate microbial communities from a municipal landfill in Southern Ontario, Canada - Leachate well 138R | ecosystem: Engineered > Solid waste > Landfill > Unclassified | place: Canada... | reverse complement strand
AAGATACTGAGCTTTTTTTCATTAACAAGGGTTTTTGAAAAGTATTTTGAAACTATTGTTAAATCAATTCTTAACTACCTTAGAACCTACTCCTTGAAGGAGAAAATATTTTTGAAGTTTTTTTGATAAAAAGGGAATCACCCTTCGTGAAAGAAATGTTCTGCACTATATATAAGGTATAAAGAAATAATGTTGAATTACGATGCGATAGGAATAGAATGATAAATGCAGTGGGTTAACCACAAAGGTAAAGTGAAGAAACCAAATGTTTGTAAAATTTTCAATGGTGGTAAAGAAGTAGCAGAGTTTTTTAAGCAGACGCATAAAGAAAAAGAAAAACACATCTAGCAATCGCACCACCACTCCATCACAACAATCACCACAATCGTTTTGATATGATTTCTATAAACTAATCAGTAAAACACAGATGAATATGGAACAGAAAACTATTGATATCAGAACAACAATGAGAATATTGTACTTCTTAATGCAATGGAAAGATTTCTTATTGACAAACAGTACAGAGATAAAGCCTTCTATATATGTTTTCAGCCAAAAACGCGTTTCAAACATGAGGTTTACCTGGTCATATAGATCAATTGTGGCAGAACGTAAAGCCAAATCATTACAACAATATCAAGAAATGGAATCAATAAAAAGAACAAAAGCCTCACATTACTGTGAAGCTTTTGTTGTGGGCCCTACTGGATTCGAACCAGTGACCCCCTGCTTGTAAGGCAGGTGCTCTAAACCAGCTGAGCTAAGGGCCCTTCTTATTTCATATTGCGATATACACACAACAATCTATACAGAAGTCAAATACAAAATATATCTAAAACAATTTTGAGAGAGTATTGTTCTCTACTCTTAAAGTCAAAAGCTTCACATTCCTGCGAAGCTTTTATAGTGGGCCCTACTGGATTCGAACCAGTGACCCCCTGCTTGTAAGGCAGGTGCTCTAAACCAGCTGAGCTAAGGGCCCTATTTTAAATATTGAGATTTCGTTTAATCTCGATGCGGGTGCAAATATAAGTACAATATTTAAATCAAAAGCACTTTTCACAAATAATTTCAAATAATTTCTTCCAATAAAAAAAAGCTCCCAAATACAATAAGCATATCCTTTTCATTATCAATATTCTTGGCTTCTAAAAAAGCTTTTTTGGCGTCATTGAAATACCTCACATTTAATTGACCTATTCGATCATTTACTTTAAAGGCATCAATTTTTGTTGATCGTTGACTATTAAACTCAGTAATAAAATACTCCCAATCTAATGGGAACAACTTTACAATCTCTGTTAAGTCCTTATCATTTGAAGCTCCATATAATACCCGTATATTTTTATCACTATACTTTTTTTGAATATCAAGGATAAATCTTTGAATCCCCATCGTGTTATGTGCAGCATCAATAATAATCAATGGAAGTTCACTATAAACCTGATTTCTCCCATACAAACCAGTGTTTTGGTATAAGTCTGTTATTGCTGAAAGTTTTATCTTTTCTAGGTCAGGGTAATCTTTCAACAGATAGTCAACAGCTATAAAGGCCAATCTTTTATTAACTTCAAAAGTATTCTCACCTTTATGTTCTGGTAAAATATAAATGGGTGCGTTCTTACTTTCTGCAGCACCAATAAACACTTGTGAAATTTCATCATCGCTTTCTCCAATAAAAACAGGCACGTTCTCTTTTATAATTCCTGCTTTTTCTACAGCAATTTTCTCTCTTGTATCACCAAGGATTGCGATATGGTCAAGACCGATATTGGTAATAATAGATAATTCTGGTAAAATAACGTTCGTTGCATCTAAACGTCCACCCAGTCCTGTCTCCACAACAACAGTATCACATTTCTGCTCATAAAAATAAGCCAAAGCCATAACCCACGTCATTTCGAAAAACGAAGGAGAGAAGTCAAAACTTGTATTTTGGATACGACTTGTATAATCAATAACCTTCTCTTCTGATATCATTGTTCCATTCACACGGATTCTTTCTCTAAAATCTTTGATATGTGGAGAAGTGAATAATCCTGTTTTTTTTCCTGATGCAGTTAAAGCACTTGCTATAATAGAGCAAGTTGTCCCTTTACCGTTTGTTCCAGCTACGTGAACAAACTTCATTTGATCTATAGGAACATCAAAAAGCTGAATAAGAGAAAGCGTGTTATCAAGCGTTGGTTTATATGCCGAAGCCCCTACTTTTTGAAAAACTGGAAATTGATTAAATAACCACTCAACCTTTTCCTTATATATAGAAGATTCCATTATTATCCTGGTTGAACTGTAACAGTATAGTAAGTTACTTCATCTCTAGCTCCTGGCTTTTCCTTATAACGCACTTCTTTTTTAGCAAAACCGATTACCTCATCAATTAAGCGCTGATTAGTTGCAGTTGTTTGATTACGGATAACATCTGCTCTTAAAACTGTTCCTTGAGAGTTAACTGTTAATTTCAAAGAAATTTTACAAATCTCATCATTAGGAGTTTTAGGTTTTGAGGTAATATTAGAGATTCTCACTCTATCACCAGCCGCACCAGTACCAGCTTCTCCTGAACCGCTTCCTGGACCAGTGTCAGAACCAAATCCACCGCCAGACCCGCTTGTACCTGACCCACCAGTTCCACCTCCTGAGAATGGATTAGCAGCTTCGGCGGGTTTTGACCTTGTGTTGTTACTTTGAGAACTTCCTGTTCCACTACTCGTCTGAACATGTGACTCATCTTGTGTTGGTTGTTCCTTTGGATTCTCTTCAGTTACAGGTGTTAGATTAACAGATTCGCTTGGAGTCCCCCCTCCAGCATTGTGGATTTCGAAATTATCAATTCCCGTATCACCCATTAAAATAGGAATAGGAACGGTTACTTTAGGTGGATCAGGCTCTGTGTACTTAATAAAGAAAAGCAGAAATAGTGTAATCATTAGGAATGCAATAGCTGCGATTATTCCTTTACGATTATCTGATTCTCTTACTACAGGTACTTTTGCCATTTCAATTATTTACTTTTAATCGTAGGCCAAAACAGGCTTCCAACCTTTGGTTTTAGACAATGCTAGAATTTGAAAAACAGCTTCATAACTTGCTTTTCTAGAGCCGGCTATTTTTACTTTCATTTCTGGAGTTTTCTCCACTTCAGAAATTAAAAAATCACGTATTTCCTCGTAACTTACTCCTTCTGTTTTTATACCATAAGGATTATTCGTTTCATTGACGCCACTTAACATAATTTGATATAGATTATTCTCGGTAATTACAATAGTTGTTGTAGTATTCTCCATAGAGGTGTCCAGCTTTTCTGTAGGTTGTGGCAACTCGACTGGTGTGTTTTTTTCTGCCATTGTACTCATAATAATAAAAAATACAAGTAATAGAAACACCAAGTCGGTCATGGAGGCCATTCCTCCCTCAATTTTTATTTTATTTTGTGTACCAAATCCCATAATTCAATTAATTACTTTGAAGGCGTGTGGAGTACATCCATAAACTCCATTGCATCATTTTCCATTCTGTATACAACTTTTGATATTTGAGTAACCAAATAGTTATAGCCCATAAAAGCAATAATCCCCACAATTAATCCTGCAACAGTTGTAATCATTGCTGTCATAATTCCTGGTGCAATTGTGCCTAAATCCAAAGAATCAAGATTCTTCATATCATTAAAAACTTGAACCATTCCGATTGTTGTTCCTAAAAACCCAATCATCGGAGCAGCCCCAGCAGCAGTTGCTAAGAAGCTCAAGCGTTGTTCTAGTCTTGATATTTCCAATTTTCCTGTATTGTCAATCGCTGATGCAACAACATCAACAGGCTTTCCTAGACGAGAGATTCCTTTTTCTAACATACGTGCAGAAGGAGAATCTGTTCGGGCACATAAGTTTTTTGCTTCATCAATCTTTCCATCAGAAAGATAGTGCTTTACTTCAGATAAAAAGTTAGGATTCTTCTTAGAAGCTCTCCTCAAGGCCAATAAACGCTCTACAAAAACATACACGGCATATATAGACATCAATGCTAAGGACAATAGAATAATCATTCCCATAACACTGCTGCCAGCGTCTGCCACTGCTTCCCAAATAGCAACTTCTTTGTATCCCTCTTCAATTCCTACTCCTGTAGTATCTTGAACAACTTGTAATAAAAATGAACCTTTCATATTTTCAATAACGAATTAAATTATATTTTGTTACAATCCTCTTTCTAATAAATAAAATCCTGCCCCTGCAAGATATCCAATTAGTGCAAGCCAGGAGATGTTTTTCAAATACCAAAAGAACGAAATTCTTTCCATTCCCATAGCAACAACTCCAGCTGCAGAACCAATAATCAACATTGAACCACCTGTTCCAGCTGAGTAAGCAATAAACTGCCAAATATGGTCATCAATAGGGTCGTTAAACATCCCCATACTAGCAGCAACAAGTGGTACGTTGTCAATCACAGCAGAACCCGCACCTAGTAATAATACAAACACATCATCATGCATACTTCCTTGTACAGATTGACCAAAGCTAAACACTAAACCTAACGATTCTAATGCTGCAACAGTCATTAAAATTCCTAAGAAAAACAAAATCGACGGCATTTCTATTCTCGTCAACGCTCTAAAGGTAGGACTTTCATGATGTTCTCCCGTTTTCTCAGGAATATAATCAGGTTTTTGGTCTTTATTAACAACTCCAACATAAGCCATTTTAAATTGTCTTACACTAATTGTTTCAGCAAAAAGAGCTACAACCCCAAGAGATAACATCATACCAATATATGGTGGTAATTCAAAAATAGTTTTAAAAATTGGAACAAAAACGATCATTCCAAGACCAAGGTACAACATTAATGAAGCTTTAGAGTTTACCCCTCCATCTTCTTCTGGCAATTCAAATGTTCCTTGAAAAGGTTTCATAAAACTCGCTACAAAAGTTGGAAGAATCATACAGATCAACGAAGGAATAAATAAATATTCTATTAATTTAAGTGCGGTAACTTTATTCCCCATCCACAACATCGTAGTTGTAACATCACCAATTGGTGACCAAGCACCACCTGCATTTGCACAAATAACAATTATTCCAGCAAACCAAATTCTATCTTCAGACTTACTTAATAATTTACGTAAAATCGTAATTAAAACGATTGTTGCTGTAAGGTTATCGATGATTGCTGATAATGTAAATGCTAAAAATGCGACAATCCATAAAAGTGTACGTTTTTTATTTGTACGAATAAATCCTTTTATTGCAGAGAAACCATGGAAGTGGTCAATGATTTCTACAATTGTCATTGCTCCAATTAAGAAAATTAAAATCTCTGAAGTTTTTCCAAAATGGTGCAACAAAGTTTCATTCATTAGCAGACTTCTTTCTTCACTGCCCAACCCTGTAATATCCATTAGTTCGTGACCAGCGGAATTAAACCAAGTTGTAAACTCATCTAAGCCTATCGAGACTCCTGCCCAAGCAAAAGCCATCATTAACAGAGACGGCACAAGCTTATCAACTTTTAAACTATGCTCAAGGGTAATACCTAAGTACCCGAGTATGAAAACAAAAACAATAAATAGTTCCATAATAAATAATGTTTACCTCTATATCAAAACATTTTGTTCAATATTATTTCAAAGGATTTTTTATAAACTTTAATTGTGTTACTTTATAATTAGCAACTCCCCTAGCTGCTTCAATTTTAATGCATGCTCTTTAGGATTTTATTTACCTCAAAACTAATGTTACTATTAAGCAAAATCCAATTTCTTTTTCACCTATCCTAATTACTATTGTCAAATTTTAGCCACAAAAGTATAAAACAAATCCAATCATAACTTCATACCTTATTACTTTATTCATGGTAAAATAACAGAACCGGAGCAAGAATCTCTTTTTGAACCAGTTACAGATGACCAGACATTTATTTTTTCTTGCCATTTTAGGACTCCTAAAAATGCAAAACCTATTGCTTCTTTAAAATCAATTAAATCTTCATCAGGTACAATTAATTTCGTCTTCGAAAAATGTGCTATTCTCTCTATTAAAAAATGATTTTTAGCACCACCTCCTGTTACTAAAGTAGATTTAGAATTTGTCATATTTAAAACTACACCAATTTGAAAAGCAATATGTTCGTACAAAGTCCTTATTTTATCTTGAACACTTATTTCTATAGTCAAAATTGGATAAACCTGCTCCTTTACCCACTCCCATCCTAATGATTTAGGTCCTTTTTCTTTATAAAATGGAAGCGCATTCAAATTGTTGAGCAATTCCATATTAACAACACCTGTTTTTCCGAATTCACCATTTTCATCATATTCCTTTCCTAATCCTCGCATTAATTCATTGATGATGACGTTTACTGGACAAATGTCATAAGACAAAACCCTACCTTTTTCCTTGAACGAAAAATTACTGAATCCACCAAGATTTAAAAAAGTATCGGCATAAGTAGAAAAAAGCAAATGATCAGCAACAGGAATTAAAGGTGCACCATTGCCACCTAGGGCAACATCTTTGGTTCGAAAGTCAACAACAGCAGCTAAATTAGTATGGATTGCCAATTCTGGTCCATTCCCTAACTGGAAAGTATATCCTTTTTGAGGTTGATGAAAAATGGTTTGTCCATGGCTTGCAATAAAATCAATTTGAGATTTTTCTATATTGTTTTCTGTAAGAAACTCATTGACTTTCTCGGCATAATAACGACCTAAACCCGAACTCAATTCGATTAATTCATGAGCAGGCAATTGAAAACCTGATTTTAAGCGAGACAATAAGAGTTGATCATAAGAATAAAGTGTTGCATTATTTAAAATAAAGCTCCACTGGTCAGAATTCCCTAAATTAAAAGTTACATCAACGAGGTCCAAACCATCTAATGAGGTGCCCGACATCAAGCCTATAACTCGAAAACTTTTCATTTCTATTGCACTTATGATGTAAAAATTGAATAATTACGCTAATTTTGTCGCTTCAATAATAAGTAAATAATTTTAGATATCATTGATATAAATAGAGCAATAATTTTTTAATATTCTAACCATTTATATCATTACAAAACAAATAATAGGTATGAATTTCGAATTATCAGAAGAACAAGTAGCAGTGCGTGATGCGGCAAGAGATTTTGCACAAAACGTACTGAAAGAAGGAGTAATTGCACGTGATAACGAGCAAAGATTTCCAAAAGATGAGATCAAGCAACTTGGTGAATTAGGTTTTATGGGGATGATGGTTGATCCGAAATACGGAGGAGGTGGTATGGATACTATTTCGTATGCTTTGGCGATGGAAGAAATCTCTAAAGTCGATGCTTCAGTATCTGTATGTATGAGTGTCAACAACTCACTTGTTTGTTGGGGTCTTGAAACTTATGGCTCAGAAGAACAAAAACAAAAATATCTAGTTCCTCTTGCTACTGGTGAGAAAATCGGAGCTTTTTGTCTTTCTGAGCCTGAAGCAGGATCTGATGCTACTTCACAACGCACAACTGCGATTGATAAAGGAGATCACTACTTATTAAATGGAACAAAAAACTGGATTACAAATGGTTCTTCAGCTTCTACATACATCGTAATTGCACAAACAGACGTTGAAAAAGGTCACCGTGGAATAAACGCATTCATCATTGAGCGCGGAATGGAAGGTTTTGAAGTTGGAGCAAAAGAAGATAAGCTGGGTATTCGCGGAAGTGACACACATACACTTTTGTTTACAGACGTAAAAGTTCCTAAAGAAAATAGAATTGGAGAAGATGGTTTCGGATTCAAATTTGCCATGAAAACACTTTCAGGCGGGAGAATAGGAATAGCTGCTCAAGCCTTAGGAATTGCTTCTGGTGCAATGGAATTAGCAGTAGCTTATTCAAAAGAGCGTAAAGCTTTTGGCAAAGAAATATACAAACACCAAGCGATTGCTTTCAAAATTGCAGATATGGCTACTGCTGTTGAAACTGCAAGACTAATGGTACACAAAGCTGCATGGGAGAAAGATCAAGGATTAAACTATGATCAATCTAGTGCAATGGCAAAATTGTATGCTTCATCAGTAGCGATGGAACAAACTGTAGAAGCTGTTCAAATTCATGGTGGTTATGGTTTTGTTAAGGAATACCATGTTGAAAGATTAATGCGTGATGCAAAAATCACTCAAATCTATGAAGGTACTTCTGAGATTCAAAAAATCGTTATTTCAAGAGGGGTTTTAGATGCTTAAAAAGCATATATAAATCATATTTAAAGGCATCGGTTTATTCGGTGCCTTTTTTATTTTAAAAATTATTTTGAATTACCCAGAACAATTTAGGTTTAATTCTGCTTATAACTTTAGAAGTTCTTGTAGATTTTATTTATATTCAATCTTCTAATTTGAAATGACCAAAAACATCAACAAATGAAAGTATATACTAAAACTGGAGACGGCGGACAAACTTCTCTGATTGGAGGAAAACGAGTTTCTAAAAACGACATAAGAATTGACAGTTATGGAACTGTCGACGAATTAAACTCATGGATAGGCTTAGTCCGTGACCATGAAGAGATCCCAAAAGCTCAATTTAAACAATTAATAGAGGTTCAAGATCGACTTTTCACAATTGGTTCATTATTGGCGACGCAGCCAAATGGAACAAAAATGAAACTACCACTATTGCATGAAAGTGATATTGAGTATTTAGAGAAATCTATCGACACGATGAATGAGTCACTCCCGCCGATGCGTCATTTTGTACTGCCAGGCGGAAAGAAGATTCTATCCCATTGTCATATTGCCAGATGTGTTTGTAGAAGAGCAGAAAGGCTTGCTGTTGGCTTACACGATGAAAGTGACCAGTATAAAATTGCAATGAAATACTTGAACAGATTAAGCGATTATTTGTTTGTACTTTCAAGAAAAATCGCAACAGATTTAAAGATTGAAGAAATACAATGGAAACCAAGAGTTTAAATACTAATACACCATTTAAACGTTGATTATTGAAAATCAATTTGGAATTTCGAAAAATAAAATTACTTTTGCGCTTTGTTTACAGAACACAGCTTACAGAATTTAGATTTAACAAGATAAAAATAAACATATTATGTATTGGACATTAGAATTGGCTTCTTATTTAGAAGATGCACCTTGGCCAGCGGCTAAGGATGAATTAATCGACTTTGCAATTCGTACAGGAGCACCATTAGAAGTGGTTGAAAACTTACAAGGCATAGAAGACGAAGGAGAGATTTATGAAAACATTGAGGATATTTGGCCAGACTACCCTTCTAAAGAAGATTTCTTCTTTAATGAAGATGAATACTAGACTTCATTGACAATCAAAGCCCTGACATTATCGTTAGGGCTTTTTTTTACGACCTAACGTCATAATGTCAGTTATTCACTCTTGGAATAATTTATGATAACCCCAACTTATTAAAAATACAACGCCCCAATTTAAAGTAAATAGCTTATTTTTGAGGTCTAAATAACAGCACATAAAATGATAGGAGGACTATTAAAAAAAATACTTGGTGATAAATCGGTAAAAGACCGAAAAACATTTCAACCAATTATAGATAAAGTCAATGAGATTTATTCTTCAATTCAAAATATCAGCGATGATGAATTGAGGGCACGAACGAAGGCATTCCAAGATAAGATAAAAGAAGGAACAGCGGAGATTGAAAAAGAGATTCAAGATTTAGAAGAACAAGCAAACCATCCAGACACTGTTGTTTTAGACAAAGAGAATATTTTTGAGAAAATCGACAAGCTTACAGCTGATGTTGATGAAAAGATAGAATCAATACTTAAAGAGCTATTGCCTGAGGCTTTTGCGACAATCAAAGAAACTGCACGCCGTTGGGCAGAAAACAAACAATTAGCTGTTACTGCTACTGAATATGATCATAAAATGGCAAAAACCCATGATGGTTTAGTTATTGAAGGTGATAAAGCAATTTGGAAAAACAAATGGACTGCAGCCGGAACAGATGTAGAATGGAACATGGTTCACTATGATGTTCAAATCATGGGAGGGGCAGTACTACACGGCGGAAATATTGCAGAAATGCAAACTGGTGAAGGTAAAACTTTGGTTGCAACGCTTCCTGTATATTTGAATGCACTTGCTGGTAAAGGAGTACATTTAGTAACAGTGAATGACTACTTATCACGTCGTGATAGTGAATGGATGGGACCTCTATACCAATTCCATGGATTATCTGTTGATTGTATCGACAAACATAAACCAAACTCAGAATCAAGAAGAGAAGCATACAAAGCAGATATTACTTTTGGAACAAATAATGAATTTGGTTTCGATTACTTACGTGACAATATGTCAAGTGATATCGAAAGTCTTGTTCAAAGAAAACATCACTATGCAATTATTGATGAAGTCGATTCAGTATTAATTGATGATGCAAGAACACCATTGATTATTTCCGGTCCAACACCGAAAGGAGACCAACAAGAATATGTTGCATTAAAACCACTGATTGAAAAAGTAGTAAGCGCTCAAAGAGCATACATAAACAAGGTTCTTGCTGAAGCAAAGAAAGATCTGGTAGTAATAAACCAGCCGCTTGATGACAAAAAAGAACAAAGAAGATTATTAGATGAAGGTGGTCAGAAATTACTTCGTGCCTTCCGAGGTCTTCCAAAGAACAAAGCACTAATTAAGTTTTTATCTGAACCAGGCGTTAAAGCGCATCTTCAAAAGACAGAAAACTTCTATATGGCTGAGCAAAATAAGCAAATGCCAATCATTGATAAGGAATTGTATTTTGTAATTGACGAAAAAAACAATACGATAGACCTTACCGACAAGGGTATTGATTTGATGTCAGGTGATAATGATCCTAATTTCTATATAATGCCAGATATTGGTACTGAGTTGGCTAAACTTGAAAATGCTGGTTTAACTGAGGAAGTATTAGCAGACAAGAAAAACGAATTGATTCGTGATTACTCAGTTAAATCTGAACGTATTCACAGCATCAATCAATTGTTGAAAGCCTACACATTATTCGAAAAAGAAGTTGAGTATGTTATAGCAGACGATAAGGTAAAAATCGTTGATGAATCTACAGGTCGTATCATGGAAGGCCGTCGTTATTCTGATGGTCTTCACCAAGCGATTGAAGCGAAAGAAAATGTAAAAGTTGAAGCTGCAACACAAACCTACGCAAGTGTTTCTTTACAAAACTATTTTAGAATGTACCACAAATTGTCAGGTATGACAGGTACAGCAGAAACAGAAGCAAAAGAATTTTGGGATATTTACGAATTAGATGTTGTGGTTATCCCTACGAATAGACCACTGGCACGTAAGGATCTTGAAGATATGGTTTACAAAACTGGTCGTGAAAAGTACCAGGCTGTAATCAATGAGATTGAAAGATTAGTTAGCGAAGACAGACCAGTATTAGTAGGTACAACTACCGTTGAAATCTCTGAATTACTGAGCCGAATGTTGCAAATGAAAGGCATTAAACACAATGTCTTAAACGCAAAGCAACACCAGAAAGAGTCTGAAATTGTTGCAGAAGCAGGAACAAAAGGAACTGTCACGATAGCAACAAACATGGCCGGTCGTGGTACTGACATTAAATTACGTGAAGGTGTTAAAGAAGCTGGTGGTTTAGCGATTGTAGGTACAGAACGTCACGATTCTCGAAGAGTAGACAGACAGTTACGTGGTCGTGCTGGTCGTCAAGGCGACCCAGGATCTTCCCAGTTTTTCGTTTCATTAGAGGATGATTTAATGCGAAAGTTTGGTTCTGAACGTATTGCAAAACTAATGGACCGAATGGGTCTTAAAGAGGGAGAGGTTATTCAACACAGAATGATTTCTAAGTCAATTGAGCGTGCGCAGAAAAAAGTTGAAGAAAACAACTTTGGTAACCGTAAGCATTTATTAGAATATGATGACGTAATGAATGCACAGCGAAAGGCAGTGTACAGAAAACGTAAGAACGCGCTTTATGGAGATCGATTAGATTTAGATATTGCAAACATGTTCTATGACACTATAGAATTTATAGTGAGTAAGTATACCGGTAAGGATGATTTCAAGGATTTTGAACTAGAGTTGTTAAGAGTAGTCGGAATTCAATCTCCAATTACCGTGGAACAATTTACAAGTCAAAACCAAGCAGACATTATCAACACTATTTACAACGCTTCATTAGATCGTTATGACACAAAGAACAGAAAGATTGCTCAATTGGTTTTCGAAAATGTGAAACCATATTATGAAAATGAAGAGAATTGGTCACGCCATATGCGTGTTCCAATAACAGACGGAAATAGAGGGATTGAGGTTTCAACAACTATAGAGGCTGGTTATAATTCTAAGGGGGCTTCAATTGTTAGAGAGTTTGAAAAAGCAATTGTATTGGGCTTGATCGACAATGAATGGAAAGAACATTTACGTGAAATGGATGATTTAAAGCAATCAGTGCAACAAGCACGTCACGAGCAAAAGGATCCTCTATTAGTTTATAAGCTTGAGTCATTTAATCTTTTCAGAGATATGATTGACCGCTTGAACCAAGATACAGTTGAATTCCTAGTGAAAGGAGAAATACCAATGCAACCAGATGCTGCATCAGTTCAGAATAAAGCAATAAAACAAAGTGATAACTATGCTCAAGCTAGGGTAAATGAAGGAGCTCAACCTCAATCTCGAGGTGGTCAACAAAAATTCGAAGGTAGCCAAGGCTACGATCAATCAATGGCAAATTCACAACAGCAAAGTGCACCGAAACAACAACCTGCAGTAGCAGAGAAAAAGACAGGACGTAACGATCCTTGTCCTTGTGGAAGCGGAAAAAAATATAAGCAGTGTCACGGTAGATAGTTCTAGTGAGCTTTCCAAATCTTTGCTTTAATGGGGTTGGTTGGAAAGTTAACAAAGATATTTTAACGGATAGATTTTAATTTCAGGGAAAGATATAATATCTTTCCCTTATTTTTTTATTAAAAGTACCTTGATCGGTCTCCTATTAATAAAAACTAATTAAATAGATTCCTTTATACTATGAAGTTTTAGATTTTATTAAAAGATTAGAATAAAATTTGAAGAGAGTTTGGGTTGTTAATAATATCAATTTGGATATTCATTAAGATATAAACTACAAATAAGTAATTCTCTAGAACAAATAGACACAAAAGGCACCCATACAAGATGTATTCTTTTCCCCCACCCCTTGACCACCATCGATATATCCCTACGAAAAACAGCACTCTAAAGTAGCTAGGAGCACCTAAAAAGGTACAGCTATACTCTTCCTGAAACAATATTATTTGTTTCTGATCACTTGAACACATAATTTTAGCGTAAGAACCAATTAGTGATTTCTTTTCAAATATTCAATTCTACAGTTCGACAAATGGAACAATTAATTAAAGCACTAAAGAAACTCAATATTCTACTATCAAATTAACTGACAAACAACCATGTTCATCATTTTGTTCATCATTTAAAAAATGACAAAAAAAAAGGCTTGTCGTTCGACAAGCCTTTTTTTCAGAAAGAATTTTAATATTTTATTATTTATTTCAAAATAGCAACCATTGCAGGATTTTCTGCATAATCAATGAACTCTAGATCATTTACAGCATAAGCTTTAAGTGATGAGTCTTTAGCGAAAGCATATTTCAAATTATTTACAATTTCTTCAACATTCCCTTGACGTGAAGCTATAATTGCTTTCAAGTAATAACCTTTAGCTGTTTCAGCATCAGCAGAAGCATCGATAGTTGATTTTGCTCCACTGTCATTTTTGTTTAACAATTGAGCTAAAGCTTTGTTATAAGTATCTTCACCACCAAAGTTTGAAACTGCCTCATCATAACTACCATCTTGAATATTCAAGATACCTTTGTTGTATGACACTGCATCTCCAGCACCTTCAGCTTCACCTAATAAATCTTTAGATTTTTGACGCTCGCCATTAACACCAGCAATTGCAGCTAAATTATTTTTAGAAACTTCGTTTTCTTTGATTCCGTTAGCTTTATCAAACTGAGTTTTAGCATCAGTTAGATTGTTTTGCATGTAGTAAATTGCCCCAACGTTATTTGCTGGGCGGTAATCTTGTGGATACAAACGCTCAGCAGCTTTGTACAAACGTAATTTCTCATTCAAATCATCAGTTAAAGTTGCAGTGAAAAGAAGTTCCTCTAATTTTAATGTATCAACATTTGATTTAGATAAAGAAACTAACTCAGCATCTGTATACCCTTGTAATTCATAAGAAAGTTTAATTTCAGAACGTCGCTGTGCCGGGAAAATATTTTTGTCTAAGTATAAATATGTACTTAAATCACGAATAGCTTGTTCACGAGCATCAGAAGTGTGTTGCATTTCTAGGATTCTAAGGATACGGTCTTTATCTCCTCTATCCATTTCAGAAGCTAATAATGCTTTTTTGAACCCTTCATAATCCTCACCCTTACCGATTGTGGTGTAGTTAGCATCATCTTGAGCAGCAACATTCGCTACATTTCTTTTAGCAGCTAATTCCATAGTTGCTTTTTTAGCAGAAAGAGAACGGTCTGTTGACAATGTATTATTTCGACTCTCCTCACCCTCAATAGAAGCGTATGCCTCAATGCTGATTCCTTTAATTTTAATTCTTGGATTTTTCTGCGCTTTTGCCATGAAATCTTCCAAAGCTTTCATATCTTTATCTACTTTTTCAGCAGGACGTACGATTGGGCTTCCTTTTAAGTAGTTAATTTCAGCTATTTGACTTTCTTGTGTAGTTCTTTCAAACTTATCATCGGCAATAATTACACGGAAACCTTTATCAACTAGTAACGGGGTAATAATTGTCCCATCAGCGATTTTATGTTCGTCGATCGTACCTTTTTCCTGGCCTTTTTTATAAACAACACCCGTCAATTTTAATTCTGTAACAGCTAAATCTGGTGTATATGCAATAACATCTTCATATACCACTTTTCCACCTGCTTTATAAGGTACAACAGTACCGTTTGCGGTTGCCTTCTCTCCAACAATTGTGACTGGTTTAAGAGAATGTGAACCTATTGTAGGAACAATTTCGGCATAAGCTTTTTTGTTGATACCTTTTTCTGGGATATTGACATCTATCTTGACTCTTACACTATCACCGTGCATTTCAAGAGGAGAAGGGACAACCATATAATCCACATCCTTAATTAAATCACAACTTGTAGCTATCAAACCAACTGCAGCAACAAATGCTATATTCTTGATTTTCTGTTTTTTCATTATCATAATATTTTTTCTTTCCATGTTATAGAGTGCAATAATAATAATAATTTTCGCCACATAAAAGAAGTTTATAGGAATAATTAAAATGTCAATTATTAATTCTCATACAATAAGGGTTCATTTAAGTCGTTACATAGAGATAATAACTCCAAAATAGTGACCTTTTTTACTGGGTCAATTAAACCTGGACAAATATCCGCAAGTGGTCTGATAACAAACATTCTATCGTACATTAGGGGATGTGGAATAGTAAGATTATTACTCACTAAAACCTTGTCTCCAAAATACAAAATATCGAGATCAACGACCCTCGATTCATAAACGAAATTTTTGCTTTTATTAACTCTTCCAAGCTTTTTTTCTATCAGTTTAGTCTCCTCTAAAACATCTTCTGGAGCTAAATCAGTTGTTAAAACTATACAACAGTTTAAAAACTGATAATCAGATTGGAATCCCCAAGCTGCACTTTCATATATCGGAGAGCGAATTGCTTTGGAGTTGAAAACTTTTTCCATTTCAGTAATTGCCAATTCAAGAAATCTTTTTCTATCTCCCATATTACTTCCCAAACCGATAACGACCTCTTGTTTTTCTTTCATTCTATATATACTTTCAACCTATTAAATAATATCTTTCCCTTTTATACCATAAAAAAGTAGTTTAGGCATTATATTCCTATTTTTATCCTTAAAATCATTGGTAGTAAATATAAATAAACCATTTACATCAAACAATAGATTATACAGCAAATAAAACTAAATTATGACAAACAAAAAAGTTTCTTTTTGGCGCATTTTCTGGCCAAGCCTAATAGCTGGAATAGTTATTATCGTAATAGTCTTTGTTCTTTTTGCCGGAGCAATAGGATCGTTATTAAGCAGTGCTCCTGTTTATTCAGTAAAGGACAAAACTATTTTACACCTGCAATTAAAAGGACAAATTGGTGAACTAAACAAAAATGAGATCAGCTTAAATAGTTTGGGAATGAAAGAAAGAACAGGACTTGCTGATTTACTATATGGATTTGAAAAAGCAGCAAAAGACGACCAAATTAAAGGTGTTTTCATTGAACTTCAAGGAGCCAGATGCGGTTACAGTACGGCAACTGAAATCAGGAATGCAATTAAACGTTTTGAAAAAGAATCAGGAAAATTTGTTGTGGCTTACCACAGCGGAGAAATTGTGAGTTTAAAACAATACTATATTGCTTCTGCAGCAAGTGAAAATTATGGTTTCCATTCCTCTATGTTTGAATTTTTAGGATTAGGAACTGAACTGATGTTCTACAAAGGAATGTTTGACAAAATCGATCTTGAAATGCAAGTAATTCGCGGGTCAAACAACGACTTTAAAAGTGCTGTTGAACCTTATTTCCTAACTGAAATGAGTGATTCAAGTAAACTTCAACTGCAAACTTACCTAGATAACATTTGGTCGGCTGTAAAAACAAACATCAGTGCAGATAGAGGCATCTCTATTGCGGAATTAGAACGCATTGCTGATAGCGGTTTAGTGAGAAGAATTGAACAAGCTGTAGAATACAAACTAATTGACGGAGTAAAATACAGAGATGAAGTAATTCAATTGTTGGCTGAGAAAATCGATATAAAAAACACAGATGATTTGAACTTTAAAGGTTTTGAAAAATATGCACAAAAAAAGTTTGAAGAGCAGCAAAAAATAGCGCATTTCAAAAAAGCAAATATTGCAGTAATTGTTGCAGAAGGTGCTGTCATTGTGGAAGGTGAAGGACTAGCAAGTAAGAACATTACTAAACTCTTACGAGATGCAAGAAAAGATGACGAGATAAAAACTATAGTTTTCCGTATCAATTCACCAGGAGGAAGCGCTCTAGCAAGTGACGAAATTTGGAGAGAAGTTAAATTGGCCAACGAAAAGAAGAAAGTAATTGTTTCAATGGGTGATGTTGCAGCATCAGGAGGGTATTACATTGCAGCACCTGCAAGTAAAATCTTTGCTGAAGAAACGACTATCACTGGTTCGATTGGAGTGTTTGGCGTAATTCCATATACTGGTAAAATGCTTGAGAATAAGTTAGGCTTAACTTTCGATAGAGTTAGCACCAACCAACATGCAGTTTTGAGTACAAATCAAAAACTTTCTGAGAAAGAGTTCAGCATTATTCAAAATGAGGTTGATCATATTTATTCGGCATTCTTAAACGTTGTTGCTGAAGGTCGAGGAATGACACCCGAACAAGTGAATGCAGTTGCAAGAGGTCGTGTGTGGACAGGAAAAGACGCATTGCGTGTTGGATTAGTTGATACACTCGGTGGAATAAATGACGCAATTGCCTACGCTGCAAAAGAGGCAGGAATTGAACATCCATTAATTCGTTACTATCCAAAAGTAAAGAAAGAACCATGGATGGAAATACTTGAATCTTTTGATAACGAAGAAGACAATGTTATCAAAGAAACTGTAATCCCTGTTGAGTTAACAGAAATGTACAAACGCATCAAGCAAATTGAACAAATGTCAGGAATTCAAGCAAGATTACCTTATGAAATAATCTGGTAAATATCTCGTTAAAATCATCATAAAACTTAGAGGAGGGCAATCCCTCCTCTTTTTTGTTTCAATAATTAAAAAGCAATTGTAATTTTACGATATACTTTCAAATAAGTAAATCATGATTAAACACTTTACAACATATTCCATTGCACTCCTTATATCGTTACTTATTACTTGGAGTATTGGGCTGTTGGTTATAACCAGCAAACATTATATGGAAGGGCCATGGATTACTTGGCTTATTGGAATTGTCAATTCCGCAATTGCAACAGGACTTTTTACGATGATATTATTCCCATTCTATTATTTAGGAAGGAATTTAAAAATCACCCGTATTCTATTACATGTTATCTTTTCATTGGTTTTGCTAATTGAAATGATTTCCTTGTTTTATTTCACAATGACACTTGAACTTTTAGGGAATACAATATTTCAATTCAGCATTGATCAAGCTTCATTAATACTCGAAAATTATTTCATCTTTAAATGGTATTATTTACTCCTACCCCTTCCAATAATCATTTACTTTATTGTCATTCGATTCTTAAAAATTAAAAACTATCGCAGGGTTTTTGCCATTGTTTTAGCAGCTGGAATTCCTGCTTTATTTACACTAATTTCTCCTAAGTCATTTCCTGGAATGCAAGTCGAAAGAGAAAATGGAAGTTTTACAGCTGTTTCAAAAAACAAATCTATATACTTTATTCAATCGGTTTTATTTAACAAAAGACCAGAGAGAAACAGTATATTTTCAGAGGATGTAGCTTTTTATCAAAAAATGACCAATCCTAATTTACAAAATAAAGTTTTCCCCCTTTACCACGAAACAGATAGTTCAAACACCCTTAAACCATTTTTTGATTTAAAAGATACACCTCCTAACCTGGTGTTTTTAGTTGTAGAAAGTCTATCTTCCTCCTTTAGTGGGCCAGAAGCTGATGAAATAAGCTATACTCCATTTTTAGATTCACTCTCTGCCTACAGTTTGTATTTTGATAATTCCCTCGCTACATCTGAGCGCTCTTTTGCGGTGCTGCCAAGTATTCTTGGAAGTTTACCTCATGGAAAAAACGGATTTACCAATAATAAAGCAGGATATCCAAATAACGAAACACTAGCAACTTGGCTATTCAGCAATGGTTATCAAGGAGACTTCCATTTTGGAGGCTATGCACGCTTTGACTACATGGATTTATTCATGAATAATCAAGGTTTTAAAAACATTTATGATAGAAAAGAATACAACTACGAAGGAACAGGATTACAAACCAGTATAGATTCAATTCCATTTGGTATTCCGGACAAACAATTTCTTCAAAGCGTTATTGAAAAAACAAAAGAAAGAAAAGGGAATGCTCCTTTTATTGATGTTTACTTGACACTTTCTATGCATTATCCTTATATGATTGAGGACCATAATGAATATTATGAAAAAGTAAGGAAGGTGATTGCTGCCTCAAAAGCTGGAGAAAGCACGAAAAAGAGACATCAAAAATATGTTGCTGAATTTGCCACATTTCTTTATACAGACGATGCATTAAAATCCTATTTTCATGAACAAGAAAAACGCAAAGAACATGAAAATACAATTTATATAATATTAGGAGACCACATGATGGGGGAAATTCCACAAGGGAGTCATATTGAAAAATACCGCTCTGTATTAATGATTTACTCTCCATTATTAAATAAATCAACACATTTTAAAGGAGTTAACTCTCATCTCGATATAGCACCATCGTTTTATTCTCTTCTGCAAAACAAATACAAATATCCTGAGTTGGATTCTGTGAGTTGGCTAGGAAAACCTTTTGATACTTCTAGCGTTTTTCAGTCTAACCGAGACATTCTATTTATGCTCAATGACAGAAGAACAGAAAGTATTCTTCACAAAGATTTATACTATTCAAAAGGTCGACTTTTCAAAGTTGGCGATAGGCTAGCCATAACACAAATTAAAAATGAAGAAAAGGAGGAGATGCTAGTCAATTTACTAGCAGCCTCCACCTTAGTACACGACGAAGTGGTAAGCAACAACATTCTCATTCCATACAGGTCTAACTTAGAAATAATGGAAACTGTTAACAGTAAGTTCATTATTGATAAAAGCACTGAATACAGTAGCTTGTTCACTACTGTTTTACTTAAGCCTTACAAAGAAATCATTTTTGAAATGAATTTAAAGTTATTGAATGGCTGGTCACAAGAGGAAGAAGATGAAAATCAACCTATATTGATTTGCTCAATTAAACGTGGAGAAGAAACTGTTTTTTGGGATAAAGTTGACATAAAACTGAAGTCAATGCCTTTAGAAAATGAGAGGAAAGTCAACTATTTAGTCAAAAGCAATATGGACTTTGACTTACTCCCTGGGGATAAAGTATCGCTTTACTTTTGGAATAAAAGGCTGTCTGAAACTAAATTCGGAGCAGTGGTATTACCGCTTGTTGTAAAAGGGAAAATTAATTATGAATTATGAGATATAAATACTGAATTGTGTAGGGTGTTGAGGTGGAAAATGAATTTAGAAGCGCAATTATTGGGTTACTGATTTACTTCCACTCTAGTGTATTGATAAATTCATAAAGGTCATGCTTTACAAAGTCCAATGTTGGTTTTATAGAATCGTAGTTAGGATGAGTATTAAAGTAGATCACACCACTTATAAAACGACTTACGCTATCTGTCACATAAAACTGGAAAGGTGAAGCCACATTCCCTTGTAATTCAAATAGAGTTCCAAAGACTCTTGCATCACTTCTGATAAATGATGTATCGTGAATTGCAGAAGCCTTCACTTTATGCTCTCCTACTTTATCAATAGCATAATTGATATAAACTCCGATAGAAGTATCCATATCAATTCTAGTAAGGTGAAGCGTTCCATTCAAAGTAGATAGTTCAATATCCCTATTACATGGTGAACCTTGCACGTCTTTAATGTTAAAATAGCTAGGTTTATTAAAGGTATAACCACAACTATCAGTATGAATTTCGTATGTACGTTTGGGAAAAGTAAGTTCTAAAAATGTTGAAGGTTTAGGAACAAAATTTCTTTGATCATTACAAGATGTAAATGCTATTAAGCCCAACAATACAAAACCAAAACTCCTCAATTTTAGCATATCTCAATTACAGTTTAATAATCTTAATCATCTTCACTCTTTTCTTATCAGATGACTCCACAACAAACTTAAAGTTTCCAAAGGTATAAACTTCGTTATTACGTAATATTCTTCCGGATTGCTCAATTAAGAAACCTCCAATAGAATCAGACTCTCCTTTTACTTCTTCAAAAGCTTTTCCGTCAATTCCTAAAACTTTATACATATCGACCAAGGAAGTTTTTCCTTCAAATAAATAGGTCGATTCATCTACTTTAGTGTACACAATATCTTCATCATCGAACTCATCAGTAATTTCTCCGATGATCTCTTCAAGAACATCTTCCAAAGTTACAACACCAGAAGAGCCACCATACTCATCTACAACAACCGCCATATGCATCTTCTTTTCTTGGAATTCTTTCAACAAATCATCAATCTTCTTATTTTCAGGAACAAAAAATGGTTGACGAATAATCTCTTTCCATTGAAAATCGGCAGGTGCATTAAGGTGTCCCAGCAAATCTTTCACGAAAAGAATACCAGTTACGTTATCAAAAGTGTCTTTAAAAACAGGAATTCTTGAGTAACCAGACTTTAAGATTACATTCATCAATTCTTCATAGTTTAACTCTTCATTCACCGCAATAGTATCTACCCGAGAGCGCATAATTTGCCTTACATCAGTGTTTCCAAAATTAACGATTCCTTCTAAAATTCTTTGTTCATCCGCAGTAGAGTGTTCTTCACGTGTAAGTGCAATCGCATTTTCAAGATCATCTGTAGAAACATCAATTTGACGTTTTCTTGCGTATTTCAAAATAATATCTGTACCATTTACAAGGAATATTTTCAACCAAGAAAAGGGTGGTATTTTAGCAACCGTATTCAAGGGGGATGTCATTAGTTTCACCAGTTTTAAACTGTTTTTATTGGCATAAACCTTTGGAATAACCTCTCCTATTAACAAAAGAACGAATGTTATTCCTCCGATTTCAATAGTAGCCCGTACATAATCAACACCAACAAAATCAGGATTCACAGGATATATTTGACTAAAAATATAACTAGACAAGATTACAATCGCCACATTTACAAAGTTGTTGGCAATCAAAATTATGGCGAGGAGATCTTTCGGATTATTTAAAAGTCGCAATGAGGTTTCTGCAGCAGGATCGGGAGAATCTCTAATCACCTCTTTTTCTTCAGGTGTTAACGAGAAAAACGCAACTTCTGAACCAGAGACCAATGCAGATGCAATCAATAATAACATGAGAATTACTATTGAAATCCAAAAGTCAAAACCGAATTCTACTGTAGAAATCGATAAATTAATAAAACTAAGGGGGTCTGTATCATCCATTAAACTAATGCTTTAAATGGTAAATCGTCATCATCATCATCGTCAGACAATCCTCCGCTCATCGGCTTAGGTTTTTCCGGTGTATCACCAGTATTGAAATCAGGTTGGTTAGGACTATTCGTATTTTCGCTTTTACTTGATAACATTGTCATATTATCAGCGACAATCTCCGTGCTGTATTTTGTAATCCCAGCTTCATCTTGCCATGAACGTGTTTTCAATTTACCTTCGATATAAACTTTTTGTCCTTTCGTTAGGTATTTCTCCACCACTTCAGCAAGGCCTCTCCACACTACAATATTGTGCCAATCCGTAATACTTCGACGCTCTCCTGTTGACTTGTCAATATAATTTTCAGATGTAGCAATCGGAAAACGAGCCAACTTTGTCCCATTTTCTAAAACTCTTACCTCAGGATCCTTTCCTAAATTACCAATCAATATAACCTTATTAACACTTCCTGCCATAATTGCAAAAGTAAAAAATTAATCATTTAAATATACATACTATTTTTGTAAAAAATTAATAATGCATAAATTATGAAAATAGTTTCGTGTTATTTTTAGAAAATCTATCAATTAATCTTGGTAAGGAATATTCATTTATTGATTCTAAATCAGTTTTATTTTTGTATAATTTAATTTCACAAAATAGAGCTAAGGGGTTGGTAAATACTTAAAGGAGGCGATTTAAAAGCAATAAACTTGATTCGAAACACAAAGTTTTAATTAAAATACCTATCGAGTACTTTACCAATAGATTAAAAAAACATTAATATCGACTGATTAAAACATGAGACCCCTTGCGAATGATGACAGGGCTAAGAGTGATGGCTCATCCACCCAACGATCAATCTGCTATCAATCAAAAGGTTATAACCTATTTACAAAACACCTCACCATGATTTTCTAAAAATCGTTCAATTAATCTAGGCAATGGATAATCATTAATCGCATCCAATTCTGCCATTATTATCGTTTCTCCTTTTATTTTCTGATCAATTATCCAAAATGTTGCATTAATATGCTGATGAGTCAAAATATGTTTTTCGGCTGAAATCTTTTTGAGCAATTTTACTTCGAACTTTTCTTCGACGATTGATTTTATCTCGCTTTTTAATTTCTTTTCCTCCAGTTCAATCTTTGGAAATTCAAACATATTCTGCCAAATCCCTTTCCCCTCTCTTTTAATCAACTGAATTTCTTGAGAAGGATAAATTAAATAATGAAAATGCCTTGTAGTCACTTTTACTTTTTTGGATTTCACGGGCAACTGTATAGGATCACCTTCATTATAGGCCAAACAAGTATCTGCCAATGGACAAATTTCGCAATCAGGATTCCTTGGTTTACACACCATTGCCCCTATTTCCATAATTGCCTGATTAAACTCAGCAGGTTCCTCTCTGTTCAACACTTGCTCGGCATAGGTTTTAAAAACTTTTACTCCTTGTCCAGTATCTATAGGAGTATTGTCATTAAAATACCGTGAAAGCACACGAAATACATTTCCATCCAAAACAGCATAAGGCAAATCGTAGGCAAAAGATGCAATTGCAGAAGCGGTATAATCCCCCACTCCCTTCAAGCTTTTAATATCCTTATAAGTATTAGGGAAAACACCCTGAAAACCATCCACCACTTGTTTTGCAGCAGCAAGCAAATTTCTAGCCCTACTATAATACCCCAAACCTTGCCATAATCTCAAAACTTCTTGTTCCTCGGCCGCTGCTAATTTTTGAATATTAGGATATTTTTCTATAAACTTATTATAGTATGATTTTCCTTGATCAACTCGTGTTTGTTGCAGAAGAACTTCAGAAAGCCATATTTTATATGGGTCTTTTGTTTCTCTCCATGGAAGGATTCGGTGATTTTGTCGATACCAAACCTGAATTAATAGGGCAAAATGAGACATTTAGGATAATTTTTGAAATTAATTTGAAAAAAACAAAGATAAGAGGAATAAGCTAAGTACCTTTGTGGCTGAAAATCATTAAGTTGTTTAAAAGTTAAAAAATTAAATTATGACAAAAGCTGATATTGTAGCAGAAATTGCTGAGGAAATTGGACTAGAGAAAAATGAAGTTCAAAAAACTGTAGAGTCGTTCATGAACACAGTAAAGAGATCACTTACTAACGGAGAGAACGTTTATTTAAGAGGATTTGGTAGCTTTATCGTAAAAGAAAGAGCCGAAAAAACTGGTCGTAACATTTCAAAAAACACGACCATTATAATTCCTGCGCACAATATTCCTTCATTTAAACCTGCAAAAACATTTGTAGAAGACGTAAAATCAAACGTTAAGGTTAAATAAGCGAAAAATTGTCCGCTTTTTGGGACTTATAAAAGTTATTTATATCTTTGCACTCCTGTTTTTTGAAAGGCAGGAGTGTTTTTTTTTGTAAAAAGCACCGTGAACTTAGAATATTAATACTTAAAACATATAGATTATGCCAAGTGGTAAAAAGAAGAAGAGACATAAAATGTCAACGCACAAAAGAAAGAAGCGTTTAAGAAAGAACCGTCACAAGAAAAAGAAATAGATTTCTTTCTCTTTTAGACAATTCAGCGAATAACTTGGCAACTGCTTGCTAAGTTATTTGTATTATATAAACTTAAATACGGCTTCCGTGAATTACGAATTAGTAGTTGACTCCCGTAAAGGGAGTGTTTGGCTTGCACTACTAAAAGACGGAAAACTTATTGAACTACACGAAGAAAATGAACAGTCAGATTTTGCTGTTGGTGATGTATACCACGGTAAAGTCAGAAAGATTGTTCCTAGTCTTAATGCGTGTTTTGTCGACGTTGGATATGAAAAAGATGCCTTTTTGCATTACTTGGACCTAGGTCCACAATATCTGTCGCTCAATAAGTTTACCCAACATACGTTGCAGGGCAAACAAAACGTAGCCGACCTCTTATACTTCAAAACTGAAGAAGATATAGCAAAGGATGGAAAGATCACAGATGTGGTTTCTTCCTCCCAACACATAATGGTGCAAGTTGCAAAAGAGCCAATATCGAGCAAAGGACCTCGATTAAGTGCAGAAGTAACTTTAGCTGGTCGGTACTTAGTACTCGTTCCGTTTTCCAACAAGGTCTCAATTTCACAGAAATTAAAAGACCCAGAGGAGCGTGAACGTCTGCGCGACATTATGAAAAACATCAAGCCAAAGAATTTTGGGGTGATTATTCGTACTGTAGCGAAAAATAAAAAGATAGAACAAATTGATCAAGACCTTAAGGATCTTCTTGACAAATGGGGTAAATTACATAATAATTTAATCAATTCTAAACCCCCAAGAAGGATTTTAGGTGAAATCAATAAAGCCTCTTCCTTGTTAAGAGATTTATTAAACTCTGACTTTACAAATATCCATGTAAATGATGATGATTTGTTTGACAAGATGAAACTCTATGTTGCTTCCATTGCTCCTGATAAGGAGAGCATAGTAAAGCGATACAATGGTAAGTTAGATATTTTTGAAAAGTTTGGGATTAACAAACAAATCAAAACATTATTTGGGAAGAAAGTCCCTTTACAAAGTGGTGGATATTTAATTATTGAACATACAGAAGCCATGCATGTGGTGGATGTAAACAGTGGAAATAGAAAAGATGCCAAAGGTCAAGAAAGTAATGCCTTAGCAACTAACTTGGAAGCTGCTGAAGAACTGGCGCGCGTACTCCAATTGAGAGATATGGGTGGTATTGTTGCAGTCGACTTTATCGATATGCACGAAAAGGAAAACAATAAAGCTCTTTTTGAAAAGATGAAAGAGTTTATGAAGCCTGACCGTGCAAAACACAACATCCTGCCTCCATCACGTTTTGGTGTAGTTGAAATTACACGTCAGCGGGTTCGACCAGAAACAGACATTGAAACATCAGAAAAATGTCCAGTTTGTGATGGTACTGGAGAAATTACAGCAAGTATTTTATTTGCTGATGAAGTTGAAAACAACCTAACTTACCTCATAGAGGATAGAAAGGTAAAAGATATTTCCTTAGAGGTTCATCCCTATATTGAATCTCACTTTAAGATAGGATTACTTTCAAAACAAGTAAAGTGGTTCTTGAAATACAAAAAATGGATTAGAGTTACAGGAGTAACGAATTTCCATTTACTACAATATGCTTTTAAAGATAAAGAAGGTAAAATTGTAAAATTGTAGGCATGAATGGAGAGGATAAATATTCCTTTTTAGAAGCCAAACAAAAAATTGAGGCTTGGTGTGCTTATCGAGACCGTTGTCATCATGAAGTTTATAACAAACTTAGAGATTACGGGTTAGACGATGAGGACACCAACGCTTTACTTTCTCACCTTATAGAATTCCAATTTCTCAATGAGCAGCGTTTTGCAGATAGTTTCGTATCTGGTAAACACCGTATCAAAAAGTGGGGTAGAAATAAAATCATCGCTCACCTAAAACAAAAAAGAATTCCTGCAAGATGTATCCAAGAAGCATTAAAAGAAATCAATCAAGAAGAATATTTAAAAGTCATGTATTCCTTAGCATCTCAAAAATGGAAAGAGAAAAAGGGAACAGACTTTGAGATAAAAGTTAAAGTTCAACGCTACTTAGTAGGTAAAGGATATGAATTTGACCTCATCCTTAATATTCTAGAAGATCTAGAAAACGACCTTAAAGAATAATTCTTAGAAGAATTTACCGTTTAAAAACTCGGGTCAAAAAATTTTAAATTATATTAGCAAATTATAAGATTTTGAGACGTGTCTGATAGCATAATAATAATTCCAACATATAATGAAATCGAAAACATAGAACGGATGATTCGTCAAGTGTTTAGCTATGAAAAAGAATTTCATTTACTTATTGTCGACGACAATTCTCCCGATGGAACGGCCCAAAAAGTGATAGCACTCCAAAAAGAGTTTCCAACACGCCTGTTTCTTTTACAACGACCAAAGAAAAACGGATTGGGAACAGCATACAAAGCTGGTTTCGATTGGTGTTTAAAAGAATCCTACAATTATATCTTTGAAATGGATGCAGATTTTTCTCACGATCCAGATGATTTAATTAGACTCTACGAAGCATGCGCAAAGGAAGACATCCACCTTTCAATTGGCTCTAGATATTGCAGAGGTGGTAAAGTAAAGAACTGGCCTATGATGAGGATTTTAATGTCCTACTTCGCCTCTATTTATGTCCGCATGATTTTATGGATAGGAATTAAAGACACCACTGCTGGCTTCAAATGTTATACTCGTGAAGCCTTAGAAAAAGTGAATTACGATATTATACCATTTAAAGGATATGCCTTCCAAATTTGCATGAAATACGGAGTGCGTAAACATAAATTAGGCATTGTTGAAGTTCCTATTACCTTTATTGATAGACAAAGGGGAACTTCTAAAATGAGTTCAGGAATATTTAAAGAAGCATTTTTCGGCGTTTGGAAAATGAGAAGTATGAAACTATGAAGTATTTATTAAAACAAGCGATAATAATTAATGAAGGAACTTCAACAGTAGGTGATGTTTTGATTCATAAGGATAAAATTGAAAAAATAGCTTCTTCAATTTCTGATTCATCTGCAATAGAAATTAACTGTGAAGGTAAATACCTCGTTCCTGGAAGCATTGATGATCAAGTCCACTTTAGAGAGCCTGGATTAACGCACAAAGGGAATATTCGTTCAGAAAGTCGTGCAGCTGTAGCAGGAGGAATAACTTCTTTTATGGAAATGCCAAACACTGTTCCAAACGCACTTACACAAGAATTACTAGAAGACAAATATAAAATTGCAGCAAATTCAAGTTTAGCAAATTATAGCTTTTTTATGGGAGCTTCAAATGATAATATTGAGGAGGTTTTAAAAACCAATCCTAAAAACGTTTGTGGAATAAAGGTTTTCATGGGTTCTAGCACTGGAAACATGCTAGTTGATGAGCCTTCAACGCTTAACAAAATATTTAGCGAAGTCTCTATGCTTATTGCTACTCATTGTGAAGATGAAGAAACAGTACGCAGAAACATGGACTTCTACCGAGAGAAATACGGTGAGGATGTTCCAATGAAGTTTCACCCGGAAATCAGAAGTGCTGAAGCATGTTATTTATCCTCATCATTAGCCGTTTCATTAGCTAAAAAGCACAATGCTAGACTACATGTTTTACATATTTCAACGGAGAAAGAATTGTCTTTATTTGAAAACAAAACTCCATTATCTGAAAAGAGAATTACAGCTGAAGCATGTGTTCATCACCTTTGGTTTACTGAAGAAGATTACGACCAAAAGGGTGCTTTTATTAAATGGAATCCTGCGGTAAAGAAAAAAACCGACCGCGATGCGATTTGGCAAGCTGTTCTAGATAATAGAATTGACGTTATAGCTACAGATCATGCGCCACACACTATCGAAGAGAAAAACAATAGCTATTTCAGTTCTCCATCAGGAGGGCCATTAGTTCAGCATGCTTTACTTGCGCTATTGGAGAAGTCAAAAGAAGGAATCATCAGTAAAGAGAGGGTTATTGAAAAAACAGCTCATGCTCCTTCAGTGTTGTTTGGTGTTGAAAACAGAGGATTTATTCGTGAAGGATATTTCGCTGATTTAGTAATCATTGATCCAAACAAAACAACAACTGTTACAAAAGACAATATTTTATATCAATGTGCATGGTCACCGTTTGAAGGTTTCACTTTTAGTCACCAGATAGAAAAAACATTTGTGAATGGAAATCTGGTTTATGACAATTTTAAAATAATTGACAAAAGCAACGGAAGCCGACTTACATTCAACAGGTTCGATTAATGAAAAAGTCAATGTTTCTATTTATGATTTCGATCTCAGTGCTTTTTGGGGCTTGTAATTATCAATTCGCTAAAAAAGACAAACCAGATGATTTAATTCCACAAGATACATTTACATTAGTTTTGCAAGATGTTATGGTTGTTGAATCATACTTTAAGCACCAGCAAAACAATGTGCATTCTTATTCAGAATCTTTACCCGAAGCAATAAAACCAATTTTCAAAAAATATAACGTGGACAGCACAAGGTTCTCCAACTCTATGGAGTATTATGCATCACGTCAAAAGAAATTGATTGAAATCTATAGTCAAATTCAAGATAGCCTTACACTTCATTCTGTTGAATATGGGCAATAAATTACATTAAAAAAACCCAGCATAATTTTTCTTTAGATTTTCAGTTCTAAGTTATATTTTAACTGCAAAAAACAAAAAACATGAGATTTCACACAAGAAAATGGGTTAAGCCCCAAGACTTAAATCCAAACGGAACTTTATTTGGAGGTCGACTTTTAGAATGGATAGATGAAGAGGCAGCACTTTATTCAATCATCCAATTGGAAAACCAGAAGACTGTAACAAAGTTCATCAGTGAAATTGACTTTCAAAGCTCTGCAAAACAAGGTGATATTGTTGAAATAGGAATTGATGTAGTTAAATTTGGTCAAGCTTCGTTAACACTTAAATGTGAAGTTCGCAATAAGATGACACGAAAAACCATCATCACAGTAGATAGAATTGTTATGGTAAGTCTTGATGAAAATGGAAACGCCAAAGCCCACGGAAAAACAGAAATTGAATACGTTAAGGATAGACTAAAAGAGTAGTGATTCTCGATATTGAACAGGTTCTTCAACAGAGCAATTGAGATATTGGCTATAATAGGTCTTTGTTTGGGTATAATAGATTAATAATAACTGAAGTTTCGGAGTTAAATCCAGCTCTCTGATTTCTAAATATTTGATTTTAAGGAATAAACAACAATTGTGCTTATATAAATCTTTAATCTATCGGGTATTTTACCAATAGATTAAAAATACCATAATATCGACCGATTAGAAGATGAGATTCCTCACAAATAGTGCTTTACAACAAATTGTTAAGTACCATTTACAAGGAATAGCGGGGCTATTAGGGTTGGTTCAACTACACAATTGTCACCTTAAAATAAAAATGTTTCCTCAGATAAAAACAGTCAACAAAAAAGGGACATCTTGTAAGACATCCCTAATTCAATAATTTTGTATTCTGACTTTAAGAAAGCACTTCGCTTTCAACTTCAACTTCATTTTTCTTTAAGAGTGCCCCCACTTCCGTCAAAGGATAAATTTCACTATATTTTTTAATCTTATCCATTTCTACACGGCGATTAATATGAACGCGTTTTAATCCCTGTGGAGTTGTTACACCGCTTGCGGCCATTAGTTCAATGAAACTATATACTGTTTGAGAATGGAAATTTGCCACACGAAGCGATTTATCTTCAACATCTAGTCCCCGCATAAGACTTTTATCTTGAGTTGCTACCCCAACTGGACAAGTATTCTTGTGACAAAGTAAAGCTTGGATACAACCAGTTGCTAGCATCATTGCACGAGCACAAGCAACGGTATCAGCACCAATTGCAATTAATCTTGCAATATCAAAACTACTAAACACTTTCCCAGATGCTACAACACTAATATCTTTTTTAAGGTCATAGCCACGTAAAGTATTCACAGCAAATGCAAGTCCATCACGTAAAGGAATCCCAATAGAATTAGAGAATTCAACTGGGGCAGCCCCCGTACCTCCTTCCCCACCATCTATGGTAATAAAATCAGGTTTAATTCCAGTTTCAATCATTGCTTCACAAATATCTGTGAATTCAACTTGTTTCCCAATACACATTTTAAATCCGACAGGCTTCCCATTAGAAAGCTCTCTCAGTTCTTTAATGAAATACATTAATTCGGTTGCATTTGAAAATGCTGAATGCGTATTTGGTGAGTGAACAGCTGTAAAAGGCTCAATATGGCGAATTGCTGCAATTTCCTCTGTGTTTTTCGAAGCTGGTAAAAGTCCTCCGTGACCAGGTTTTGCTCCTTGCGAGATTTTCAACTCAATCATTTTCACATTTGGAATATTTGCATTTTCCTTAAATGTCACAGGATTAAAGTTTCCTTTTTTATCTCTACATCCGAAATAACCAGTACCGATTTGCCATATAAGATCGCCTCCATATTGCAAATGATACGGACTAATACCACCTTCTCCAGTATTCTGCGCGAATCCTCCAATTTTTGCACCTTTATTCATTGCTAAAACAGCATTCATACTCAACGAACCAAAACTCATCGCTGATATATTCATCAAACTGGCAGCATAAGGTTGTTTACAATCAGGTCCACCAATCATAACTCTAGGGTCATGATCAATTTCCTTTCTATTTTTGGCATAGATAGAGTGATCCATCCATTCATACCCAATATCATAAACGTTTAATTGGGTTCCAAAAGGAGCTGTATCATTCACTTTTTTGGCACGTTGATAAATCAGTGAACGATCTAAACGATTTATAGGTCTTCCATCCGTATCATTTTCTACAAAATATTGCATAATTTCTGGACGAATAGACTCTAGGAGAAACCTCAAATTTCCAATTACTGGAAAGTTTCTTCTAATACTGTGTTTCTTTTGAAAAATATCAAAGTAACCAATTACAATTAATGGTCCGAAAGGGACCATAAACCAAATCACATTATTCCAAAATGGAAAAACTACAGCAACGATTCCTACAATTAGGATGGATAATAAAATAAATATACCTTTTGGCTTCATGACATTATACAATTAATGATGTTTTACCTTGATTTCTTTAATACGTTAACGCTCTTAAAAATAATTCGCAAAGTTAATTGAAATATCTCACATCTACTGTAGAGATTAAATAACAATTGCCTTGTATGTTGTAACCCTAACAATCTCACTATACCATAATTTCACATTTAAAGTTTCTACTCATTCAAATCATGTTTGCATTAAAATATTCTGGCTCATTTGAAACCTCTTTCCCAAGCCAATCTGGCTTTAAAAACTCTTGATTTTCATTAGAAAGCTCAATTTCTGCTAGAATCAATCCTGCTTTTGGAGATTCAAATTCATCTATCTCCCAAACAAATCCATCAAGCATAAGTTCATATCTTATCTTAATAATTCTTTTAGGACAAAATTCATTGAGTATTTCTTCCGCTTCACTTTTAGGAATTGGAAATTCAAATTCGGGTCTAGTAACACCTTTGGTTTGACCTTTAATCGTGATAAATCCAGAATCGCCTTTAACTCTAATTCGCACGGTTTTTTCTCGGGTTTTCAAAATATACCCTTGAATTATTTTAGCACCGACTTTTGGTCTCGCTGTTTCCCACTTAGCCTTATCTACAAGAAATTTTCTTTCAATTTCTACTCCCAAATTAAATAATTTTAATTAAGTCGATTAATCGATTAGCATACCCTGTTTCGTTATCGTACCAACCTACGAGTTTCACAAGATTCCCAACTACAGAGGTCAGTTGGCTGTCAAAAATGCAGCTGTTAGGATTCCCTATAATATCAGCTGAAACCAAAGGTTCATCAGTAAAAGCTAAGATTCCTTTTAATTCGTTTTCACTTGCCCTTTTAAACTCAGTGTTTATTTGTTCAACCGTTGGAACCTTGCCATCTATTGTTAAAGTTAAATCAGTTAAGGAACCAGCTGCTACAGGAACTCGAATACCACACCCTCCGATATGGCCTTCCAATTCTGGGAATATTTTAGTCAATGCTTTTGCTGCACCTGTTGTTGTAGGAACAATTGATTCTGCTGCTGCTCTGGCTCTTCTCAAATCTTTATGTGGAGCATCATGCAAACGTTGATCAGAAGTATAACTGTGTACTGTAGTGATATAAGCACTATCTATCTTGCACATTTCTGAAATTAGCTTCACCATAGGCGCTGCTGAATTTGTTGTACACGAAGCATTACTTATTAATCTATCATCTGGTTTCAGAACATGTTCATTCACACCTAGAATTACAGATTTTATATCGTCTCCATCTCCAGGAGCACTGATTACAACTTTTTTCGCACCCCCTTTGAAGTGCAATGAGGCAGCTTCTTCAGATCTAAAAAGTCCTGTCGATTCTAAAACAATTTCTACTCCATATTTAGCCCAGGGAATGTCTTCTGGATTACGAAATTGGGTAAAAACAATTTTACTCCCATTTTCAAAAACGATTGTATCACCAACAACTTCAAACGATTCATCTATCTGCCTATGCACAGAATCATACTTTAGTAAATGCGCTAATGTTTTAACATCAGCCAAGTCATTAACAACAGCAACTGATACTTCAGATTGTTTTAAACTCATTCTTGTAAAATATCTTCCAATTCTACCAAATCCATTAACACCTACTTTTTTCATATAATTCCTTTTTAAGATCAAACAAAGCTAACGATAATCAGAAGCATTAAAAAGAAAAAACACGATTGATACGGTATAAAAGAGATATTTTTTCGAATGTTCCACCTAAGTTCTTTAATAGATCATTCCATTCTATCCGCTAAATTCCTTAAATTCGTAACATGAAGCAAATGTTAATAACTTTCACTTTATGTACAATGGCCTTGCTAGGGAATTCTCAAGCGAATTGGTCTTGGACAAAGCTGGCAGACCTCCCAATTTCAACATCGAATAATGCTGTTGTGGAGGTCATTTCCAATACTGGGAAATATGTATATAGTTTTGGAGGAATCTCGGCTTCACTAACACAATCTGATATTCATCAACGTGTTTTCAAATACGATGTGAGTCAAGATTCTTGGACAGAAATGGATGAAATTCCAGACACTTCTGGGAAAATAGCAAGTAGCGCAAGCTTTGTCAACGGCAAAATCTATCTTATTGGCGGTTATCACGTAGCCAGTAATGGAAATGAAACAAGTTCTAATAAAGTACACATTTACAATCCTTCGCTTGACACGTTTGAGGCAGATGGCAACCCAATCCCAATACCAATAGATGATCACGTGCAGGCAGTTTGGAAGGACAGTTTGATTTATGTAATAACAGGTTGGAGTAATACGGGGAACGTTCCAGATGTTCAAATTTACAATCCCAAACTTAATTCTTGGATGATGGGTACACCAACACCCAACACCTCATTTTATAAAAGCTCTGGAGCTTCTGGCTACATTTTAGGAGATACCATTTTCTATTTTGGAGGAGTAAAAGATTATCCAACTTTTGAATCTTCTAACATACTTCGCAAAGGTATAATTGATAAAAATGATCCTACATTAATTGATTGGACGCTTATTAACTCAGGAAATGGAGAGCCATTATACCGTGGTGCTTGTTCGGGTCACAACGAAACTGTATTTTGGATAGGTGGATCCAAGGAAGCCTATAATTTTAATGCACTTGAATATTACACTAACCTGCCTGTTAAACCGAATCAAAGAATATATGAAGTTGATTTAGATAAGAAAACTCAAAGCAATATTTACAACTCTCAAACTCAAGGAATGGATTTAAGAGGAATTGCCAAATTGGGAGGTGGAAATTGGATTATTGCAGGCGGGATTGACAGTTTACAACAAGCAACAAAAAACACATATCTGCTACATAATCCTAAGCTATCAGACATTGGGAAAGCCAACAAACCTCCATTATTTAAAATTAAAAGCAATGGTGATTACTTTGATGTTATGACAGAAAACATTGGAGAGGTTATTGTTTACGACATTCAAGGAAGAATATTATATAGAACTAATAAACAATTAGCAGATTTAAAAATTCATAAATCTAAATTACAAAGAGGCATGCTCATTTTCGCTTATGATGACAGCATTAACCTTCCAATTGTTATCAAAAAAATTCACCCATAAACCGAGCCCAACAAGTATATGGAATACCTAATTAATACTCCTATTGAATACCTTAAAGGTGTTGGTGCAGAAAGAGGAAATATTCTTAGAATTGAAGCTGGCATCGATAAAATGTGGGATTTACTCAATTATTTCCCATTTAGGTATGTGAACCGATCAAACTATGTTAAGATTACTGACTTACCCAACTACGAAGGACAATCTGTGCAATTAAAAGGTACTATCATAGGCGTAAGAGAAATTGGGACAGGAAGAGGGAAACGCTTACAAGCAAGCTTTCAAGACAATTCTGGAATCATTGATTTAGTTTGGTTTAAAGGTATAAAATGGGTGAAAAATAAATTGACGCCTGGAGTCCTTTTTAGAATTTATGGAAAACCAACTCGCTTTGGTTCTAAATGGAATATTGCACATCCCGAGATTACACCATTCGAACAAGTAGCCCACGAAAAAGGATTACAAGCCATATACAACAGTACTGAAAAGCTAACTAAGAAAGGGCTTCATTCTAATGGAATTGAAAAGTTAACATATCAATTGGCTTCTACAATTCGTGGACAGATTCCTGAAATATTACCTCAGGAAATAATAGACCAATACCGATTAATTTCGAGAGAGGAAGCCTATCAACTAATTCATATTCCAGGTAATTTTGAAGATGTTCAGAAAGCTCAAACGAGAATTAAATTTGAGGAATTATTATTTCTTCAACTGGAATTACTCTTGCGTAAAAACGCAAATATCGAGAAGACAGATGGATTTATATTTGGTAAAACAGGTGTTTACTTTGATGAGTTTTACAAAAAGCATATACCATTTGAACTTACTAATGCACAAAAACGAGTAATCAGAGAAATCAGAAAAGATTTACGCACTGGTGCGCACATGAATCGCTTGCTCCAAGGTGATGTTGGAAGTGGGAAAACCTTGGTTGCACTGCTTAGCATGCTGTTCGGAACTGGAAATGGTTACCAATCTGCTTTAATGGCGCCAACAGAAATTTTAGCCCAACAACATTTCAAAACCATTGAAGAATTAGTGGCTCCACTAGAGGTAAAAGTAGCCCTTTTAACTGGTTCGGTAAAAAAGAAAGACCGCGTAGGTTTATTTGAAGAGCTTGAATCAGGCGAAATTGATATTTTAATTGGAACACATGCACTTTTAGAACCAACTGTTAAGTTTAAGAATTTAGGTCTCGTTGTTATTGATGAACAACATAGATTCGGTGTAGCACAACGGGCTCGATTATGGCGAAAGAACACAAAGCCACCTCATATATTAATTATGACAGCCACACCAATTCCACGAACTTTGGCAATGACTTTCTACGGAGATTTAGATGTTTCAGTGATTGACGAACTTCCTCCAGGAAGGAAGCCCGTTACCACAATGCACTTCTTTGAAAAAAGCAGATTAAAAGTTTTTCAATTAATCAAAGAGGAAATAGCCTTAGGCCGACAAGTTTACATTGTTTACCCTTTAATTCAAGAATCGGAAACAATGGATTATAAAAACTTATTAGAAGGATATGAAGCCATTTCAAGAACTTTCCCTAGACCGCAATATCAAATCAGTATTGTTCATGGTCAAATGAAAGCCGAAGACAAAGCCTTTGAAATGGAACAATTTGTGAAAGGAAACACGCATATTATGGTGGCCACAACAGTAATTGAGGTGGGAGTCAACATTCCTAATGCTTCTGTGATGATTATTGAAAGTTCTGAACGATTTGGACTTTCTCAACTGCATCAGTTACGCGGAAGAGTTGGTCGCGGTGCAGAAAAGTCCTATTGCATATTAATGACAGGAGAAAAGCTTTCTCAAGAAGGAAAGAAACGAATTCAAACAATGGTTTCCACCAATGATGGATTCAAAATTGCAGAGGTGGATTTAGAAATTCGCGGCCCTGGAGATATTATGGGAACACAACAAAGTGGAATTATGAATTTAAATTTAGCCAACTTAGCGACTGATGGTCAATTGGTGAGTATTGCCAGAGAAACTGCAAGAGAACTTTTAAAGGAAGACCCAAAAATCAGATTAGGTAAGCATCGTGGGCTGAGGGCGGAATTAAAACGACAACTAAAAGCCAAGCCTAATTGGAGTAAAATATCTTAAATTTACATTATGAAAAAAATAAACATTATTTTGTTTTTTGCCTTACTCTTTACAACTACTTCTTATTCGCAAATAAGTGGAGATATTATTAAGGACAATCGCAAACTCACTACAAATTTACCATTTACTATCGAAGGACATATTTCAGGGAAAGTCACTGTTATTATTAGCGTCAATGATTTGGGGGAAATCACTTCCCGCAAAGTATTAGATAGCGAAACAACGATAAAAAGTACACCAGCAAAAATCAAAGTATTGAATCACATTTCACAATTCAAGTTTGAACCGGGCACATGGTTTCCAAAATACCATCAGGGAAAGATTGTAATTACAATGGTAAAAACGAGTTAGATTCAGAGTTTGTTTAGTTGGATTAGATAGGGGAAAAAAGAAATTCTCAAATTTTTAAATGGGGTTACCCATTTAAATCGCAAAAAGTATTTTCGTTTAACTCTATTTATCTTTTTATTTAAAACGCTCTGATTATAAATGGGCAAGAAAAGATCCTTCCCTCAGAAAAATTAATATTTTTCCAAGGTTCAGGATGACAGTTTCATAGGATGTTCAATCAAAAATCAGGTTTTTTGCCCTCTAAGACTATAAAATTTGTCATCCTGATGTGGGAATAAAAAAATCTCAGTTTTTTATTTTCGGAAGGATCTATTTTGGTTTATTCCAGTTAACAATCAGAAGGCAAATCTTTGATTATCAATACGAAATTGTATATTTGGAGGGGAAAAAAAATAGGCTCTTACAAGCTGCGACTTAAATGGGTAGCCCTATTTTTAAATTTATTCAATTAAAAAAGGGACTCAACTAATTAAAGTTGGTCCCTTATATATTTCATTCTAAAAAACTCTATTTAGTTTTTGAGAGCTACTTATCAATGCCTTCAAAACAATTAGTTTTCTTGTGGACACTATTTAGATGTACCGTAGATTTTTTCTACTTTATCATTGTGAATCTCCATTATCTTTTTACGTTTGAATTTCAATGTTGGTGTAATTTCACCTTTTTCAACTGAAAATTCTTCCGCTAATAATTCAAATTTCTTGATTCTCTCAAACTGTCCAAACAATTCGTTGTATTGATCAATCTCTTGCCCTATTCTTTCAATAACAGCAGGATTTTCTACTAAAGATTTATTGTCATCACCCACTTTAATTCCTTTTCTATTTGCCCATTCTCTAACAAAGGCATAAGCTGGAATAACCAAAGCAGCGGGATGTTTTTGTCCTTCACCAATTACCATTAGTTGTTCGATAAATCGGGATTCTTTGAATTTATTTTCCATCATTTGAGGAATAATATATTTCCCTCCAGATGTTTTGAAAATTTCCTTCTTACGGTCAGTAATTTTCAAGAATTTTCCTTCTATCATTTCCCCAATATCTCCAGTATGGAACCAACCATCCTCTGTCAACACCTCTGCTGTTTTCTCTGGCTGATTGTAGTACCCCATCATTACACTAGGTGCACGAACGATAATTTCACCATCCTCAGCAAATTTAACTTCAACGTTGTCTAGTAAAGGTCCAACCGTACCAAATCTGATTCCATTTTTCAAACAATTTACAGAAACAACAGGTGAAGTTTCAGTCAAACCATAACCTTCTAGAATTGGAATTTCGGCAGCTAAAAATATTCTAGCCAATCTTGGTTGTAAAGCTGCTGCTCCTGAAGCAATTGCCAAAACCTCACCTCCTAATGCCTCTTGCCATTTTGAGAAAATAAGTTTACGTGCGATTTTCAATTTAAATTTATACCATCCAGATTTACCCTCTTGTTCAAACTCCTCTCCGACAGACACTGCCCAAAAGAAGAGCCACTTTTTAATGCCAGTAAGTTCATCACCTTTTGAAATAATTTTTTCGTAAACTTTTTCAATTAAACGTGGCACAGCTGAGAAAACATGAGGTTTTACTTCTTTAATGTTCTCACCAATAGTTTCTAAACTTTCAGCAAAATAAATTGAGAATCCTGCAAGCATATATAGATAATGCAACATCCTTTCATAAACGTGACAAACAGGTAAGAAAGTTAATGACCTACTGTTTGCATCTCCTGGAATACGAGGGTAGCTTCCATAAACATTGGATAAGATATTGTTGTGCGACAACATCACCCCTTTAGGATTACCAGTCGTTCCTGAAGTATAAATCATTGTTGCCAAATCTTCATTTTTAATATTAGCTTTAGTTTTTTCAACCTCTGCTATATCAACTTGATCTGCTTTATCAATAATTTCCATCCAATGGTTTACTCCTTCTACTTTGTCAAAGCAATAAATCATTTCTAAAAAAGGAAGTTCGCTTTTTATTCCACTAATTTTCTGATAAAGTTCTTCCGTACCAGTTACACAAAGCTTTATACTTGCATCAGTGAAGATAAATTTATAATCTTTCGTTGAGATATTTGGATAAATAGGCACTCCAATTGCGCCTGTTTGTTGTATTCCAATATCCATGATATTCCATTCAACTCTATTCCCAGAAACTAATCCTATTTTATCACCTGGTTTTACACCAAGCGCGATTAATCCTCTAGATACTAAATTTGCTTGATCCAAGAATTCCTGTGTGCTGACAGCGTTCCATTTCCCATCTACTTTAGTTGAAAACATTACTTCTTGAGGGAATTTTTCTAGTTGGTAATAAGGTATATCAAATAATCGTTTCTGTTTTTCCATAGTTTTAGATTTTACATCTTTAAATCTACTAAAAAAATATACATATCCCCACCTTTTTGATAGCTATTATTCATTTAAAATGAATTGCAATAAGAAAGTGTGATTATTTTCTGGGTTTTAGCAAAAAATAACTTAATTTAGAAAATAATTGAACGGAGGTGTAACTTTTACACCCGTTAGATTGTTTTACTGTTAAATGTGCACCTTTTGAATCGAAGAGAATACAATATGGCTGTAGAGAAACATGCGTCCAACTTATATGGATATGTTTTTAGCTTCCTCCGAAATAGCGAGGACAGTCAAGATATTGTACAAGATGTTTTTGAAAAGTTGTGGAAAAACAAGAAGAAAGTAGAAGTTGAAAAATGTAAAGCGTGGATGTTCCGAACTGGGCACAACACTTTAATCAACTTCGCAAAAAGGAAACAGCGTACTGTTTATGATACAGACATGATTCCAGAACAGATGAATATAGACAATCGTTTCGAGACCCAAGAAATTATTGATTTAGCTTTATCGCTTCTTCCACCACTTCAAAAAAGTATTATTCTCTTAAGAGATTTAGAAGGTTATACGTATGAGGAAATTGCTGAAATATTGGAAATATCCGATAGTCAGGTGAGGGTTTACTTATACAGGGCACGTAAAAAAATTAAAAAACAGTTAGGCGATTTAACATTAGTTCAATGAGCAGACCAACTTTCGAAAATATAGACCGATGGCTTTTTGAGTACACAGAAGGAAACCTTTCTGGAGCTCAGGAATCTCAGTTATTGGATTTTCTGGAACTTCATCCCGAATTAATGCCAGACTTGAAGGCTTGGAGTAATGCAAAAGTTAAAGCTCCTGCACATCAAGTTGTTTCAACACAAAACCTCATTAAAGGAGTTCCATTCTTATTGAGACCATACGCTTTGGTAAGTTTTGCGTTTTTAGCAATCTTATTGACTTGGCTTGGAATTGAGATGATACCAACTGCTCCTTTATATGTAAAGGTAGAAATTGACACCGAAATAATAAATACAGAAGCTGAAGATACTGATGTATTCGTAGACCAATTATTGGCGATGTCTACTAATAAAAAGCATGCGCATTTGGGAAGTATCAACGCAGCGCATGAGAAGAATACAAATAAGGACATACTTAGTCAAACAATAGTTGTAAAAGATTTGTCTGATTCTTTTCATAAATCTGAACTTTTTACAACTGATAGAAGAGAAGTAAATCTTGAAAACGTAGACTATCCAAATCAAGGGGGAGGAATTTCTAAAACTTTAGGAAACGCAAATTGGGAGGAAGAAGTTTACGCATTTGATCAATCTGCTCGAGCTATTCAATCAAATGACCTAGAGAAAATCTCATATTATTTGAATAATAAAGAGGAAGCTAGTGAACAACTCTCGAATGATAAAAACCTAGCTATTCTCAGGAGTAGTTCATTGAGTAGTTCAAGAGCATCAAAAGCCACATTAAAGAAAACAATTAGCAGCACGTTTAGAAAGTTAAAACGAATGGCTGAATATCCTATTGCACTACAAAACACTAAAAACCCACATTTCCATGTGCCAATGATGACGGGTTACAAAGCGAATTTCGCCATGGCAGGAACAGCTCCAGGGAATAGAATTCAAGCTACATCTCGCATGCAATGGCTGAACACTTCTAATAGTCAATTAATGAATTCGCTATCTTGGGATGGATATGTTTACGCTCTTCGAGGTGGTTTTGGAATAGACGTAAATTACAACAATTACAAAAACAACGAACTCAATAATTATTCTGCTGCAATCACTTACTCTCCTAAGTTTTCCATCTCAAAGAAAGTATCTTTTGAACCGGCAGTACGTTTTAAAATGGGTGTAATAAATATAGACCAACAATCAAGTAGTATAGGAAATACAATTGAATTAGACAGAAATAACATTATTCCTTTATTCAAAGATGAAACAAACATTAGTGGACAACAATTATGGTACCGTGACGTAGGGCTAGGATTTATGTTGAATACTGAATGGTTCTATGCTGGATTTAACGCAGACAATATTGGTCGCCATGACAACAATTTTTACTCAAGTAATTTAGACAAAGAATATAAATCAGACATTCATTATACTGCTGTAATAGGAACTGAATACGCTTCGAAAGCAAAAGATTTTAGATTTAGCGGCTACGGATTATTTCAAAGCTATGGAGATTTAGATGAATTATGGTTAGGAACTAATTTACAATACAATTGGATGCAAATCGGTGCAGCAGCAAGTACAAACTTAGATTTGGCAGCATCATTTGGAACTATATTTAAGAACATTAGTTTTCACTACAATATTGACTATACAAAAAGTCGATTACTTGACAAGCAGTTTTTATCGCACCAATTAACGATGAAAATTTTACTAAAACCAAGCAGACAGGTTGCTAAATTTTTAAAAATATAAGAAAACTAGTTCATTATGAAAAAACTTCTCATTGTATTCATGTTTTTCCTTCTGGGTGAAGTCTATGCGCAAGATCCACAGTTTTCGCAGTTTTATGCGAATCCTATATATTTGAATCCTGCCTTTGCTGGTAGTCATGGATGTCCGCGATTTGCTGTAAACTACAGAAATCAGTGGCCAGCACTTTCTGGTTCTTTCGTAACCTATTCTGCATCTTATGACCAATACTTAAAAGGTATAAATGGAGGAATTGGTGTTATAATGACACATGACCAACAAGGAAAAGGGACAATCAATCATTCAACACTGAGTTTAATTTACAATTATCACTTAAAAGTGAACCGTAAATTCACAATGATGTTTGCAGGTAAAGCCACTTGGAATCAAAAGTTTTTAGATTGGGACAGACTAACATTTGGTGATATGATTGACCCAAGAAGAGGTTTTATTTATGCAACAGGTGATGTTCCAAGAGGTGGTAATCGAGGATTCTTTGATGTTTCTGCTGGAATGGTTGGATTTACAGAGAAGTTCTTCTTTGGAGTTTCAGCTCACCATTTAAACATGCCAGACGAATCTGTAATTATCGGAAACAGTCCAATGCCAATTCGATTAACGGGTCACATGGGCGCGAAACTGGCTTTAGGTGGAAAATCTCAATACAATACAGATATTTCGATAATGCCAAATATGATTTACCAATATCAACAAGGATTTATGGAATTATTACTTGGTACTTACGTTCAGTATGGAGCATTTACAACTGGAGTTTGGTTTAGATCTAGAGACGCATTTATCTTATCAGCAGGAATTAATACAGGAACAATAAAAGTTGGATATAGTTATGATGTTACTGTATCAAAACTCAACAACGGTGTTTCTGGAGGATCACATGAAATATCATTAGGATTCGATTTGAATTGTAAAACAAAGAAGCCAAGTTTTAGAACGATTTCTTGTCCTTCTTTCTAGAGTAGTAGTTTATTAAGGTTTAACACTACTTTATTTGTTTAAATGTAAAGGGATTTCACAAGCTGGGGTCCCTTTACTTTTACATTCTTTTCTGATTTGAATTTTTAAAGATCCTGCCAAGTTATTTCACTTTATCAATCATAGTAAAATAATGCTCTAAATGGCTTTGTGTGGGTTCTAATAGATTAATAAAAAGAACTCGTCGGCTAACAAAGGACATTTCTTATGAGTAGATGTTAGTCCATCCATAAAAATGATTTTATGAATAACAAATCCTGAAATAACTGTATTTTACTTGCTCATTGGCTCTATCCATATAGCAATGCCTAGATGAATTGTTATTAATGCTCTGAAATTCTATGTATATTTGAGATTAACAGAATAATAAAATATTAGAATAAGTCATAGATGGATATTTCAAAAAAGAAGCCAGCCTTTCCAATCAATCAAAGTTTGCGCAAATATTTGCGCAAATATGGACGTGAGGATTCTATTGCGGTTACTTATGAGGACATGTTGCGTTGGAATGACAGTAGTCCTGTATATGACGCTCATGGTGAAAACACTTTTTGGGAAAGTGTAATTTATGATATGGGAACGCAAGAAGAAATTCTACTTGGTTTAAAAGAAATTTATGCCGAATTAAAAACTGGAGGAGATACAGAAATCATCAGTCACCTAACTGTTGGAGCAATTGACTATTGTTTATTTGGAAATTCAAATCCCTTCAGAGTTAAGATTGTAAATAAACTGAACGACCACCACGATTATTTCTATATTAAAAAAGCAGATGCCTCTAGGGTATATGGTTTAGAGTTGGAACACATTCTTTCTCCAAACAGAATGGACTATATGGTGGATGGAAATACTTTAGTTGAGGCACACGTTGCTGGTATTCCCGGTGATCAATTTATGAATCATTATATGGATACGCCTAACTTCTATCCCACAGGAATGGCAAAGGAGTTTGTCAAATTCAACGAACGTTGTTTTGTAATGTTACTTGGTGATATGCGTTCTTACAATTACGTTGTGGCCATTACTCCTGATTTTGACAAAGAACAATACCGAGTACGCCCAATTGACTTTGATCAAACAGCTTATGAAGGGAGGAAGAACCATTATCTTCCACAATATTATAAAGAAAACAACAAGATTATTGATTTTTGCATTCAGTTATTGACTCCAGAAACTGTTGAACAATACAGATACGAAGAGCGAACTTTAATGAAAAGACGTTATAAACTAACATTGGCTAGGTTAAATAGACTCTTGGATTCAATGTTATATCAAGATCTTTCTACACCAGAAAAAATTGCTTCATTGGCGGAAGATTTGAATGCTTATCACAACACAAAGCGTTTTTCTAAATACAAACACATGGGAAGAATTTTAAAATCTCATTTATCTCTGATGCTAGGTAAACCGAAACCTAAGAAGTTTCCTGGGAAAATTAATTATAAAGGGAAAGAAGAGGCTTCTTAAATTCAATTTATAGTAAACACATAGTCTTCGATAGGCGTAAAATCAAAATAGTCCTGAGTCTTCACTCAGGACTATTTCTTCAATAATTATTATAATCTAAAAAACAAACGTGGTTCTAATCACGAAATTAACTCCTTGACGTTGAATTTTCAACACATCAAGGTGCTCATAATAAGGAGTGTCAAAAATATTTTCAACACCAACCTCAGTATGCAATGCGTTATCCTTTTTTAATTCTATATGCTTTTGAACTGAAAAATTCAACAAGTTAAAAGCTGGAGTTGTTCCTTCACCGTATCTTGCTGTACTCACATTGTTTTGGGCCAATGCTCCAACATGTTCCAATTTTACATTCCATCCTTTATTGTAATATCTAACAGAGTTTATGGATTTAAAAGGAGGAATATAAGGCAAGAATCCATCTTTATCATCAATTCCATAAGTATAGCTATTTACAGATTCAATGCTCAATACTTTAATTGGATTCCATTTTACAGTTAGCTCTCCTCCTGTTAATAATGCACTTGAAATATTATCAAATTGCTTTACTCCATCTGCTCCAATGGTCATATTGCTAAACTCTGGAAGAATTAATCCTGTAATATAGTTCTTAAATGAATTAGCAAATCCTTCCAATGAAATAGCGAAGTTCTCATATTTTAAATTCACCCCAAGGTTTCCACTAATTGATTCCTCGTTTTTGATATCAGGATTTCCTAAGTAATCATGGTTATCCACTCGATTAAACAAATAGAATCCATAAATCTCTTGTAGTGAAGGCGGTCTTTGTCCAAAGCTTAGTCCTCCATAAAAGCCTACTTTTTTAGAAAATTTATAATTGGCTTGTGCAAAAACATTTCCTGACACTCTAGATTGCACTGATTCACCACCATAAAAACTAGTTAAAGTTTGCTGACCAATCTCTGTTGTAATATCAGAAAGGTTTAACTCAGCACGACCACCATAAGAAATCTTTAGTTTTTCATTTAACAACCAAGTATCCGCAACGTTTAATCCAGTAGTTCTTCGTTGTCCATCTGGAACTGTCAACATAAACATTTCAGAACCAACATCAGGATACATTGTCATTTCTGCATGTAAATCATTTTGGAAAGCATTTACTTGTAAAGTCAAAATATGCTTTGGATTTAACATGATTTTCGCTTTACTATACATTCCAAAGTTCTA
>Ga0265293_10001765_pt1 | contig 45861 bp, 42 predicted proteins | sample Munlanlewell138R_FD_192505 | JGI IMG/M metagenome (GOLD analysis project Ga0265293, IMG submission 192505) | Leachate microbial communities from a municipal landfill in Southern Ontario, Canada - Leachate well 138R | ecosystem: Engineered > Solid waste > Landfill > Unclassified | place: Canada... | reverse complement strand
GCTTCTTGATCTAACCATACTAATCTGTTATTATTTACATTCCAGTTACCAGGTATTACAGCACCTTCAGTACTAACAGCACCAGCAGTAATGTCGTAAGAATCTAATTGAGCTTGAGTTCCATTATCTCCTTCAACAATAGCACCAATTGTAGTTAATTCAATAGTGTCTCCGATTAATTCAGTAGATGAACCTAATCCGCCACCAATGAAGATTTGAAGTTGTCTTTTCACTTCTGGAACTGTCATCAAACCTTCAGAACCGTCAACTTCTACATATGAACCGTAGTTTGTATACCCTGCAGCCATATCGTTATCAGAATCGTCTTGGTCTAATTTCCAAGAATAATTAGCGTCACTTACATTAACATCATTTGTATATACAACTTGTGCATAATATCTACCAGAAATGTCATAATCATCTTTAACAGCTAAGTCTTTTGTATATGGGTCTATGAAGAAATAAACGAAATCGGCATTCCCGTCATAATTTTCAGTAACTTTAAATACAGCTGTGTATTCAGAATCACTTGTAAGGTCTACACCGTCAAAGTAATTTACATCTGCTTCAATTTCATTCATATTTTCGATATTATAATCTCCATAACGTGTACCAATTAATTCCCATTTAGCACCTGTATTCTTTCCTAAAGTATAACCGTTACCAGCAGATAGTGCTAAATGTAAATCATCTCCTTCTAACATCATTTGATAGTTTACATCTTCATTAACACCGCTCTTTAAAGAAACTAAAGTCCAATCGTCTGCATTTACATCGCCGTATGGAGAATATGCTGGATCATCAGATTGATCTCCTTTTCGTATACTAATATTTTTATCATCAAGTACATCGAAATAATAACTTTGACCATCTATAGACACAGAACTATCAGCAACATCGTCGTAGTAGAAATCTACAGTAGTAGTTGCACCTCTGTTATCTGACCAAGAAACCTGATCATTACCTACTTTAAACATATGTTCTGTCTCAGTAGTTAATCCTAAAAAGTCAATAGCACCTAATCCTAGTGGTAGTGTTATAGATTCTCCAACTAACAAACCTGCATATTCATCAGATACTTTTTCTTTATACCATCTTGCATCTTGATTTTTTACAGAAATAGATTTAACATAGTCATCATTTCCTTCAACATTTACTTTCCACAAATCTTTTGAACCAACTTTATAGCCTGGTAAAACTTTTGAATCTTCTAATTCTAATAATCCACCTTTACCAATACTTAGGGTTACTAAATCTAGATCATTATTACTAGAATCATCTAAAATCTCGATAATAGAAATAGTTTCTTTTAAATCTATTCCTGAAAATGTTACTTCTTCATCAACTTCAAAAGTTCCTGTTTTTAATTGAACACCATCTTTCATTAAAGTCATGCTCATTTTATATTTACTTCCACCAGTTGCATAGGCTTGACCAATAACTATATTATATTCTGTATCATCTTCACCTGTAACAGCTAATTCCATACCTGAAGTTAATGATTTCTTACTTCCTGATTCAACTAAAGTTACTTTTAAACCATTTGAAGAAATAGATTGTATAGAGTAGTCCTCGCCCATAAATTTTATATCTAAACTATCGCCAGTTGTAAAATGGTCTCCAACAGCTTTTGAATGAGGAATCCCGTTTCCATCAAAAGTAGCTTTATAAACTATATCTCCTTTTTCAACTAAAGCCATTAATGCCTCTACATCTCTGTTCTTGGAAAATAGTGTACCTACATTAGCATCTAAAGTTTCGGTTTCTCTAATTTTATAGGAATTGTCTCCTGTTATTTTACCTGTGATATCATCATCATATAGTTTAGAATAATCACTTTTTGTCAAATCAAATTCTGTGAGGTTATTGCTTTGAGTAATATCGATAGTGTCTTCTAAATAACCGTCACCAGTTATTACAGATGATGATTCTGTACCAACAGTTACTACTACATTATTGAATGTGTAACTACCTGTTCCAGCTTCTTCTGCTGACATGTAAGCTTTCTTACCGATTGCAGCAGCAATGTTACCAGCCCAAACTACATCAATAGTTTGACCCATTGAACCCACAACAATGTTGTATGCAGGAACACCGCTTGTGAATAATTGATCCTTTGTTAATTCATTGAAAGAACCAAAGTCGTCACCGTTTACATTTGCAGCTACAACTGAACCTGCTAAAAGAGCAGAAACACCCAGAGCAGCAGCACCTGCTACGATTTTCTTCATATTTATATTTTTCATATTTTTTTCACCTTTTTGGTTTTGTTTTTTTATTAAGACTGAATCTGATTTTTTATTTCAAAAAAAATAAACTTGAAACCAACAGACCCAAACTAATAACACAGCCATTTACAACTATGCTACCGTATGATATTGAAGGACAAATTCATTTAAAAAGCTTTCTTTTTTGGAAAATAGACGATATGTTTATAAAGGAATAAGATGTGAAATCTTGCTTTTTTATTACCTTAGAAAAGCTAAGATTTTTCCTTTCATATCTGTTTACCTTTAGTCATCTATTAACCTACAAGTAACCTTCCCTTTGATATTGCCTTCATTCTCTCTTTTTCTTACTTTGTCTTCTTACTGTGTCGTTCTTTTTTCTTACTGTGTTGTTTTCTTTATTTTTACTTTTGTTATATCTATATTATCAATATATAATATATGTTGAAATATTTTTAAATATAAGTTTCTGCATTTTTAGATATAACCTTTTGTTTCTTATGGTAATAGTTAAGAAAAAAAGTGTATTTAACTCTAATCATAACAATTAGAACTTTCTTATTTGTTTTTTAATATTTTAAATTTACAAGAAAATTAAAAGGAGAAAAGAGAAAAAAAAGGGAAAAAATTATCTCTTTGTAAACATAGCTTTTAGTTTTTCATTTTCTTCCTTTAACTTATAGATCATGTCTGCATAACCATGAGTCATGTCTATTATAGTAAAAAGACTTTCTTGAAGGTCAGAGATTGGTAAACTTAACTTCTCTGGTTTAATAACATCTATTGAAGTTACACCATAATAATAAACCAATTGTAGTAGTGAAGCAAAAGTTGGACAGGAAATCTCTGCATCAATGTATGTTGAAAAAAGATCATCGTGGACAACTACCTCTGCTAGGTTAGACTCATAAACCACTAACTGTGGATTTTCTTTTAGGTTTTTTAGAATGGTTGACATTGCAATTTCTAGCCTTTCTTTATCATTTGATTTTGATTCAATTATTACACTTACTCTTATCTTGTTGTTGTCTGCATTTTGAGTATTACTTCTTACAGATAGTTTTTCTTTTATTTCTTCTGCTAAAAAATATTTTACAGGAAAACCTTCTTTTTTTATTAATTTTAAAACTAACATATTTCTTAAAGCATTTGAGATTTCTTCATAACTTGCATTAGGTATTTGTTTTTTTATTTCTTCTTCTGTTAAAGATTCTGCTGCATATATCTTTTTTGCAATCTCTTGTCTTAACTCTACTAGTGCTTTTAGTCTTTTATATTCTTGCTCTTTATATGTTTCTTCCATAACTAATCATTTTTTTGTTCTTTTTAATAAATATTATATACTAAGAAAAATATATAAAAGAAAGGTTTTGTTCTTTTTTTAAATGAGAAGCGATTTACTAAGAAACAAAGTGATCTTGTTCTTAAAAAGTTAACCTCTAAAACAAAAATTTTACTATTTAGAAAAAAATATAAACTATTTGGGACAATATTATATGTTAGTTAGACTATATTTACAGAAACTAAAAAATAAAGTAAAAAGGAGGCGAGATGTATGTTTAATTACTTATTATTAGCAACAACAGAAACTGCCACAAAAACTTTATTTAACAAACCAATAGTGTTATTATATGCCTTAATATTAATAGTTATTACAGTTATTATTATTAAGTTTTTCAAAAATATAATAGTAAATAGTATTATTGGAGTAGTTGGGCTGTTTATTACTAATTTTATATTTGGTTTAAAATTACCTTTTGTTGTTACTCTTATTGTCACAGCAATTCTTGGACCAGCAGGTTTAGGTATTATGCTTGTGTTAAGGTTTTTTGGACTTGTGTAAAAGAAACACCAACAATTTCTTTTTTTCATTTTTTAAAATTAAACTTTCTTGATAAAGAAATTTCTTATTAGAAACATTATGACAAAATTATTATTAATAGTTTATATGAGAATTAGAAATAACAAATATTATTTTTTAAATATATCATGTCTATGATATTCTAAATATAATTTTCTTCTTTTTCTTTAAATCTAAAACACACACCTACACTTTTTATATATTTTCTTTAATAAATTAATTATATGCAAAAATATAATTTAGATCTACATTATCATTCACCATATGCTGCTGCCTGCTCTAAAAACATAAGCATCTCTCTACTTTCTAAAGAAGCAAAGTTAAAAGGACTTAACCTAATTACAACTGCTGACTCTTTACATCCAATTTGGAAAAAACATATTAAAGAAAACATTATTGAAAAAGATGAATGCTTAATCTTTAAAGAAGACAAAAACAATTTAGAAAAAACAAACTTTTTACTTGGTGTAGAGGTAGAAAGTGCAAAAAGAGTACACCATCTATTATACTTTAGAAACTTACAACATCTTGACACCTTTAAAAAAGAAATAAACAAATACTCTCAAGACATGGAAAAATACGGAGGAGGAAGACCTAGACTATCGTTAACTCCACAAGAACTTCTTGATATCTGTGTTGATTATCAAGTGCCTTTAGGTCCAGCACATGTCTTTACACCTTACTTTGGAGTCTTTGCACATTACTCTTCTCTAAAAGAAGCCTATGGTAAAAATTGGAAAAAAATTAAATTTTTAGAACTTGGGCTTTCTGCAGACACACAAACAGCAAACATTATTCCTGACCTTAAAGAGGTTAAGTTTTTCTCATTTTCTGATTCTCATTCACCTTATAGCTACAGAATTGGAAGAGAGTATGTTTGTGCAGATTTAAAAAAACCAAACTATGATTCTTTCTTAGACTTACTAAATAATAAGAAAGGAAACAAAATACTTTATAATGTTGGATATAATCCTTTGGAAGGAAAATATAATAAAAGTGCTTGTAAGACTTGTAAACAACTTTATAGCTTAGAACAAGCAACAGTAAACAACTGGAGATGTATAAAATGTAAAGGTGTTGTTAAGAAAGGAGTTGGAGATAGAGCAAAAGAGATAGCAATATTACAAGGTAATAAAAAATTATTAGAGGTTACTAAAAGACCTAACTATAAATATCTAATACCACTTGCACAAATTATACAGATCGCAATTAAGCAAAAAAATATTCAACATAAGTCTGTTTTAGAAATATATAATCAATTTATAGAACAGCACACAGAGATAGATATTATGTTAAATGTCTGTGAAGAAAAACTAAACAAAATAAATGAAAATATCGCAAGATATATTATAGCTTTTAGAAATGATCTTGTTGTCTTTAGACCTGGTGGAGCAGGACATTATGGAGTTCCATATATAACTTTTTCAAAAAAAGAAAAAGAAGAAAAACAAAAAGAAATAGATAAAGAAACAGAAATTGATTTGGTGCAAAAAACCTTATTTTAATTTTAAAGAATGTTATTAATTTTTATTTTAAAAGATTTATTTAAATCTAATTAAACTTATGTTCTAAACATCTTAATTTTATTTCTTTTAACCACAATTTCTTTTCTCCACATTTAATTAGATTTTACTTCTTTTAGTAAACTACTTATAGATTTAGAAGTGTGCATATTAAAGATTACTTTAGCAAAATAATCTTCTACAGAAATTTGTAGATACCAAAGATTTTTGTCTAAAAAATCTTGAGACTTGTACACAGCATTTGTTCCTATCAACTTAGTTAGTTGTTTGTTTTCAAACAACTCTTGCATTCTTTCTACTGCCTTTCCATTTAAGAAAGGTAAAGAGCATGCACAATAAATTTTGTTTGCACCTTTTTCTTTTAATAACTTTATAGCATTGTACATAGTTCCTGCAGTGTCAATCATATCATCTACTAACAAAACATCTTTTTTGTCAACAGAACCAATTATTTCCATTTTTTCAATAGCATCTATTTTTGTGTAACTTCTTTCCTTGTAGATTGTAATTAATCCAACATTTAGTTTAGAAGCAAACAGTTCAGCTCTCTTTATCCCACCTAGATCAGGAGAACTTATAACTAGGTTAGAGGTGTCTATGTTTTTTATAAAATATGTGATTAGGTCTCTAAAGCCTTTTAGATTTTCAACAACACATTTATCAAAGAAACCAACAATTGCTGGGTTATGTATGTCAAGAGTCATTATTGTGTTAACTCCTAAAATCTCCATCTCCTTTGCAAACATCTTAGCAGTAATACCCTCTCTGTTAAATGACTTGTCTTGTCTTGCATAAGGAAATGTTGGTAACACTACATTTATTCTTGATGCATCTGAAATTCTTGCAGAGTTAATTAATGTTTTTAAAGCTAAAACATTATCGTTAACAGAATAACCATTATTTAAATTTGAAACATCTTGAATAATGTAAACATCCTTTCCTCTTATTGATTCTAAAACATTTGATTTTATTTCTGTGTTAATAAACATCTGTTCTTCTGTTTTTGTAATTGCAATTTCAGGTTCACCATTCTGCTTTAAAAAAGAATTTAAATAAGGTATTAATTTTTCTGCAAAAAACAGACCAGATTTACAAGCCATAACACTTATTCCTACACCATATGTCATAATAATTACTTCCCTTTTTTTTCTTCTTTCCTTTTCTTCGTTTACAATTCTACAATTCTATTTTAACCAGTCAGAACTATAACTGGTATAAATCTTATAACTTTTTTTACTAATTTATTTTTTTCCATAATCTCAAGAACTTCTTTTGAAGGCTTATAAGCTAAAGGTTGTTCTTCTCTCATTAAATTCTGAGATCTTCCAGCAAGAATAATATTTTCTTTTTCCATCAATTTCTCTAATTTTTCAAAAGACATCTTTTCTTTAGCCACTATTCTGTTTAATTTTCTACCAGAGCCATGAGCTACAGAATAGAAAGTTTTTTTCACACCCTTGTCAGGAACTAAGACATAACTATAATCAAGCATAGAGCCTGGAAGAAGAACAGGAAAGCCAGTCTCCTTAAAAGGAGAGGTTTTTTTTAAATCTTCTTTTAGAAAGACACGAGAAGCTCCTTTTCTATGTACTAAATGTTCTTTGTTGTTGACCTTTTCAAGAGTAGCAAGATTATGTGAGTTATCACAAAGTAATTGAAAGCTTAATTTTTGTCCAAGATTTAATGTAGATTTGAAAACTTCTTCAATTTGCTTAGATAACACACTCCTATTTACAAAAGCATAATTTGCACAAGCTAACATCGACCTATAATAGTTGTTACCTTTCTTTGAATCTAATTGTAAATAACTAATAACATCTTTATTTTCTGATCTGTTCTTCTTATTATAATCTGTTGCAACTTGATGACCCAAACCTCTTGAACCAGAATGTAAAAATATACAGATTTGTGATTTTTTTAAACCAAATTTTTTACTTAGACTTTTGTTAAAGACATCAGTAACCTCAACTATATCTATAAAATGATTACCTTGACCTAAAGTTCCAACTTGTGTTTGTGCTCTAGTCATTGCAGTTTTTGAAATACCTTTATAATCTGCATATTTAAAAACACCATTATAGTTTATATATTTTTTATCTTTCTTTAAACAATAGTTATTCTTAATTGCCCAATCAACCCCAGTTAATAAAATTTCATTTAAATCATTTTTTGTAATTTTTATACCTTTATCTGATAACCCCAGACCCAATTGTTTTAGGTTGTTTGCTAATTTTTGTAAAGTTGTTTTATCTAGGTCTTTTTTATATAAGTTAGTTTTAATTAATCTAACTCCACAATTGATGTCATAACCAACAGCTTCAAAACTAATAATTGCATTTTCTTTTAAAGTTGCAAAAACAGACCCAATTGGAACACCAAAGCCAGGATGGATATCTGGTAAAGCTATGATTGGAGAAATGATGTTTGGTAGTAAAGAAATATTTTCTAATTGTTTAAAAGCAGATTTTGGAATTTTTAAAAATAGTTTTTTAGAACAAATTATTTTTATTTCCTTTCCATTTTTAGAAGCAAAATAATGATTTTCTTTTAAAATATACTTAACCATAAATATATAATAATTGCAAACATATTAAAAAGAAAAGGTAAGTTGTTTATTGGCTATTAACAATTAGAATAATTTTTTTTAAAGTTAAATAAAAATAATTACTTTTTTACACACCTATTTAAAAGATGGCAATTACTATTTCTTTATAAAAAAACTAAGACCTCAAATTAATTTATATATGTTTCTATTAATCTTATAAATATAGAATGTATAAAGAATAATAAGAAAAAAATAATCTTTTTTAGAGGAAAAGAAAATGGATATTAAAAAAAGCAAAAGCCCAAGAACACTTAAAGAAATTAAAAATAAATCTAAAGAACCTAAACACTTTCAATTTACAACAACTAAAGATATTAAAAAAGAAGTTAGAAAGAAAGGTGGGCCTTTAAACAAAGAACTAATTGAAGAAAAAGAAGAAGCTTATAAACAACAACAAAAAGAACTAAAGCCAAAAAAAAACTTAAAATATTTATTTTTTAAAATCTTAAACAAAATTAGAGACATTCCTTCTAAATTCTCAAATGACCTGCCATATAACCTAAAATCTTTATATTGGGGAATACTTGGGACAATGGTTGGTTTTGGATTTGCAATATTGCTGTTTCCAACTAGACCTGGGTTATTTGCTGTTTTTTTCACAACAATCTTTCTAACACCATTTATTCAAAAACAAATTAAGTATAATGAAATCTTGATTGGAAGAACTGAACAGATTAAAAAAGATGGAGTTACAATTACTAAGTTTCATATAAAGCATGATAGCAAGTTTTCATTTAAAGATTTTTATTTAGAAAATAGAAATATACTTAACACCTATTTAAATTTTTTCTTAGGAATTATGCTTGTAATAATCTGCCTAATAGCAATAATCCCACAATCAACTTCTCAAACCCTTTTTAGTGATCAAGGATGGGATAGTAAATTACTTCCTTCCAAAAATATTGGGTTTGAAGGACAAAATAAAAATTTAGTGTTTGCAGAGATATTTACTAACAACCTCTCAGTTTTAATTGTAACTTTTGTTATTGCCTTAGTCTTTCCCTTAGGTGCAGCCATGATAATTGTGTGGAATGCTATTTTTTGGGGGGTTGTCTTTACTCAGTATGCTTTAACTTATAGTTCTTTATACTCTGTTGCCTTTGTAAGTGTTCTTTTGCCCTTACTATTAAGCGTAGCAACACATATGATTTTAGAGATAATTAGTTATTTCTTTGGAGCAATGAGTGGAAACTTACTTGCAATTGGGTTTAAAAGAGAAAAATTGGATTCTGAAAGATTGTTTAAGGTCATAAAGTACTGCACAATCCTTTTGTTGTTTGGGCTTGGTTTTTTGTTCCTTGGAATCTTTACAGAGGTTTATTTGTTTGATTTTTTAAAGAATTTCTTTTTTGGATTATTTTAAATTAAAATTATGTTTAAAAAATAAAAACTAGAAAAGAAAAAATTTAGAAAATTAAAATTAAGAATTAAAAGAGAATTGAAAAAATTAAAAGAAAAAAGAAACTAATCAATAAGATATTTTGAGTATCTTTTTAAAATATCTTTTTTGGTTTCCTTCTCTTCTAGAGCTGACAAGTTTTTAATTAACTTTTTATAATCTGAAGAAAGTTTACTTGGAACCTCAACAACTACTTTTACAAACAAAGATCCGTAGTTTCCACCTCTATTAACATCAGGTAAACCCTTTCCTTTTAATTTAAAAATAGTGTTTGGTTTTGTAGATGAAGGAACTTTAACTTTTAATTTGTCACCAAAGAAATTTAATTTAAAAGTTGTTCCTAAAACAAAGTCTGAGTAAGGTAAAGGCAATTCACAAAATAGATCTCTATCCTCTCTTTTATAAAATTCATGTTCTTTAACACTTATTCTTAAAAATAAGTCTCCTTTTTCGTTTGAGTGATTGTGACCTTTCTCTCTTAACTTAATTACATCTTGGGTGTTTATTCCTGCTGGGATGTCAACTGTTAATATTTTTTTTACCTTTACATAGCCTTTTGCTGAACAACTACTACAAGGGTCATCAATTATTGTTCCTTTACCTTTACATGTTGGACAAATTGATTCTACAGAAAACATTCCAAAAGGAGTTCTTTTTGAGTTTAAGACTCTTCCTTGTCCTTTACAGGTAGAACAGGTTTTTGGATTTTTACTTTTTGAACCAGTACCATCACACTCGCTACAAAAGTCATCGACATAGATTTCTATTTTTTTCTTTCCGCCTTTTACAGCAGTTTCAAAATCTAAATCTAAATTATGAACAATATCTAAATTTTCTTGAGAAGATTGTCTTTTTCTTCTACCTCCTGAAAACCTTGAAAAGATATTGTCTTCATCATCCATAAATGAGGAGAAGATGTCTGAGAAATTGAAGTCTTGAGTTCCAAAGCCATGAGCTCCAAATCCACGAGTACTAAAGCCTGAAAAGCCTTGGTCATTTGCTCCTGCCTGTCCACTTGCACCAGCTTGACCAAAGTGATCATATTGTTGTCTTTTTTGTGGATCAGAAAGAACTGAATAAGCATTACTTATTTCTTTAAATTTTTCTTGATCTGCATTTAGACCAGCTAAGTCAGGGTGATGCTTTCTTGCTAGTTGTTTGTAAGCAGCTTTTATTTCTTCAGGAGTTGCATTTCTTGAAACTCCTAAAATCTCATAGTAATCTTTTTCAGCCATAATTTCTCAAATAAATTTTAAATTGTTTTAAAATAGAAAGATTGAAGAGGGAAGGAAATTAAAAAAATGCCTATCCCCTTTTTTACTTTATTGCTTTTTATTTGTCTTTCTTGTCATCTGCTGTTTTATCTTCTTCTTTCTTGTCATCTGCTGTTTTATCTTCTGTGTCTTCATTTTCTTCTGTGAAATTTGCATCAACAGTGTTGTCCTTTGTTGAAGAACCTTCAGGAGAAGCTTTTTCTTTTCCTTGCTCAGCATTTTGTGTTTGTTGGTAAAGCTTAGAGGAAAGTTCATAAAGTTTTTTCTGCAACTTCTCGGTCTTGTCTTTTACATCATCACTTTTTGAATCAACAGAAGATTTTAGATCATCTTTTAGCTTTGTTAATTCTTCAACTTCGGTAGCATCCAGCTTTTCTTTACTTTCTTTAACAAGATTATCTACACTGTAGATTAAGGTCTCTGCATTGTTTATGCTTTCAATTTGTTCTCTTACCTTCTTGTCTTCCTCAGCATGAGCTTCTGCTTCTGTTTTCATTTTTTCAATATCTTCTTTTGATAGATTTGTAGTTGAAGTTATTTGTATCTTTTGAACTTTTCCTGTGCCTAGGTCCTTTGCAGAAACATGAATAATTCCATTTGAATCAATATCAAAGGTAACTTCTATTTGTGGAACACCTCTTGGTGCTGCAGGAATACCAACCAACTGGAATCTACCAAGTGTGTGGTTGTCAGTTGCCATTGGTCTCTCACCTTGAAGAACATGAATGTCTACTGCTGTTTGAGAATCTGCAGCTGTTGAAAAGGTTTGAGACTTTTTAGTTGGAATTGTTGTATTTCTTTCAATCAATTTTGTAAACACTCCGCCTAAAGTCTCAATTCCTAAAGATAGAGGAGTTACATCTAAAAGTAAAACATCTGTAATGTCTCCACCTAAAACTGCACCCTGTATAGCAGCACCCATAGCTACAACTTCGTCAGGATTAATTGATCTGTTTGGTTTTTTGTTTGTAAACTTCTCTACAATTTCTTGAACTTTTGGAATTCTTGTTGATCCTCCAACTAAAATTACTTCATCAATTTTTGAAACATCTAATTTTGAATCTTCAATTGCTTTTCTTATTGGGCCTTCAAGTCTTTTAAATGCATCTGCACATAAAGATTCAAACTTTGCTCTTGTTAACTCTATGTTTAGATGTTTTGGTCCTTCAGGAGTTGCCGTAATATAAGGAATGTTAATTGTTGTTTTTAGAGTCTGAGACAATTCAATTTTTGCTTTTTCAGATTCATCTTTTAATCTCTGCATTGCCATTTGGTCTTTTGTAAGGTCAATTCCTTCTTTTGATTTAAATTCTGAAACTAGGTAGTCCATTATCTTTTGATCAAAGTCATCTCCACCTAATTGATTATCCCCATTTGTAGATTTTACTTCAAAAAGGCCATCATCTAACTCTAGTATAGAAACATCAAAGGTACCTCCTCCTAAATCAAAGACAAGGATGGAGTGTGCGTGTTTTTTGTCTAGACCATAAGCTAAAGCTGCCGCTGTTGGTTCGTTTATGATTCTTAGAACTTCTAGTCCTGCTATTTGTCCAGCATCTTTAGTTGCTTTTCTTTGAGCATCTGTAAAGTAAGCAGGAACAGTAATAACTGCTTTAGTTACTTTTTGACCAATTGCATCTTCTGCATCTTTTTTTAATTTTTGTAGGATTTTTGCTGAAATTTCTTCAGGTGTATAATCTTTATCTTCTAATCTTACTTTTTTAGAAGAACCCATATCTCTTTTAATTGAATAAATTGTATTTTTTGGGTTTGCAACAGCTTGTCTTTTTGCTAAGGCTCCAACAATTATTGAGTTGTTTGAGTATGCAACAACTGAGGGTGTTGTTCTTCCTCCTTCTGAATTGATTAATATTTCAGGTTTACCTGCTTCAACAATTGCTACTGCTGAATTTGTTGTTCCTAGGTCAATTCCTATTATTTTTTCTTTAGCCATATTTATTCCTCCAAATAACCTACAATTACTTTTGCAGGTTTTAATAATTTTTGTTTGTAAGTATATCCGTCTTCTAGGACAGACACTACTTTATTATTTTCTTTTTCTGAATCTATTTTTTGTCTTGTTATGCATTCTGAAGTGTGGTAATCAAAATCTTTATTTATAACTTCTATTTTTTGAATGTTTAGTCTATTTAGAATATTTTGATAATTATTGTCTAATTGAATTAAATTGTTTAGAGCTTCTTTATTCTTTTCATGATTAATAGCTAGGTTTAAGACTTCTTTAAAAGAAATAAATTCTAAAATTATTTTTTTATTTTTTTCAAAAGAGATAACCTCAAATTCTTTTTCTAATCTTTTTTTATAGTTTGAGAAATCTGCAATTGTTCTTTTTATTTCTTCTTGTAAAGATATTATCTTTTCTTTTAGTTTTTTATTTTCTTCTAAAAGAGAATTGTTTTCTTCTTGATCTTCTTGATCTTCTTGATCTTCTTGATCTTCTTGATCTTCTTGATCTTCTTGATCTTCTTGATCTTCTTGATCTTCTTGTTGAGAAGTTTCTAAATTTTCTTTATTTTCTTCTTTTAACATCTCTTTGTTTAAAATTTCTTCAATTGAATTTTTTTTGTTTTCTGAAAGGTTTTCTTCTTCATTTCCCTTATGAAAACCATTATCTAAATTCATAAATACACCTTTTTATATTGAATATTAAAATTCGCTAACACAAAATAAATATGAAACAAAAATAATAAAATAGTATCGTAGGTAGTATTAAAAGACTTTGCTTTTTTTACTTAATAACAAGTAAATTCTGTAATTTTTTAAGAACTATTTTTTATTTCTTTTTCTTAAAATTACTTCTAAAAATATTGGTTCTCCTTTTTGGTTATAGGCTTTATAATCTTCAACACCAAATGGATGATAGGCAATGATATTTACATCCTTTCCTAAAAAGAAGTGAAGATCTGCTCTTGAAGGACCCCCATAACCTGAAGGATGAGAATGAACAGAGCCTTTTAAAGAGAAAATCATTGGGGACATGTCAAGTCTTAAAACCGCAGAATTTTCATTACTTACTGTTAGAGGTAAAAAATAGATCTCTTCAATAATGTTTTCTGATAAATATAGTAAAGCAGAAAATTCCTTAGGGTAAAATGATTTTGAAAAACCCATAATAGAAAACAAGACATCTTTATATATTTTATAAGTCATAGAAATATATAAAAGTGCAAAGATTATATATATATTTGTAATCTTTATAAAAATTAAATTAATTAAGAGGGAATAACTATGAATGATTTTGGACTTGTTACAGGAGCAACTAGTGGAATTGGAATGGAGTATGTTTATGAACTTGCAAAAAGAAAATATAATTTGATTGTTGTTGGGAGAAGGGAAGAGTTGTTAAAATCTCTTAAAAAAGACTTAGAAAAAAAATATAAAATTAAAGTTGTTTATTTTAAAATAGATTTATCTTTAGAAAAAGATCTAAAAATATTAGAAAATAAGATAAAAAAATATGATATTACTTTTTTAGTTAATGCTGCTGGCTTTGGTTCAGGTAATTTTTTTACATCAACCCCACTAGACTTTTCTAAGGGTATGGTTAATGTGCATGTTCTTTCTACAGTCACACTTTGTAAAGTTGTTTTAGAGAAAATGATTCTTAAAAATAAAGGAACAATAATTAATATCTCTTCAATTGCTTCTTACCTTACAGACCCAAAAAGTTTTGCATTATATAATTCTACAAAATCAGATGTTAGAGTTTTTTCTGTAACTTTACAAAGAGAATTAAAACTTTTAAAAAAGAATATAAAGATACAAGCACTTACTCCTGGGCTAGTTAGAACTAACTTTCATATGATGAGAGGGGGAAACACTTATGACAGATATCCTGAGTTTATGTGGATGAATGTAAGAGAAGTTGTAGGATGTTCTTTTAAATCTTTAAAAAAGAAAAAAGTAATTTGTGTTCCTGGTTTTTTAAATAAGATAATTGTTTTTATATTAAAAATATTTTAGATGTAGAAAAGTAAAGTTGGAAACATAATGTAAGCCATTAACACAACTTTTGGTTTATTAAAGACAATTGGTAGAAAACCAATGGAGATACTTAATAACAATAATGGAACTGATTTTAGACCAGCAAAGCCTAAAACAATTGCTAAAGAAACAATTAGAATTATTATATTTAATATAAATAAATTAGAAGAGTTTACAAAATCTATAATTTTGTCTATAAACAAATATATTAGAAGAACAACTAGACATACACAAACAACAATTATTAAAGAATCATAGAAAAAATTGTAGGCGCTTGGTAATAAATTACTATTTTGTAAAATTGCAATATATCCTAACCTTGGTTTAAAAAAATTAATTGCTAAGTATATGGAGAAAATAAAAGCACTTATACTTATACTTGAATAAAGAACTATATATTCATTGTTCTTTAATTTCTTTAAAAACTTGTTAACAATTGTTCCTGCTTGAGAAGAACTAAAGGAAGGAATTAAAATTATAAACAAGGCAGAAAGACTACCTACAAAAGAATAAAATAAAGATCTTTTTGGGAAACTTCTAACAGATTTTGATTGCTTTACAAAACTTTCTTTGTTAAACAAAGACATTATTAATATTGGAAAAGCAAACAACCCTGACACACAAACAATCAATGGGTCTTTAAAAAAGAAATTATATTTTAAAGTAAAAATCCCAAGAGTGCCAGAAACACAGATTATAAAAAACATAATGGCTCTTGACCTTAAAGTTTTTTCTTGAAAAATAAATAATAATAAAACTATTAATATTGCTAAAGCTATAAACCAATAAATTTGGAAGAAAAAAGAAAAAAGAAGAAACAAGAAAGGTAAAAAAACAACTGAAAAGATTGCTCCGAAAAAAGAACCAACCAAGCATAAAAAAATACCAGTTTTACTTTCTCCTTTTTGAAAAAACTTCAAAAGAGGAAAGATGTGCATAATTGTTGATTCGGTCGGAATCCCAAATAAAGCTGTTGGGATATAGCTTGTTATTAAGTGAGACAAACCAATACACAAAAACAAAACAAAATGATCATGAAACACAGTAAAAAAAGAAGTTAGTAAAAAAACATAACCTAAAACATTAACATGTAAATTTGGAATTAATCCAAAAATAAAACCAATTGCAATTCCTAAAATTATATCTACAAAAATCATGTTTTTTCAAAATTGTAAACTATCAACTCAGGTTCAGAATTGTAAATTGTGTATTTTCCTTTCAGACAAATTTTTTCATAATTTAAATAATTTGAATTTAAAGTTGTATATTCTTTTTTAGAAATACTAAATATTACTGCATCTAAACAAACTGATCTATCACAGATTTTAAAAAACAAATTATTATTTTTTAATTCTAATTGTTTTAAATTCCCACAAACAATAACCACTTTTTCTAAAGACTCAGAATTGTCTTTAGTTAGATCTAAGGTCTTAGAAACATATGTCTTTGAAAATAAAATTAAAAGCAAGATACCAATTATTGATACAAAAATAACTAATCTTTTAAAAAATAAGCTATTCATTCTTTATCAAGCTTTACTTCCTTAATTATTTTTATTGGTTTTTTATTTATTGGAAACTTACTTAACTCCAATAACACTAAAGCATCTTTTTTATATTTTCTTCTAGTCTTAATGTCATAGATTTTTTTAGACTTATAAAAAGAGTCTGTGATCTTTACTTGAACAGATGTTGTCTTACTTGAGACTACAACTCCATAAGTAATATTAAATAAAACTTTATATAAGTAAAAGTAAATTACAACTAAACAAATAAACACCATAACAAAATAGATGTTATTTACGTAACCTAAGATTATGAATAATACTAAAATTGAACATAACCCATAACCTATATAATTATACTTTGGTAAAATTAGATTATATTCTTCTTTTTCTTTAATAACAAATAGATACAATAAGACTACAAATAATATTTTTAAAAACAAATAACCTGGCAATAATAAATTAACAATTACTCCAAATAAAAAAATTAATTCTAAATATAATAAATGCTTGTCCATAATATACTTTCCTTTTTTAATTTAAATATGAGATGTTAACTATTGTTTCATCAAACTTAGTAACTTTGTTTATTTTGTCAATAACATCTGTATAGTTAGATTCGTCTATTAGTTCCTCTGTTGTGTTAATCTTTTGTAGATAGACATCAAAGGTAATTTTTTTGTCTTCTGTTATGTAATTTATTTTCTGTATAACAAAGGAATTGTCTGAAAGACTTATTAACTCTAAAGTTCTATTTTTTATTTTTGAAATTCCAACATTAACATCAAAAGTAATGTATAGAGAAGAGATGTAAGCTAAAGATAATATAAAAACAACTGCAAGAATTATTAAAAATTCTACACTAGTTTGCCCTTTATACGAAAACATCTATATCTCCTGTTGTTTCATTTTTTTCAATAGTTATGTAACCACCAAAGCCAGGACCAATTGAATCACAAGAGATGTTGGAATCTCCAATGTACAATATTTTTTCAAAAGTACAAATGCTTGTGTCATTATCACAATTTGCTATTGCAGGTTTTGGGTTCTGGCTAGAAATCATAACCTCATAAGTTATTTTTTTTGTAGTTGAGTCACAACCAACAATCTTTGAAGTTACTGGTAAATAAAAATAAACTGTTCTTTTCCCAAAACCTGAACTGTTTGAAAAACCTGTAATGTTATCAGCTAAAAGATCAATGTTTTCTTTAGTCTGAGTTAAATTAAAAACATCAGTAACTACGTTTTCTGAAAATTGAGTTGAGGGCAGTAATATTGATTGAAAAAATAATAAAAAAATAGCTATAAAAATTATATACTCAATTGCAATCTGTGCTCTTTTATTTCTAATCATATGTTATCACAAAATAATCCAAATTATGTCTCCAAAAATATTTAATAAAATAAAACCTATTAGTATTGAAGGTGTGAAGGGAAGAGACTTTTTAATTCTAATTGTCCTTCCCACTAAATTATTATTATATGATTCTTTTAAAAATACTATGTCTTTGTTGGTAACTCCTTTTGCATACCTTGAATCAACTATTAACTTTAAATCTTTAGAAGAATTGAATATTTCTTTGATTGTTTGGAAGAAATTAAGATGTTTGTAGATTACTTTTTTGTTTTTTAAATAGTAATTGTAATATAGAATATCTCCTTCTTTTAGGTCTGAGAGATTGATGTACTTACTAAAGATGTCTTCTCTAATAACCTTGTAGACAATCATTAACAGAAGAATAATAATAATTGAAACAAGAATTGAAATAAAGTTTGAAATAAAAAAAACATTTTTTACAAAAAAAGAATAACCACTAAGCAAGAGATAACAAACACCTAAAAAAATGTAAAAATAACTAATAGAGTAATCCTTTACTTTATTAAAAAGAAGGAACAGAACAATTGAAAGAATAAAGATTAAAAGATAAGGGGTGTTTAGGTTAAAGATATTTAAAAAACTTGTAATTAGAAATAACATTAGGGTTGTGTAAATTATATTTTTAAAATTGCTCTTTGTAAAAAACATATCCTTGATTAAAAGATATTTTCTTTTAAAGAATATATGGAAAAAAGAAATTAAAATTAATAGTGGGGCAATTGATAAAACACTTGCAATAAATAAAGTTAAAGAGAAGATAGGTTTAGTAATTATTTCAAAACCTATAAACTGACCAATGTAGTTTGGGTTGATTGGGGCAAGAGCAGAGATTGCAACAAGTAGTTTAAAATCTCCACCTGCAAAGATACCAAGTTCCCAAAAGATATAAAAGATAACAAAAGAAATTGTGATTGCTAATAAACTAGTTAAGATAAATTTAAATGAATTAAAATAAATTGATTTGAAAATGTTTGTAAAAAGCCCAATTGCAAATAAAATAAAAATTAGAAAGTTAGGAACAATTCTTTCTTTTATATCATAAATTGAGGCAACTATTAAAAACACTAAAATTATTAAAAAAGAAAAAATTGTAAAATCAAACATACATAGTCATATAGAAAATAATTTTTAAACTAAAGTTGAAAGAATATTATCTCTGTAGGTTAGTATTTTTGCTTTTGCAACAGTAATAAAACTATTTAAATTAATAATAACTATGCCTGTTGTAATAACAAGCATCATTCCAAAGATAATCATGATTAGGTATTCTACAGAGATTTGTGCTTTATTATCATTTAAAATGTTTTTTAATTTTTTTGTAAGCATTTTTATCTAGTCTCTTGGTTTTATTTTTGATTTTTTGATTTTGATTCTAACTTTAATTTAATTTTAATTTAATCTATTGAACTGTACAGTTAAAGGATGGTGTTGAAGGTCTTGATTGAGAATCATTTTTATAAGCAATAACTGAGATTTTGTGTTTTGTGCCTGCATTTACTTCAGCATTAAAAGTGTGTTCTATTTTTCCTGAGGAATAGTCTAAAAATGTAGTGGCAGTATTTGGTATTAGTACATCATTATCCATTTTTATTCTGTAACCTTTTACACGTGGGTCAGAAGCTGGGTTCATGTAAACTATAATTTTACTTGTTTGACAAGAAACAGAAGTAACAATTGGAGGGGTGATCGTGTTGTCAATCATCATAGCAAACTCATTTTGAGAATCTATTGCACTTTCATTATTTGATTTTCCAATAGAGAGAATCAAAGTAACAACAATAACAGCAATAACTAATGCCCCACCGATAATAAGAAGATACTCTAAAGCACCTTGTCCTTTTCTCTTTTTATTAAAATTTTCAAACATATTTTTACCTTTAGCTTAATAATAATTAGATATTATATTTTATATATAGAAGAATATATTTATAAAGATATTCATAACTGTAAAATAAATATTTTAAAAAAATATAAAAAAAAGAAAAAGAAAAAAAAATAATTAATTTTTAAATTAATTATTTAATTTGACCAACTAAACAAGTATCTTGATGAAGTTACAGTTTGGTTGTTTTTAGAAGTTTTTATATACATATGATATGTATTACCACATAAATCACTTGCAGCTAAGTCAATAGTTGCAGTCAAACCTGAAAATGCATTTGGATCTATATCACTTACTGTTAAAGGATTACCACCATTATCTGTTAATCCAACAATATTCATAGCTGTTCCAGAAGAATCTTCAATTATTAATGCATGACTTCCACCTTCACCCATTGGTCTCCAAGAAAATTGTATATTTGTGTTACCAGGTGGTGTACAATCAGATCTTTTTGCTACAACTGAAACAATTTGAGCTGGTTGAGGTACATCTAATGCAGCTTGAGCTTTGTCTGCTTGAGTAGAAGCTGTATCTCTTGATTGGCCACCCATACCTACAAGTAATGCAATTACAATTACTGCAATTAAAACTGCACCACCAATTAACAAAAGGTACTCTAAGGCACCCTGTCCTTTTCTATTTTTTTTAAACATATAATTTCACCTTTTTTATTTATATAAACATTCTTTGTTCATTAAGATCAATAATTTATTTTGTGAAATTATATTTTTTTGTTAAAAATATTAAATATAATATCACACAAAACTATTTTATCTATTCAAAATATTATAACATTGTCTTTATATAGTTTTCTATTTTGAAAAACTAAGCCCCTTTTTTAATAATCAAACAAACATTAATTTATTTTTAAAAAATAATGTTCAATTTATGATAGTGCATGATCTTGGATTGTTGTTACGTCTGCAACTTTCTTTGCAGAAGCTTGCTTTAAATATAGACCAACTAATAAAGCTACAAGAATAACCACACCTAAAATAACTAAAAACTCTAAGGACAGTTGTGCTTTATTGTCTTCTTGTAAAAGGCTTTTCTTCACATTTAATTTTTTTAAAAAAATATTTAATTTCTTTTTTTTATAAATCATATCTTATCAAATTTTTAATTTTTATTTCTCTTTCCAAAAATTACTTCTCTTATTTTTTATCAAAACATTACTTCTCTTATTTTTTATCAAAACATTACTTCTCTTATTTTTTATCAAAACATTATTTCTCAAAAAAAATTTAAAAATAATTATCTTCAAAATCTTTTCAAACCTTTACTTTTTTAACACACTATAACATCATGTTAGTTAAAACCAAATATTTCCTCTAAATCATCCCTGACAACATTGTTGTTAAAATAAATTGAGAGATTGCGTACACAATATATGCAATTGTTAATAGTGCAGGAAAGTAAATTGTAACATTTGTTAACTTACCTTCCCTCATCATCGCTATCATTGCTGAAGCTGCAAGTGTCATAATTACAATATAAATATCTAATAATAAATAAATTGAACTTTGGGCCTTTATAGCAATTTCTAATGCCCCTGCAGCAGCTATTCCACTATCTATTGCAACCTGTGAAAGAAACTGAGTAATTACTCTTGTTAATCCAAAAATAAATGGAGCAATCACACCAGCAGCAGCAACAATAAAAATTGTTTGTAACATTGTTTTTGTTAACCTTTCTTTCTTTACTCTAAACAAATATTTTGTATCATTTGCAATCTCTTCTAAAACCTCTGCCAACTGAGCACCTGTTCTTAAAGACTCTTGAATTAATGTTACTGTCCTTTTTATAATTTTAGAGTCAACCCTTATTGTTAAATAGGTAAGAGCAACATGTAGGTTGTCCCCCATCTCTAATCTCCTAATCACACCATTAATCTCTTCAGAAAGATCTCCATAATCAGAGGTTGCAACTTCCCTTAATGCAAAATCAAAAGAAGAGCCTGCTTTCATAGTGTCTGCAATTAGTTTAAGAGCATCTGGCCAATATCTTTCAATATTTTTAATATGATTTAAATATTTATAAATTGGGATACCTATCCCTAGATCTAAAATAATAACAAACAATAAAATCCCTACCTTTATATTAATTAAAAAACCAATTACACCTAATAGTAAAGATGCAATAATTATTGCTAAAAACCAATAGTTTGCTGGGATCTTTATCTTTAAAGAATAAAGATATATTTGATATTTTTCTAAAAATTTTGATTTCATTTCATAATCACAATTTTGGTTCTATCATTTTTATATAATATACTAAGACTATAAAGATTATTGGCATAGCTACTAAAAAAATTAAACTTAAAGTTGTTGGAGTCATTATTCCTGGCAAAAATAATTCCCCACCTTGCCCTAAAGGAGCATTTGCAATTGCACCTAAGATTGCTGCAAAAACAGGAAGAACAATTGCCATAAAAATAAAAATTACACCAAAAAAGTTCATTTTCTCTCCAAACACTTTTGCTGACTCTAACAGATCAAAGGAAACTGCATCTGCAACACTGTTAATTGTGTTTGCTAAGTTACCACCTGTGTTTAATGTTCTTACAATATGTGATAAAGCAATACTATAGTTTCTTGATTGACTTCTTAAAGCTGCATGCCTTAAGGCAGTTTTTGTATCTGTTCCATTTTCAATTTCCAAAATTGATCTTGCCATCTCTTCAGACAAAACTCCATAATCGTTTTTTGCAACAGATTGTAGAACTTTATATAGTCCGATACCTGCTTGTAACTCTGTGGCAATATGTCTTAGAGCAAAAGGCAACTCTATATCAATTAAGACCCCTCTTGATTTTGCTTTCTGCATTGGTATAAAGTAAGCAAAGACTACCATTAATATTATAAAAATTAGCACTAAAATAAAAGGTATAGTTATTAGTAAAATAGGCTTTACTAAAGAAAAAAGAACTAATAAAAAAAATGAGAAAAAAGCTGCCCCTAAAACTGAAAAAATTGCAGAAAAAATTAAGTGTTGAACTAAGGTTCTTTTATTATTTGCAGAGGTTAGGTAAAAAGATATCTTTTTTGCAATTTTATTTTTTAAAATTATTAAAACAATTTTGTCTATCAATCCTTTTAGAGGTTTATATAACTTAACTGTACTTTTCTCTAAATCTGAACTTGAATGCCCTAAGATTTTTGTTTCTGCATCAATATCTAATTTTGAAAGTTTTCCTTCTGAAATGATGTCTCTTAATTCTTTTAGATGTCCTTCTGACATGGCTGATCCTGTACCATCTAAGCTTGATTTCTTTTTCATCTTAGACACAATATTTTGCACAGCATCAAGATCAATGTCAAGTTCATCTTTTGACTTACTATCATTTTTTTTAAGTGTCTTTAAAGTTTTTGAGTCAACCATATCTTTTACCTTAAATTTTTATTGTAAATATTTGCATTAAACTTTTCTTGGTTTGTAATCTTTTAGTTGTAAATTTATATTCACATCATTTTTATTACTTTATATGATATGTAAACTTATATTATATTTTGGTTATTATTATTTATATATAACCTTTGTCTTTAACCTAACTTTTACTTTTTATATATTCTAATTGTATCTCTTTAGACACATCAGAAATGCTTCTAATATTTTTTGTAATCAAATTATTTAACACATTAATTTTATTCTCAATTTGTTTTTTAATATCTTGGTCATCAAAATTTGTGTAAGCTTTAACTGTTTCAAAAAACTTAATTGGTTTTTCTGTTCTTTCAAGAGTGTCTGTTTCTGGGTTCCATTTAAAGATAATATTTACTTTTGCATCATTTTCTAAAACATCTAAAATCTCTGCAATTGCAGTTATTCTTCTTACTTGCCCTTTTGCTGATCTTAGCCTTTTTTGAATAATTATAAAATCTACACCTGCAAGCATCAACGGAGGAACACTCATTGGAGGAGATGTAATTCTTACAATTGTTTCTTTTGCAGAATTGGCGTGAATTGTCCCCATACATCCATCGTGACCTGTGTTCATGGCGGTGAACAATGTTGTTGCTTCTGTGTGCCTAATTTCACCTACAATTATTCTGTCAGGTCTCATTCTTAAAGTGTTTTTTGTTAAAATCTCTAAACTTAGTTCTCCTTTTCCTTCTAAACCAGGAGGCCTTCCTTCAAATCTAATTACATGCTTGATTGGAAGTTTAAGTTCTGCTGTGTCTTCAATTGTTAAAACTCTATCAGCTTCTGGAATAAAGTTTGCAAGAACATTAAGAGTTGTTGTTTTTCCTGAACCTGTTCCACCTGAGATTAAAACATTTGCTGGCTTTGCTCCAAATCCTTCAACAGCACACCATAAAAAGGCTGCAACCTCTGCGTTTAAGGTTTTAAAAGTTATTAGGTCTACTATGGTGTAAGGATCTTCTCTAAACTTTCTAATTGTTATTGTTGAACCATCAATTGAGGCTGGAGGGTAAGTTGCATTAACACGGGAACCATCTGGAAGTCTTGCATCTAACAAAGGTGTTGAAATGTCTACTTGTCTACCAAGGGTTCTTGCAATTTTGTCAACAATATCTTGGATACCCTCATCTGAATAAAAGGTAATGTTTGTTGTCATCATACCATAAGAGACATGATAGACATACACTGGTTTTTTAGGACCAACAACCATAATTTCCTCTAACTTGTCATCATCTAACAAAGGTTCTAAGACACCATAACCAGTCATCTCTTTAACAACTGAATTTGCATAGAAGGGATATAGGTGTTTTGGAATATTAATTTCTGAAGCATTTTCTAAGATATCTATGATCTTTTGATAATATATGTTTTTTCTTTGTAAAGGATCTCTTATCTTGTAAGGATCTGTGGATATTAGTCTTGTTGTTGCTTCCTTTAAAGTATTAATTATTAATTTTTGAGAAGGTGTTGGTTTTGGAACTGGAATCTTATAGTGAAGTAGTGATTGGTTTTTTAATCTATAAATTTCTACATCTCCATACTTGGTTATCAAGTGAGCAGAATCATCTAACAACTTATTTTCAAATTCTCTTTCTGGAACCTGGGAGATGTCTATTGGTTTTTTAGTTTTTGTTTCTGAAAAAGAGTCTAACTCTTCAAAGGAAGACTTTTTATTTAAAGAATCAAAGTCATTATCTTTAATTTCTTTTGATAATTTTGAAGATAAACTATTTATGGAGTTGTCTTTAGAATCTTCTTTGTCAACTACAAAATTACTTTTAGTATCTTTATCGCTTTTAAAATCATCTTCAATATCTTTAGAAATATCTCTACTATTTTGATTTAAAGAAATATCATCAATTGACTTAACTTTAAAAGAATCTTCTTCTGTTTTATATTTTTTAATCAAATTATCTAATTGTGACCCTGCCAAAAAAAACACCTACTTTTTATTTATTAAAATTATTTGAGCTAAAAGTGCTTCAAGTTGAATTCTATCATTTGCACCTTCAACTAATCTAAAATTTATTTCTGCAATAATTGTAATTATTTTTATTTTTGTTTTAATATCTAATTTTTCATCAGGAAAATTAACTACTTTTTTATAAATTTGAGAAATTATATCTTCTCCTGACAACCCCTGTTCAAAAAGTAAAGTTTCTAAATAACCTCTTGCTTTTAGATAGTTTCCATTTAGACATTCGTCAATTAAATTAATTATATCTTTTGGTTGTGCTGAATTTGAAACTTCGTAGATAATGTCTTGAGTAACTTTGTCTGTCATTGATGAAGCAGCTTGTAGATAATTGATTGCAGTTCTCATATCTCCCTCACAAACATCATACAAAGCATCAATTGCATCCTCATCAATTGAGATATTTTCATTTGCAAGTATTGGTTCTAAACCTTTTTTTACATCTTCTTTTCTTAGAGGTTTAAATTTAAATAAAGAACATCTACTTTGAATTGGGGCAATTAATTTTGAAGAATAGTTTGCATTTAATATAAATCTTACAGTCCCTGTGTATTTTTCCATGGTTCTTCTTAGAGCTTGTTGAGCATCTGTTGTTAAAGCATCAGCTTCATCTAAAAAGATGATTTTGAAATTTGCACCTAAAGGAATTGTTCTTGAAAAATCTTTTATTGCACCTCTTACAACATTGATACCTCTTTCATCTGAAGCATTTAATTCTAAGAAATCTTGAGAGAAATTACTTCCAAATAATTCCTTTGCCATAGCCACTGCACAACAGGTCTTTCCAACACCTGGTGGTCCTGCAAACAAAAGGTTGGGCATGCTTTTTTTTTCCACATACTTTTGTAGCCTTGGAACTATGTGTTTTTGACCTACAACTGACTTTAATAACTTAGGTCTATATTTTTCTGTCCAAGGAAAAGAATTTTCTACAATTGCCATAATAAAACTACTTTTAAATATATATTATAAATTAACAATAAAATAATAGTCCAATATATTTATAACCCTTTTTATAGAAATAATATATAAAGATTAACAAATATAAAAAAGAAAAACATATGAAAAAGATAAAAATAAACTATAAAGTAATTATTTTATTTATAATTGCAACAATAATATCCCAAGCACTAATCAAAGTACTATCCCCTAGTAATTTTTTAAAAAGTCCAACATATATATTTTTACCAATTGTTGGTTTTTTTGGAATGTATTATTTTAGTGCAGAAATAATGAAATACGTTAGGATAAATAATAAATTTACATTTGCTGGTTTTTTTATAGTAATTGCCTTGTTATGTTTTTATATTGCTTTGTTTATGTTCTATTGGAATGCGTTAAAAGTTTTAAACAACCAACCAATTGCTTTCCCTTATTTTAAGATCCTCTTAGATTCTGCATTTTTAGAATTTATAGTTTCTGGAGTTTTTGGAATTTTTGCAATTAAAAAATAAAAAATTATTTACTTTTGTTTATTTTTAAAAAGGTAAGTGGTTATGTCAAAAATATTTATAAAAACTTTTGGTTGCACCTTAAACAAGAAAGATAGTCTAAACCTTGTTTCTAATTATGATTATAGTGAAGATGAAAAAGATCTGCTCTCTGCAAATCATATTATAATTAATACTTGTGGAGTAAAAGAACAAACAGACACAAAAATTATAAACTATTTAAAAAAATTAAAAACACAAAATATTTCTGAAAAGAAAATAATAATCTGTGGTTGTTTAGTAACCATTAACAAAGAACTACTAACAGATGTTTTTCCAAATGCAAAGTATTTTAGAATTGAAGAAACTAAAGAATTACAAAAATTATTAGAAGATTTAAAATTGAAAACTAAAGATAGAAAGATAAATCTCTCAGAACCAATAATACTTTCAAATGGGTGCCTTGGGAATTGTAATTATTGTGCAGTAAAGTTTGCAAGAGGTAGACTTAAAAGTAAAAGTGTAAATGAAATTGTTTTAGAAATTAAAAACGCAATTGGAAATGGAAGTAGAGAAATATTATTGACTTCTCAAGATAATGGTTGTTATGGCTTTGATATTAATACTAACATAATAAAGTTGTTGTTAGAAGTTATAAAAATAAAAGGAGATTTCTTAGTAAGGTTGGGGATGGCAAACCCACAACACCTAAAAACCTTTAAAAAAGAATTAATTGAAATTTACAAACACAAAAAAATATATAAATTTTTACATGTCCCAATCCAGAGTGGGGATAATGATGTTTTAAAAGATATGAATAGATATTATAAAATTGAAGAAGTGTTTGATATTATTAAAGACTTTAGAAAAGAAATTCCAGAAATTACAATTGCAACAGACATCATTGTTGGATACCCTACTGAAACTGAAAAACAATTCCAAAACACAATCAAAGTTATTAAGAAAATAAAACCTGATGTTGTTAACATCTCTAGATTTGGGCAAAGAAAAGGGATTGAGGCAAACAAACATGAAGATCTCTTAGGTGCAATTAAAAAGAAAAGATCTAGAGAACTTACTGTTCTTTGTAGGAAATTGTTTTTAGAAAAAAATAAAAAATATTTAGATAAAGAAAAAGAAATATTGATTACTGAAGTTGGAAAGAATAACACAGTTATGGGAAGAACCATTGAATATAAACCTGTTGGAATTAGAGGGAATTATTCTCTTGGAACCAAAATTAAAATAAAGATTATAGATTGTAAAGCTAATTTTTTAATAGCTAAAAAAATGTAGAAAAAACATAGTTTGTATTTCTAAATAAATGGTCATTTAAGTTAAGTATATAAACTATTTGCTATTTATTTATATATATTAAATTGAATTTGAAAAAATATGGATTTGTTTCTTACTTTTAAAAAATATATAGAAAATTACAAGATTATTCTATCTCTTAGTGCATTATTTATATTTTTATTATTTTTAATAAACCCTGTCTTTAGTCTTTTTGGAGGAACCTTAAATATAACATATAATATCTTAAATTTTGAATTAGGAAATGTTGTGATAAGTTTACTTGCTTCACTTATATTGTTATTTATATTTAGTTTAGTACAAACAATTATAATCTATAAAATAAGTAAAGACTATAGTGTTAATGAAACAGTTTATTTTAAAGAAATTAAAAAAATGTTCTATAAGTTATTAAAATTTAATTGGATTTTCTTTTTAGTAATCTTTGGGGTTTCTGTTTTTTTATATGATCTTAATCTTTTAAATAATATTATTACACAAATTATATTTTTTATAATAACAATTTCTCTTTGGTTTGTTCCACAAATTATTGTTTTAGAAAATAGAGAAATACCTTTGGCAATGTGGTATAGTGCAAGATTTTGGAAAAACAATTTTGGGCATTTGTTAACATTATTTTTATGTGGTTTTATTTTAATATTATTAACTAGTTTGATAGAGGTCTTAATAGCTGGGATAATTGGAATTATGATTTCTGTGTTATTTTTAGTTTTATTTGTAATACCTTTTACAGAGATTCTAAAAACTGAAATTTATTTAAATAAATATAAACTATTAAAGCCAAAACACCAATTTAAATTAAAAAGGTAGATTGAGAAAATATGCAAGTAATAGATAAAATTGATAAACATATAATTGAAAAATTAATTGTAGATGGAAGAATTTCTTTTGCAAATATTGCTAAAGACATTAACTTAACAGATGTTGCAATTAAGAAAAGATTAGATAGACTTAAACAGAAAGGAATTGTTAAAGCTATTTTTGCAGAAATAGATTATAGTGTTATTGGATTTATTGAGATGATTGATATTTTAATCTGTATTGATCCTTCTAAACAAAAAGAAATAATTAGAAAATTAAAAGAGAATGACGATGTTATTAAGCTAACAGAAGTTACAGGAGAATATAACTTTATAGCAAAAGTAATTGCTGAAGATAAAGAAGATCTTAAAAAAGTCTTAGATAATATTTATACTGTAGATGGGATTATTAAAGTAAACATACTTACGACTATTAAAGAACATAAAAATACAAAAAATTTACCAGGTAAAATTATTCAAACTACTTTTTAATTTTAAGATTATAGGACATTTTATAAATGAAGTTAATAATTTCAGAAAAAGCAATAGCAGGAAAAAAGATTGCAACAATTCTTTCTAAAAATGATTTTGCAACAACTAATGTTAATGGAGTTTCTGTTTTTGAATTTAAAAAAAATAATGAAACATATTTGTTAATACCTTTGAGAGGACACATTAACACAGTTGACTTTGTTGGAGAAGATAGTTATTGGAGTATCTTTACACTTAAGGCTTTGGCTGATAAAAAGTTTGTTTATAAAGAGGTTGAAAAAAAGATAATCTCCTTACTTAAAAAAGAAAGAAAAGAATTAACACAAATTATAATTGCAACTGATGCTGATAGAGAGGGAGAAGCAATTGGGCTTGAGGCATACAATTATGTTCAACTTAAAAATAAGAAAGCTGATCTTAAAAGAGCATACTTTAGTGCATTGACTGAAAAGGAAGTTACTGATGCTTTTTCTAAACTTAGAAATTTGGATTTTAATTATGCTCACTCGGTTTTTACAAGACAAGAAATTGATCTTTTGTGGGGTGCAATACTTACTAGATATTTGTCTGTGATTGCAAATAGGAAAGGTAAAATGTTTCTTTCTGCTGGAAGAGTGCAGACCCCTCTTTTAAATCAAATTGTAGAAAGGGAAATGGAACGAAATAAGTTTGTGCCTGAAAAGTATAGAGTTATTAATATTATTTTTAAAAAAACTAAAATTAGATTTGAAGGAACACACAAACTTGGAAAGATGTTTGATATTAATAAAGCTGATCTGATCTACCAAAAAATAAAAGATGAAAAGACAGGTGTTGTAAAAAGTATAACAAAAACTCAAAAGATCTTAAAAAGACCTGATCCTTTTAACACCACTAGTTTTCTAAGAGCAGCAAGTGCTATTGGCTTTGGAACTAGTAAGGCAATGTCAACTGCTGAAAATTTATATCAACAAGGTTTTATTAGTTACCCTAGAACAGACAACACTGGGTATCCTCCAAGCTTAGACTTTAAAGGTATCTTAAACAAATTGCTTGGTTTTAAAGAACTTGAAAAAGATATTTTACAAATATTAAAAAAACCAATCAATCCTTCAAGAGGTAAAAAAATAACTACTGATCATCCACCAATACACCCTGTTGAATTTACACAACAATTGAAAGGGGATAATAAAAAAATTTATGAATTGATTGTTAGAAGGTTTTTGGCAACATTATCAATTGATGCAGTTACTGAGAATCTAAGTGTTTTAATTGATGTTAAAAAAGAACCGTTTATTGTAAATGGACAAATAATTATTGAACCTGGTTGGAAAAAAATATACTATTATTCTAAACTAAATGAAGTTATTTTGCCTCACTTGGAAAAAGAGGAAATAATTTCTATAGTTGATAAGAAACTAGAAAAGAAAGAAACAACGCCTCCTCCTAGGTTTACAGAAGGAGCTTTGATTAAGTTGATGGAAGACCTTAATCTTGGTACAAAATCTACAAGACCTGCAATTATCCAGAAATTAAGAAATAGAGATTATATTCAGGGTGGAAAGTCAGTTGAGCCAACAAAAATTGCAATCTCTGTTTGTAGTGTTTTAAATAAAAATGCAGACATTATTACCCAACCTAAATTAACAGCAGACACTGAAGAGGAAATGGAACTTGTTGCAACTGGAAAAAAAGAAAAAGACGAAGTTGTAAATAACACAAGAAAAAAACTTCATGAAATTATTGACCTTTTACTTAAAGAAAAAGATGATATTGCAAAAGAACTTAGAGGTGGAATAATCGAATCTAATTATATTGCAGTGTGCCCAAAATGTGGAAAAAAATTAATAATTAGGTATGGAAAAACTGGAAAACAATTTGTTGGATGCTTAGGCTTTCCTTCTTGTAGAAATACTTATCCTTTACCACAAAGAAGAAATATTAGTGCAACAGACAAGTTTTGTGAAGAATGTAAAGAACCAATTGTAAATGTGTCTGGCGGAAGAAGTGCTGACTTTGAAATGTGTTTAAATCCTAATTGTAAAACTAAAGAAGAATATTTGAAAAAAATTGAAGAAAAAAAACAAGAAAAAGAATCTGTGGAAAATTAAAAAAGCACAGTGAGATCTATGAAAAAATAATTTAATTATATAAAAATAAAAACAAATATAAAACTTCTTACAAAAGCCTTTTAAAATTTTTCTAACACCTAATTTATATACACAAATATTATGATTATGAAACATAAGATGTGAAAAGCATGATTGAAAAAATAATCTTAACTGTAAAAGAAACAGACTTTTCAGAGGTTGGGAAAGGTAAGGCAAAAATTGATCCTCTTGTTTTTGATAAAATGAAACTATCTATTGGAGATGTTATTTTAATTGAGGGGAATAATAAAAAAGCCTTAGCTTACGCAACTAGAGGGAGTGAGAAGGAAGCTGGATTAAATATTATTAAAATTGATGGTGTTATTAGATATAATGCTGGAGCAACAATTGATGAAGATGTTTTTGTTGAAAAAACAAATATTCAAAATGCACAAACAATTAACCTTTCTCCAATCATTGATAAAGATAAAAAAATTAATCTTACAAATGATATTGAAAGTATGATTAAAGACAAACTATTAAATTTAAATGTTATTGAAAAAAATATTGTAAAAATCCCTGGACTTCCTATACTTACTGTGGATGGGTATAGAGACCTGCAATTGATAATTACAAAAACAATTCCGAAAGGAGCTGTAAGAATTTCAGAAAACACAAAATTTAATATTTCTGAAAAATCAGAAACAACAAAAACCCCAAACATCACTTATGATGATATTGGTGGCCTTAAAAAAGAAATTGAAGCAATCAGAGAAATGGTAGAGTTACCTATTAGAAGACCTGAGATTTTTAAAAAGTTAGGAATCTCTCCACCTAAAGGTGTTTTACTTTATGGACCACCTGGAACTGGAAAGACTCTACTTGCAAAAGCAGTAGCATCAGAGACAGATGCTAACTTTACAATCATTAATGGTCCTGAAATAATTGGGAGTGCTTATGGTCAATCAGAAGCAAATTTGAGAAAAATATTTGAAGATGCAGAAAAATCAGCACCCTCAATAATCTTTATTGATGAGATTGATGCTATTGCTCCAAAAAGAGAAAATATACATGGAGAAACAGAAAAAAGAATTGTTGCACAACTATTAACACTTATGGATGGACTGACTGCTAGAGGACAAGTTGTTGTTATTGCTGCAACAAACATCCCTGATGTTATTGATCCTGCTCTTAGAAGACCAGGAAGATTTGATAGAGAACTAGAGATTAGTGTGCCTGATAAAGTTTCAAGAAAAGAAATATTGCAAGTTCATCTTAGAGGTATGCCTTTAGAAAAAGATATAAATGTAGATAATATTGTTGAACTTATAAATGGTTTCTCAGGAGCAGACATTAATGCACTTGTTAAAGAAGCTGCACTTAAAGCAATTAAAAGGCTTATGCCAAAAATAAATAAAGAAACTAATAAATATTTGTCTAAAGAAATTTTAGATCAATTGATTATTAAAAAACAGGATTTGTTGGACGCACTAAATGTTGTAGAACCATCAGCACTTAGAGAAGTACAAATACAAGTGCCTAACGTTAAGTGGGAAGACATTGGTGGCTTAGATGAACAAAAACAAACCTTAAAAGAATTAATTGAATGGCCTATAAAATATAAAACGAAATTTGAAGAAATTGGAATTGATACTCCTTCTGGAGTTTTACTTTATGGACCTCCAGGAACAGGAAAGACATTAATTGCTAAAGCCATTGCTACAGAATCAAATGCAAACTTTATATCTGTAAAAGGTCCTGAGATCTTTAATAAATGGGTTGGAGAATCTGAAAAAAAGATTAGGGATTTGTTTAAAAAAGCAAGACAAGTTGCACCCTCAATAATTTTTTTTGATGAGATTGATTCTATAACAAGATCAAGAACTGCAAATGACACTAATGATGTTTCAAATAAAGTTGTTGCTCAGATATTGACAGAGATGGATGGAATTTCACAACTTAAGGATATAATCGTTATTGGAGCAACAAACAGAATTGATATGATTGATCCTGCATTTTTAAGACCAGGAAGATTTGATGTTAAGTTAGAAATACCTTTACCAAAATTAGAAACACGTGAAAAAATATTTGAAGTGTATATTAAAAAAATGAATGTTGACAAGAAAATTAAAATAAAAGAACTTGCAAAAAAAACAGATGGAGCTTCAGGTGCTGATATTGAGGCTATTTGTAGAGAAGCTGGGATGTTTGCAATTAGAGAAAATATTGTTTCTAAAGAAAAATTAATAATTACTAGTAAACATTTTGAAAAGGCAATTGAAAGAATTATGAGAATTTCGGAAAGTAAAAGAAAAGAAGATAGCCTTGCTAGATGAAATTTATTTAAAATTATAAATTGAAATTTTTGTTAGAGATAGTTTAGAAACATTTTAAAAAAATATAAAATAAAAAAAGTGAATCTGAAAAAAGTTAAAGACCAGAAGACCCAAAACCCTTTTCTCCTCTTTCTGTTTCATCTAAATCTTCTACTTCTAAAATATCATCAACATAAATTAGAGTTGGAATAATTTGTGCAATTCTGTCGCCTTTCTTGATCTCAAAAGAAACTTTAGAAGAATTAAATAAGCACACTTTTATTTCTCCTCTGTAATTAAAATCAACAACCCCTGCAAAGACATTGATTCCTGCTTTTACAGCTAAACCACTTCTTGGAGCAATCCTTAAGTATAGAGATTGATTTTTTAAATTTAAAAAAGGTAGAGAAAAACTTACACCTGTAGAAACTAAATTTCTTTCAAAAGGTGCTATTGTTATTTCTTCATCTGAAAATAGATCAAAACCAGCATCACCTTCATGTGCTTTTTTTGGCAAAATTGCAGTGTCTGTTAATCTTTTTACTTTTATCATTTTTTAAAAACCTCTTCTTTATTTTAGATTATATTTTTCATTTAGAATTTTAATTGGTTGATTATATTTTTATATTTTATCTTTTATTTAAAGAGCTTAAATTTTTTATTTTTAAATTACTTTAAATCACAACTACCCTTAAATCCACAACCTGCAGAACATTCTGTACACCCACCTAACTTGATCATCTCACCTTTTCCACAATTTGGGCAAACTTGTCCAGCTTGATCACCAGTATCTTTTGGAGTTAGTTCTGATTTTGGGTGTCCAACAAATCCTGTGTTCTTATTATTTGAATTATTTCTTATTTTTGTTTTTTCTGCAGTTTGTCTAGAAATTGCATTTTGGTTTTTTGTTTCTTGATCTTTGTTTGTGGAAAGTATTTGTTCATCTCTTGAAGAATCTCTATAAATGGTCACACCTTTACATCCAAGTTCATAAGCTGTTTCATAAAGTTCTTCTGTTTGTTTAATTGTAAAATTAGAAGGAACATTTGCGGTTTTACTTATTGATGAATCTGTCCATTTTTGAATTGTTGCTTGAACTTTAATATGTTCTAGAGGTGTTAATTGCATCGCAGAAACAAAAAAATCAGGTAATTTTCCATCTTTATAATATTCTTCTGCTAAAGGTATGTTTACCTCATGGAAACCTAATCTTGATTGTCTGTAAAACTTAAAAGCAAAATATGGTTCGATGCCTGTTGAGGTTCCAAGCATTGTTCCTGTAGAACCTGTTGGTGCTTGGGTTGTTAAAGTTACATTTCTAATTCCTTTTTCTTTAATTTTCTCAATAACTTCTAAAGGCAACTCTCTTACAAATCTGCTATTTAGATATTTTTCTTTATCAAACTTTGAAAAGAAACCTTTTTCTTCTGCAAGTTGTGTAGAGGCAATATACATTTCACTTGTAATTGTTTTGTAAATTTTGTCAATAAAATTTATTGATTCTAAAGAACCATACCTTATCCTTAATTTAATTAATAGTTCTGCAAGACCTAATGTTCCACCACCAATCCTTCTTTCTGATTTTTGAATCTTTTCATTTTCTTCAAAAAAGTAAGGTGTCAAGTCAATTACATTATCTAAAAATCTTGTTAAAACTCTTGCAGCTTTCTTTAATTTTTCCCAATTAAGTTCATAGATTGGACCAACTTCATCAGTACCAATCTTCTCAGCAAAAGAAGCTAAATATAGGTGTCCAAGATTACATACACCCCAAGCTGGCAGTCCTTGTTCTCCACATGGGTTTGTTGAAATTATTTTATTATAATAATAGCTATTACTTAATTTATTGTACCGCTCCATAAAGACAACCCCAGGCTCTGCAGATTTCCAGGATGATTCAATTATTTTTGTCCAAATTTCTTTTGCTTTAACTGTTTTATAAACTTTAGTTGGATAACCTTTTTCTTTCCAAGACCTTAAATCTCCGTCCCACTCTCTATCATATATTTCTGAATAGGTTGGATTTTCATAATCAGGAAACTCTAGTTTCCAATAATCATCATTTTTAATAGCATCCATCAAAGAGTCTGAAATTTTTACAGAAATGTTTGCATGTTCTAAAATTCCTGTTTTTGTTTTTGAATCAATAAATTCAAAAATGTCTGGATGCCAATCATCAAGCATTAACATCAACGCTCCTCTTCTTGATCCCCCTTGTTCAATTAAAGCAGTTATAAATGAATAAAGACCACCCCAAGAAACTGAACCTGATGATCTACCATGTACACCTTTAACATATGCATAGGCTGGTCTTAAAGTCGAAAGAGAAGTTCCTACACCACCTCCTCTTGAAAAGATCTCAACCATTGAGTATAAGGTATCTTTTATAATTGATTTTCTAGAATCTTCAGGAGAAGGAATAACATAACAATTGTATAATGTTAGATTTGAAGTGTAGCCAAGTTCATCAATATTTGCACCGGTTAAAATTCTTCCACCTGGAGAGATGTGATTGTTTTTTAACATATACAAAAATTCATCAAACCATTTTGTTTTGTTAATGTCATCTTTTTCTACACTTGCTACTGCTTTTGAAATTCTTTTGTAAGTATCATTTACTGATTCTTTTGGTTTTTCACATTTACTTCTTTCTTGCTTAAATTCAAAGTTATTTGTTTTATCTGCATAGATTCCTGTTAACATATACAATATACAATTATCTTGATTATCAATTGATTTAACTACACCTAGATCTTTTTTTGGATATTTTTTATCTTCTTTAGAGATTGTTACAACTAAGTCTCCAGAAGTAATATCTTCTTTTTTTGTTTTTACAGAATATCTATCTAAAAAAATAATTAAACCTAAGTCTTTAAATTGTTGAGAATTATTTAGAACATTGATTGCTTGTTTACTTAATGAAATACCTTTCTCTTTAAGATCAATAACTTCTTTACAATCTTTTGTTTTTTCTTGACTATCTCTTATTTTTCTTCTTTCTTCTCTATATAATATAAAAGATTTAGCTATATCTGCAAGTTCAGAAGCAATTAAAACATACTCAATTGTATCAGATGCATCTTCAACAGAAGGAATTTTGTTTATAAATTTAGATTCTAAAACTAGGATTACTTTATCTACTAGATTTTCTGCTAAATTTTCATCATACTTATCTACTGACTTCATTGCTTTTATTATTGCAAATTTTATTTTTTGTTTATCAAAGTCAACTATTTCTAAGCTTCTTTTTTTTATTTTTGTAATTTTTGTAATTTTAGTTAGCATGTTCATAAGTTATTACCCCTTGTCTTAAAATTAATACTTCTTATTTTAATAATTAATATTCTATACCTTCTCTTGCTTTTGTGTTTTTATAATAATGTTTAATTTCTTTAAATTCTGTAACTAAGTCTGCTTTTTTAATTAAGTCTTTATGTGCAAATCTTCCTGTTAAAATTAATTCAATATTTTTTTTATTACAGATCTTTATAATATTATTTATTTCTTTTTTTGTAATTATTTTATAGAAATATACTAAATTGATTTCATCTAAAACCAAAATGTTTATTTTTTTTGTATCTAATACATTAAATAAATAATCTATTCCTTTTCTAATTATTTTTTTATTTTTATCTGTAATCTTATTGTTGATTATAAATTCATTAATTCCAAATTTTTTAAAAGTAATGTTCTTTAAAGATTTAAATGTCTTTTCTTCTCCTGTTTCTCTAAACTTTAAAAATTGTAAAAAATATATTTTATTGTTATATGCTAAAGCTCTTATACAAAGTCCAATTGCAGAACTAGTCTTTCCCTTACCTTCCCCAGTGTATATTTGTAATTTTACTTTTTCCATATTTTCATTTAAACCCCTTTAAATCATAAAAAGTGGAAAATTTTTGTAGTGATATAGTATTAGGTAATTACATTTTTATAAAGGTCGGTTTGAATTTTGATTTTTTGATATAAGGCTTTGTTTGATATCTTAAATTTATGTATATGTTTAAAATTAACTTATAAAAATTAAAAGAAAATATATATATATAGTTCGGTTTAATTTATTAATATTATAATATAGATAAGTTAAATTGTGTGATTGATATTGTGGTTATTAAAAATATAAATTTAATATTTACATTATTTGTTGGACACCTTGTTTAAAAAATACTTTATTTAGATTGAAAAAAATGAATGAAGAAAATAAGAATTCAGAAATTTTAAAAAAATTTAAAAATGAATTGAATATTGAAGGGTATAGTCAGAAGACTATTGAGATCTATATTTTATATTTATCTTTATTTAATACATTTATTAAAAAAGATTTAGAAACTGCTACTTCTGATGATGTTGTAAATTATTTATCTTATTTAAAATCTGAAAAGAAAGTTGGTTCTGCAACATTAAATTTATTTTTATCAATTATTAAACATTTTTATAATGGGTTTTTAAAAATTAATTTAGAAATAGATATTAAGCTACCTAAAAAATCTAAAAAGATACCAACTGTGTTAACACCTAATGAAATTAAAGAACTAATTAATGGTACTAAAAGTTTAAGAAATAAATTAATTATTAAATTTATATATTCTAGTGGTGTAAGGGTTTCAGAATGTGTTAGTATGAAAATTAAAGATCTTGATTTTGATGAAAAGACTGGAAAGGTTATTAGTGGAAAAGGAAATAAAGATAGAATTATTATTCTTTCAACTAAATGGATTGATCAATATAAAAAATATTTAGAGAAAAGAAATAAAAAATATATATCTGAATATTTGTTTACAAACAATGTAGGTAGACAACTCTCAGTTGACACTATTCAAAAGTTTTTAAAAATATCTGCAAGAAATGCAAACATTCAAAAAAAGGTAAGTCCACATACTCTAAGGCACTCTTTTGCAACAGCATTACTTGAAAATGATGTTAATATAAGATATATTCAACAGCTTTTAGGACATGCTAACCTAAATACTACACAAATATACACAAAGGTTAATACTAATAAATTAAAAATAATTAAAAACCCTTTAGATAATATGTAATATATAAATAAAAAACATATATCTTATATTAAAATAAAAAAGAATTTAGAAATAAAAAGGAAAAGTTATGAAGATAAATTTAAATCTATTTAATAGAAAAAAAAAGCCTGTTAAAGTATCTAAAAAGTATAAAGAAATTATTGAAATTTCTAAAAAGGATGTGGCAAAGGCAGAAACTGTTATTAAAAAAAGACAAAATAAAATAGAAAAAACAAAATATAGTAATGTTAAGGATAATATGGTTATTGGTAAAATTAAATGGTACAAAAAATTAGCTTTAAAAGTTCATTTAATTAAAAGTAAAAAAGAATTACAATTTCTTAAAAAACAATTAAACTTTGAAAAAGGAAGATTTAAAATAATTGAAAGTAATTTGACTAATAAGATTCAAAAATTATTAAGTAATGTTGATTATAAAACAACAAATAATAGAAAATTTGAACAATTAAAAAAAAATGTAAATGCTGTTAAAGAAATTATTGATATAATAGACCAAACTATTATGAAAATTGATAAAAAGTTATAGACCCCCTATACTTCCTGTAATAATTTGATTCAAAATATTATGATTTAGTGAAATTATGTTAATTTTTGTATTATTTTATAATTTATTATAAAACAAACTAAAAAGAATATATGATTTAATAATCAAAATAAATAGATATATAAATGTTTTGAATAACTTTTATAGTATAATATTAAAATAATGTTTATTTTGGAGGAATTAATATGACAACAAGAATTTCTAAATTATTTGGAATGGATATCTATCAAACAGATGCAACTTATAGAGGTAAAGTTCATGATTTAATAGTAAATTTAGAACAAGGTATAATAGAAACTATTACTACTCAACCATTAAAAGTTAATTCTAAATTAGAAGCTAAGAAAATCATAACAGATCATAGTATACCTTATAGTAAAGTAATATCTGCAGATGATATACTTCTTATTAATGCAGGAAACATACCAGTAAGTGAAAAAAGAAAAATTGAACCTGAAATGGAACCTGTAACCAAAAGTAGTAAAGATGCTTCAATTAGAAAGAAGTATATAGGTTATAGAAGTAAATATAGTAGTTCAACAAGAAAATAATTAAATTTTAATTATTTTTTTCTTTTTACTTTTTTTAATTAATAACATTAATAATGATAATATTTTTAATAGTATATATATAAATATATTATACATTATATTATTATATACATAACATAACGTTTATTTTAAAAAACACACAATACAGGAAGTGAGGGGTCCTCTTGATACAAGTTAATTATATAAAATATAAATTTACATTTAATAATAATATAAAACATTCATCTTATCTTTATCAAAAGATATTTAGATCTATTTATGGTTATCAACAAAATGTTACTAAAAGTAATAAAAAAGTATATACTTATAAAAGACCAGGTATAATATCAAACACACCCCATATCAAACCAGGTAAAAATAGTATAATTTTACCTATAGGTTGTGAAGCAAATTTGATCGAATTTTTTAATACAGGCAAAAATCCTGCACATAATTGGAGAAATAAAGGTGATTGGGAAGTTAATTATTCAATTAATAAAATAGATGTTCCAAAAGAAAGTATAATTATAGAATTAGAAGAATATATTAGAGATTATAAAGTAATTAATTTTGAGAATAAAGAAAGTACAATTTTAATTGAAATTAATAAAATATTAAATAAAGAAATAAATGATGTTAATTATATGAAAAATATATTAAAGATTAGTAATAATATAATTTTATATGATTGGTTTAAAGATACATATATTTATTCTGATTTTTTAAATAAATTTCATTCTGATTTTTTAAAATTAGATGAAGTTGTTAATATTAAATGAATTTGTTAATATTCTAATTAATATAAGAAATTATTATTATTTTAATTTTTATCTTTAATAATTATTATATTTTTTTTCCAAGTTCTTTTTTTTCCTGTATTATTTATTTTTATTAAATGTATGTCAGTTAATGTTTTTAAATATGGATAAAGACTTTTTTCGTTTTTATATTCTATATTAAATTCTAATTTTATATTTTGTCTTAACTCATCCATAGTAGTCCATTTATCAGAAGGTAGAGATTTTATTATATGTTCTGCTTGTGTGTTTTCTTTTATTTTTATCAGATCCCAAATAGTGTTTAGTTCGTTTGTTAATTCTTGAACAGTAACTTCTTTTATTTTTGTATTTTCATAATTTAATTGAGGTTGTAGAGTTTTTATTTTAGTTTCTGAAATATTTGATTTTGAATAATTATTGTTTTCTAAAATGTTTGTATTTTTGAAGTTATCTATAGTTTCTATTTTTGTATTTGTTTCTAAATTATGAATTTGATCTTCTTTTTTATTTATATTTTCAGTCTCTATATTTTCTTTATTTATATCTTTTTTAGAAAATATATTTTTTATAATTTTAAATAAGTTCATAAGTTATCCTTTTATTATTACATCTATTATATAGTAATTACCGTAATTATTTTAAAGCTTTCGGTAATGACTGTAATTATATTTCGTGATAATAGTAATTACAGTAATTATTATGCTATTTATAAGTAATTACCAAAAAAGTAAAAATTAACTATAAATATTATGTATATAATTTGTATTTTAAAACAAATTTACATCAGATTTTACTAAAGTTTAGGTAATTACCCAATAAAAAATATAGTAATTATCAACTTATTTGAATAAATTAAGTTCATTTTTCAAAAATATAGTTAAATAAACTATATTATGTTAAATAATACAAATTTTAACCTTTATTTTGTTTTTAAAGGTTAGTTTATCTTTTTAAGCAATCATTTTTAATTTAACAAATATGTCCTACATATACTGAAAATTGAAAACTAATTCTAGTAATTACCACTCTAAAAAACATATAATTAGACAAAAAGGATTTATTAAAATAACAAAAATAGCAATTGAATCTTAATTTAAAAATAAGTAGCGAGGGTAGGATTTGAACCTACGACCTTCGGGTTATGAGCCCGACGGGCACTCCAGGCTGCCCCACCTCGCTATAAAAAATATGTAAAATTTACAAATAGTAATTTAATTTATATACCAAAACATATTTAAATCATTCACAAATGTAACCTTTAGTATTATCTTTAATTTTTTCTAATAAATTTTCTAATTTTTTAATGTTTAGTTCTATTTTTTTAAGATCTTTATTTAGTTTAGTAATTTTTGCTGTAGAATTTACAATTTTCAAATTAGAGTTACAATTTGTGCATTTAAAATCATATGCTGCAGCAACTTCAAATGGAACCTCTATACAGTTTTTTGGACAAACAAAAAAATCATGTATTTTTTTATCACTAATTTCCATTTCAATTTTTTTATATTTTTTAATTTCTTGAATCATTAATATCTCAACAATTTTTTTATGTTTAATTTCCCACAAAAACACATACATATTTTTTTCATTTCTTTTTTTCTTATAACAAGCAATCCCTCTATAATGTAAACTATTTAATGTAGATCTAACTGTTGTTATTTTTTCATTAAGTTTAGAAGATATTATTTCAGGAGAGAGTTCAGAGCCATTCTTAAACAATTTAACAACATCTGTAGCAATTGGTCCTGCAATTTGTTCTAAAAAAGTAATTGCATTTTGATCAAACAATAATTCTTTTTTTAATTTATTCATAATTAATCTTTTCCCTTAATAGAATAATATAGATACAAAACTATTTTAAGTTGATAACATCTTTGTAAGTGTTATTTGGTATTAATTTAATTTTATTATTTTTAAAATCTTTTTCATTTAAAGCATCAGGATTAAGTAAATATAAAATGACTGCTAAAGCCCCAACTTCACTTTGTGGTTGATTTGTAACTGACACATTATAATCTGCTAATTCATAATATAGTTTAGGGACTTTAGGTCCCCCAACAACAATAAGTAAATCTAATTTTTCTATATTGATTTTAGAGCTTACATTATTAATTATTTTAATAATCTGTTCTCCATACATAGTCAAATGAATAATTATTGTTTTTTTTTCTTCTTTTACTTTTTTAATAAAGGCACTAGGTTTTTCTACATACTCAATTTTAAAATCTCCACCCCATTTCTCCTTAATATTTTTTATATTTTCTTCAATTCTATAATCTTCTATCCCAGAATAATAAAATTCTTCTGCACAAAATGCTCTTGCAACTAATGCACAATGAGTTGTAATCCTTTTATCTCTTTCAGGTCTGTGATCTAATTTTAATATTTTTATCATATTATCATCTTTTATATTTTTTTATGAAGCAATCAAGATATTAGTTTATAAATCTTTTCTCTAATATAATATATACTATTGTAACATTTTTTATTTGTTGTTTTTTTAAATAATCTATAAAAAGGATCCGTAGCTCAGTCTGGCAGAGCACTGGACTTTTAATCCAGGTGTCGGGGGTTCAAATCCCCCCGGGTTCATAACATTTTATCTGAGTTATTATAATCAAGGGCTCGTAGCTCAGTCTGGTTTAGAGCACTGGACTCTTAATCCAGGTGTCGGGGGTTCAAATCCCCCCGGGCTCATAAAAAAGGTACCGTAGCTCAGTCTGGGAGAGCAATAGGCTGAAGACCTATGTGTCGGGGGTTCAAATCCCCCCGGGACCACTTCTTTATAATTTCTAATTTCTCTTATTTTTTAAACATTTTGTTACATAATAGTTATTATGGATCCAAAGTTATTAACTCCAATGATGAAACAATACATTGAAACTAAAAAAAAACATCCTGAAGGTATACTTCTATTTAGAGCTGGAGACTTTTATGAAATGTTTTTTGATGATGCAAAACAAGCTTCAACCATATTAAACATAACTTTAACAAAAAGAGGAAAAGGCTTAACAGAAGCACCATTAGCAGGAATACCTTACCATTCAATTGATCCATACATTTCAAAATTAATAAAAGCAGGGAAAAAAGTTGTAATCTGTGAACAAATTGAAGATCCAAAAAAAGCAAAAGGTTTAGTTAAAAGAGCAGTTACAAGAATAATAACTCCAAGTACTTTATTTGATGATAATTATGAAAATAACTTTTTGTGTTCAATTTCAAAATTAAAAGAAATTTTTGGTTTCTCATTTATAGACATCACCACTGGAGAATTTAAAACAACTATCTTTTATAATTTTAATGAACTGCTAAATGAACTTAGTTCTATTAAACCAAAAGAACTAATAATTACAAAAAATATATTAAATAATCTTGAATTAATAAACTTAATTAAAAAGAGTACAACAAACACAATCATCAATTATTCTGAAAATCTAGACTCTAGTTTATCTTCTGAACAATTAAAAAAACATTTTAAATTAAATTCATTAGAAGTTTTTGGTCTAAACAATAAACCTGAGTGTTTAGTTTCTGCATATAATGCATTAAAATATTTAAAAGACACTCAATTTAGTGAACTTACTTATATAAACAACATAAAAGACTACACACAAACAAAATATTTAAAATTAGATAGAAAAACAATTAGAAATTTAGAACTTGTGTCTAATTTAAATGATAGTTCCACAAATAATAGTTTATTTAGTTTAATTAACTTTACAAAAACTCCAATGGGATATAGAAAATTATATTTTGATATATTACATCCAATTCTTAATAAAAAAGAATTAATTTTAATAAACAATTCTGTTGAAGAACTAATCAACAACATCTTTTTACAACAAGAATTAACACAACAACTTTCCTTTGTTGGAGATATTGAAAGAATAATTAGTAAGGTTGGTTTTGGAAATGCAAGCCCAAGAGACTTAATTTCTTTAAAACAGAGCCTAGAGGTCATCCCTAAACTTAAAGAATGTTTAAAAGATTGTAAAACAAATAAATTAAATTTAATAAATTCTAGTTTGCAAGAAATAAATGAGTTAGTTAAATTATTAGAAGCATCTATTGTTTCTCAACCACCATTTAGTGTAAGAGAAGGTAATTTTATTAACCCTAATTACTCAAAAGAACTTTTTGATCTTGTTAACATACATAAGAGTGTAGATTCTTGGTTAATTGAGTATGAAGCAAAACTAAAAAATGAAACAGACATTAAATCATTAAAAGTAAAATTTAATAAAATTTTTGGATACTATATTGAAATTCCAAAATTCTCTGTAAAAAATATACCATCTGATTTTGAAAGAAAACAGACTTTGGTTAATGCTGAGAGGTTTACTACACCTAAACTTTTTGAAAAAGAAAATTTAGTTTTAAATGCTAAAGACAAAAGATATGAATTAGAGTATAATATTTTTTTAGATGTTTGTAAAGAAGTTTTAAAATATCAAAAAGAAATAAATGCTCTTTCAAAAGTTATTGGAAACTTAGATGTGATCTTAAGTCACTCAATTGTTAGTTTAAACAATAGTTACTCTAAACCAAATCATACAAACACCTCTAAAATTGATTTTAAAGAACTAAGACACCCAATTATAGAAAAGTTAGTTGACTTTATACCAAATGATTGCTTTTTGGATGAAAATAATAGAACAATGATTATTACTGGACCAAACATGTCTGGCAAGAGTTCTTATATGAGGAGTGTGTGTTTAGGTCTTATTTTAGCACACATAGGTTGCTTTTTACCTTGCAAGAGTTCTGAAATAGGGTGTGTGGATGGTGTTTTTACAAGGGTTGGTGCATCTGATGATATCATACATGGGCAAAGTACTTTTTTAGTGGAGATGTCAGAAGTTGCTTATATTTTAAATAATTGTACAAAAAATAGTTTTATAATTTTAGATGAGATTGGTAGGGGGACAAGTACTTATGATGGTTTAAGTTTGGCATGGTCAATAATTGAATATTTGAATAATAATATTTTGGCAAAGACTTTAGTTGCTACTCACTATCATCAATTAAATAAGCTTGAAGAAAATTATGTTGGTATAAAAAATTATCATGTGACTGCAAAAGAAGAAAATAATAATTTATTTTTCTACCATAAATTAAGGGAAGGTGGAATTGATAAGAGTTATGGTATCCAAGTAGCAAAGCTTTCAGGAATTAATAAACAAATAATTGAAAGAGCCTTATTGATTCAAAGAGAATTAGAAGAAGAAATATTTTTAAAAAAGCAAACCCTAAAAAAGAAACAATTATTTTAAAAGATGGTAAATCGTTAAAAGATAATTTAGAAACTTTAAAAGGAAATAAAAAAAGTTTATTTAAAAAAGAACAGAAAAATTTATTTGAATATTAGTTTATTTGAATATTAGAAGAGTAGTTTATTTGAATATTAGAAGAGTAGTTTATTTGAATATTAGAAGAGTAGAAGTGTAGAAGAGTAATTTACAAAATTAAAAGTTAATAAAATTAATTTTACA
>Ga0265293_10001764_pt1 | contig 45875 bp, 39 predicted proteins | sample Munlanlewell138R_FD_192505 | JGI IMG/M metagenome (GOLD analysis project Ga0265293, IMG submission 192505) | Leachate microbial communities from a municipal landfill in Southern Ontario, Canada - Leachate well 138R | ecosystem: Engineered > Solid waste > Landfill > Unclassified | place: Canada... | reverse complement strand
CCAGCGTCACCAACGTCGGTGTCATCGTTGCCGCTGCCCCGTTCACCACGCTGCTGGCGAGCCGGATCTTCCTCAGGGATGAAAAGCTGCGCATCTCCTACTTTGTCGGTCTGGTGCTGTCGATGGGTGGGATCATCATCCTCACCGTCTCCGACGGAGGCGATCTCTCCGTCAGCCCCTTCGGCGACTTCCTCGCCTTGGCGGCAATCTGTGTGTGGGCCCTCTACACAACGCTGACACGGATCATCGGTCGACGCGGGTACCCCAATCTTGCCGTGACACGCACCATGTTCTTCTGGGGCCTGCTGGGACACTCCATCGCCTTGGTCGGCAGTGGCCAGTCGCTTCCGATACGGACAATCTGCACCAAAGAGATCCTGTTGCCGCTGCTCTTCTTGGGCTTGGTCGCCTCCGCGTTCTGCTTTGCACTATGGAACTATGGCCTGCGGTCCATCGGGCCGGTGAAGAGCTCCTTCTACCTCTACCTCAGCCCGATCATCACCATCGTGGTGGCCACCACCTTCCTCGGTGAGCCGTTCACCGTGCTCGATGGGGTGGGCACCGCCCTCACGCTTGCGGGCTTGGTGGTCAGCCAGTGGCGCTTCGGGGCGAAGAAATAGCTGTACAAAATACTAAACAGATGTTACTCTTGCTCTAGGATGGATACTCAAGAGAAGCTTGACATCCTCAGCAGGGATGCCCAATACGACCTCAGCTGTGCCTGCGGGACCAAGAACCCGGCCGAGCACCGCACCCGCAGCGGTGACGGGTCGTCCTGGCTCTACCCGGTGACCACGGCAAGCGGCGGAGCCGGCATCATGCTCAAGACTTTGATGGGAAACCGCTGCTCCAACGACTGTCGCTACTGTCCGCTGCGCGCCAACCAGGACTTTCGCCCGGCCGTCCTCTCACCTGAAGAGATTGCCTCGTTCTTCTACGACCTGCAGAAGCGGCGTGGTCTCATCGGCCTCTTTCTCTCCAGCGCCGTGCTCTCGACGTCCGACAAGACGATGCAACTGCTCATCGATGCAGCCCGGATCCTCCGTACCCGCCACGCCTACCGGGGGTTCATCCACCTCAAGGTCATCCCCGGCTGCTCCCTTTCGGCGATCGACGAGGCACTGCGCTACGCCTCGGCGCTCTCGCTGAACATCGAGGTGCCCTCAGCCGAGCACTTTGCCCCTCTCTCATCGACGCAGAGCTGGAGAGACGATATTTGGGAGCCACTGCGCTACCTCGCATCGAAGACTGCTGTGGGAACCCGCCACGCCGCGGTAGGGACCAGCAGCCAGTTCATCGTCGGGGCAAGTGATGAGGATGACCGGGCGATCCTTGGCAGTGTGAACGAGCTGTACAGTGAGATGGGCATCGGACGGATCTACTACAGCGCGTACCAACGGGGTCTGGGGGAGAGCACCATCGCCGGTGAACGGGCGAGGGTCATCGAGCCCGATCTCTTTGGCAATGAGACCTCTGCGGCCCACTTGGTGCGTGAACACCGCCTCTACCAAGCCGACTGGCTCTTGCGGGTCTACGGCTTTGGCTACGAGGAGCTGCCCTTCGCACATGACGGTAACCTCAGTTTGGAGAAGGACCCCAAACAGCTGTGGGCCGAGGCCAACCCCTCCCGTTTTCCGCTGTCGGTGAACCGAGCCACGCGCGAAGAACTGCTGCGTGTGCCGGGCATCGGGCCGACCTGGGCTGCCCGGATCGTCCAAGCCAGACGGGCAGGAAGGCTCTCCTCGCTCTCCTCCCTCGGCTTTTCGCCTTCACTGGTAGCAAAGGCCGGCAGGTATCTCACCCTCTGAGCTCGCTTGTTGTCCCCTGTCAAAAACCATACAATGGGCGTATGGTGAACCTCTCCCTCTCCTTCTTTTTCTTCTACTGCGCCGTAGCGGTGGTCACCCCGTACCTGCAGGTGATGATCTATAACCTCGGCTACTCCTACCAGGCAGTCGGGGCGCTGCTCTCCCTGCACGAAGTGGTCGCCATCGTCGGTCCATTCTTCGTCGCTGCATGGATCGACCGAAGCGGGAGGATGAAGAGGACGGTGCTCGTTTGTACACTCCTCTTCATTGCATCGATGGCTCTCCTGATGACCGCCTCCACGCTGGTCATCGTCATCGCCGCCTTGGTGCTCCTCGCGCTGAGCTTTCGTTCCATCCTGCCGGCACTGGACAGTTATGCGAACAGCCGGTTCGACGGCAATGCACGCTCCTACTCGCTGGTTCGGTCGGTGGGGACGGTCGGATTCATCCTCTTCTCCCTCTTCTTTGCCACTACCGGGCTTCCAGATTTGGGCAGCAACAGATCCATTGGCTTATGGAGCCTCGCCCCCCTGATCCTCTTCCTTCTTGCCGTTGTCAGGTGGAAGGATGAGAGCGGGAGGGTCCATCGTGTGCCCGTCGCTGAAGCGGGTACAAGGCCATGGTACGATCGTGCCTTCGTCGTCGGCATGGTTGTGATCGCCCTCAACCGCCTCAGCCTCTCAGCGGTCACCAGCTTCTTCTCCCTCTTCCTTGTCGATGAGCTGGGCATCAACGCCATCAGCTTGATGAACGCCATCGGGGCGGCCGGCGAGTTCTTCGCCATGATCGGAGCCGGTATCCTGTTGGAGCGGAAGCGGGTGTTGCCCTACCACCTCTTTATCGTCAGCAGCCTGGCGATGGTCCTCCGCCTCCTCCTCTACGCCTTTGTTCCCACCTTCGGTGGGGTGTTGGTCGCACAGCTGCTCAACAGCTTCAGCTTCGGCGCCTTCCAACCGGCGGCGATCCTCTTCGTCGTGCATCGGGTGCGACGCCATCGTCAGACATTGGGCATGTCGGTCTACGCATCACTGGGCACCGGGGTTCCCGTTGTGATGGGCTCGATCCTCGGTGGTTTTATCGTCCAGCGCCATGGCTACACCGCCCTTTTCATCACCTACGCCGGCTTCGCATTCGCCTCGTTGATTGTTGCGATGCTCTGTGCAGAGACGCTGCGTCAACAACCGTTGGAAGCGGTATCGGCCAGCTCTTCAGTTTGATAGGAAAGCCAAGATGTGCTATGCTCAGCTCGGAGGCGCACAGTGAGGGAGCAAGATAGTTGGCAGTTGTTGTCAATCGGGGAGATTCCTCTTGAAAAGGTAGAAAAGAACCTCCGTGAGCTTGCTACCTTCATGACCACCAGCTTCGAGGTCATCCGATCGATCCTCCGCTCCTACCACCCTCTCACCACCATCAAAGAGATCATCAGGAACATGGCAGAGCCATCACGTTCTGTGCAGGAGAGAGCCACTCATCGCGCACTGTTGGCCTACCTCTCCACCCTCTTGCCATACGCGAGGATGGATCGAACGAACGGCGGTGAGATCACCGTAAAGGAGTACCGCCGTCTCTTGATGAGCTATGAGGAGCTGATGCGCAAATCGGTGCGAACGGTGGACAACACCGCTTTGCGCCTTCGAAGCACCGGGGCCATCAGGGGCGACAACCTCATGCTCGCCTACCAAGAGGAGGCGCTTGCCTTCCTCGAGCGCGAGAATCCGATGAGCATCGAGGAGCAGCATCGCGCCCTCCAATACCGCCTGCAACCCTTCAATACCCTCATCAGCGAAGTCTTTCCCGCCAAGCTCGATGGACTGCTGTCCGCCTTCAAGAGCCTGGCCGAGCGTACCCCCACCACCCTTGAAGCGTGGGAGGTGGTTGGCCACACTTCCCTCAGTGAGCAGGACGCCCACATCCTCAGCGTTGAGATGGGCAGCAAGGCCTGGGATGACGAGATACGCCTTCCCACCACTGGACCTGCGGTGGTGACCCACCCCTTCAGCCGGTTACGCTCCACCTACTACTGCTTCGATGGCAAGCGATTGCTGTACGAGGGGTATCTGGTCATCAAGGAGGCGGTGGTGCGCGCCGGATCTGAGTATCAGCAGCGTTGGGACGAGATTGAGGAGACCAAGAGCCGCCTCCTGCCGATCACCTTCTTCACTGCGATGCTGCCAAAGATGGACTGGCAACGGGACTATCGGTTGGGTGAGGGAACCGTTGATGCGCTCTTTGAGCGCGACGATGACCGGGTGATGGTGCAGATCCCGTGGGCCGATTGGGCAAGACAGGCAATCAACCCCATCGCTGAGAGTGGCAGAGCCATAGAAGAGATCGCCGAGGCGCAGGCCAAGGAGCGCCTCGTTGCAGAGAGCGGGGAGCGTGCCATCATCGTCGACTGCCGCGACCGGATCGCCTACCCATTGACAGCAACCGATGGGGTGCTGCACATCAGCTTCTGCCAACTCGCCTCCATCGGGACGAGCTGGGAGGGTGTGGCAGCCATCAAGAAGGAGCTGGACCTGGCTCCCAAGCCGATACAGACCCTGATCGACTACGAGGAGGACAGGGAGGACGAAGAGGAGGAACTTGACTACTTGCCCAGTGGATCCTCCTACTTTACCACGATGTTCAACGATACGGCGGTTCGACGTGATGAAGAGGAGGAGGATGAGGAGACGGCCGACGAGATGTTCAACGCCGCCGACCAGATTCCCCTCTTCGACTTCGATGACGAGAACCTCTTCTCCTACGAGCGTGAGGTGGATGATGACGATGATGACGATGCCTGGGAGCATGAGAGCGAGGCGTACTCCATCATCGAGCCGCAGGAGATCGAGGAGTTCAAGATTCCCGGCGGTGCGCTGAGCATGGCTGACGAAGAGATGGAGAGTGGATCACCCGACCTGGACATCACCTACTACGGCCCGGGCGAGGACGAGGATGATGCCGACGAACTCTTGGAGTTGATCAAGGAGCCACAGGTACCGGCGAGGGGCTTCATCCTTGCCGAGGCAGTCTCCCGTGCCTCCCAGGCAACACAGGCGGAAGCGGCTGCGGATGAAATCGTGATCCAGCAAGAGCCGGTGGCACCGCGCATTGTCGATCCCTCCCTCCATCCGACGATTGCCCAGATCATTGCCCACCTGCCGGTGGCGGAGGGGAGCGTCTTTGTCCACTTTGCTGAAAGCGGCGATGCCGCCTTGCTCGCCCAGACCGCCTCCCTCATCGAGGAGGCCAAACGGGCCCAGGCGCTTGATAACCGGGACAAGATGTTCAGTGTCCCCGGCCTCGACCTCACCATCGTTGTCGCCGGAGGCCATGGCGATGCGGTGAACGACTGGGACCGGCGCAACAGCGTCGGTGCGTTGATGTACCTGCAAAAAAAGAGCCATTGGAGCATGATACAGCTCCAGTATGACACACACGGAACGCTGGTGAGGGCTGATGAGCGGATCATCAGCGCCCAGGAGTTCTCCACCTCCGACTGGAAGTATGTTGCCAGTCTCGCACAGCGCATCCTTGAACGAAGAAGAACACAATGAACACGAATGAGATGATCTCAAAGCGCCTGGCCGTCGCCATCGAGGCTGCCCGCCTCGGTGGTGAGTACCTCTTGGAGATGGGGCGTACCGCCTCCTTCACCGTCAGCGAGAAGGGGGAGAACGATTTTGTCACCGAAGCGGACAGCGGCTGTGAGGCGATCATCATCAAGACCATCAAGCGGCACTTCCCCGGCGATGGAATCTTTGCCGAGGAGAGCGGCAGTGAGGCGGGAGTAGAGAGCGGGAGATGGATCATCGACCCGATCGACGGGACGGTCAATTTCAGTCGCTCGATCCCTGGCTACACCATTTCGATCGCCTGGGAGCTTGAGCGGTACCAGCCGTTGGTCGGGGTGGTCTACAACCCACGCCACGATGAGCTCTTCTGTGCAGCAGAGGGCAGTGGTGCCTTCCTCAACGGCCAGCCCATCGCTGTCTCGACCGTCACCGACCCAACGCGTGCCCTCATCGCCACCGTCCCGCCCCACCGTCGCCGTGACCGCTATGGGCGCTACCACGAGCAGGCAGAGCGCCTCTTTTTGGGCACCAGTGACTTCCGCTCCTACGGTTCCTGTGCCTTGGAGATGGCCTACATCGCTGCAGGGCGCCTCGATGGATACTACGAGATGAGCCTGGGCTACTATGATTTGGCTGCTGGCCTGGCCTTGGTGCGCGAGGCGGGTGGGATGGGTACACCGGTTGATGAGCGGACCCCGTTCACCGATACCCACTGCGATGTGGTCGCGTCAAACGGCTTGATACACGCCCAGATTTTGCATATGGTGCAGCAATGACCTACTCACTTGCAATCTTCGATCTGGATGGGACGCTGCTCGACACCTCCCAGGGAATCTTCGCCACTGCGAACAAGGCGGTCGTCGCCGTCGGCGGTGAGGCGATTGAGGATGAAGCGCAGCTCTCCAAGTTCATCGGCCCTCCCATCAACCAATGCTTTATCAACGTCTATGGCCTTGACCCGTCTCTCAGCGAAGAAGCCGTCGACATCTACCGCGCTGAGTATGAGAGGAGAGGACGCTTTCTCGCCCACCCGTACGACGGCATCGAGGAGACGTTGGTGGAGCTGAAGAGCCGTGGCTACCGACTTGCGGTGGGCACGCTCAAGTACGAACCGCTGGCGAGGCGGATGTTGGAGCACTTCGGCCTTGCCCATCACTTTGAGGCCATCAAGGGCAGTGATGCCTCCTCCACCTGTTCCAAGGCTGATATTGTCAATGCCGTTCTGGCCGAGCTGGGGGTGCCGCGGCAGGAGGCGGTCCTCATCGGGGACACGGTCCATGACGAAGAGGGGGCAAAAGAGAGTGGTGTCGCCTTCATCGCCGTCGATTATGGGTTTGGATTTCCAAAGGGCCATCGCCAGGATGAGGGGATGGTCGCGATGGCAAGAAGTGCCCGGCACGTGGCAGCACTGCTTTCACCACTCTTGCCCAAACCGTAGTGCAGGGAGTATCCTGAACGGAGGAGGAACGAGATGATTTTCCAGTTGAAAAAATCAGTGGTAGCCACCGATGCGGCTCCCAAGGCCATCGGGCCATACAGTCAGGCGGTTGTAGCCGGTCCCTTCGTCTTCACCAGCGGGACGCTCCCCCTCGATCCGGAAAGCGGTGAGATTGTCGGAACAAACGCCACCGAGCAGACCCGCCAGGTCTTTGAGAACCTCAAGGCAATCCTCGCTGCCGCATCCACCGACCTCTCCAAGGCGGTGAAAGCGACGGTCTTCCTCAAGGATATGGCCGATTTTGCCGCAATGAACGAGGTCTATGCCAGCTACATCGGCGACGGTGTGCTGCCCAGCCGTTCGGCGGTACAGGTTGCCCGCCTGCCAAAGGATGTCCTCGTCGAGATCGAAATGATTGTGCTGGCCTGACCGATACCATGAAACGAACACCCCTCTACGACACATACCACAGCTACGATGGAGTAAAACTCGTCGACTTCGGCGGTTGGGAGCTCCCGCTGCACTTTCGTGCGGGTATCAGCGGTGAGCACACCGCCGTACGCACCGCCGCCGGTCTCTTTGATGTCTCGCACATGGGCGAGTGCGTCATCAGCGGAGACGATGCCGCCGCCTACCTTGAGTACCTCTGTACCAACTCCATCGCCGACCTTGCGGTGGGCAGGAGCCGTTACACGATGATGTGCTACCCCGATGGGACGGTCGTCGATGACATCCTGGTGTACCGCAGGAGTGAGACCACCTTCCTGTTGGTCCTCAATGCCTCGAATACCGACAAGGACCTTGCATGGATCCGAAGCGACAATCCTCGCTCCTCCCACTGCCCTGAGGTGATCGACATCTCCGCCACTACCGCCCTCCTGGCGTTGCAGGGGCCGAAGGCGGTCGAGATTCTCAAGACGATGGTGGGCGAATGCGATCTGCTGGAGAGCTTTGCCTTCAGAAGCCAGTGCGAGATCGATGATGTCTTTGCCCTGGTCAGCCGAACGGGCTACACCGGCGAGGATGGGTTTGAGATCTTCTGCAACGTCGATGATGCGCCAAAGCTCTGGAACATGATCCTCGAGCGAGGAGAGCCGTTTGGCGTGCTGCCGTGTGGCCTGGGTAGCCGTGACAGCCTGCGCATCGAGGCGAAGCTGCCCCTCTATGGGCACGAGATCAGTGAGCACATCACGCCCCTTGAGGCAAACCTCGGCGCCTTTGTCAAGCTCGACAAGGGTGACTTCTGTGGCCGCGATGCACTGCTGGCACAGCAGGAGGGGGGCATCCCCCGTTCGCTTCGCGGCCTGGAGATGATCGACCGAGGAGTACCGCGCCAGGGATATCCGGTCCACTTTGAGGGACGGGAGATCGGAGCGGTCACCAGCGGGACGAAGAGCCCGACCCTCGGTGGCTTCTGGGCCTTTGCGCTGGTGGACCGCTCCCTCTCCTTGAAGTTCGGCTCCCAGGTCGAGGTGATGATCCATGGCCAGAGAAAGCGTGCGCGGATCGTGAAGAGCCCCTTCTATCGACGAGAGCGATGATGGGGGCCTTCAGATGAGACGAGCGATCAAGAGCCATACCCCGGAGGGCTTCATTGCGCTTGACAACTCGGCCTTGATCTACCCGCCTACCGAGGCTGCGTTCAGCACAAACACCTTTCGCCTCTCAGTCGACTTGGGAGTCGAGGTGAACACCGAGATCCTGCGCCAAGCGGCGCATGAACTCCTCGATCGCTGCCCGTACGCCAAGGTGCGATTGAGGACGGGGTTCTTTTGGCACTACCTCAGTCCCAACGAGGCGGAGATCCCCATCTGGGAGGAGGGCAGTTACCCGGCGGGGCGCTTTGACTTCAAAGGCAACAACCACTACCTCCTAAAAATTATCCACGGACCGCGGCGCATCGCCATCGAATGCTTCCACGCCCTCACCGATGGCAGTGGGGCGCTCGCCTACTTCAAGCTGTTGCTTGCCCGCTACTGCGCCCTTGCCTCCATCGGCGACGGTACGTTCGCCGATGGCCTCTGCTACACCAGCCGGCCTGAGGAGACAGAGTTCAGCGATCCGTTTCAGGAGCTCTACGACCGCACCATCCGCCCATTCCCTTCGGTCAGCAGAGCCTACCATCGCAAGGGGGAGGGGGGACGCAGTGAGGCAGTGAAGGTCATCAGGGCGCAGGTGGCTGTCGGTGAGATCAAGAGGCGGGCCAAGGCACGGTCACTCACCATCGGTGAGTACCTCAGCGCTGTCTATCTGATGAGCCTGCAAGAGCTGCAGGCCCAGGAGGGCAAGGAGGGGCGAAGACGACGCCCGATCCGCCTCTCGGTGCCGGTGAATCTGCGTCGGATCTTCGCAAGGGAGACGATGCGCAACTTCACCCTCTTTGTACTCGTCTCCATCGACCCCGCCTTGGGGTGGTACTCCTTTGATGAGATTGCTGGCCAGGTGCGTCTGCAGATGGCACAGGCTGTGGAGCAGAAGCAACTGCTCAGTCAGATCCGGCGCAACGTCGGCGGAGAGCGCAGCGCAGCACTCCGCTTCGCCCCCACAATTTTGAAGAACCCGCTCTTCAAACTGCTCAGCGATACGCTGGGCGACCAACAGTACAGCGGGGTCATCTCAAACCTCGGCCTCGTCTCGTTTCCTGCAGCACTTTCGCCACTGGTGGAGGCGATGGACTTCCACCTCAGTCCGGGTTTGGTGAATCCGGTCTCCATCGCGGTGGTTGGCTACCATGACAGTCTTGCGATAAACTTTACCAGCTACGAAGATTATGACACCGCGCTTGAACGGCTCTTCTGCACGTTCCTTGTAGAGGATGGAATCGCAGTGTCGGTTGCTTCCAATCGGGGGGTGTGACATGGCCTATTGTGTACAGTGTGGGGTGAAGCTTGCCGAGGGGGTGCCGGTCTGCCCGCTGTGCAACACCCCGGTGGTGCTTCCGCCGACGATGGTGGAACAGCAGAGCGAACCCCTCTTTCCCAAGCCATTGGGACAGCCAAAGACGGGCGGTGTCACCAAGGTGCGCAAGGGGATCATTGAGCTGACCGTCTCGTTGGCGGTGGTCAGCATCCTTGCTGTCGGCCTCTCCCTCGGCCTGAGCGGATTGGGCCGCTACACCTTCATCCCCACCTTCTCCATCGCCATGGCCACAACGACGTTGGTTGTCTCGCTCTTGTCAAAGCCCACCTATGTGCGTCAGGCCACGATTGCACTGATAGGAATCGGTCTCCTCGTCATCGGTATCGACTTGGGTGACCTCTCCCTCTCCTGGTCTCCCATCGCGGCGATGGCGCTTCCCGTGCTCTGGATAGTCGCGGTGGCCCCAGCCACTGCGATGAAGCGACAGCGAATCTTGCCGCTGCTGATCTTCGCCGTGTTGCTCTACCTCTTGGTCATCAACCTTACCGTGAGCGGCGAGCTGACGTGGTTCTGGCCGGTGGCCCTCCCTACCGTGGTTGTCTTCATCCTGCTGGCAATTCTCCTCATCCTCTTCTTGACCAAACGAAAGGGTTCGATCATCCCGCTCGCCGATGTCGTGCTGGCCACGATGGTGGTGCTCTTTGGCTCGATCAGTGCGCTGGACCTCTTCTTGACGGGCTACCAACGTGGCTTCTTCGCACTCCGCTGGTCAACGAGTCTTCTGTGGACCGCGTTGGTCGTGCTGCTCTTCCTGCTGGCCATCACCTGCTCGCGTCGCCTCCGGCGGTACTTCACCAGCCATGTCAACCACACCTAGGTGAAGTCAGCCAAGATGCCCTTGCACACCCGCACCAAATCGGAGGGACGGATCTTGACCTGCAGGCCGCGCTCGCCGGCGCTGACGAAGATGTACTGCTCCAATTGGCTGAGCTCCTCGATATAGGTAGGAAACGGACTCTTCATCCCGATTGGGGAGCAGCCGCCGCGTATATAGCCGGTCACCTCCTTGAGCTTGGCGAGCTTGAGGGGGACAAGGTCCCACCTGCCGGTCAGTGACCGGGCTTTCTTGAGGTTGACACTGAACTCGGCAGGAAGGCAGAAGACATGGTGGCCTCCCTGCCCATCCTCACAGACGATGGTTTTGTAGACGTGGTGCGCCTCGACGCCGAGGTACCCGCTCGCGCTGATGGCGTCGAGGTGCTCCTCATCCCACTCATACGTGACAATCTCAAAGTCAATCGCCTCGCGTTCAAGGATTCGGATGGCATTGGTCTTCTTCATGCACCCATCGTAGCGCACATCCTACTTATCGTCGATGGCGAACGCCGTTGCGAGCGCCGCCGGAGAGGCGAACGCCCCCTTGCGTTTCTTGGCGATGATCGTCATGGCGGTGAGGACGAGCAGTGTGATGAGGTAGGGGGAGAAGCCGAGGAACTGGGCGGGGACCATCAGCTTGAAGCCGGCGGCTTGGATGGAGAATTGCAGGCTGGTGATCCCCCCGAAGACCAGGGTACCGATGACCACCCGAGCGGGGTTCCACGCCGAGAAGATCACCAAGGCGATGACGATCCACCCCTTGCCACCGGTCATCCCGTCATTCCAGCTGGGGATGAAGGAGAGGGAGAGGCACGCTCCCCCGAGGCCGGCAAACATGCCGCCGATGAGGGTGTAGAGGTAGCGGACCCGGCTCACCGAGATCCCCATTGCCGCGGCGGTGCGGGGATTTTCGCCCACTGCCCGGATGACCATCCCATGGCGGGTCTTGTAGAGGAAGAACCAGGCGAAGGGGACGAGCAGGTAGAGGCCGTAGGTGAGGATCGAGACATCAAAGAGTGCCCCTACGATCGGGATGTCTGCAAGGTAAGGGATCGCAATATTGGAGAACTTGGAGGAGAGGTTCATCCCGGTGAGGTTGTAGCGGTTGGATGCCGGCCCGAGGCGTTGGCCGAGGAAGTTGGCGAGCCCGGAGCCGAACATCGTGATGGCCAGGCCACTGACGACCTGGTTGGCCCGCATCGTCACACAGAGGAAGGCGTGGATCAAGGAGAGTGCTCCTCCCACCCCCATCGCCATGATGAGGGCGAAGAGGAGGTTTCCCGTCTTGAAGGCAGTGGCGAAGCCAGCCAGTGCGCCGAGCAACATCGTGCCCTCCATGCCGAGGTTCAACACCCCGCTCTTTTCAGTGTAGACCTCCCCGAGGGTCGCATAGGTGAGGCTGGTGCCCATGGCAAGCGTCGCGGCCAAGAGGCGGGTTGAGAAGTCGATGGCGTTCATGGCGTTGCCTCCGTATGGCTGGCTCTGCTCACCAGGCGGTAGTCGATGAAGACACTGCCGGCGAGCAGCGGGATGAGGATCAAGCCCTGCATCACCTCGCCCATGGCACTGGGCAGCTTCATGATCTGCAGTGCATCGCTGCCCGTCTCCAAGGCGGCCATGATCAGGGCGACGAGGATCGAGACGAAGGGGTTGAGCGCGCTCATCCACGCGATGATGATGCCGGTGAACCCGTAGCCGGAGTTCACCCCCTTGGTCAGCTGGTGGGTGACCGCCGCGCTGTCGATGGCACCGGCAAGGCCGGCGATGGCGCCGCTGAGCAGCATGCCCAACACGATGTTGCGCTTGATGCACACCCCTTGGCATTGGGCTGCCCGACGATTCTTGCCGATCATGTTGAGCTCAAAGCCCCAGCGGGTCTTGTAGAGGATGAAGTACAGCACCACGACCAGGGCAAGGGCGAAGTAGACGCCGGCGTGGACACGCCCCCAAATACGGGGCAACCACGCCGCCTCGGGGTAGAGGATCGTGCCCATATTCCCACGCGGGGCCTTCCAGGCGTTGATGTACAGGTACTCGGCGTAGCCGATGATGATGTAGTTCATCATCAAGGTGGTCAGCGTCTCGTCGACCGACCACTGGGCCTTCAAGAAGCCCGGAATCGCCGCCCACAGCGCACCACAGGCCACCCCTACCACCATTCCGATTGGCAAGAGGAGCCATACCGGCAAGAAGGTCCAGAACTGCATCACCCAGGTGATGCCGATGACTCCGGCGATGTACTGCCCTTCGGCGCCGATGTTCCAGAACTTCAGGCGGAAGGCAACCCCGACGGCGAGGCCGCAGAGCAGCAGCGGCACCGCCTTGGCGATGGTGTACTGGATTTTTGTCTGGCTGCCGAAGGCTCCCTTGAGCATCGCTTGGTAGGTGACCAACGGATTTGCCTTGGAGAGCAGGAGCACCAAGGCTCCGAGGAGGAAGGAGACGAGCAGGCTGATGATTGGCACGAGGATCGTCATGCGCATCGAGCGGTTGTCCCGTTTTTGCAGATGGGTTCTCATCGCCCCTCCCTCGCCACACCGGCCATCAACATCCCCAACTCCTCGGTGGTGGTCTTGTTGGCGTCGAGGATATCCATGATCCTCCCTTCGAACATCACGGCGATCCGATCGGCGACCATCAAAAGCTCCTCGAGCTCCTCGCTGACCAAGAGGACCGCTGACCCTTGGTCACGCTGCTTGATCAGGTTCTGCCTGACCGCCTCGGTCGCCCCGACATCGAGGCCACGGGAGGGGTAGACGGCGATGAGGATACCGCGGCAGAAGTCGATCTCCCGGGCCAGGATTGTCTTTTGTATATTGCCGCCGCTGAGAAACTTCACCGACGTGTCCTGGCTCGGCGTCTTGATGGTGAAGCGCTCGATCAGATCCTCGGCAAAGCGGCGGATGCGGCTCTTCTTCATCACCGCGTTGTGGGAGAGCTCTGCGGTGCGGTACTTCTTCATGCTGAGGTTCTCGCCCACGCTCATGTCCCCGACCACCCCCATGCGCCCGCGGTCGGCGGGGATGTGGCTCACCCCGCCCTTGATGATGGCCAGCGGGCTCTTGTTGGTCATATTCTTTCCGCCGAGGTGGATGCTCCCGCCGTCGACGTGGAGGAGGCCGGTAATCGCCTCGGTGAGCTGCTGCTGACCATTTCCCGCGACCCCGGCGATGCCGAAGATCTCCCCGCTCCGCACGGAAAAGGAGACGTTGTCGAGGATCGGCTTGCCCCCGCCGATCGGCAGCATGACCAGGTCCTTGACCTCGACCATCGCCAGCCCCGGTTCATAGGGACCGCGATCGAGACTGAAGAGGACATCACGCCCGACCATCATGTTGGCCAACTCCTGGACGTTTGCGATGTCGCCCGTCGGCTTGACCGCCACGCTCTTGCCCCGTCGCAGTACCTGGACGGTGTGGCTGAAGGACATCACCTCATCCATCTTGTGGGTGATGAAGATGGCACTCTTGCCTTCGCTGAGCATTCGTTTGAGGATCTCGTTGAGGTCGCGTGACTCACCGGGGGTGAGTACCGCCGTCGGTTCATCGAGAATCAGAATATCGGCTCCGCGATAGAGCAGCTTCAGGATCTCCACCCGCTGCTGTTCACCCACCGAGAGATCGTGGATGATCTTGTCCGGGTAGACCTGGAGGCCATAGCGCTTGCTCAGCGCGGTAATTTTCTTTTTTATCTCGCCCATTGGAGGGACGAAGGGAAGGTCCTTCATCCCCAACACGATGTTCTCGGCAACGCTCATGTTGCCCACCAGCATGAACTCCTGGTGGATCATGCCGATACCCAAGGCCATCGAATCCTGGGGGGAGTGGATCTGTCGGTGCACGCCATTGATAAAAATTGACCCGCTGTCCGGTTGGTAGAGGCCGATGAGCATGTTCATCAGCGTCGATTTGCCCGCCCCGTTCTCACCGAGCAGCGCCAGTACCTCCCCCTTGTGGAGGGTCAGCGAGACGCGGTCGTTGGCAACGACCCCGGGAAAGGTCTTGGTTATGTCGATCATACGCACGACGGGTGTTCCGTCGGTGTTTCGGTCTTCCATCTAAAATTCCACATTGGTGGGCCGGAGGGCCCGGGGCAAGAAGCAGGAGGCGGCAGGTGCCGCCTCCACTCCGATTTTGCTCAATACACGCTGCCGATGACCCCTTCGACGAACCAGTCGATGGTGAGCATCGCCTCATCGCTCATCTTCTCGCCGCTCTTCTGGCGGACAGCGCCGGTGTTGTCGCGGATCTCACCCCAGAAGACATCCCACTTCTTGTCATGCATCTCCTGCTGTTTCGCCTCGACGGCCTTGACCATGTCGGCGGGTACCAGCGGGGAGATCGGGGAGAGGTGGATCATCTCATCCTCCAGGCCGCCCCAGTAGCTCTGGCTCTTCCAAGTACCATCGAGGACGCTCTGGATGGTCGGGATCATGTAGTTGCCCCAGTTCCACATCGGGGAGACCAGGACGCGCTCGTCACCGACAATCTTGCCGAAGTCCGCGTTGTATCCGATGGCATACTTGCCGCGCTCGACGGCGGCCTTTGCCGGTTCGGTGGTGTCCTGGTGCTGGGCGATGACGTCACACCCCTGGTCGAGCAGCGCGATGGCCCCCTGGCGCTCCAAGGAGGGGTCGAACCAGGTGTTGGTCCAGACCACGGTCACCGTTGCCTTGGGGTTGATGGCGCGAACGCCGAGGGTGAATGCATTGATCCCGCGAACGACCTCAGGGGTGTTGTAGGCACCGACATAGCCGATCTTGCCGCTGGCAGACATCCGGGCTGCTATCATGCCGCTGAGGTAGCGCATCTGGTACATGCGGCCGAAGTAGTTGGACATGTTCGGATTGTCCAGGTAGCCGGAACAGTGCTCGAAGTAGACGTTTGGATGGCGCTTTGCAACGTTCTGCATGTACTGCTGATAGTTGTAGGAGTTGGCGAAGATGATCTTGCACCCCGCATCGATCAGGTTTTCCATGACCCGTTCGCTGCTCTCATTCTCAGGGATGTCCTCCATGCGGATGACCTCCACCTTGTCGCCAAAGTGTTGCTCCATCGCGATGGTTCCCTGGTCGTGCATATAGGAGTATCCCATATCACCGGGTGGGCTGATATAGATGACCCCAACTTTCAAGACAGCATCAGCTGCACTTGCCTTGTCTTTGGACCCCTGTCCAAAGGCAACCATCGAGACGAGCAATACGATCAACAACAGGACGATTCCTCTTTTCATGACGTTCTCCTTGGCAATGATTGTGATACCGGTGATTCTACTCGAAAAGCTCCAACTGATTCAAAGTATAAAAGCACTTTCCCATACTGTCAAAATAAATCTCTATCGATTATTTCTGAGTGATACGGTAGTCATATGATGAGTAATTTATGTATTGATAAATAATGAGATTCAGAATCATACGATGCATAAATATAAAAATAAACAAAAATAGTTGCAGAAATTATCGCTGTAAGATGATTTTGTTGCAAATTATGATAATATTAACAATATTTGTTGCAATTTTACAGATTCTTATATTTTGTCGCAACAAATCTGCAACAAATTGAGGCGTGTCTTCAAGTCATTTTTTTTGTGCTCCCAGACGGGAGGTTTCTCTAACAGTGCTTGTTCAGCTATCCAAGTAGTGATAGGATGGAGTATATTGATTCGACATTGCTTGAAAGAGGATTCATTGATGAAGAGAGTCAGGACAGTTGGGTTGCTCATTCTCGTGGTGCTCTATGCAAGCACCACGTTGCTTTTTGCCGCCGATGCCGCACTGGTCATCCGTTCACCGCTCTTCGGGCCTGCCCCGCGGCCGGTCGTCCAGGAGAGCGAGCTCAAATTGCAGGGCTTTGTCGACCAGCTTGGTCTGGGGGCTGGTGTCTCCACGCTCAGTGACCAACAACGGGTGCTCAGTGCAATCTCCAGCGGGCACTACCCGGTGACCCCGGGAGACAGTTACCGCCTGGTCTACCTCGACGGCATGAAGACGGTCACCGTTGACCTGCAGGCCGATGAGAAGGGCATCATCACCATCCCGGGCCTTGGAAGCATCGATGGATCGCTGATGACGTGGTCCGAGGCACGTGAAGCGGTGCTGGCGATGGTGCGCACTTACCATAGTTACTCCAACCCCCAACTGGTGCTCACCGGTACCGGTACCTTCACCGTCTCGGTCGTCGGCGAGGTCAGCGGCACGCGCATCGTGTCCGTATGGGGACTTTCGAGGCTGAGCGAGGTGGTACGCAGTGCCACCGCATGGGCTTCCACCCGCGCGGTCCAAATCACCGACCGGGATGGCAACAGCAACACCTACGACCTCTATCTGGCGCTGCGCAAAGGGGCACTCGAGCAGGACCCACTCCTCAAGAGCGGCGATGTCATCACACTTGGGCGGGCGACCCGGATGGTCCAGCTCGGTGGCAACGTCTACCAGAAGGGGACCTACCAGATTGGAGAGGACGAAGGACTGAACGCGTTGCTCTCCTCCTATGGAGGGGGGGTGCTCTCGGCCAGTGACATCCAGAACATCCGTATCCAGCGCTACAATGAAGAGGAAGGGAAGTGGGATGTCTTCTTCGCCAACCTGCTCGACGGTGGTGATGTGGAGTTGAAACACCTCGATCAGGTGATCGTAGACACACTCCTGCCAAGCATCCAGAGCATCACCATCGAGGGGGCGATCGCCTCCAGCGAGAGTGCGGACACCACATCCCCCACCGCTCAGATGGGCTACTCCTCAGGAAGGATCTTCTACCAGTTCTACCCGCAGGAGAACCTCCGACAGCTGCTTACCGCCATCGCCGGTCGCCTCTTGACCATCAGCGACCTCGATGGCTCCTTCCTGCTGCGCGGGGAGGAGAAGATTGCCGTCCGCGCCCAGCAGATCCTCTACGGAGACGATGAACAGGGTCTTTTGCGCCTCCAGGCTGGCGATACCCTGCTCATCCCCTTCAACCAGCGCTTCGTCACCGTCAGCGGAGCGGTGGTCCGCAGCGGTGTCTTCGCCTACGTGCCGGAGAAGGGGATCAACTACTACATCGCGCTCTCCGGTGGCTTGAGCGATGACGCAGCGTACCCGACCTCGATCAAGGTCTACGGTCCTGACGGAAAGAGGGTCGAGGTGGAGCAGGAGGTCCCCCCCGAGTCTACCATCGTCGTTGCGAAGAACACCTTTGTGAAAGATTTGGCACCCACCGTCGCGGTGATTGGTCTGGTCAGCTCGATTTTGGCGATCATCGCCGGTGTCCTCAGCCTGGTGCTTGAGGCAAGGAAACTGTAGGAGTAACGGATGATTCAACCTGAAGAAGTACCAAGTGGCTTGGCCCACTTTGAAAGCGGCGATGAGGGAATCTCCATTGCCGAACTCTTTATCATATTCCGTAAACGCTTTCGATGGTTCATCGTCGGCCTCGCCCTCGTCCTTGGCTTGGCCGCCGGATACCTCAAGTTCGCCACCCCGCAGTACGAGAGCCAAGTATCGGTGCTCGTCGAGGCGATCCAGCGCTCCTCCTCCTTCGAGTCACTGCTCGACGTCTCCTCCTCCAGTGCGAAGATCGCCACCGAGGTCGAGCTGATCACCAGTCGCAGCAACATAAACCTGGCGCTGCAGAGCCTCGACCTCTCCCAATACCACAATGATGATGGACAGGATTATCAGGATCGCAGTGTGCTCGGCAATGTGCGCGAACGCGTCGTGGTCTCCACGGTCAAGGACACCAACATCGTCAAGATCGCCGTCACTGACCAGAGCCCGACCTTTGCCCGGGATTTCGCCAATGCATTGGCGTCGACCTATGACAACCTGCTCACCGGCATTGCGAAGAACTCGAAGACCGCCCAGCGCGAGTTCATTGAAACACAGATCCCACTCAACGACTTGACGTTGAGCCGGGCAAGTGATGCGTTGGGTGATTTCAGGGAGAACAGTGAGATCATCCAACTCTCCGACAAGAGCTCGATGCTCATCGAGCAGATCTCCTACTACACCCTGCGCCTCGAGCCGCTGAAGCTGCAGCTCGGTGAAGCACAGGTCTTCATCAAGAGCTACAACGACTCCCTCTCCAAAGCCGGTTTCACCGGCATCCTCACCAGTGAAGAGATTCGCAAGGATCCCACCATCGCCAGCAAGCTTGAGGAGCTCTCGGCGTGGAAGACCGAGCTGTCGATGTACGAGTCCTTCTCCCGCCCCGGGGCAGTGGCCAGCGGCCTTGACTCCTCGTCGCGCACCTACGTGATCAACAGTGCCATCAGCCAAGTGACCAAGGATCTGCTCAACCGGGTCAATGTGCTCACCGCCGGGTATGCAACTGAAGCGAACACCCAGGCAATCGTCAGCTCCTTGACGACCGAGGTGGACATCGGGGTGTTGCACAAGCGGGCCGACGTCTTCACCGAGGAGCTCAGCCAGCTGCCGGTGCTGGAGCGTCGCCTCTCGGAGTTGCAGCGTGATGTGCAGATCTACGAAGCCATCGGCCTGAAGCTTCGCGAGATGCTTGAGGAGATCAAGCTCAGCGAGGCGGCGATCACGGGCAACGTGACGGTCGTCGATGCCGCAATCCTTCCCACCCGTCCGGTCAGGCCCAACAAGCTTCTGATCATGGCGGTGGCTCTGTTGCTCGGCTCGGCGGTGGGGTTGTTGCTGACCCTCGGCATCGAGGCACTGGATGTCTCGATCCAGAACGAGAGCCAGATCCGCAAGATCGTTGGCAAGGACCTGCCGATCCTGGGATGGATTCCGTTGATGAAGATATCGGCCAGCGATAAGTATCCGACACTTTCAGTCTACAACGACCCGCTCTCCTATGAGAGCGAACGCTTCAAGCTGGTGGCGAACATGCTCTACAACAAGAGCAGTCGGCGCATCTACACAATCACCAGCTGTGCCATGGCGGAGGGCAAGAGCACCATCATCGGCAACGTCGCCCTGGCCTTGGCCCAGATGGGCAGCAGGGTGCTCGTCATCGACGGCGACCTGCGCTTGCCGAGCATGGAGCGATTCTTCCGCCTCAAGCATCGGGAGGTGGGCCTCGTCGACTTCGTCACCAAGCAGGCATCGCTTGAGGAGTGCTTGATCCTCCCCTTTGAGAATACCCCGACGCTGCACCTGTTGCCGCCGGGCAACGCCCCGCTGGTCCCTGCGGCAATCTTCTCAAACCCACGGTACATCGGTATGCTCGAGCAGCTGAAGGGGTACTACGACTTCATCATCATCGATGCCCCGCCGCTTGAATCGGCCAGTGAGCTGCTCTCCATCTCCAAGCACGTGGACGGCCTGATCATCACCGTCCGTGCAGGGATCACCAGCAAGGGTGCACTCTACGACCTGGTGACCAACCTCCGTACCGCCAATGTGCCGCTCGTCGGCTTTGTCTTCAACGGGGTGCTCGCCTCAGCCCTCGGCAGTTACCGCTATGGCTATGGTCGCGGCTATGGCTACGGGTATGGGTATGGATATGGGTATGGGTATAACAAGTCAAAGGAGGAGAAGAAGCGCTCGCACCGGCGACGTAGAGGTTCGACCTCATGGTATCGCAAGCGCTACAAGCAGGATTTGAAGACCCGTGGCAAGATTCTTTCGAACCTCTTCGAGCCGATCCTCGCCTTTGGAAGCGGTGCCTCCTATGCGAGCCTGGACGCCTGGGTGGCCAACTCGGTTGGTACCGGATATGAGGATGTGGTTGCCAACCCGATCGTCGAGGAGGTCGTTGCGAAACCCGAGATGAAGGGGCCGGATGATCTGCTTGCCTTCCTTGAGGCCGATAGCCTGGCGTCGGGGAAAAAACCTGAGCCCAAGAGCTAGACAGCGAGGACGAGCTCTGCTATTCTTGGCGAAGAAATTTGGAGGGATCCCGTGAGAAGGACGATGACAGGTTGTGTATCTGGATGCGAACGGGGTATCCCGTTTCCCTTGGTAGTTGAAAAAAGTCGGTCGTAAGGCCGGCTTTTTTTTAGGAGCATGGACAAAGATGAAAAACAAGAGTGTGTTCACCGGACGATCGCTATGCGTCATCGAGGACTTCTCCAACGAAGAGCGGCGCTACCTCTTCGAACAAGCGAGAATCCTCAAAGCGGCGATGGAGCACCACGACGAGGAGGTCCTGAGCCGCTATCGGATCGACGACCGCGACTTCGGCATCTACGAGGTTTTCCTCGAAGATTCCACCAGGACGAAGGAGTCTTTCCGCAATGCGGCGAACTTCCACCATGCCAAGGTCAACGACCTGAGCAGCGAGAGCTCCTCCTTCAACAAGGGTGAGAGCTACGCCGACACCTTCTTCACCCTCAGCGGGTATGCCAACACCATCTTCATCGTACGCAGCAAGCTCGAGGGGGTCTGCCGCTGGCTGGAAGAGAGCTGCGCCGCCTATGCAGCGCGCAACCAGCTCTGGCGCAAGCCCGCCTTCATCAACGCAGGCGATGGGCGCCATGAGCATCCCACCCAGGAGTTGCTCGACGAGTTCACCTTCCTGGAGGACAACGACTACAGCTGCGAAGAACTCCACCTCGCCCTGGTGGGTGACCTCTTCCACGGTCGTACCGTCCACTCCAAGGCCGATGGGCTGACAATCTTCGACCGGGTGAGGATCGACCTGGTCGCACCACCGGAGTTGGCCATGCCGGAGCACTATGTACAGAAGATGGTGGACAACGGATACGTGGTGCGAACCTTCGATTCGATCGACGCGTATCTCGCTCAGGGCGATGTGGCCAAAAAGTGGTACTTTACCCGCCCACAGCTTGAACGCATGGGGGAGCGGATCCTCAAGCGCGAGGCGGAGCTGAGGCGCTCGATCACCTTCCGCAGGGAGTTGCTCCCGCTCATTGGAGAAGGAACGAAGTTCTACCATCCGCTGCCGAGACACAAACAGCACCCGACCATCCCGACCTTCCTCGATGCCACCTCACTCAACGGCTGGGAGCGGCAGTCCATCAACGGCATGTACGTGCGCATTGTCCTCCTTGCCATGATCGCCGGCAAGATCGGCGAGGAGTTTGTACCTTCCGAGAAGCCAAAGGCTGCGGTGTGGGAGGAGTACATCCATGAGGTAGACCTCACCGACCGACCTTTGAAGGAGAAGGTGGTCAGCGAGGGGGTGCAACCCATCCACAACGGTCTGGTCATCGACCATATCCTGCGCGGCGAGGAGCCGGGCGCCATCCGCGACCACATGCGCCTGATCAGTAGCGTGCTCGGTCTTGACGAGTCGAAGGGAGGGGAGTGGGTCTCCACCGGCGGCAAGGACCGGGAGCGCTTCAAAGGCATCATCTTCCGACCCGGGGAGGTGGGCCTCAGTCGCAAGCACCTCAAGCGTCTTGCGGCGGTGGCACCCGGGTGCACGCTCAACCTCATCAAGGATGGGAAGGTTGCCAACAAGTTCCGCCTCTCGCTACCGCCGAGGATCTACAACTTTGAGGACCTTGCCTGCACCAATGAGGCGTGCATCTCCCACCCAGATCAGGACGAGGGGGTGCCGGCGCTCTTCTTCCGCTGCCACGACAACCACTTCGTCTGCGCCTACTGCGAGACACGACACACCTTCAAGCAAATATGGAAGAGCCGCAACAAATGAGATAGACTGGAGGGAACATGGACAGACTGACACGTATCACCAACCACTGGGGGCCGAACGTGGCCCGGGCAGCCTTCGAGCTGGGAGCCATCCGCCTTTCGGTCGACAACCCATTCACCTGGGTAAGCGGCTACCGGATGCCGATCTACAACGACAATCGCCGCCTCTTGGCCGATGCCAGCACCCGTGCACTCGTCGCCGAAGCCTTCGCGGCGATGCTGGATGTGCTGGAGTATGATCCACAGAACATTGCCGGCACCGCCACCGCCGGCATCCCCCACGCCACCACACTCGCCGATCGTCTAGGCAAGCCCCTCTCCTATGTCCGTAGCTCCTCCAAGGGCCATGGCCTGGGCCAACAGATCGAAGGACTGGGACCTTCCGGCTCCTATGAGGGGGCGAGGGTCTTGCTCATCGAGGACCTGATCTCCACCGGCGGTTCTTCCGTAAAAGCGGTGGAGGCGATAGTGCACGCAGGCGGGGTCTGCCCCTATACGCTGGCCATCTTCACCTACTCCATGGAAAAGGCTGCAGAGACGTTCAAATCGCTTGATCCGCCCTGTGTCTTTCACACAATCCTCACCTACGATGTCATGGTCAAGACAGCGCTTGAGACCAAGTACATCGATGATGGAGAAGCCGCTGCGTTGGCAGCGTGGCAAAAAGACCCCTTCGGGTGGGGAGAGCAGCGCGGCTTTGCGCGCGAGGAGCAGCACTGATGAACTGGGCCGACCACCTGAGAGAGAGCGCTGAGAGCGCGGGCAACATCGTCTGCATGGGCCTCGATCCGATCGCCCAAGCGTTGCCCATCCAAGGCGATGATTTCTATCGAAGCTCCACCGAGAGTTTTTTCGCCCTCTTTACCATGATGAAGAGGCAGGGTCTCTCCGTTGCGGCTTTCAAGCCCAACCTCGGCTATTGGCAAGCCGAAGACCGGGCGCGCAGCGGCATCTTTGACGGAAGCCGTGCGCTCGGCGACGTGCTGGCGATGATCGAGGAGCACTTTCCCCACACTCCGGTGATCTTGGACAGTAAACGAGGGGATATCGCCACCAGTAGCCACAACTACGCCCGTGAGGCGTTCGTCTCGTGGCAGGCTGACGCGGTGACCGTCGCCCCCTACATGGGCAGCGACTCGGTCCTCCCGTTCATCGACTTCGCAGAGCATGGGGTCTACCTCCTCAACCGCACCAGCAACCCCGGCGGCAAGGACCTGCAGAACCTCGTCCTCGACGACCGGCGTCCCCTCTACCTCGAGGTGGCACGCCAGATTGCCGCCTACAACGGGCGCCGGGGACAGGTCGGGGCAGTCGTCGGGGCGACAAACCTCACAGAGCTCAGCGAGATTGCAACCTTCTACAAAGACGAACGCATCCCGCTCTTGATTCCCGGAGTCGGCAGCCAGGGAGGGTCGGCGGGAGAAGTCATCACCATCCTCAGGCAGATTGGCTACCCCTTGCCCTTGGTGCGGATCAACAGCTCAAGCGGGCTGACCCACCCGTGGAAGAGGGGGCCGGCCCCTGACGATTGGCTTGCCCGCTGTGAGGCGGCCATCGCCTCCTTGATCGAGGAGGCCGCGCTGTGAGGGATGTCATCAAGCTGCTTGTCGGTCGCCACCTCGACCCGTGCCAGGATGTGCTGCTCACCACGGTCAGTGGAGTGGCCAGCACCAAACCTGCCTTGATCCGGTTCTTCGACCGCAAGGTCGAGGCAGTCTCGATCATCACCACCAAGAGTTTTCAGGTGACGGTCAACCCCGGCAACCGCGAGCCGGTGATCTGTGAGACGGAGAGAGGGGTCTTCGGCAACTCGGTGGGGCTGAGAAACCCCGGCTTGGAGCAGGCGCTCTGGGAACTGGAGACGCTCCGGGCAACACATCCGCTCCGCTCTTTGCTCAACGTCTCCCTCTCGGCCAATACCGTAGAGGACTTCATCACCCTGGTGAGAAGTTTTGACGAGGTGGCCGACCTGGTGGAGCTCAACTTCTCCTGCCCTCACGTCTTGAGTGGATACGGGGCTGCCATCGGCTGCGACCCCAACATCGCCGCCTCGTACGTGAGCGCCATCAAGCGTGCCACCCGTGATTGCAACGCTCCCCTCTTCATCAAGCTGACGCCCAATGTCGAGGATATCGGCACCATCGCCAAAGCGGCACTCGAAGCTGGTGCCGATGGTCTGGTGGCCATCAACACCGTCGGTCCGATCGTCCATATCGACCCGATCAGCAACACGCCGATTCTCCAGAACAACCTGGGCGGAAAGGGCGGGCTCTCAGGCCGGGCAGTGTACGCTGACGCATTGGGTGCCATCAGGGCCATCCGCGATGCGGTGGGGCCTGCGGTGCCGCTCATCGGCATGGGTGGAGTCTTCACCGCAGAAGAGGCCGCCGCGATGATCGAGGCGGGCAGTGATGCGGTGGGGGTCGGCAGCGCACTCGGCTGTGTAGACCAACGCAACTGGCCTCAATACCTGACGTCCATCAAACAGGGGGCGGAGGCACAGCTGAGGAGCGAGGAGTACCACGGTCCCTCGGCTACCTCATTCCTCATCACAGAGCGTCAGATGGCCTACCGACGCCACACAGTGGTGGAGGTGCACCACTACGGTGCTTCGACAGCGATCATCACCCTCGATGGAGTACTGGACGCCAAAGCCGGGCAGTTTGCGTTTCTCTGGCTGCCACAGGTGGGGGAGAAACCCTTCTCGGTGGCCCACAACGACCCATTGACCTTCATTGTCAAGGAGCGTGGCCCCTTCTCAAAGGCGCTCTGCTCACTGCAGGAGGGTGATGAGCTCTATGTACGCGGCCTCTACGGCGCTGAGCTTGAGAACCGGAGGACCGAACGGGCGCTGCTCATCGGTGGAGGAACCGGAGTGGCAGTACTGCCCTCCCTAGCCGAGAAGCTCAAAGACCAGGGTACGGCGATGACGATCCTCATCGGAACCAGCGAGGAGGCAGAGGGTGAGGCGCTCCTCGGCGCCGAGCTCTCCCCGTACGGCCCGTTCTCCTGCATCTTTGACGATGGGCGACCGGGACGGGTGTTGGACAACCTTGATGCCATCGCCCTCGGCAGCGATGATGCAGCCTACCTGGTGGGTCCGGAGATCTTCATGGCCATCGCCGCACGAAAGCTGTTGGCACGTGGCATTGCCAAGGAGAACCTCTACCTGTCGATGGAGCGGATGACCCTCTGTGGCATCGGCATGTGTGGAGAATGTGCCTGTGGTGACCGCCTCACCTGCCGCTGGGGAACCTTCATGGATTACGAATACCTCGAACGCGAAGCGCCGGAGCTGCTTGCCTATGATTGACCCCCACGTCCACCTGCGCGATTGGGCCCAACGGGAGAAGGAGACCCTCGCCCATGGCCTTGCTGTTGCCCAGGCGTGTGGTATCACCGCACTCTTCGACATGCCCAACACCAACCCCCCGCTCACCGACCGTGCGACCATCGAGCGCCGTCTTATGGAGGTTGCTGCCCTTAAAGCGGGGGTGAGCTACCACCTCTGGGCCGGGGTGACTTCAAAGCGGAACCAAGTAGCTGAAGTGGCTGCGTTGGCGATGGACCTCTATCCTGCGGTGGTGGGTTTGAAACTCTTTGCTGGCCACTCTACGGGCAACATGGGCCTGACTGAGGAGGAGGGGCAGCTTCAGGTCTACCGATGGCTTGCTGAGGCGGGGTATGACGGGGTGGTGGCGCTGCACTGTGAGAAGGAGCAGTTCATGCACCCCGAGCTCAACGACCCGAACGATTTCTCCTCCCACAGCAGAGTACGGCCGCCTGAGGCTGAAGTTGCCTCGGTGGCCGACCAGATCCGTCTGTCACGGCAGGCGGGCTTTGAAGGGCACCTGCACATCTGCCACCTCTCGACGATGGGGGCTCTGGAGCAGGTCGAGCAGGCTCGAAGGGAGGGTAGGCGGATCAGCTGCGCAGTAACGCCACACCACCTGCTGCTCAGTGAGGAGGATGCAAAGCGGAGAAGCCTCTGGGCGAAGATGAATCCGCCGCTGCGCAGCCAAGAGGAGCGCAGTGCCCTCTTTACGGCAACGCTTGACGCTCGTGTGGACTGGATCGAGACCGACCACGCCCCCCATACCCTCACGGACAAGGAGGGTGGGGCGTCGGGAATCCCCGGCTTCAGCGGATTGTTGTTGGCCATCAAGGCGCTCATCGATGCCGGCATCGACGAGACGTTGCTGAGCGAGCTGGCAGGAGGGCGGGTAAAGCGCCTCTTTGCTCTTGAGCAGGTGAAGGTCACCATCCCGCCGTACGACGCACTCTGTGCGATCAGTGACCGCATGGCCCGACAGTACCCCTACGACAGTTTTGCCGGCCTCAGAGCCCGATCTTCTCGCTCGCTGCCTCCATCGCCTCGATGGTCAGAGTGATGATGGTCTCCAACGGCAGGCCGAGCAGCTCAGCGCCACGGGCAATGATCTCGCGGTTGACCCCGGCAGCGAAGCTCGGACTGGACCACTTCTTCTTCACCGACTTGACCCCCATGCCGACCATCCGCTGTGGTCTCATCAGGGCGGTGGCATAGATGAGACCGGTCAGCTCATCGATGGTGTAGAGGACTTTTTCCATGAAGTGAACCGGCTCGACGTCACTGCAGATCTGCCAGCCGTGGCTGACCACTGCACGGATGAAGGCGTCGTCGACATCGACCTCTGCAAGCAGCGTGGGGGCCATCTTGCAGTGCTCTTCGGGGTAGAGTCCGTAGTCGATGTCATGGAGCAGGCCGACAAGCGACCAGTAGAGTGCATCATGTCCATATTCGGTTGCAAAGCGTCGCATCGTCTCCTCGACGCAGTATGCGTGGATGATTTGGCTCTCTTCGGGGGTATACTTCTTCAAAAGCTCCAGTGCTGTTTCTCGATCGATCATCGCCATCCTCCTCGCGCCAGTATAGTGGCAAACCGTTGTTTGGAAAAGGGTGGATGGGTGCTTGATTTTCCCCCGACCTGAGTGCTAGTATCGCTCAGTTTTGGAGAACCCACCGATGAACCACGCCATCATAGAGATCCTCAGTGTCTTGAAAGAGACCCATCATCACCAGCGGCTCGAACGTCTCTCCTCCCTCTATGAGCAGATCGAAGACGAGACCGGCAGGTTCAAAGACGAGTACTCCATCGGCTGTGGCCCAGGGTGCGGCACCTGCTGTGAGCACTTCAATCCCGATATCACCGCGTTGGAGGCGAGCCTGGTGGCAGCCCATCTCCTCGTCGATGGCGAGAAGCGTCACCTCATCGATCGCCTCTACACCGAAGGCGTCGATGGGGGGCCGTGTCCCCTCTATGACAAGGGGAGCCCCTACCACTGCACTGTCTATGCGGTGCGCCCCTTGATCTGCCGCCTCTTTGGGGCTGCCTCTTCAGCTGATAAGAACGGGAGGGCGATCTTCCGCCGGTGCAAGTACAATAGGGAGGAGACGATGCCGCTCTCCCTCACCTTCGACCGACCGGTTCCACTGATGCAGCACTACAGCTACGCACTGAGAAGCCTCGATGAGGGGCGGGTGGATATCCTCTCCGTCCAAGTCAGGCAGCTGGTCGAGGAGCTGCAGTTCCTCATCTCGCTCATCGAGGGCAGCGCCTTCAATGATGATGACAGTCCGCTTGCGAGCTAGCTGTCATTTTATCAGGGAGCGGCATATACTGAAATTGCATGTGTCAAACAATGCCAAGGGGGTAGAGCGTGTACATTATCTCGAATTCCATGCTGGTGGTTCTCATCATTGATATACTGGTGTCCCTCTCCATCCCAGTTCTCCTCTACCTGGCTCTGAGGCGACGGTTTGGCTGTCATCGACGTCCGTTCTTCTTCGGTGCGGCGACGTTCCTCCTCTTTGCCATGGTCTTGGAGCAGCTCGTGCATCTGGTGGTGCTCAGATCATCGGTCGGGGTAGTCATCCAGCAGAACGTTTGGCTCTTCGCCCTTTATGGTGGGGCGATGGCTGGCCTCTTTGAGGAGAGTGGGCGCCTCATCGTCTTCTCGACGCTGCTGAAAAGGCGGATGGACAAAGACCACGATGCGTTGATGTTCGGCGCCGGGCACGGGGGCATGGAGGTGATCTTGGTCTTCACCGCCACGATGGTGATGAACCTCTACTATGCGCTGATGATTCGCTCAGGGAGGGCTGAAGCGCTCCTTGCTTCGATGGGCGAGCAACAGGGCGCAATGGTGGGGGCGATCTTCACCTCTCTTTCGACCACCGCAGCCCCCATCTATCTCTTGGGGCTGCTCGAACGCTTCGCCGCCGTGGTCCTGCACCTGAGCTTCTCGACGCTGGTATGGGTCGCAGTGAAAGAAAAAGATCGACGCAGCCTCTTTTGGCTTGCCGTCCTCCTCCACTTCGCTGTCGATGCCGTTGCAGTTTTGATGAGTCGAAGCGGTATCTCGCTGCTGTTGCTCGAAGCGGTCGTCATCGTCTTGGCCGCCATCTGCGCCTTCATCGCGTGGCGGGTGTGGAGGAGACGCAGCATTGAGGCGGTACCAGAGACCGCGTGAACCAGCGGGAGCCATGGACTTGCCCCACTCTGTGTCACTGCGGTGTCCATGCGCGTATCCGGTGCTGACAACCGCTGAAGAACCCTGCTCCGTGTGAATGGCTACTGGCGCAATACCCGGATCAGATACCCATTGAGGTAGGAGGACTCGGGGAAGGAGAGGCGGATCGGATGGTCCTCGTCGTGTGAGAACCAGTGGAGGATCTGGACTTCGACGTGGGCATCGGTTGCGCTGAAGGCGAGCATCAGACGCAGCATCTCTGCCGTTACATTGCCGCTTGACGAGAGGGAGACGATGATGCCGTTGTGGCGAATCCGCTCCATGGCAAGGCGGTTGAGGTCCTTGTACGCCTTCAGCGCCCCCTCGGTCTGCGCTTTCGTCGAGGCGAGCTTTGGTGGGTCGATGATGATCAAATTGTAGTGGTCGTTGGCGATGGTGCGCAGCTGTTCGAACATATCGGCAGTCTTGGTGGTGATCCGGCTGCTGCTGCCCTTCGGGATGACGCCGGCCTCTTCGTTGATGGCGATGTGGTGCACCGCCTGCTCAAGGGCTGAGGCACTGCTGTCGATGAGATCGACGTGTGCTGCACCGCCACGCAGTGCGTGAAGGGCGAAGGCGCCGGTATAGGAGCCCAGGTCGAGTACCACCGCATCGTGTGCGTACGCCTCCATCCGCATGCGAATCTCACGGCGGTCACAGTAGAAGCCACTCTTCTGACCGGTGCCGGGGATGATTTCATAGAGGATCGAGTCCTCTCGGAAGCGCACCGGTTCCAGACGCTTTGCCGGTGTGAACCATGCGCCATCCTGGCGGTAGAGGGTGGCTTCCTTCAGCTGTTCGGCGCCGGCGAAGGCGCTGTCGACAGTCAACAGAATCAAGGTCGGGCTGAGCAAGCCCTCCAGCGTCTCTGCGATGAGTTCGCGCTGATCCCAGGCGATCCGTGCACTGATGGTGATGAGTAGCATCGTGCCATAGACGTCAACGACCAAGCCGGGCAAGAAGTCCGCCTCACCGTAGATGATCCGGAAGGTGGTCGTCCCCCCCTGCTTGTCGGCGAAGAAGGGAGCACGACTCATGACGCTCTGGGCGATGGTCTTCTTGAACCACCCATCGTCTATGGTCTCAGTCTCATCCCAACTGAGCAGACGCAGTGGGATATGACTCTTGCCATCGTACCACCCCCAGGCGATGAACCGGTGGTCGAAGGACTCGACGCGGCTGGCTCCCGTCTCAAGCGCCGATGGTTTGGTATCGATGGCGCCGCTGAACACCCACGGGTGGTGACGGACCAGTTGTTTCTCTTTTCCCGCTTTGATGATGATTGTCTGCATGACCTTACCGTAGTGTACCTTCACCCTTTTGTCAAAGCGTCGATTGACTAGCCTACGCTCGATATCTGATAATAGGGCATGGAAAAACGGGCTGTGATCTTTGATTTGGATGGGACGCTGGTCGATACCATCGCCGACATCCGTCTCGCCGTGGAAGCATCGCTCAGCGACCTGGGTCTGGGCAGCTTGAGCGATGAGCTGGTCAAGATGCATGTCGGACGGGGATTGGCGAATACGCTGCGTGGTGTGCTCTCCTCCTTCGGCATTGCGGTGACGGACTCTGAACTGATGGCCCGTACCCGGCGCCTTGAGCAGTACTACCACCGTCATCCGGTGGTGGAGAGCCGCCCCTACGAAGGGGTGAGCGCTCTGCTGGAACGCTTGGCTGCAACAGGGATGGCCCTTGGTGTTCTCTCCAACAAAGAGGATGGACTTGTCAAGAGTATTGTTGCTACACTCTTTCCTACCATCGAGTTTGTTCTGGTGCGGGGTCTGCGCGATGGGGTAGAGCCCAAACCGCACCCATCGACGATTGGAGAGTTCAGCCAATTGCTGGGCTGCAGTCGACACACGATGCTCTACGTCGGGGATAGCGAGATCGATTGGCAGACAGCCACCGCCGCTTCAATCCCCGTGATCTTGGTCGGGTGGGGGTTTCGGCCACGAAAAGCGTTGCAGGCTCTCGAGGGGGCACAGCTGGTCGATACCATACACGAGCTGGAGGAGGCGATCAATGGCATTCAATGAGAAAGATCTCAGACGCAAGGCTGAGGCCTATCTGGCGGCGGAGCAGAACGATGCCTTCAAGGCTGAGGTGGAGAGTGAGCTTGCTGCCCAGGACTGGGAGGCGCTCTTCGATCGTTTCTATACAAGCCTGACCTTCGGGACTGCCGGGATGCGGGGAATCATCGGTGGGGGGACCAACCGGATGAACAGCTATATGGTCAGCAAGGTCACCCAAGGGCTTGCCGACTACCTCAACACGGCAAGCGAGAACCCCTCGGTGGCGATTGCCTACGACAGCCGCAACTACAGCGACCTCTTTGCCAAGCAGGCAGCCCTCGTGTTTGCCGCCAACGGCGTCTCGGTCTTCCTCTACCCGACCCTCCACCCCGTGCCGATGCTGAGCTTTGCGGTCCGTTACCTGCAGACCACTGCAGGCATCGTCATCACAGCCAGCCACAACCCCGCCCCATACAACGGGTACAAGGTCTACTGGCGCGACGGTGGACAGGTGACCCCGCCCCACGATTTCTCCATCGCCGAGCGGGCCAACGCCGTCAAGGCCAAGGATATCAAGATCATCAGCGAGGAGAGCGCCCGCTCCAAGGGTCTGCTCGTCCCGGTGCCCGAGAAGGTCGATGAGGCCTACTACCACACCGCATTGCTGACGCTCAGACGTCCGGCGTTGGTGCAGGATAGCCCGATCACGGTGGTCTACACACCACTGCACGGATCGGGCAATGTGCCGGTCAGGCATCTGATGAACAAGCTGGGCATCACGGTGCATGTGGTTGCCGAGCAGCAGGAGCCCGATGGGAACTTCCCCACCGTTCCGCTTCCCAACCCCGAGCATCCGCAGGCAATGCAGATGGCCCTCGACCTCGCCCGTGAGGTGAAGGCTGATATCGTGCTCGGCACCGACCCCGATGCCGACCGCCTTGGCATCGCCATTCCTTCCGATGGACAGAAGGGGGAGTATACACTGCTGACGGGAAACCAAATCGCCGCCTTGCTCGTCGACTACCTGATCACCGCCGATCGGGAGAAGGGGTTGGAGAAACGGCCGTTGGTGGTCAAGAGTTTGGTGACCACCGACTTGGTTGCCCGCATCACCGAACGCCACGGAGGCAGGTGCAGGGACGTGTTGACCGGGTTCAAGTACATCGCCGAGCAGATGGCGGGCCTCGAGGGACCAAAAGGGGAGAGTGAGTACTTCCTCTTCGGCTGCGAGGAGAGCTTCGGCTACCTGGCCATGGGGTCGGTGCGGGACAAGGATGCCATCAGCAGTGCCTTGGTGGCTGTGGAGATGATGAGTTGGTGGGCCAAGCAGCAGATGAGCCTCAAGGACCGACTGGACCAAATCTATGATGAATACGGCTACCATACCGAGCTGGTGATAAGCGAGGAGTATGAGGGCGCCCCTGGCAAGGAGAAGATGGCCAAGATCATGACCAGTATCCGAGCATTGAAGGTCGGCGACACCCTTGCTGGCAGCACGATCGAGACGATACAGGATCTCCTTGACGGCTCACAGAGCCGTTTCCCCTCCAGTGATGTCGTCATCATGCACCTTGAAAATGGAGAGAAGGTTGTCGTCCGCCCCTCAGGAACCGAGCCGAAGATCAAGTACTACCTCTTCTTCAAGAGCGATAGCAGCGGACGCGCTGCGCTTGAAGAGAGCCTGGAGGGACGCATCAAGGCGTACCAGGAGGCATTTGCATGAGCACCTCCTACGCCATCCAACGAAAAGCCCATCCATTGATCTGCCTCACCCCGCTCTCCGATCCGAAGAACGTCGAGAGTTGGGCCAGTGATGAGGAAGTTGTCCTCAAGACCAGTACCCTGCTGACCAAGCGGCAGAGCGATGAGGTCACCTTCTCGCTCTACAACACCATCGACTTCAGCGTCGACCGCTGGATCCAGGACAAGCAGTACGTGCCCAGGCTCCTGGGCAGTGCGGCGGTCTTCACCGTCAGCTACTTCATCTTCTCGCTGGCGGTCCGTGACCCGATCCCGATGATCGACGAGCTGGTGATTAGCACCGTGTTGGCCATCGTCACCTGGCGAACCATCGCCCGACGTGACAGCCGGTCAGCGCTCGCCCAGCACCGCCGCCACGAGTTGAAGGTTCGAGCCAGTGAGCGACGCAGCGTCATCGTCGACGAGCTCTTTGCGCTGGAATCATACCTCGACACCCTTGAGAGCTACGATGCCTTCACCCTTGCCAATGCGCTGTGCCGGGTGGGTGAGCAAACCCTTCCGCCACTGGAGCATGCGCTGGAGCGTGAGACCAAGAAGGAGGTCACGCACCTGCTCATGCTCCACCTGAGGCGCAGCGCCAAGCAGCTCCACGCCCTCTCCTCCCAGATCGTGACACTACAGCAGCACAACGGAACATCTCCAAAGCTTGCCGGTCAACTCTACCACCAAGCGATGAACAGGAGCCTCGATCTCCCGCTCCTCGCCCTCGCTGTCTCGCTGCAGATCTGAAGCAAATGCGCGGTCTTTCCCCCTCAGGGGGTATGACCGCCCTCTTGCCCCTCATCGCCCTCTACCTCCACCAAACGGTCCCGTCAGCCTGGACACACCCCGCTTGGGTGTTGCTCCTCTTGCCGACAGTCTGCCCCATCGTGCTCTTCTGTTGGCCAAAACGACGCAAGATGCTCTTCAAAGCGCTCATCTGTGTCTTCTCACTCTACCTCCTCCTCAGTCGTGGGGCCATCAAGACGACCCCCTCCGCTGCCTTTGAGGCGCAGCGCGTCGTCGCCCTTGAGGGGACGCTGGCAGAGGATTCGACGCTGAGTCGGACAGAGAGGCAGGTCCTCAGGGTCCGCATCGAGCGGTGCAGGACCGTTGAGGGTGATGAAGGGTCGGCTGCCGGCATCGTCAGCGCCATCATCACCATCACCGATCCCCTCTACGCCTCCTCTGCCGTCACCCTTGAGGGCACCTTCGCCTCCCCGTCGCTCTTCATCGCCAAGCGGACCACAGTGGATTCGATTGGTGCGTTCACGCTGCTGCGCAGGCGCCTCATCAGCGTACTTGATGCGCGGTTGGATGGAGTGTTGGGTCAGACGCCATCAAAGAGCCTTGCCGCGATGCTGTTGCTCGGCCAAAGTGACAGTGAGAGCTTTCTGCTCAAGGACCTGGCCATCGCCTGCGGCTGTGCTCACACCCTTGCCCTCAGCGGCATGCACCTCTCGTTCTTTCTCGCGGTGAGCACCACCCTCTGTACCCTCGTGCTGGGCAAACGATGGGGCAGGCGGGTGGCCCTGGTTCCTCCCATCCTGTTCGTCCTGTTGGCCGGCCCCAAGCCGAGCTTGGTGCGCTCGCTGCTCTTCCGCCTCGCCATCATGCTGCCCATCTCCGCTGCAAGCGCCTCGGTTGTGGCGTTTCTGTTCCAGCTCTTCCTCTTTCCCGAGATCCTCACCTCGCTCTCTGCCCTCTACAGTTGGGCCGCCTTCGCTGCTGTGCTCCTCTCCTCCAAACTGCCCCGCTTTCCGCTGCGTACCACCGCGGTGGCGATCGCTGCTACCGCCCCTGCATCGCTGCTCTATACCGGAAGCTGGAATGCGATGGGTCTGTTGCTCTCCGGCCCGGTGACCCTGCTCATCGCCCTCTCCATGGCGCTGAGCCTTGCCCTCATCGGGGGGGGATCGCTCTTTGCCTCGCCTTTGATCGCACTCTGTGACCTCATGCTCACCCTCCTTGAGTGGGGGGCCTCACGGCCCCTTGTGTTTGAAACCAATGCGTATCTCTCCTACCTTCTGGTGCTGTTGACGATTGTCGTTGCCATTGGCTATGCTGAATCGACGTGGAAGCGGCAGAGGAGGAAGCGCTATGAAATGGGAGTTCGCATACGACTCACCGAAGGCAATAACACAGCTCTTGGGGGAGCGGGAGTATGCCATGACGAAGAAGTTTGGACAGAACTTTCTGCTCTCCACCTCCATCCGACAAAAGATAGTCACCCTCCTGTCGTTGGAAGCGGGCCAACGGGTCCTTGAGATCGGGCCGGGCATCGGCTCCATCACGACGCTCTTGCTTGATACGGGGGTCGACCTCACCGCCTTTGAGATTGATCGGGGGTTTTGCCAAATCCTACGTGAAGAGGCTTTCGGGGAGCACCCCCGCTTCACCCTCGTCGAAGGGGATGCGTTGAAGACCCTCTTCGCCCACCTCAAGAGGAGTCCCACCCCCGACCGGATCTGTGGCAACCTGCCCTACAACGTGGGCACCATCCTCGTTGCCCGCCTGTTGGAGAGCGAGTATCGCCCCCCACTGATGGTCTTCACCCTCCAGAAGGAGGTGGCCGACCGCCTTGGCGCCGCTGAGGGCAGCAAGGAGTGGGCAGCGCTCTCACTCTTGGCCCAAGCCGACTACGACATCGTCACTGCGGCCACCATCGCCCCCTCCTCGTTCTATCCGCCGCCGAAGGTGGAGAGCAGCGTGGTCCGTTTCACCCTCCGTGAGGAGAGTCGGGTCCCCGAGCACCTACGTGATGCATTCTCCATCATCAGGGGTGACCTCTTCGCCCAGCGGCGCAAGACAATCCTCAACAACGTCCGCAGCGGAAAGAGTGGGGCGATCTTGGGCAAGGAGGGCGTGGCCACCCTCTTTCAAGAGAGCGGCATCGATCCGGGCAAGCGTGCCGAAGTGCTTGGTTGGGAGGACTTTCTTGCCCTCAGTGCTGCTCTCTATACCTATCGAGCCACCCGTAGCGGCGATACGAGAAGAGACAAATGATGCCGCGCAGCATAATGTCACCGGCCATGGCGATCCAGATGCCCAAGAGCCCCAACGTCGTATAGGAGAGGAGCGCCCAGGCCAGCGGCAGGCGCAGCAGCCACATGCCCGCGATTGAGATGAAGAAGGGGCTCTTCGTGTCCCCGGCTCCCCGAAAGACGCCGAAGGCGAGCATCGAGAGGCCGAAGGCTGGTTGGGCAAACGCCTCGATGCGCAGCACCTTCGTCCCCAATGCGATGACCGCCCCATCGGCGGTGAAGAGGGATAGGATTGGAGAAGCGAAGAGGTAGAGCACCAAGCCCATCCCACTCATGAAGAGCGTGCCCACGGTGAGGGAGGTATCGCCAAAGCGCTTGGCCAAGGCCTTGTTTCCGCTTCCCAACGAGTGGGCCACCAGCGTCGTAGCCGCTGTCGAGAATCCCGATGAGGGCAGGTAGGTGATCGACTCGGCAGTGGTGGCCAGAAAGTGGGCCGCCAAGGCGGTAGTGCCCAGCGTGCCGATGAGTTTGGTGTAGAGGATCTGCCCGAGCGAGAGGGTGGTCCGCTCCAGCGCCACCGGGATGGCGAGACGCAGCGCGGAGCGCTGGATGGAGCGCTGCCATCCACTGATTCGATACCCTCGCAGCGTGATGGCTCCCTCCCCCCTGAGCATGATGGACAACAAGAGCAGGGCGGTGATGGTGCACGCAAGCGTGGTGGCCATCGCAGCACCCTTGACGCCCAAGCCCAAGCCGGGCACGGTGATGGGTCCGACCCGTACCCCATCGAAGATGAAGAGGGTGTTGAAGGTGATGTTGAGGATGTTGTTCAACCCGTTGTAGAGGAGCGGGGTCTTTGTGTCACCGCTGAGGCGCAGGTGGGAGGAGATGAGGATCATCACCAGGTTCGGCAGGTAGCCGATGGCGATCCAATGGTAGTACTCCTCTGCCTGGGCGATGACGAGGCTGTCAGTGGCGATCCAGGAGGGGAGGACCGTTGCCACCCATACAAAGAGTGTGGTGAGCAGCAGGGCGAAGGGGAGGGCGGTGATGAGGCTCTGGTAGACGATGGTGCGCGCCCGCTCCCGTTGTCCCCCGCCGAGCGAGCGGGCCATGAGCACGCCGTAGCCGATGGCGAAGGCGTTCATCCACCCGTTGACCAGCCAGATGGTCGATGTGGGCACCGATACCGAGGCGGTGGCACTCGCCCCAAGTGAGCCGACCATCGCACTGTCGACGAAGGTGACCATCACCTGCAGCAGCTGTTCGGCGATCGTCGGCCAGGCGAGGGCAATGATCACCGCCCAGGGCGGGCGGCGTTGGTCGAGAAGATTGGAGTATTGGCTGTCAGCCTTCACCGGGGCCCTCTATCGTGGAGGGGCCGGCGGCCTTGGTACTCAGTGGGCTGCACTTTGGGCAAGGGTGATGGCGCACGTGATGACGATGTCATCGATCGAGCAGCCACGGCTGAGGTCACTGACCGGTTTGGCAAAGCCCTGGAGGATCGGGCCGTAAGCCTCTGCCCCTGCAAGGCGCTGCACGAGCTTGTAGCCGATGTTGCCGCTCTGCAGGTCAGGGAAGACCAAGGTGTTGGCAGACCCGGCGACACCACTTGCCGGCGCCTTGCTCCGTGCCACGCTCTCGACGATGGCGGCATCGAGCTGCAACTCCCCGTCGATGGCGAGGGTGGGATCCTTCTCCTTGGCCAGTGCGGTGGCCTGGACGACCTTGTCAACAAGCTCGCCTTGGGCCGAGCCCTTGGTGGAGTAGGAGAGCATGGCGACCTTTGGCTCGACGCCGAGGAAGGTACGGCATGAGTCGGCGCTGGAGAGTGCAATCTCGGCAAGCTGTTCAGCGGTGGGGTTGGGGATGGTGGCACAGTCGCTGAAGATGAAGGAGCCGGAGGCCCCGTACCCGCTCTTGTCGGTGGCCATGACGAAACAGGAGGAGGCACTCTTGATGCCTACCTTGGTCTTGATGATGGTAAACGCTGCCACCAGGACTGCGGCGGTGGTGTTCAGTGCCCCGGCCACCATCGCATCTCCATCGCCGAGGCGGACCATCATGGCAGCCCAGCGCAACGGATCGACGATTGCCTCGTTGGCTTCGTCCTCTCCCATGCCCTTGTGTTTGCGCAGCTGGTAGTACTCTTGGGCATATCGGGCGCGTGACGCACTCTCTGTGGGATCGACGATGGTGATGCCGTCAAGGGAGACGGAGAGATCTTGGGCAGCTTTGCCCACCTCGGCCTCGGTGCCGATGAGAACGACGGCTTTGGCCAGTTTCTCATCAACGATAATCCGTGCGGCCCGGATGGTCCGCTCCTCACACCCCTCGGGTAGGACGAGGGTTTTGGCGGCCTCTTTGGCCTTTGCTTTCATCTCTTGTGCAAACGTCATCTCTTGCTCCTTGACAGCGTTGTTTGGTATGAGCCCATCGTAGCATGAAGTGTAATCTTGGGAAAGGAGTCTGTAATCGAAGCGCTGCTCTGTGGTATGGTCAATCATGCGCTTCAAGTACCTCCTCTTTGTGATGGTCATCGTCCTCGCCCTCTCCTCATCGCTCTTCGGCGGTCTCTTTGAAGAGATCAGGGCGGCGAACTCCATGACCATTGAAGAGATGGGACAGTTGATGTCCATAGGCCAGGTCGGCAGCCTTGTCTCCTTCCTCCTCCTACCCGTCATCGGCCGGGTTCTCTCCCCCCATGCCATGGTGGTGGTGGGAATCCTCGGTTCCTCGGCAGCGTTGCTGGGCATGGCCTCTAGCACAAGCCGTATTGTCTTCTCGTTCTTCTTCTTGCTCAGTTCTTTGTGCGGCTACCTCTATGGAACAAGCAATCCGGTGCTGATGGTTGCCGCTGACCCCGCCCACATGCGGCGGAACATCCCGCTGATGCACCTGATCTTCTCCATCAGTGCCATCGCAAGCGGGTGGTACATCACGTACCTCAAGGAGGGGGTGTGGTACCACGGCTACCTGCAGATGGCACTGCTCTACCTCATCATGGCCGTGTTGATCGCCCTGCAAAAAACCCCTGCAGATATCCAGCGGTATGCCAAGCGTGTGACACGGCTTCGCGATTCTTTCTCGTTGCTCACCGACGGGCGTTTTCTCTCGTATCTCCTCTTTCTCATCATCGCGAATTCGGTGGAGTACACCAACGTCGTCTATCCGCTGCTCTCCCTCTCCGAGCGCTTTGCTGCCGGCCCGGCCGAGATCGGGCTGGCCATCTCGATTATCCACGGTGGGGCGTCGGTGAGCCGGTTGGTCGTGATCCCGCTTCTCAGGCGGGGAGGGCGGGCCAAGCCCATCCTCCTGGCCCTCAGCCTGGCCAGCGTGGCGGCCCTCATCCTCTTCTCACGCTCCCCTTCCTTGCCGTTTGCCTACCTGAGCATGGCGCTTCTGGGCCTGGGCATGGGGGGCGCAAACCCCGTCAGCCAGGTCTTGGAGATCTCCGTGTGGCCCGGGGAGCTCTTGCAGCTCTCCAACATCCGCTCGATGGGTTCGACGGTGGGACGGATCATCATCCCGCTCGCCCTCAGCGCCATCATCGCCTCCGTTGGCCTGAACGCGGTCTTCCTCTTCCTCGCCTCCCTGATGGCGGTGGGGACGGTTTCGTTGCTCTTGTTCAAGGCACAGCCAGCTGATCGATGAGCTCCGGTCGTGTCAATCTCGATAGAGCGGTATCAGCTCTCCGCCCTCCAAGATTATCCAATTGCAGAGTGCTTCTTCGACCAACTCAGGTGAGAGATGGGCATGTGCAAGGCATAGCGGTCTCCTCCAGTGGCCCGATGCCGAGGTGCTGTGCCTCAGTCCGTCATCGGTTTTCCCCAGTGCTGTTGCTAGGCAACTTGGTTTTTATATACAATGACCTCCATGGAACAAGTGAAAACAGTCGGTGTGTATGGCTTGGGACGGTTCGGAGTCTTCTGGGCACAGGAGTTGGCCCGCCATGGGTTCGATGTCATAGCCTGGTCACGCTCCAGCAAGGCGGTCCCGGAGGGGGTGAGGCTGGCAAGCGAGAGCGAGGTGCTCACCGCTTCGGCGCTCTTCTACTGTGTCTCCATCAGCAGCTTCGAGGAGGTGGTGGCCCGTACCGCGTCCCGCATCGGGGAGCACACCGTGGTCATGGATACCTGCTCGGTGAAGCTCCATCCCGCTGAGGTGATGGGCCGCCTCTTGCCACCACAGATCGAGTGTATCGCGACCCATCCGATGTTCGGTCCCGACAGTGGCAAGCACGGGGTGGTAGGCCTGCCGATGATCATCAGCGCGGTTCATTGCAAAGAGGAGACGCTCTTGTGGTGGCAGCGTGAGTTCTCCCGCTGGGGCCTGAAGGTGCTCGCTATGAGCTGTGAACAGCACGACCGGGAGGCGGCGTGGTCTCAGGGCATCACCCACTTCATCGGGCGTACCCTCGCAGAGCTCAGCGCCCGGCCCACCGAACTTGCCACCACCGGCTACAAGACGCTGCTCACCGTCATGGAACAGACTTGCAACGACCCCATCCAGCTCTTCTATGACCTGCAGCGCTACAATCCCTATGCCAAACAGATGCGCATGGGGCTCAAGGGAGCCATCGAGGTGGTGATGGAGCAACTGAGAAAGCAGGAGGAGCATCATTGAACGTCTGTGTCTATACCTTGGGGTGTCGGCTCAACCAGTGCGAGAGCGAGGCGATCGCCGACTCGTTCGCCCAAGAGGGCTTTGCCATCGTCTCTGAGAGGGTGCCAAGCGACCTTTACATCGTCAACACCTGCACGGTCACCAGCAAGGCTGAACAGAAAGCCCGGCGCATGATCCGCAAGTTCTGTGAGCAGGGGGTGACCCTCGTCACCGGCTGCTACGCCCAGGTCAACAGCGAAGAGCTCTCAGCCCTTGGGCAGCGGCTCATCATCGTCCCCCTCTCCAAGAAGGCCCAGCTGCTCAAACTGGCCAAGCATATCAACAGCTGCCTGTTGGCGGGCTTCACGCTCGATGAAGCAGCCCGCTCCTTCGGCGATGAGGCAGCGTCGCCCTTCGATTACGATGCTGCCACCTTCTCCTACCACAGCCGTGCCTACCTGAAGGTCCAGGACGGCTGTGACAACAGCTGTGCCTATTGCCGCGTCCACATCGCCCGCGGTGAGGCGATCAGCCTCGATGTGGCGACCGTCGTCGAGCGGGCCTTATCGCTCCAGCGGGCGGGATTTCAGGAGATCATGCTTACCGGGGTGAACCTGACGATGTACGACCACCAGGGTTCTGGCCTCGGCGGACTGCTGGAGGCGCTGTTGTCCAACCTCTCCTCCTCCATGCGCCTGCGCCTCTCCTCGATGGAGCCTGACCATATCGATGCCCGTCTCCTCGATGTGCTCTCAGACACGCGCATGCAACCGCACTTCCACATCCCCATCCAAAGCGGCAGTGATCGGATTCTCAAGCGGGTGGATCGAAATTACACCATCGAGGAGTTGAAGCAGATCCTCGAGCACCTCAGACGGGTCAAGGACGACCCCTTCATCGCCGCCGACTTCATCACCGGCCTTCCCGGCGAGAGCGAGGCGGACTTTGCCCAGACGCGTGACCTCATCCTCTCCCAAGAGTTTGCCGCACTGCATATCTTCCCCTTCTCCCCGCGGCCTGACACTCCGCTTGCAAACCCAACCGACAGGGTGGCCGAGTCGGTGCGTGACGAGCGGGCAAAAGTACTGCGAGCGGTGGGCAGGACCCTCTTTGAACGCTATCAGAGCCGACAGGTTGGCCAGCGGGGTGAGGTCATCCTCCAGAATCGAAAGGGTGGCTCGTGGTATGGAGTCAGTGGCAACTATCTGGAGGTGAAGATTGACGATCCCCCCGCGTTTGGACGCGAGGGGATGTTGGTGGCAGGGCGCTTCGGGCCGGTGGTCGAGGGGGAGAGCTGCATCAGCTTCCTCGTCGAACGGCAGGTGGTCTGACCTACCTCCTGTTGTTGATCTCCCGGATAGTCATCTGCACCTCGGCGATGGTCACCATCGAGTTGGCTGGCACCGAGTCTTTGATCCACACGTTGCTGCCGATGATCGAGTTGGCCCCGATGGTGATGTTCCCGAGGATCGTCGCATTGGCGTAGACGGTCACGTTGTCCTCGATTGTCGGATGGCGCTTCACCCCCCTGATCAACGAGCCGCACCCATCCTTGGGGAAGCTCAACGCTCCGAGGGTCACCCCTTGGTAGAGCTTGGCGTTGTTGCCGATGACCGTCGTCTCGCCGATGACGGTGCCGGTTCCGTGGTCGATGAAGAAGGAGCTGCCGATCTGGGCGCCGGGGTGGATGTCGATGCCCGTCTCACTGTGGGCGAACTCGCTCATCATCCGCGGGATGAGGGGCACCCCCATCTTGAAGAGCTCATGGGCGATACGGTGGGTGGTCAGGCTCTTGATGTAGGGGTAGGAGAGGACCACTTCGCGAATCGTCTTGGTAGCCGGGTCCCCATCGTAGCCGGCCTGCACATCCTTCTTCAGATCAAGGCGGATCTGAGGCAACAGCGCGCTCAATGATCGGACAATCTGGTCGCTCTGGACCATCGCATCGTAGCGCTCCAGCGATGGGTCCTCGTATTGGTATGCGAGCAGGATCTGCCCCTTGAGGGCTGCGCCGACCTGCTCAAGTTGCTGCAGCAGGATCTGGTCCAGAGTCAGGCCGCGACGTTCACGCCCGCAGCGACCGGGGAACATCAACTCAAGCAGCTCGTTGCAGATTTCGCCGATGACTTGCATCTGCGGAAGCGGCTTGAGGCCGTGGAAGTTGGCGGTTCCAGCAATGCGGTCGTAGGTCGACAGCAGCGCGGGAATAAAAATTTCAGCGTCAAACTGATAGTCTATGCATGTCTTCATGGACATACCATAGGGTTCTTCTCAACTGTTATGCAAGAGTGGGGTCGAGGAAACGCTCGATCCGGTGGTGAAATGAGCGGGCAAGCTGGGTGGCCACAATGAGCTTGGCCACATCCCCGATTACGAAGGGGAGCATGCCGGCTTGGATCGCAACGCGCCAGGAGAGGGATCGGCTGACCTTCAGCCAAGAAACCCCGCACCCATAGATGAGGAGGGTGGCCGCCAGGCCGTAGACAACACACAGGAAGAGGTACTGCGTGGGTTTCTCATCTTTCTGCCGGTAGTTGCCTGCAAGGCCGGCGATGATGGCCGCCGGTACGATACCGACCAAAAACCCGCCGGTTGGACCGAGCAGGTAGCCGATTCCGCCGCCTCCGCTGAAGACGGGAAGACCGATGAAGCCGAGCAACAGGTAGGTAGCAACGCTGAAGAGGGCCATCCGGGATCCACCAAGAAAGCCTGCGAGCAGGACGAAGAGGGTCTGCAGTGTGATGGGCACCGGTGGAAGCGGGAAACGGATGTACGAGCCCACGATGATCAAGGCAGCGAAGAGGGCGGTAAGGATCAGGCGTTTTTGTTGCATGGGGCGATGGTAACACTGTGCCCTTTCATTGTAAACTGCCAAAAGGTTGACAATAGGGGGATTGTGGTGACGAACAAGGAAACGGTGCTCCACTCTTTGGCCCATGAACGGGAGCGTCCAATCTCAGGCTCGGCTCTGGCACAGAGGCTGGGTATCAGTCGGGCGGCGGTGTGGAAGGCTGTCGAGCGCCTGCGTGATGAGGGCCACCTCATCGAAGGGAAGCCAAAGGTCGGCTACCGCCTCGTCTCGATGAGTCCGCTCTTTGACCATGCTCGCCTCCAGCGAGCCCTTGGCGGGTGGGATGTGCAGGTCTTTGATACCATCGATTCGACCAACCGCTACGCGAAGTGGCTGGAGAGTGAGCGGGCGGTGGTCATCGCACTAGCCCAGAGCCAAGGGCGAGGGAGGTTGGGCCGCCCCTTCTACAGCCCTCGCGGCGGGCTCTACCTCTCACTCAAACTCCCCCTCTCCTTCGCCGTCAGTGAGGCGACACTGCTCACCAGCATGGCCAGCGTCGCTGTCCATCGTGCCTTGGTGGAGGCAGCCGGGGTCGTGTGTGCCATCAAGTGGGTCAACGACCTCTACTACCGGGAGAAGAAGGTGTGCGGGATCCTCACCGAGGGGGTGGTGGGCATGGAGAGCGGGCAGCTCAGCTCGGTGGTGGTGGGCATCGGCATCAACCTCTTCACCCCCTTTGACGGAGCGTTGAAGGCGTCTGCCATCTCCCTCTACGAGAGCGAGGATGAGGCGGCCCTCTCCCTCGATGCAACCCAGTTGGTCATCAGAATCGTCGAGCACCTCAGCGCGTTGATCGAGCTCCTCCCTGATCGCAGCTACCTCTCCTACTACCGCTCCCACTCGCTGCTCGATGGGCGCAGTGTGGTGGTGCACCAGGGGGGAGGACAGTTTGTAGCCCGGGTGGTGGCAGTCGATGACGATGCCCGCCTCGTCGTCGAGGATGGGGAGGGGGTGATCCACGCCCTTGGCTCGGGTGAGGTCACCATCCGCCTTGCCCGATGAGTTTGGTTTGTTGTATAGTCGCCTGTGAGGTTACCACGATGCTTGAGAATATCCGCGATACATGGAAGAGTCTGATCGAAACGCACCTTGCGCACATCATAGAGCAGGAGGTGGGCGGACAATCCACCCTCCCCCCGTTGGTCGCCCAGGTGCCCCCCAAGCCGGAGATGGGCGACATCGCCTTCCCCCTCTTCGCGTATGCACAGCTCCTCCATATCGGAGCCCCGATCCTTGCCAAACGGTTGAAGGAGCGCATCGAGGCTCTCGATGACCGTCCCACCGGCGAGCTCTTGGTCAGCGGCCCATACCTCAACATCAAGATCGATGTCGCCTCGTTGGCCACCGCGCTCAACGCCACGATCCAGGAAGCAGGAGAGGGGTACGGCGCCAACGGATCGCTGGACGGCAAACGGGTGGTCATCGAGTTCAGCTGTCCCAACACCAACAAGCCGCTGCACCTCGGCCATATGCGCAATGACAGCCTCGGCATGAGCATGGCGGCGATCCTCAAGGCCAATGGTGCCGACGTGCGCAAGGTCAATTTGATCAATAACCGCGGTGTCCACATCTGCAAGTCGATGCTTGCCTACCAAAAGTTCTCCAACAACGAGACCCCGCAGAGCTCAGGAATCAAGGGAGACCACCTCGTCGGTAACTACTACGTGAAGTTCGCCCAGTGGGCCAAGGAGGACCCCACCGCCGAAGAGCAGGCCCAACAGATGCTCAAGAAGTGGGAGGAGGGCGACAGTGAAGTGATGGCCCTCTGGCAGCGGATGAATGAGTGGACCATGGCCGGGCTCTATGAGAGCTACGAGGCGATGGGTATCAGCTTCGACGCCTACTACTGGGAGAGCGAGACGTACACGTACGGCAAGGATGAGATTCTCAAAGGACTTGATGAAGGAGTCTTCTACCGGGAGGAGGACGGCTCGGTGTGGGTCGACCTCTGTGATATCAAGCTCGACAAGAAGGTGCTGCTGCGCAGCGACGGTACCAGCCTCTACATCACCCAGGATGTGGGAACGGCGATCATGCGCCACAAGGACTGGCCCTTCGATGCCCACATCTACGTGGTGGGCAGCGAGCAGCAGTACCACTTCAAGGTCCTCTTCAGCGTGCTCGAGCGCCTGGGCTACCAGTGGGCCAAGAGCCTCTATCACCTCTCCTACGGGATGGTGAACCTGCCCGAGGGGAAGATGAAGAGCCGCGAGGGGACGGTCGTCGATGCCGATGAGCTGCTCGCCTCACTGACCGCCCTTGCAGAAGAGGAGATTCGTGCCAAGGGCCGCGAGGAGTTGGTCGGTGACATCGCCCACACCAGCCGAGCCATTGCGCTGGGGGCGTTGAACTACTACCTGCTACAAGTCACCGCTACCAAGGACATGATCTTCAACCCCGCAGAGTCGATCTCGTTCAACGGGAATACCGGCCCCTATTTGCAGTATATGGGCGCACGTATCAGCAGCATGCTGGCAAAGTTCCACAGCGAGCAGAGGGAGGTGGAGGCCCTGCCCTTCGATGCGAGTCTGCTCTCCCTCAGTGATGAGCGCGAGTTGATCAAGCTCCTGGCCCGCTACCCGGAGGTGGTGGCCAAGGCGGGAGCGGAGTACGACCCGTCGCTGGTGACCGCCTACCTCTACGATCTGAGCAAGCTCTTCAGCCGTTACTACCACGACAACCCGGTGCTCAAGGCTCCGTCACCTGCGCTGGTGCGTGCCCGCATTGCCCTGGTGCGTATGGTCGACCAGGTGTTGAAGAACGCCTTCACCTTGGTGGGGATCCCATATCTGGCCTCAATGTAGAGTGGGGTCGTAGAGACGGACAAAGGCTGCCACGAACTGATCCTCCTCCCAGGCCACCACGGTCTCCTCTTCGCTGAGCAGGCGCAGGAGAAAGTGCTGGACCGTCGCACTGAAGGTCAGGCTGGCCAGCTCGAGGTCCCCGATGGCGAGTCTGCCCGTCGAGGAGAGGCGCTCGAGGATGGCCCGGCTCTGGGCCTTGATCATCTCGCCGTGG
>Ga0265293_10001763_pt1 | contig 45876 bp, 36 predicted proteins | sample Munlanlewell138R_FD_192505 | JGI IMG/M metagenome (GOLD analysis project Ga0265293, IMG submission 192505) | Leachate microbial communities from a municipal landfill in Southern Ontario, Canada - Leachate well 138R | ecosystem: Engineered > Solid waste > Landfill > Unclassified | place: Canada... | reverse complement strand
GGCACGTTGGCTTTTACCATCGCGGTAGCTGCTAATAATGATTTCCTGTTTCGTATACATACTTATCATGTGTTATGAACGGGTATGAGCCGTTCAAGTTAATAAGTGGTATACTTTTCGATTGAAAGGTGGGGTACTTTCTAATTAATATATACAAAAGCGGCATCCAACTCAAAAGCAGCAAAGGAGCTAAAGGACAAGGAGGCAAAAGAATCCAAGGAAAAGAAGGAAAGATTTGACAAGTTAATGAAGTCTGCCGGAGAACTTGAGGCCGCCCAGAAGTATTCAGATGCGATAGCAACGCTCCAACATGCAAAATCATTCGCTAACGACCAATCTGCAAAATCAGTGGATGAGAAACTTGCAACCCTTAAAGGTAAATTGAGCCAAGGTAGCTTATTTGAGATGGATACAAACCCACAACCTCCTACAAACAACAATGCACAAGCAAATCAGAACGGACTCACGGTCACCAGTGACCAGCAAGAGAGAGATTTTAACCCCGCTTATGCACACTCAATGCCTGTTGACTTCAATGCCCACAGGGAAGGAGAATACGACCAATACCCTGATTTCCCCGGACATTCAAACACTAAAATGTTTAACTACTAATAAATATAATGTTATGTCACTTGTAATAAATGGTTTAGAAAGATCTTTCACTTTCATGAAAGGAAAAGAAATGATCGAATTAAGTGATCCCAATATGGCGGATTCACCGGACACAGTAATGAGCTATTATTCCAATATTTATCCCGAACTTACTACAGCAACTGTACATGGACCGGTGATAAAGGATGACAGGATAGTGTACGAATTTAAAACTACTATCGGTACTAAAGGATAAGAAGAACAGTCAACACTATGATAAAAAATAAAGTATATAAATCATGCAAGCAATTAGACTCAACACAGATACATTCCCTGGCCCGGTTTATAATAGGACAGACCGAAAACAACATTCAAAACGGTGTAGACAGGGAAAAACGGATAACGGCACCGAGCGGTGCCATTATTCTTTTCTAAAGATGCCAATATCACCGATAGAATCATTATATCGCACGGAAACGTTAGATGTAGGAACCTATAATTATTTCACAAATGAGAATTATGAATATCTGCTGGGAACCGCCCGGAATTATGCTTCACTGATGGAAAAAAGATTGAAACACCTCCCGGCTAAGTCTATTGGCGTGTCAATCGCCAATCTCTATGAAGAATTGGACAGCATCATCGGTGATGTCGATCTTAATATCGAGCCCTTTGGGGATCAATTGCGCTTTGTGCTTTGGAAAAACCATCAATGGGAAAACTATACATTCTATTGGTTACCGGTCAAATTTACTGAATCCCTAAACCCGAAATTAAGAAAGGTAGCACTCTCTTTTATCCATGAGTTCATGCATAGCAATGGAATTTATCCACTCCATGAGTCTTTTGAAATTGATTGGGTACTGGAGTGGGCTGAAGAGAATTTGTATGAAATTGATCCGCTCAACAGAAGAAAATATCTGCATACCATAAATTCTTATAAGGAGGGTAGGATTTTTAACCTGTTGAAAAGGATTTATACCGGAACCTATTATAAAAATTTACCGGATGCAATAAACAGATACATCCCTAAAAATGGATTTGAGAAGGAATTGGTAAACAGTCTCATGAAAGGACTTCAATTCATTGGACAAGATAAGCCCTCAATAATGTCTTATGCTTACGATCCCTATTATGATGAGGAACAGGACTTCCAGCCCGTCGAAATGGAACGCATAATCAGGATGATATATGACCAGGATGATTTTGTAACCAAAGAATTAATGGAATTCGTGAATGCAGAATTGAGAGAGTCTTACGATATTTCACCGGCAACTGTCCTTTATCTCTCTCCGAATACTACTGAATTATTCAGCATGAACGATTACCCGGAACGGTTCTATACGTGGTTTAATGAATTTTGCAACCTAACAAATATATAGAATGAATAGAATAACGGAAAGGATCAGGGCGCTGTATCGACCAAAAGCAGCGCTAATCGCTTATGAGTGCATAGGCAAACATAATTCCGGATACTTTTTGGAATTAAGGCCAATAAACAGCCATGGAGTGATGGGCGAGGCTATCCCGGTAACATACAAGTTCATAAATAAACTGACGGATCAATTTTCTGAAGCGTATAGCGGAACTCCGGCAGGAGCAATACCCGGAAATCTCCTATTCGCCAATACAAAAAGAGGATCTGAAAAATATATATGGTACAACCCTCCATGTAAAAGAATGATGTACTTCGTCCCGCAACTCGGGATTGAAAACGCAGAGTATCATTTACCGGGGATCGTTTACATAGCAAGCGAGACCGGACTTATGATTTACGCTTATAAAGGAAAAATATCGGAAAAGGCTGAACTCTTCAATGCACCATTCTTCAATTGTTCTAACGGGAATATATGCCTCGGGGTAGCCAATATTAAAAAACCGGCTAATCCTGGCTACCATGAATTGATGGAATATTGGGAAAGGAAATTCTGGCTGACCGAGTTCTCCCATTTGGGAGGAGGAGGCAATCCAACAAAAAACAACCTTGTTCTTGTTACAAAGGCCGCCAAGGATAAGGATTTCAATTTAGATCAATTAAAACCGGCTAGTAAAAAACTTAAAGACATACTTACATGAAAAAGGTACACTATACAGCCAATTATTTAATCAACCCCCAGCATCCGGTAACAGTTAATCTGGTCGGCGCAGGTGGAACAGGTTCCCAGGTATTGACATGCCTGGCCAGACTGGATGTCACCTTAAGGGCGCTGGGGCATCCGGGGTTACATATTAAAATAAATTAAAATAATAAAAATAGCAGAAATTGATGCGCTATATAAAAAAAATATAGTATGTTTGCAGCATAAAGAAATTCTGTATAGTATTAGTCAACCGGTTTAGCAGATATGAAACGAGTATCCATGCAAGATATAGCAGACAAGTTGGGGCTTTCCAAAGGGACGGTTTCGCTTGTGTTGAGCGGTAAGGCTAAAGGAAGTCGTGTGAGCGAGGAGACGATCAGGAAGGTTAAGCGAATGGCTGATGAATTGAATTATCTGCCGAATGAAATAGCGCGTAGCCTGAGTACCGGCAAGAGTATGTCTATCGGTGTTATTGTCACGGATATCTCGAATGAATTCTTCGGTCACTTCACATTCCATATACAGGGGCAGGCAAAGAAATACGGCTATACCGTGATCACTACTAACACGAACGAGAGTCTGGATGAGTTTCGTAATGCAGTTGCCACATTATTGAACAAGCAGGTAGATGGTATTATACTTGTACCCGTAGATCAGGGGGAAGGAATTGTCCATACGATCATGAGGAGAAATCTCCCCATGGTGCAGATTGACCGGTATTATCCGGATATTAAAGCCAATTATATCATCATCGATAATTATAAAGTATCCTGTGAAGTAATTGAGCTTTTGATCAGAAAAGGTTTGCGAAGGATTGCTGTCGTTTGTTATGATATTAATCTAAATGCATTGACAGAAAGACGGCAAGGATATATTGATGTATTAGATCGCCATGAAATGTTGGATCCGGCATTGATAAAGAATATCAACTATGAGAACCAGGAAGAGGAGATAAAACAGGCTATTATCGACTTGAAAAATAATCCCGACAAGGTCGATGCTATATATTTCTGTTCCCGGAGGGTATTTATTATCGGCGTAAAATATATGCATAGGGAGGGGTTAAAGATCCCTGATGAGATAGAGGTGGTATGTTTTGATGAAATCGAATCTTTTTCTATTACCAATATGCCGATTACTTATATTAAGCAACCGATCAAAAAGATGGGAGAGAAAGCCGTTGATATCCTAATGGGACAAATAAACGGGGAGAGTGATCTGAAAGAGTGCGTTTTCGAAGCAGAAATTGAGTATTCTATTTAAATTTTAACAAATTATGAATAACTATTTTTGTAGCGTTTAAGTTAACCGGTTTAGTAAATTGGGTGATAAATTCTTTATTGGGGAAAATCTAAGTTTGAGTCATCTAACGGTGAGGATAAAAAGAGGATAAAAAGTCTTAAAAACAACTTATTATGAAGGTATTTACAAATTCAATTTTTCGTTTAGTATTAATAAGCACTTTTCTGTTAGTAGCTTGCGGACACAATGCAGGTAGAATCGACAATGGGGATGATAATGAGGATGAGGGTGTTTATCAGACCGAATTAACGCTTTTGGATCAGTCTTATGGAGTCGATCCAAAACAAAAGTATGATATCTATCTGCCTGCTGGAAGGAGTAAGGATAAAACACCTGTTCTTTTCATGATTCACGGTGGCGGTTGGGCTGCCGGGGATAAAAGTGACTATAGAGAACAAATAAAAGGATTCAAAGCTCTTTTCCCTCACTTGGCTATTGTATCTGTTGGTTATCGTTTGGCCAATGGTAGAACCAAGGAAAATCAGTTTCCGACACAAGAAAATGATGTGAAGGCGTGCATTGAGTATGTCCTGGGAAAAAGAGAAGAATATAAGATTTCAGAAAAGATAGGCACTTTTGGTGGAAGCGCCGGAGCACATCTCGGCATGCTTTATGCGTACAAATATGGTGATACGTCGTACAAACCGGCAGCGGTAATAAGCCTTACTGGGCCTACCAATATAGCGACACTTTTTGAACATGTATCATCAACTGATGATCCTGAGAAAGAGACCTATTATGGATGGTTTATAGATGGAGTAGGAGGAACACCGGACGAAAAAGCGGAACTATGTCGCACGTCAAGTCCTGTAACTTATGTAAATGACAATTCATCACCGACGCTGATGCTCTATGGAGCAGATGATACTATTGTGCCGTTTCAGCAACCTAATGAACTACATAATAAATTAACAGAATTGGATGTTCCTCATATATACCGGCTTTACCCGGGAGAATGGCATGATTTAGCTGGTGTCGGAGAAAAAGTCCTTCAGGAAGTGACCATTTTCATCAATACGTATTTAAAATAATTTTGATCGATTGATTTCATAATATTTGAATAATTATGATTAGGGCACTCTGTGCACAAAAAACAAAAAATACAATGAAAAAAACAGCTTTATTTTTTGTCCTTAGTATATCTATATTAGTGTTGAAAGCGCAACCTGAGCCTCATAGGGAGTTCAACTTCGGATTACAGGAAAGACAACCGCAACATACAATGCCAAGGTCGGATTATTCTATTCAAACTTCCGTTAGAAAACCAAAAGTCAATATACCTGGGGGCTTTACTCAAATTTCGAAGCAAGAATACATTCTTTCCCAAGGCTGGGAAATGGTTGAGGCTGATAAATTGGTTATAGCTCCGGTATCCATATTCAATACTTCACTCAACACATCAGAGTGGTACAATGCAACAGTACCGGGGACAGTGCTTACTACGCTGGTTGAGCAGGGGGTATATTCCGATCCTTACTGGGGGCTTAACAATATGGTCATTCCCGAAGAGTTGTGCCGTATGAGTTGGTGGTATAGAAATATGTTTGAGTTACCGAAAGGTTACAAAGGTGAAAAAATAGAACTGGTTTTTAACGGGATAAATTATTTTGCAGAGATATGGCTTAATGAAAAACATCTCGGTACTATTCGCGGTGCTTTCCGTAGGGGCATTTACGACATTACCGATATAGTGAAGGGAGAAGGTGTAAATATACTAGCAGTCAAGATAATTCCACCATTCAATCCCGGATTTGCAAATGAAGCAAACGGTGAAGACCACGGCCCTAACGGGGGGATGCTTTGCCTTGATGGGCCTACTTTTATTTCTTCCGAAGGATGGGACTGGGTTCCGGGTATCCGTGACCGGAATATAGGTATCTGGCAGGATGTAAGGTTGAATGTAAAAGGTTATGCTTCTCTTATCGATCCTCAAATAATCACTGACCTGCCATTACCCGATACTTCCCAAGCCGATATAATTATTCGTACCGGATTGAAAAATGGATCAAGCCAATCCGGAAAATTTAATATAAACATTGAAGTGGAAAATGAGATTTCGGGAAGCTATTCCGTCACGATGCAAGCGGGAGAAGAAAAAGAAATAATAATTACTCCTACTGACTTACCCGCCTTACAAATGCAGAATCCTGAACTTTGGTGGCCCAATGGATACGGGGAGCAGAACCTGTACCATATGCATCTAAGCCTGACAAACGAAGAAGGTGCAATACTTGATGAAAAGAGGGTGCGGTTCGGTGTGCGGGAATTTGATTATGAATTGACAACATACAATGAATCATTTGACAGTGTACGTATCAATTTCAACCCGGTAGAAGCTGCCCAAAGTGGTATTGTCACATTTGACAATATCAAGCGTAAATTTGTGGGAAATAATCGTATCATACCTTACCTGAATAGTCCTATAGGAAGTTCCGGGGTTACAAGGATCGATGATCCGGATATGGGTGTCCACATTGTAGTAAAGGTAAACGGACAGCGTATTATCTGTAAAGGGGGTAACTGGGGAATGGATGATGCAATGAAAAATGTATCCAGGGATAACCTCGAACCATTCTTTAAACTCCATAAAGACCTCAATTTTACCATGATAAGGAACTGGACGGGAGAAAGTACACAGGCTTCATTCTATGAGCTGGCCGATGAATACGGGATGCTTATCTTTAATGACTTCTGGCTTTCAACGGAAGGTTACAATCTCAACCCGTCCGACAATAAACTCTTTCTTGAAAATGTGAAGGAAACTGTCATACGTTACCGTAATCATCCCTCGTTGGTCATATGGTGTCCGAGGAATGAAGGGTTTGCTCCCGATTCGCTTGAAAAATATATCAATATGATTATAGCGGAAGAAGACGGAACGCGGCATTACATGGCCAGTTCAATAAATATCAACATGGCCACAAGTGGTCCCTGGCAATATATATACAACCCTGGAGCCTATTATGACCTGGCAGGAGGGTTCCGTACAGAAGTCGGAACTCCTTCCTTCCCAACAGCGGAGACGGTCCGCAAATTCATGGCGGAGGAGGACACATGGCCGATGAGCGATGTATGGTTCTATCACGACTGGCTGAGGGGTCATTGGGGAAGTGAACCGTTTATCAGAAGTTACGAGATGGCACTCGACGACAAGTTCGGGGGGGCTGCCTCCAGCCTCGATGAATTCTCGTGGCGGGCGCAACTGCTCAATTACGAGAGTTACCGCGCCATATTTGAAGCCTGGAACAGCAAGATGTGGAGCAACGCCTCGGGGATACTGCTGTGGATGAGTCACCCGGCCTGGAACAGCCTTACCTGGCAGACGTACAGCCGCGATTGCGAGACGCACGGTTCCTATTTCGGATCAAAAAAAGCCTGTACTCCTCTGCATGTCCAGATGAATTTGAATAATCACGAAATAGACATTATAAATGCCACCCTGCAGACGAAAAAAAACTTGCGGGTTGTTGCTGAAGTTTTTGACTTGGACGGTAATAAGATACATTCCCGGAATAAGTTTCTCGTGGAAGTACCAGCCAACCACAAAATAAATGCCCTGACCCTAGAAAAGAAGCCTTCGTTTCCAGAATTTGTGTTTGTCAAGTTGTACCTGTACGACAGCCAAGGTAACCTATTGGATGATAATACCTATTGGATACCCGAGAATGCAGATAAAGTCGATTTAAGCCCTTTCTATCAATTGACAAAAGCATCTCTCAGCTATAAGGATTTCAAACTTCATAAGACATCCAAAGGTATAGAAGGTTCATTTACCATTAGTAATACCAAAGGAGTGGCATTAGCCGTCAAACTATCCCTCAGGGAAAAGGCAGATGGAAGACAAGTGCTTCCGGCATTATTCAGTGATGGTTATTTTACGCTTATGCCGGGAGAGTCAAAAAAAATAACTTTTAGTGCCGACAAGGAATACTATAACACCGATGAGATGGAAGTATTTGCCGAAGCATTCAATATGCAGAGAAAACCATTGGTTGAATTCAAAATAAGATAATTCTCCGTTTGGTTTCGTACATGTAGATTATAGTAAAAGAAGTAAACAGGATAATAATCATATTCTATGAGAAAAATTATACTACCCGTCATTCTCCTGATATTGTTTTTTGCTTGTAGCAAGGATAACAAGGAAGATTTGTGTAAGTATGTAAATCCATTTATAGGCACGGCTTACACAGGGCATACATTTCCCGGAGCATGTGCCCCTTTTGGACTTATACAGGCAAGTCCTGAAACAGGAAACGATTCTTGGCGCTATTGTGCAGGTTATAATATTGAAGATGATTCTATCATGGGCTTTGCCCAAACACATATCAGTGGTACTGGATGTCCGGATCTGGGTGATTTATTGATGTTTCCCTTTTGTGGCGAAGTGAAAAACGGCATTTATAAGAGCGCTTATGATCAAGCTACACAAAAAGCCTCTCCGGGTTATTATGCCGTATCGCTTACTGATGCGGGTGTTGATGTAGAGATTACAGCTTCGGAACGTACTGCTTTTTATCGTTATACCTTTACTGGCAAAGGAAAATCACGGATGTTACTGGATATGCAGAGTGGTATTGTATGGAATCAGGAAGCGCTCCGCACCCATGTCTTGGGTTCTGAAATTGAAATGCCAGACAACAAAACAATCACAGGGCATCAACATGTGCAAAATTGGGTAGAACGTCACTATTTCTTTGTGATGGAATTTGACAAGGCTTATGAAATCTGCGAGGTATTGGAGTCGCAAGAAGGAGAAAAAGCAAAACGGTATATTCTGGAGTTTGACATGCCTGAAGGGGAAACGCTGATGGTTAAAATTGCCATATCTACTGTAGGAGTAGACGGCGCAAAAGCTTCGCTACTCAAAGAAAGTCCGGGATGGGATTTCAATGCGGTATATAATAGAACCCGTGCTCGTTGGAATGACCTCCTCTCGCGATCTGTTATTGAAGGAACACATGAACAAAAAGTCAATTTTTATACATCGCTTTACCATCTTTATATTCAACCTACTAATATTGCCGATACAGATGGCAATTATCGGGGAGCGGATGATGGAGTGAAAAAGTCTGCGTTAGGAAAGTATTATTCTACCCTTTCCCTATGGGATACTTACAGGGCAGCACATCCACTTTATACAATATTAACACCTGAAATAGTAAATGATGTTGTAAATACCATGCTGGCGCATTATGATGCAGCAGGCCAACTTCCAATATGGACGCTATGGGGCAAGGAAAGTTATACGATGGTAGGCAACCACTCGGTTCCTGTTATTGTTGATGCTTACTTGAAAGGTTTCGATGGATTTGATGCAGAAAAAGCATTTCACGCTATCAAAGAATCACTGACAAAAAGCCATAAAAACTCTGATTGGAAAACTTATATGTCATACGGATATTATCCATTCGATATCATCCCTCGCGAATCGGTTTCTAAAACACTTGAGTCTGTTTATGACGACTATGCGGCTGCAGAGATGGCCAAAGCCATGGGAAAAGAGTGTGATGCACAGTACTTCGAACAGAGGGCTGGTTTTTATAAGAATCTATTTGACAAGGGAACCTTGTTAATGAGAGGCAAAGACTCACAGGGTAATTGGCGAGAACCCTTTCATCCATATCGTTACTCTCATGCAGGAACTCACGGGGGTGACTATACCGAGGGAAATGCATGGCAATATACCTGGCATGTACAGCATGATATTGATGGTTTGATACAACTGATGGGGGATAAAGAACTCTTTGCCGCCAAGCTTGATACTCTTTTCGGAAAAGAGGTTGATTCAACAATAACGGGTGATGTGCTTGATGTGACAGGATTGATTGGTCAGTATGCTCACGGAAATGAGCCATGCCATCATGTCGCTTACCTTTATAACTGGACAGATAAGCGATACCGTACCCAGGAACTGATAAGAGAGATTGTGGATAAATTTTATCAGCCGCGTCCGGACGGACTTTGCGGTAATGACGACTGCGGACAAATGTCGGCGTGGTACCTATTCTCAGCCATGGGATTCTATCCCGTGAATCCTGTTGGCGGAGAATATATTATCGGTGCCCCCCAGGTTGCAAAAACGGTATTGACGCTTCCTGACGGTAAGACCTTTATAATAAAAGCAGAAGGTTTATCTGAAAAGAACAAATATGTCTCGAAAGTAACATTGAACGGACAGGAAATAGAAGATTTTAAAATTTATCATGAAGATATAATGGATGGAGGGAATCTCATTTTTACGATGTCTGACAGATATTGATATATTATATTAACAAAATAATTTAATAGCCTTGTTTATAAAATAATAACAACAACCGTTCCCTTAACGGGGAACACATTGTAACACTTTAAAATTAAAAAAAATGAAAACTAAAAAGGAGAAAATCTGTGTGTTGATATCCTTACTTATCGTGATTTCAATACCTTTATCACTGACCATGTGCGGGGACGACAAGGATGAGCCCACCCAAATTACCCTTGAGGCATCCCCTTCGGGACCTATAGCATTTGAAGCTACCGGAAACGAAAATGTAACCATTACCATTACGACGAACGCGACAACATGGGAGGTGAATACCCCCGGCTGGATAATAACGACAAAAGATGTCCAGGGCAAGATACTGACGGTAAATGTTGCCGACAATACAGGAGATGAACGTTCGGGTGATATTGAAATAACGGCAGCAAATGCTACTCCCGTAAAAATTAAAGTGACACAAAAAGCGACAGAAGTAGTCCTGCTGCATCCCAAGTTAATGTATTATCTTCCCTTTGACGGGGATTGCGGAGACTATAGCAACTACCAGCTCTATACCCAGGAGGACGGGGTGGTGGGTTACCTGCCCGGTGTTAAAGGCCGGAGCTTTAACGGGGATAATTCTGGACGCATTTCACTTGCATATAAAAGCGTGGTAAACACAGAATTGAATTTTGCGGATACCCTTATGAATAAAAATATAGACGGTATAACAATTGCCTCGTGGGTAAAAATTCCAGATGGGCCAGCAGGGGCAAATAATGTAATCTTTTCAATCCAGAATGCCTATCTTTTCTGGGGCACGACCAGCCTCTTTGTAGATGTGGGTGATGAAGATGAAAATCCCACATTCCGTGTTACTGCTCATTTGAGAAACAAACAACCTGACCCTAATACTGCAAGTCCGGCTGTGTATGAAAAGTTGTTTGACAACACCTACTTTAACTCGTGGCACCATGTCGTGTTCAGGTATGATTGTGCAACTTCCACGGTAACATTGTTCATGGATGGTGAGGTCGTCGACACCAAGGTGATGAATAATGTAAATGCTGCAGGAGAGGTTATCGACGGTGAAACGCTTGGTCAGATCAAGTTTTTCAATCTGGTAGAAGGTACACGGGTGTCGGTTGGAAGTTTTTACTTTGATGGAATTGAGGACTGGGCACCGTGGTTCCGCGGACAGATCGATGAATTCAGGTTTTATTATACATCGCTCCCTGACGATGAGATTACAGGTATTTACAACGACGAGAAGCCGAATTAGTAAATGTGGATGGAGAGAGGTAGCAATACGCATATGCGAACATACCGAAAAACAATTTTATAAGAAGTCTATTGCAATAGTCCGGTATTTTTTCAAGGGGTAATCCATAATCGACTGGTTAACAATATTGAATATCTGTTTCAGGATATTCGATAGAATCATACGGTCAGATACGTATTAAAGGATGGAGATTTACCGGACTATTCTATTAAATAATGAAGAACAATGGAAAAAAAATGGTTATTTATACTCTTTTGCTGTTTTGTGCCGGTTTTGCTATGGTCCCAGCAAACAGTCACAATAACAGGATTGGTCATTGATGAACAGGATAATCCTGTTATTGGAGCTACCATAATGGAAAAGGGAACACAAAACGGAACAATCACTGCCATGGACGGTACATACAGCATCAATGTGGGTCCCGGAGCTGTGCTAGTAATCACCTATATAGGATATGCCACACAAGAGATTCCCGTCGGATCCAACAGGGTAGTAGATGTGGTTCTCCTGGATGATTCCAAATTACTGGAAGAGGTAGTCGTGGTAGGATACGGGGTCGCCAAGAAAGCGACATTGACCGGGGCAATCTCGCAGATATCCGACGAGGATATAATATCCACCAAGAGCGTCAACACGATCAACAGCGTGCAGGGGAAGATACCCGGCCTTATGATCCGCCAAAGATCGGGTGCTCCCGGCAGTGACGCATTCCTGATGAACGTGCGCGGTTATGACGCTGCCCCACTGCTCGTCATTGACGGGGTAGCACGACCAAACATGAACCTTAATAATATTAATCCGAACGATATAGAATCAATTTCTTTGTTGAAAGACGCTTCGGCAAGTATATATGGTATCAATGCGGATGGTGGTGTTATCATCGTTACTACTAAACAGGGAAAAACCGGAAAGACAAAGGTTGACTATTCGGGGTATTACGGTACCAAATCCCCGACCGGAATACCCAAAACCGTTGACTCTTACACACTACGGCTTATGGAAAATGAGATGTCACAGAACTGGAGCGGTAACATCCTCCACACGGAAGATGAACTCCAAAGATGGAAGGAAGGCAACCTGCCCGGTTACGGTGATTATAACTGGATGGATAAAATGCTTAGAAGTTATGCCTCCGAACAACAACATTCGCTTTCCGCCAGAGGAGGAACCGACAAGGTTTCCTATTATTTAAGTTTTGGATATCAAAATGAAGGGGGCCTTTTGGCAAGTAATATCCAGAACAGTTCCAAATACGATTTCAGGGCTACCTTGAACGCCGAATTATATAAGGGGTTATGGACGAATGTGAATTTTATGGCACAGCACCGTGATATAAAAGGACCACGCCTGGATTTCATATGGATATACAAACAGATACTTTATGCCGACAGGTCATATGAGCCCCTTGTCCCGGGTACCGACCATGTTACCAAAGTGGAAGGAGCGGAATATAACCCTTACGCGCTGATGCATGAAGAGATCGACGGATATACTAAAAATAAAAATACAGCATACCAGGCTACAGTGGATATAACCTATGATTTTTCATATGTGCAGGGTCTTCAAATGAAATTGCTCGGGGCTTATGACTATTACGTGAACAACCATTCCAACCTGCAAAGGGGATATGACAGCTACAACTTCAAAACGGGGGAGATAGACAAGACGGTACCGGCCGCGATCCCCAGCTACATTAACCAGTACAATATTACCCGTGTGATAGATTTACAGGCTCAATTACTGTATTCTAACAGGTTCAACAAGGTCCATAACGTTTCGGGAACCCTGGTGGGTGAACTACTTAAAGGTGATGGAGATTATCTGAGGGGAACTACTAAATATCCCGACATATTCATAGGCGATTTTATTGACCTGGGAAAAGAAACGGAGTCAAGAGCTTACGGGAATAGGGGTCGTGACAGGAAGCTTTCGCTGCTTGGAAGGTTCAACTACAATTTCATGGAAAAGTACATGGCCGAACTGACCTTCCGGTACGACGGTACGTACAAGTACGCGTATGGTAAGCGCTGGGTCTTCTCCCCGGCCGCTTCACTGGGCTGGAGGGTGTCGGAAGAAAACTTCATGAAGGACATTAAACCGGTCAGCAACCTGAAGATCAGGGGCTCATACGGCATGATGGCCCGTGACGCAGGTGACGCGTTCCAGTGGTACGAAGGATACCGCATGCTTGGATCAGGATTGGGATATGTATTCGACAGCGGGAGCCTGACACCCGGACTAAGTTTCCCGGCGATTATCAACTCGAACCATACGTGGGTAAAGACATATACCGGAAATGTGGGCTTCGACTTGTCTTTGATGGAAAACAAGTATTTTGCGATATTCGATGTTTTCCAGAAAGAGTCGAAAGGCGAACTGGCGAGAAGGGCCAGTGACACGCCGAATACTTTTGGAGGTGAAATGCCGCTGGAAAACCTGAATTCAACCAGGATCAGGGGGGTAGAGGTAGAGATTGGGCATACCAACAAAATAGATGATTTTTCCTACCGTGTAAGTGCCAATATGACCTATTCACGCAAGCAGTTCATGAAAGTGGAACGTCCTGCATATAACAGTTCCATGGAGCGCTGGCGGGACATGTGGGCCGAAGGTCGTTACATAGGAGCGAGATGGGGATTTGAGGATATGGGGCAATATACCCATATAACCCAGTTTGAAACTGCACCATTGATTGACAGGAACGGTAGATATGGCAATTCGAAAGGACGTCCCGGGGGAGCCATCATAAAAGATGCCAACGGCGATGGGCGTATAGATGAGAACGACATGCTTCCCATGTATTGGAACGGACAAATAGATTTGGGAGGCGGTTCTTTTGCTGAAACAAATCCCCCTTTGCAATATGGCATGACGCTGGGCATGCAATGGAAGAATGTCGACTTGACCATGGTGTTGCAAGGCGCATCGCTATTTACCCTTTTCACCAACAACTGGGACATATGGGGATATGCCCGGACATTCGGCAGGGGAACTCTTTATGAGTTTTACATGGACCGGTGGCATACCAAAGATCCAAACGCCGACAGGCTGGATCCCGCAACCGAATGGGTTCCCGGGTACTGGAACGCTCTCATGAGCGACCCTTCGGGGACGACAGACGATTTACTGTCAAGCAAATGGATACTCAATGCAAACTATCTAAGGCTGAAAAGCCTGGAAATAGGATACAGTTTCTCTCCGAAGTGGCTGGAAGCCATCAGGTCGGAGAATGTAAGGATTTATTTCAATGCGTTCAACCTGCTGACATTCTGTAACGAACATGTGCGTCATCTTGATCCTGAAAAGGCCGAAGGCGATTATCAGGCAAACCTGACATATCCCCTGATGAAGTCATTTAATTTTGGAATAAACCTGAGTTTTTAATAATATCAAGGTTGGAATGAGCATGGGGACATGCCGGTTTCGTACAATCCTGGTATTAAAATAAATATCGTATGAAAAAAACAATTATAATTCTAACTTTAGGAGTAGCATTCCTGATGCACTCGTGTGATTTTCTCTCGATCGAGCCGGAAAACATGATAAATCCCAGGGATGCATTTAAAAATCCCTCCTCCATAAAGTCCGCGATGGCCACCCTCTACCTCAAGATACCGGTCGAGGATTTCAATTATAATCCGATGGGGGGAGGAACGATGCCTCCCGGATACGGATTCAATTTCAGGGACAACCATTCCGGCTTTTCAACATCGTTCTATACGGATGAGAGTTTACACTCTACTGGTACTTATGCTATAAGAAGTATACAGCCCGTAGGCGGATACTGGGACTATGAAGGCATCCGTAATGTAAACACGATGATCGGGACTTTGCCAGCCGTACAAGGCCTCGGCGAAGTAGACTTGAACAAGTATCTGAGCGAATGCCACTTTATTCGAGCCTACATGTATTTTGCACTTGCCCGGCGTTATGGGGGTGTACCGTTGATAACACACGTGCAGGAATCCACGGAAGATCTTTTCGTGCCTCGCAGTACGGAAAAGGACACATGGGATTTCATCCTTGAGGAATGTGACAGGGCGATAGCATATCTGCCTGCAACATGGGGCGGTCTTGGTGAAAAACGGGCGACGGTATGGGCTGCCTATGCCCTGAAATCGAGGGTCGCCCTGCATGCCGCTTCTGTGGCCAAATACTGGAATAGGGCGCAACTTATCGGCGAGGCTGTGGAAAAGGGGCTTGTGGGAGGCCTGACATCCGCCGATGCCGAGGAGTGGTATGGACAGAGTATAGAAGCTTCCTCCAAGATAATAGAAGAATCGGGAAAAAGCCTTTACAGGCCCACCCCTTCCAACCCTGTCGAAGCGGCGACGAACTACCAGAGGATATTTGAAAAACCTGAAGACGCGGGCGTTGAAGTAATTTTCTGCAAGGCATATACGGACGGTACTACAACCCTGAGGCAGGGACATAGCACAGATGTCTATTTCCAGCCTGCCCAGACCCGTACTTCTTTTCATATCTGGGGTCGTTTCAACCCTACGCTGGACCTTGTCGACCTGTATGAGGACTACAGCGACGACGGGACCGGCAGTAGTGCGAAACTGGTTACGCGTACCGGCGGCGGCTCCGAGGATGAGTATGTTCTCAATCCGGGAGAGATGACCGGTTCATCATTTTCCGGTTACAGGAAGTATGACAACCCTGCGGACATCTTCAGGGATAAGGATGCCCGTCTGCATGCCAGCATCCTTTACCCGGGAAGCAGCTGGAAATCGGTGGATATCGTGATGCAGGGGGGATATATAGCTCCTGATGGTACCCCGACCGTCTACAAGGCGGGAAGCGTGGAAGTGGGAGATAATACCTATTACACTTACGGGGGGGCTACTCCCGACCGGTATTCCGGTTTTGCCGATATCGGTCAGGGTGGTAATTTTTCCTCCACCGGTTTTTCATTACGTAAATTCCTGAATGAGGCAAACAGTGTGGAAGGAAGGGTGCTGAGCTCGACAACGGAATTCATCGATTTCCGTCTTGCCGAAATTTACCTGAACTACGCGGAGGCAACGCTCGAAAGTTCGCATGGGGATGATACAAAAGCAGCCCAATACCTGAATATGATACGCAAGAGGGCAGGGCATACGGACAATATACCCCTCACCCTTGGCAATGTATTGAAAGAAAGGAGAGTAGAGCTTGCTTTTGAAGGGCACCGGTATTGGGACTTGGTACGTCGGCGGGAATATCATTCCGAATTTGACAACAGGATAAGGAAATCGCTGGTACCCGTGCTCGACCTGACGGAAAGCACCCCGAAGTATATTTTCGTGCGGGCCAACAATTATTACGATAATGATGTAAACGGAATGACTTTTTACAACCATTTCTATTATCTTCCGATTCCGGGTATCAGCACTAACAATCTGGTTCAGAATCCCCAATATTAAAATAAAAGTTTTAATCGTATGAAAGTATTAAAAATTATATTTGCTGTTTTCTTCTCGCTATTGGTGTTTTCTTGCCAGAAGGATAATTTTGATGGACCCGATGCCAGTTTCTATGGCAAGATAGTTGACCGGAATGGTAATCCTGTTCCACAGGATATTGTCGATGGATCCGTCATTATGGCTTATGAACAGGGATTCGAAACCCCTGTAGCCCAAAAATGGTATATCATGAATAGCGGTGAGTTCCGCAACGACATGGTATTCTCCAACGAATATGAACTTCGTCTGGAAAACGGAAATTTCTTTCCTGTGGTAGAAAGAGTAAAAATAAACCCGGGAGGAAATGAGCATACTTTTACAGTAATCCCATACATTGCTTTTACTGAATGTTTCATTGAATATGATGAAGGCCTTCAGCGGGTTAAGGCAAATTTCAAGATAGAACCGGGAGATCCCCAGGTTAGAATGTCGCGCATGACACTTTATGTGTTTACCGATATGTATGTTTCCGCGAACGTCAATATGAACGTGAAAGTGGGAGGGGCACCGAGTAAGAATACCGGTACAGTCCTCGTGTCGTCCTACCCGGGAAGTATTGAGGATTTGTATATAGATGTGTCGGACGCAAGCGTGTTCCGTCCCGGAAGCAATTATTACTTCAGGGTTGGGATTCAGGGTATACTCGACGGTGTGGGTACAATAAAACATAACTATTCCGAAACTAAGGTGGTTACTGTCAAATAATTATATGGTACTTGATACGCTTTTAGGCAATCTAAAAAGAGGCTTTTTTAAAGAATTTAATCGGTATAATCGAGGTATAAAAATGAGAAAAATAATCATAAGTATTCTTGCACTTGTGTGCTTCTTAAATAATTCTGTTTTGTTCGGGAACGAACTTCGTCAGGAAATAAATGACAATTGGACGTTCAGGCAAGTAGGATTTGATCATTGGTACGCAGCCAAGGTCCCAGGGGTCGTACACCTGGATTTGCTGGCAAATAACCTTATTGACGATCCCTATTATGCACTTAATGAACGGGGAATGCAATGGATAGATAAAGAAGACTGGGAATATAAAACTACTTTTGATGTTTCGCCTGAGATTCTTGAAAAACAGAATATCTTTTTGCGTTTCAAAGGTTTGGATACTTTTGCAGATGTATATCTGAATGATGAAAAGATATTGACAGCCGATAATATGTTTCGCGAGTGGGAAGTGGATGTGAAAGGAAAACTGAAATCAGAAAAAAATACGCTCAGGATATATTTTCATTCTCCTACAGGCACAGCCCTGAAAGCATATCTTAAGGAGCCGTTTCCGTACTTGTCGAACAATGATCAATCTCAACGCGGAGGTTTTTTCGATATGACGGTGAGCATGTTTGCACGGAAGGCAGGTTATCATTTTGGTTGGGACTGGGGACCCAGATTAACCACAAGTGGTATCTGGCGACCGTTATTTATTGAAGCATGGGATGATGTACGGATTAATAATCTGTATTTCCGGCAGCAGGACGTTACGGTGAAAAGCGCGGTATTGTTTACCGAGATAGATTTGTCCGCATCCACAGTATTGAAAGAAGTGGAAGTATTGATAAAAGATGTTTTCACAGGTAAAACTTACACTTCCGATAAGGTTGATATAGGTAAGGGAAACAACAAACTGAAACTCAATTTCACGATCAGGAATCCCAAATTATGGTGGAGTAACGGGCTGGGAGAACCTAATCTTTATACCTTCAGGGCAGAACTTAAACATAACGGGAAAATTATCGGAAGCAAAGATGTTACTACCGGATTACGTTCCCTAAAACTCGTTCGGGATAAAGATGATGCAGGACGGTCGTTTTACTTTGAATTAAATGGAAAACCTGTTTTTATGAAAGGTGCCAATTATATTCCTTGTGATGTTTTCCTGCCTAGGGTTACTGATTCCCTGCACTATAAAACTCTTTCCGATGCCAAGGAGGCCAATATGAACATGATACGTATTTGGGGCGGTGGTATTTACGAGGAAGACTCCTTCTATGAGATGTGCGATCGTATGGGGCTTATGGTTTGGCATGACTTTATGTTTTCCTGTGCCTTATATCCGGCAAAAGATGAATTTCTTGAAAATATAAAACAAGAGGCCATTTACAATGTAAAACGATTACGCAATCACCCATCCATAGCCATCTGGTGTGGCAACAATGAAATACAGGAATGTTGGTTCAGCGAGTGGGGTAACTGGAAAGGTAGATATACGAGTGAGCAACAGCAGATAATATGGGAAGAACAAAATCTCTATCTGTTTGATACGGTATTGCGACAAATTGTAGATGAATATACGGAATTACCATATACTCCCACATCCCCTTTCAGTCGTTATGACGGTGTGGCGCAAGGAAGTGAAGGCGACCTCCATTTTTGGGAAGTCTGGTTCGCTTTACATCCTGTCGATACATATAATCAGACCAGGGGCCGTTTTTTCAGTGAATATGGCTTTCAGTCGTTTCCCACAATGGAAACCATACATACATTCACTCGGGATCCGAAAGATTATGATCCATTTTCTGAAATCATGATGTTTCATCAACGTAGCAGTCCCAAGTCGAACTGGTTGATGGCCGAATATATGAGAAGGGAAATTCGTGAGCCGAAAGATTTTAATTCGTTCGTATATATGAGCCATGTGATGCAGGCCTATGCGGTAAAAACAGCCATAGAAGCACATAGGCGTGATATGTTTTACTGCGGAGGAACACTTTTCTGGCAACATAACGATTGCTGGCCAGCCATATCGTGGAGTAGCCGCGATTATTATGGGCGCTGGAAAGCGTTGCAGTATTGGGCAAAAAAGACTTACAAGGATATTTTGGTATCTCCTATTGCCCAAGATGACGAGGTTCAAGTATATCTTGTTTCGGACAGAGCAAAGAACACTTCAGGAAAACTTGTGATTGATATACTTACTTTTAATGGAGATAAAATTACTCATATCGAATCCGATATCAAAGTTCCAGCCAATACTAGTAATGTTGTATGGAGCGGGAAAATTTCGGAATTGTTGGGAAATACACCCAAAGAGGATGTTGTACTGACTGCCCGATATAAAGATAACACCGGCAGTACATATATGAACAACTATTTATTTGTAGCTCCCGGAGAAGCAGCACTTCCCAAAGTAAATCCTGACTGTGAGATTAATCCGGTAGAAGATGGTTTCGAACTCATTTTAAATGCTGATAAATTTGCAAAAGCAGTATATCTTTCAGCTGACAGTACTACCTTTTTTTCGGATAACTATTTTGATATCCTTCCAGGGCAGTCTATTAAAATAGTGGCAAAAACAGATCTGAATAAAACCGATTTCGAGAAAAAATTTCAAGTAATGTCTCTTGTCGATTCATATTGAGGTGTTTATGTCAGTGAAAAATAATCAAACGATGAAATTTTATACTCAATTCTTCTGGATATTCCTGTTTCTTATTGCAGGAATAAATTGTGTGAAAGGTCAATACAAGCAAGGGATGTTTAATATTAACGGCCAAGCATTACCATATTTAGTCTCTTTTCCGGAAGACTATGATCCTTCAATAAAATATCCCTTATTGGTATTTCTGCACGGTGCTGGCGAACGTGGCGAGGATGGCATAAGGCAGACAGCTATAGGTGGTGATTTTTTACTAAAAACTACTGCCAAGGAGTATCCGGCTATTGTGCTTTTACCTCAATGTCCCTCATACTCCTTTTGGAGCAACGTTAAGTACAATCAGATTGAACATCAGGTAAAATTCAGTTTTGGTCATGGCGATGAACCAACAGCAGCGATGAAAGTTCTGATTCCTTTTATAGATGACTGGATTAATTCGGGTTATATTGACGAAAGCAAGGTTTATGTGGGAGGAGTATCAATGGGGGGACTCGGTACATTTGAACTTTTATGGCGTATGCCTGGAATTTTTGCCGGAGCTTTTATGATTTGCGGTGGAGGCGATGTGTCAAAAGTCGATGTTTTGGCAAAATACGGCGTTCCAATTTGGTTGTTTCATGGCGACAAAGACGAAATTATTGATGTGAATCTCTCTCGTGATCTTTATAAGAAAATGAAGGATCTTAATATACAAAACGTCAGATATAAAGAATATAAAGAGGCTAATCATGGAATTTGGGACTTGGCGTTGAAAGAACCTGATTTGATCTCCTGGTTGTTTTCTTTTCAAAATACTAAATAAAAATTATTCTCTTAAAAGAAATTATTGGAACGCAATGATTAGCTGACTTGATTATCATAAAATTGTAGACAAAATGAAAAAATTACCATTCTTATTACTGCTGTATTCAATGCTGTTATACCTGTTTTGGTGTTGTGATAACGCTGAACCTAATGGGGAACCCCCAAATCCGACAAACGGAGAATATTCAGCCGACATATTATCTTACAATTATGCAATAGGTACGCAAACCATCGGCCCGTCTTACGGCCTGACGGATGAAACCCGATTGGTTGAAACGGCATCCCGCATTCTGGAAATGGGGTCCAATATATTAAAAATAACGCTTGATCCTTCTTCATACGGATTAATCTATAACCATACTTATAGCCACCAGTTGCTTGAAAACGAATCCTCCTTCAGGAAAATAATGAATATGGATTTCAACTATTATTTCTTTTGGGTATACGCCCCTAGAGTCGATGTAGCTTGGCGCGATGGTTTGTCTCCAACAGAATCTTTTAACGAGTACGACAATATGTATAAGCTGGCCGATTATCTATTGAAGAATTTCAATGGGAAAAATAAAAAATTCTATCTGGGGCACTGGGAAGGAGATTGGCATCTGGTTGATAATTTTAATGCGGGGCAACGAAATGTAAGTGCGGAAAGAATACAGGGAATGATCGACTGGTATAATATACGCCAAAAGGCCATTGATGATGCCCGTGCTGCCAATACGGGATCGGATGTTGAAGTATATCATTATGTCGAGGTAAACCGTGTGCTTGATGCCGTAAATTTAAATTATGACCGTGTTACCAATAAGGTTCTGCCTTTTTCGAATGTGGATTACGTTTCCTATTCATCTTACGATGTTACTTGGAATGCCTCCAATGCTTCGACAATGAGAGGCAATCTGAGAGGCGCTTTGAATTATATAGAACAGCAGTTGAAACCCAAAGGAAATATAGAAGGTAAGAGAGTTTTCATTGGTGAATATGGTTATCCGGCAAAGAGTCATAATGAGGCCAATCAGGATGCATATTCCCGGTTAGTAATGAAATATGCGTTGGAATGGGGATGTCCGTTTGTGCTCTATTGGGAAATGTATAACAACGAAGTGGAAAACGGGCAACAGGTAGGTTATTGGCTGATAGATAATAATGGAAACAAGAAAAAAGTTTATTGTACGCATAGGAATTTTTATGAGGATATGAAGAAATACGTGAGCGATTTCAAAAATGAAAAAGGGAAACTCCCCTCGCATGATGAGTTTAATGCTATGGCCGTATCAAAATTGTAATGTGTTACCACTTTTATTCTGTTGACAATAAATTCATCAAAGCAAATTCACATAATCCACATAAATTATAAATAATGAAACGGATAATTCTTTTTCTCAGCTGTGTCTTGTTTATTCCTGCATATATAAAAGCGCAAACAATGCAAATAGTAGAATCTCCCAACAAAAAGTTAAAAGTAAAAATACATATAGGAGAGATCATTGAATATCAGGTTTTTCATGAAACGGACGTTATTCTTCAAAAATCTCCTGTTTCTATGACCTTGGTCGATGGCCGGATTTTCGGGAAGAGTCCAAAACTTACCAAAGTTTCAACACGCTCCGAAAATGAAGAGATTGATGCGATCATTTATAAAAAGGCAAAAGTGAAAAACAGTTATAATGAATTGAATCTGGAATTTAAAGGGGATTACGGCATCGTGTTCAGAGTTTACGACGACGGTGTGGCTTATCGTTTCGAAACCACCACAAAAAAACCGTTTTACGTGAAATCGGAACAGGCCGAATTTGTTTTCCCGTCCGGTCAATCCGCTTATATCTCTTATGTGAGAGGCAATCACCCTTCCATTGAAGCCCAGTTTTTCAACTCGTTTGAGAACACATATACCTACGATAAGCTATCCGGATGGGATAGTGAACGGTTGGCCTTCCTTCCACTGCTTACGGAACATGCAAGCGGGAAAAAAGCGGCTGTTCTCGAAGCGGATTTATTGAACTATCCGGGCATGTATCTTCATAATGAGAATGGCTCCACTACACTAAAAGCTGTTTTTGCACCATATCCCCAAAAAACAGAACAAGGAGGGCATAACAGATTGCAGGATTTGGTAACGTTGAGAGAAAACTATATTGCCAAATTCGACGGATCTGTCGTTTTTCCATGGAGAGCAATCGTGGTCGCTACCACCGCCGGAGAACTTGCGGATAATGACATGGTGTATAAGCTGGCGACACCTGCCCATGGTGATTTTTCGTGGGTAAAACCGGGTAAGGTGGCCTGGGACTGGTGGAATGCATGGAATTTATATGATGTGGACTTCAAAACAGGGATAAATAATGAAACATACAAATACTATATCGATTTTGCGTCGCAACAAGGAATCGAATACGTGATCCTTGATGAGGGATGGTCGGTCAATTTACAGGCCGACCTATACCAGGTTGTTCCTGAGATAGACATGGAAGAACTGGTCGCTTATGCCGATGCACGGAATGTGGGACTCATATTGTGGGCGGGATATTATGCCCTGGCCCGCGATACAGAAGGAATTTGTAGTCATTATTCCGCGATGGGTATCAAAGGCTTTAAAGTGGACTTTATGGACAGAGACGATCAACCGATGGTCGATTTTCATTATAAAACCGCCGAAATAGCTGCCCGTCATAAACTTTTGATCGATTATCACGGAACCTACAAACCGACCGGACTTCAACGAACATTTCCCAACGTGATCAACTTTGAAGGCGTTCACGGTTTGGAACAGATGAAATGGTCTCCGGAAACTGTCGATCAGGTAACCTATGACGTTACCATCCCGTTTATCCGCCAGTTAGCGGGACCGATGGATTATACGCAGGGAGCCATGCGGAATGCCGCGAAAAACAACTACCGCCCGGTAAATAGCGAAGCTATGAGCCAGGGGACACGATGCAGGCAATTGGCGCAATACGTTATTTTTGAGTCTCCTTTGAATATGCTTTGCGACAGTCCCTCCAATTATTTACGTGAACCGGAATGCTCGCGTTTTATCGCCCGGGTTCCTACGGTTTGGGAGGAGACAAAAGTATTGAACGGGGAGATAGCGAAGTACATAAGTATCGCCCGGAAAAAAGGCAATGAATGGTATATCGGTTCCATGACCAATTGGGAAACAAGGACACTGGAATTGGACCTCTCTTTTCTTGGAGAAGGTAATTTCAAAGCCGAGATATTCAAAGATGGGGTAAACGCCGATAAAGTAGGCCGTGACTATAAAAGAGAGGTTGTCGATATTCCCGGCAACAGGAAATTAACGGTCTCCATGGTATCTGGAGGAGGATTTGTAGCACGCATTTATTAGCAGATTTTCACTTTCGACCAAGCATCCCAGAACGTTTTTTCCGTTCAAAAAGTGAGTTGAAACATTGAGTCCACTTTATAAAATGGTTTTTTTAAATTAAAAAGTTGATCCAATCTCAATGGGGCAATATAGAGTATCCATGAAGGGACATTTAAAATTGTCATTTTATCTCTTTGCCACACTTTTCCCAAGGAGATTGGCGGGTGAAGAAAACAGGTCTGGTTCTGATGAAGAGGATGTCTTTCGGAACATAAGATGTCATTTGTTTGATAGCTCTAATTTACAAATAATTCTTCAGGTAGCAATCAGAAAAAGGAACTAAAAATAGACTTTTGAACATTAATATTAAAAAAGATACTTTTTAAAATGGGCTCAATTATATAATTAATATTTAATAGTTATTATTATGATGTCGTTAAAAAAAGTACTTCCTGTGCTGTCCTGTTTTTTTGTGATGGGAATTGTCGATCTGATCGGAATTTCAACCAATTATGTCAAGCAGGATTTTGGCCTGACTGACACTATCTCCAACTTGCTTTCTATCAGTTTGTTTATATGGTTTGCTATTTTGGCCGTTCCCACTGGAATGATGATGAACCGATGGGGACGTAAACGTACGGTGATGACCAGTATGGCCATCACGTTGATCGCTATGATTATGCCTTTAGTTGTATATAATTTTCCGATGATGCTATTTGCTTTTGCTTTGTTGGGAATAGGAAATACGATTATTCAGGTATCACTCAACCCTTTACTTACTAATGTGGTAAGTAACGAGCGTCTCACCAGTAGTTTAACATTAGGGCAGTTTATCAAAGCCATTGCCGCTTTTTTAGGACCTATTGTTGCAAGTAGAGCCGCTTTGTGGTTTGGCGACTGGAAATTGGTTTTTCTTGTGTACGGATTGGTGACCATCCTATGTGGGGTGTGGTTGTCGTTAACCTATATTCAGGAAGAGACGCAGGAACAAAAAGTGCCGTCGTTGAGAGAAACATTTGAACTATTGAAAGATAGGATGATATTTCTCTTTTTTATCGGTATTGTTTTTGTCGTAGGGATTGATGTGGGATTAAATACCACTGTGCCGAAATTTTTGATGGAGAAAGTCAATATCCCTCTCGAAGAGGCAGGGTTAGGAACCAGTCTCTATTTTGTTGCCAGAACCATAGGAACTTTTGTCGGTGCCATCCTGTTAGTCAAATTTTCGGCCAAACGATTCTTTACCCTCAGTATGCTTGTCGCTATTCCTGCGACCCTCATTATATTGTTTCTGGGGAAGATGTGGAGCATCATGGCGATGGTCTTTATCATAGGATTTGCCATAGCGAATGTTTTCTCCATCATTTTCTCATTTGCATTGAAAAGAAAACCGGAAAAAGCCAACGAGATTTCAGGTTTATTAATCATGGGAGTAGCTGGTGGAGCTGTTATTCCACCTATTATGGGAGTGACAGCCGACTTATTTAGCCAGGCGGGAGCCATGGGCGTTCTTTTATTGCTAATGGTATACCTGCTGTATTGTTCGAGGGTTGTACAGGAAGAAAAATAGATATCAATTGTCTAATATTAAAAAATTTAAGAAGATGAAACGTAGCGAAATCAACCAGATTATTTCGGATGCAAAAGCATTTATGGGTGAATGGAAATTTTCATTGCCGCCATGGGCGTACTGGAGCCTGTCTGACTGGAAAAATAATAAAGAGAGTGCGGCTGAAGTGATCAATAATATGCTTGGATGGGATATCACTGATTTTGGTTCTGGCGATTTTAATAAAAGAGGGTTGTTCTTATTCACTTTACGTAACGGAAAACTTAATGTGGATAAAAAGCCATATGCCGAAAAAATAATGATTGTAAGGGAAAATCAGGAAACTCCTATGCATTATCATTGGTATAAGATGGAAGATATAATAAACAGGGGTGGAGGTAATTTAGTCATTGAATTATACAATTCTACTCCTGAGAATCAGTTTGACTTGACCGACATACGATGCAAAAAGGATGGAGTGAGTGCCGTCGTACCTGCCGGAGGAAAAGTGGTTCTGACTCCCGGCGAAAGTGTTACCCTGGAGCAGGGAGTGTACCATCGTTTTTATGGAGAAGAAGGAAAAGGAATGGTATTGGTCGGTGAAGTAAGTATGGTAAATGATGATGCTACAGATAACTGCTTTTATGAGCCGGTAGGACGATTTCCATCGGTGGAAGAAGATGTGGAACCATTGCATCTGTTGGTATCGGATTATAAAAAATATTTGAGCTGATGGTGGAAAAACGCTTTAAAATATCAGGGGTCGGATGTGCTTTGGTAGACTATTTGTTTAGTCCTGTGGATTTTGCGGGGGAGACGTTCAGCCGTTATATATCCGTGAAAGCGGGAGATGGAGGTTTATATCCGGGAAAGCTTGTTTTTAGAGACGAGTTTGAGATATTTTCCGGTAAAGATTATATGGACGTGAGAGAGCAACTCACTGAAGCCAATCCGCCGGTGACATTGAATATAGGAGGTCCTTCCATTGTTTCACTGATTCATGCTGCACAGATATTAGAAGGTACTCCTGCCGAAGTTTACTTTTATGGTAGTAAGGGGCGCGATAAAGATGCACTGTTTATCGATGAGAGATTACAAAAGACTCCGTTGAAGATTGGGAAATACAAGGTGTCGGATCAATACACCGCCTTTACAGATGTCCTTTCGGATCCAAATTATGACCACGGATTAGGTGAACGCATTTTTATCAATAATATCGGGGCGGCATGGGATCTATATCCTGACGATATGGATGAGGTATTCTTCGAAAGTGACATGGTGATTTTTGGTGGAACGGCTTTAGTTCCCCATATTCACCGATCACTATTGGAATTACTTAAAAAAGCCAAAACAAAAAAAGCGGTTACCGTGGTCAATACCGTTTACGATTTTCTCAACGAAAAGAATAATCCCGGAAAACCTTGGCCGTTAGGAGATACTATGGAGACCTATCGTTATATTGATTTGTTGATTACCGATATGGAGGAAGCCCTTCGATTGAGTGGACAAGCAACCGTTGAAGGGGCTCTCTCTTTCTTCAAAAGAACAGGCGTTGGTGCAGTGATTGTCACACATGGAGCAAATCCTCTTTACTATTTTTGTAACAATGAACTGTTCGGCAGGGTAGAAGGTTGCAAGCCGGTTTCCGAAAGGGTAAGAAATAGGATTGTACAATATCCGGAACTGGTAGGTGATACCACGGGATGCGGAGATAATTTTGCAGGAGGTGCCATTGCATCTATTGCATTACAATTGATGAATCCTCTTCAGAAAAGAGTAAATATAGATGAAGTGATTGCTTTGGCTACAGTATCGGGTGGGTATGCTTGTTTCTATCATGGAGGAACATATTATGAAGAATATCCGGGTCAGAAGCGGGAGCTGATTGAGCCATATTATCGGGATTACCTGTTTCAGAAGGTAAATCAATCATTAATGCCTGATTACAGTGACTTCAATGGATGAGAAAAAAATTGTTATTTTTGGAGCTGGAAAGATCGGGCGCTCTTTTATAGGTCAGGTATTCAATTTATCAGGATATGAGGTTGTTTTTGTAGACATCAACAAACAACTAATCGATTTGATGAACCGGAAGAGACAATACCGAATAGTGATCAAAAATGGAAAAGAGGATGAATCGCTGATCATCCGCAATGTGAGAGGTGTCTGCCTGGATGAAGAAGAGCAACTAGTCTCCGAATTGATTAATACGAAGGTAATATCCCTCTCTGTAGGGCAACAGGGACTGAGTGCAGTAATTCCTATATTGGCCAAGTCGTTAATTATTCGTCGGGAAAAACATGGAGATGTTCCGTTGGATATAATTATAGCTGAAAATATAAGAAATGCAGATACTCTTATCCGGGAAGGATTGAATAAACTGTTATCACCGAATTATCCTTTGGAGCAACTGGTCGGATTGGTAGAAACGAGCATCGGTAAGATGGTTCCCATTATGACACAAAAAGATATAGAAGAGGATCCATTACAGGTTTTTGCCGAATCTTATAACTCTCTGATTGTTGCTAAAAACGGATTTAAAAACCCGATTCCCGATGTCCCTTTTCTGGCACCCAAGGAAAATATTAAAGCATGGGTTGACCGCAAACTGTTTATCCACAATTTAGGACATGCAACGACGGCTTACCTGGGATTTAAGGCCTATCCGGATGCCGTATATATCAGCGAAGTGTTGGAAGACCGGGATCTCCTGTGTGCCGTAAGGCAAACGATGTTACAAGCTGCGGAGATTTTACGAGCTTTGTATCCGGAAGAGTTCACGTCAAAACAGCTGGAAAAACATATTGATGATCTGATAGTTCGATTCGGAAATAAAAGTTTAAAAGATACGATCTTTCGTGTAGGTTGCGATTTGTACCGAAAACTGGGACCGGAAGACCGGTTGGCTGCTCCTGTCCATGCTGCTATCCGGATGGGTAAACCTTATCACTTGATCTTAGATGCGATCATGGCCGGAATATCCTTCAGAGCCAAAGATGAAAATGGGAATTATTTCCCTTTGGACAGATTGTTCTTTGAGGAAGCACAAAAGGGATCACAGTATATATTGGAGAATGTGTGTAAAATAAGGTGGAAAGGTGAAAGAGTGGATGAAATAATAATTGAAAATTGAAATTGGAGGCCCCTACTTTTTTTGAGTTATATCGTATCTGGCTTCAGCAAAATCCAGATGCGGCAAATGGAAGTAATATAGCGAGATAATGATAATGACTAATGTAAAATATGGGGAAAATAAATATGATGCTTTTTTATTATATCCCAATAAGTTACTTTGTTTGCGAAAATTCTATAAATTATTGTGTCAAAAATCGCAGATGAAAAATCAATTATTCAACTGATAGGAGAAATTAATTTCTATACATTTGTCAATATTTTCCGTGAAGTCTGCATTAACGTAATAAATAGAATGGCTTTTGAAAATCTAAAGATATTGTGTATGAATTTAATGGCGTTGTTCTTTGGAGTCTATCATGGATAATAGTATCTTTGTATCAGCATAGTTCAGCACAGTTAAAGATAATTAAAAATATATACTTAAATCATAGCATAAATGGCAGTTGTAGTAATTATGCCCAAACAGGGGCAGTCAGTAGAAAGTTGTATCATTACAGAACTGAAGAAGAAAAAAGGCAACACCGTAAAAAAAGGGGATGTACTTTTCTCTTATGAAACGGATAAAGCTTCCTTTGAGGAAGAATCTTCCGCAGATGGGATTGTGCTTGAATGCTTTTACGGTGAAGGAGATGAGGTCCCCGTATTGGAAAATATGATGGTGATTGGAGAACCGGGAGAGGATATTTCTTCATTGTTGGGTGGACGTGAAACGTCGGACAATAATAGTGGAGAAGAAGCAAATAGTGAGGGAACAATACCGCAAAGCCGTAATGTAGGACCTTATGATGGTAATAGCGACTCCAACGATCGTCTTCAGGCAAGTGCTTTAGCTAACGTGGTATCTGGGGAAGGAACCAGTGCTGTCTCTCCTCGTGCCAGAAAATTGGCCGAAAAAAATGCCGTGGATACATCAGAACTATCCGGAAGTGGTCCCAAAGGACGTATCATAGAGAGAGATGTACAGGCACTATTGCAAGAGCGGCCCAAAATGACACCGTTGGCAAAGAAATTGGCCGCGGAACAAGGTATGTTGCCACAATCGTTTGGGACGGGTCTTGCCGGTACTGCCAGGGCTTCGGATCTGTCTGCCGCTGTGAGTGATGTTTATGGTAACGATTATGAAGACCGCAAGATCTCCAATATGCGGAAGATCATTGCCCGTTCCATGCATGCCTCCCTGCAGAATTCTGCCCAGCTTACCCACCACTTAGGAGCGGATGCAAGGAATATACTGGAACTAAGAAAAAAAGCGAAATCGATGCAGGATGAAGGTCTGCTCGATATCAACATTACACTCAACGATATGGTTTGCTTTTCAGTGATTAAGGCGCTGAAAAAGTTCCCCAACGTAAATACCCATTTCTTGGGTGACAGCATCCGCTATTTCAATAAAGTGCATCTCGGATTGGCAGTAGATACCGAAAGAGGGTTAATGGTGCCGGTCGTACCCAATGCCGATGACCTCTCTATAGCCGGATTATCTCGTCAGTTCAAAGAAATAGCTGCTGCCTGTAGGAATGGTAGTGTGAATCCGGATATCCTTTCCCCGGAAGCAGGCACATTTACCGTGTCGAATCTCGGGAATTATGGTGTGGAGATGTTCACTCCGGTGATCAATCTTCCTCAATCGGCTATCTTGGGGGTGAATACTATTGTGCCACGTCCTAAAGATCTTGGAAATGGTGTTTATGCCTTCGTTCCCTTTATAGGATTGAGCCTTACCTACGACCATCGTTCACTCGATGGGGGAGAAGCTACTCGTTTCCTAAAGCAAATTGCCATAGAAATTGAAACGATCGATGTAGGATTTGAGATGTAGGATATAGGATGTATGATGTATGATTTGCACGATAAAAGATAAACTACTATATATAACTTAAAATAAGCAGAGTTCTGATGAACTGTTTGGTGCTGGATTGTTTATATATGGTAAGTGATTTTCGAAATGTTTTAAAATATAAATTATGCCGAAGACCAGTGAATATTGCCTTTAAAGTCTTGGCTCCTGATTCTTGGTTCTTGGCTCTAAAAAGAATATTATGTATGATTTACTAATTATCGGTGGAGGCCCCGCCGGATATGTTGCAGCAGAAAGAGCTGGACATAAAGGGATGAAAGTGGTACTATTTGAGAAGAAATCGATGGGAGGAGTATGCTTGAATGAAGGTTGTATTCCCACCAAAACATTGCTTTACAGCGCTAAGACGTATGAAAATGCTCTACACGGTGATCAATATGGAGTCTTTGGAGATAATATCCGTTTCGATTATGCCAAAATGGTCTCCCGCAAAAAGAAAGTGGTCAGGAAACTGGTGTTAGGGGTCGAAAGTAAGATGAAATCCAATAAAGTGACGGTAGTAAAGGGTGACGCTTTCATCAACGGGCGTTCGTCGGAAGGAGTTGAGATAACCTGCAATAATGAGAAATATATTGGTAAAAATCTTCTTATCTGTACTGGCTCGGAAGCATCTGTACCCCCCATACCAGGGCTGCAGGAAGCAGGAGAGATCATCGTTACCAACCGTGAGATATTAGAACTGACTGAACGGCCGGAATCTCTTGTCGTAATTGGAGGAGGAGTGATCGGTATGGAATTCGCCAGTTTCTACAATAGTCTTGGAACCCGTGTTACGGTAGTAGAGATGTTGCCGGAAATTCTCGGTGGACTCGATATAGAGATATCCGCTATGCTTCGTGATATTTATACAAAAAAAGGCATTACCTTCCATTTGAATGCGAAAGTGACGCAGGTAGATGGAAATAAGGTCGTGTTTGAAAAAGAAGGAAAAACTGATACCATAGAAGGAGAAAAGATATTACTGAGTGTTGGTCGCCGCCCTGTTACGCAAGGCTTCGGGCTGGAAAACCTGGGTGTAGAGTTATTGCGTGGTGGTATTAAGGTGGATGAGAAGATGCGTACCAACGTTCCCGGCGTGTTTGCCGCAGGCGATGTGACTGGTTTCTCATTACTGGCCCATACGGCGAGCCGTGAAGGTGAAGTAGTCGTTAATAACCTGACCGGAAGAAGTGATATCATGCGTTACAATGCTATTCCGGGTGTAGTGTATACCAATCCAGAAGTGGCAGGAGTAGGTGAGACAGAAGAGTCTGCAAAAGCCAAGAATATTGCTTATAAGGTAGTTAAGCTTCCCATGGCCTATTCGGGACGTTTTGTTGCCGAAAACGAAGGTGGAAGTGGATTATGTAAAGTGTTGGTCGGTGAAAAGCATGGAGAAGTGATCGGTGTGCATATGCTGGGTAATCCCGTCAGCGAAATCATTTACGGAGCCTGTATCGCTATCGAGCAGGAAATGACCCTGAAAGAAATGCAGGAGGTGGTCTTCCCACATCCCACCGTGAGTGAAATTATTAAGGAAACCGTCTTTTTATAGTGGAAAGGTGGAAAAGTGAAAAGGAATATTAGAACTAAGAACTAAGAGTTAAGAACTAAGAGTTAAGAATTAAGACTATAGAAATTCAATATTTAAGATTCCAAATTCTAAATTTAAAATTTGTATCATGCCTATTCATTGGCAATTAGTAATTGGTAATTAAAATCACCTTCTCCACCTCTTGTACTTCTCTGTTTCTAAGTTTAATATAATCAACAAATCATCAAATCAATAAATCAGTAAATCAACAAAATATGCCCAAAGTACAGCTCATAGATCCTTCCGAAGCGCGTAAGCCCGGATTTGTAGAGTTTCAACCAATTCCGGTTAATCAGTACCAGAAAACGGTAAAAGATGAAAAAGAGAATTTTACCACAGAAGAGTTCAAGGCGATCTATCATGATATGGTCTTGATCCGAGAGTTCGAAACCATGCTGAACCTGATCAAGATTCAGGGTGAATACAATGGTACGCCCTATAATCACCCTGGGCCCGCCCACTTGTCCATTGGACAGGAGTCGGCTGCGGTCGGTATGGCATGGACACTAACGGTAGACGATTTTATTTTCGGAAGTCACCGTTCGCACGGAGAGATCCTTGCCAAAGGGATGTCTGCCATTCATCGGCTGGATGACCAGCAATTGACAGATATCATGGAGACCTTTTTTGACGGTGCCATCTATAAGATTGTGAAAAAAGATTTTGAGGGATCGGTCAAGGAACTAGCAAAGAGATTTCTGGTATATGGAACACTTGCCGAGATTTTTGCTCGTAAGACCGGTTTTAACAAAGGATTGGGGGGATCGATGCATGCTTTCTTCACTCCATTTGGCGTCTATCCCAATAACGCTATTGTGGGTGGATCGGGAGATATAGCCGTCGGAGCTGCATTGTACAAGAAAGTGAACCGTAAGCCGGGACTTGTCGTGGCAAATATCGGGGATGCCTCCATGGCGTGCGGTCCGGTATGGGAAGGGATTACCTTCGCCGCAATGGACCAGTTCAGGGAACTTTGGGAAGGTGATATGCAAGGCGGACTCCCCGTGATTATCAATATAATGAATAACCAGTATGGTATGGGAGGCCAAACCTGCGGTGAAACGATGGGTTACGGTATTGCTGCCCGCATAGGAGCCGGGGTGAATCCCGACCAGATGCACGCGGAGCGGGTAGATGGATACAATCCGTTGGCTGTGATCGATGCCTATAAGCGGAAACGTAAAATAATTGAAGAAAAGAGGGGACCGGTATTGCTGGATGTACTCACTTACCGTTACAGTGGGCACTCTCCTTCCGATGCTTCGTCGTATCGCTCCAAAGAAGAGGTGGAAGCGTGGGAATCGCAGGATTGTATCCGTAGCTATGGTGAGCAGTTACTCGAAGCAGGAGTAGCCACACAGGCCGATCTTGATTCAATCTCGGACAATATAAGGGCATTAGTGTATGAAATGTTCCTGAAATCGATCGATGATGAGACCTCTCCCAAGATGGAGAACCCAGATGTGATCGGAGATATGATGTTCTCCGACGGTTCAGTAGATAGTTTTTCCGATGCCAAGTCCGAGGTGCTGATTGCGCTGGAAGAAAATCCAAGGGTAAAAAAGATCGCGAACAAAGAGCGTTTCGCTTTCGATGCTGATGGCAAGCCTTTCAGCAAGATGAAGCAGTTCCATCTGCGCGATGGCCTTTTCGAAGCGATTATCGACCGTTTCTATAAAGATGCTTCTCTAATCGCTTATGGTGAGGAGAATCGTGATTGGGGTGGTGCGTTTGCCGTCTATGGCGGACTGACCGAATCGTTGCCCTATCACCGTTTGTTCAACTCTCCCATATCAGAAGCCTCGATCGTGGGGACGGCTATAGGTTACGCCATGTGTGGTGGAAGAGTGATTCCGGAGATCATGTACTGCGACTTTATCGGCCGATCCGGTGATGAGATTTTTAATCAATTGCCTAAATGGCAGGCGATGAGTGGTAATGTATTAAAGATGCCTGTTGTGGTCAGGGTTTCGGTAGGATCGAAATATGGAGCACAACACTCGCAGGACTGGACGTCGCTTGTAGCCCATATTCCAGGTCTGAAAGTGTGTTTTCCCGTGACACCCTATGATGCCAAGGGATTGATGAACGCAGCCCTGCAGGGTACTGATCCGGTTATATTCTTCGAAAGCCAGCGAATATACGATATAGGTGAGCAGTTCCATCAGGGAGGTGTTCCCGCCGGTTATTATGAGATACCTTTTGGTGAGGCGGACGTAAAGAAAGAAGGTCGTGATATTACCTTCCTGACCGTTGGTCATACGCTTTATCCCGCATTACAAGCAGCGAAAGAATTGGAAGATAAATATGGCATGAGCGCGGAAGTGATAGACGCCCGATCATTGGTACCATTCAATTATGAAAAGGTATTGGAGTCGGTGAAGAAAACCGGAAAAATCATCGTTGCCGGTGATGCCACTGCACGTGGTTCTTTCCTGAACGACCTTGCTGCCAATATCGGCCAATTGGCATTCGATTATCTCGATGCTCCCGTATGTGTATTGGGATCACGCAACTGGATCACTCCTGCATTTGAACTCGAACAGTCCTTCTTCCCCCAGCCAAGTTGGTTCCTCGATATGATCAACGAAAGGATCCAACCGCTTAAAGATTATATTCCCGGACAGAACTTTACTGACGGGGAGTTGATTAGAAGAGCGAAGAAAGGTGTTTGATTTGATGTGGAACGGTGGAAAAGTGGAAAAGTGAAAATGATTTTATGAAGGTGAAAGTAAATGCGCATATGCATACGCCGTACTCGTTCAGTGCGTTTTCCGACGTGAATGACGCACTGGACAGGGCGGTTGCCGAAGATGTGAAAGTGGTAGGAATAAACGACTTTTACACTACTGAAGGATATCGGGAGTGGGCTGATGGTTGTAGTAAGCGAAAGCTTTATCCGCTATTCGGGATCGAATTTATCAGCCTGAATGAAGAGGATCAAAAGGCCGGATTGCGTGTAAATGATCCGGCGAATCCGGGTCGCACTTATCTGAGCGGGAAAGGATTATCACACCCTTTCCGATTAGAGGAACCCTATGCCACTATGTTATCCAATGTACGGAATGAGGCCAATAGGCAGGTAGAAGCGATGTGTGAAAAACTGAACGAACTGCTTCGACAAAAAAATTGCGGTTTTATACTCGACTTCAAACAGATCACAGACGACCTGACAAAAGGGTTGATTCGTGAACGTCATCTGGCCAAGGCACTCCGTTTAAATGTATATGAATCGTGTAACAATGATGAAGCACGCATAAGGGAGTTACTGGAGAGACTGTTTGATGGGAAGAGTTTGAAATCGTTGGTGGAAGACCTTGCCGGAGTGGAAAATGAGATACGTAGTAACCTGCTGAAAGTGGGTGGAGCAGCATTCGTACCGGAAGAGCCTGCTGCTTTTTTGCCAATGAACACTGTGCAGGAAATAATCATTGCCGGTGGTGGTATTCCCACTTACCCTTTTTTAGCCGATGATCCGGCCGGGAATTATACCGATTTCGAAAATGATTTAGAACGGGTGTCAAGGCAACTTACAGAACGGGGCTTCCATTCGGTTGAGTTTATTACAACCCGTAATGATATCCGGTTTTTGGAAAAATATGCGACCTATCTCTATGAACAAGGATTTGTGGTGACTTTCGGCAGTGAGCATAATACACCTGCGATGGAACCGGTGGAACTGTTTGCCCGTGGAGGTACGCCTTTGACCTCTCAATTAGTGGAAATAAATTATAAAGGTGCATGTGTTATTGCGGCACATCAGCATCTGGTAAAGCAGGGATTGAGTGGGTATATAGATCAGAAGGGTTATGCCGATCGATCTAAAAGGCATGAACTGGAAGTTCTAGGAGACCAGCTAATTTCGAGTTAGTATATTAATATATTCAAGTTTCGCAAGTCGTATGATTGCAACTAAATGTCTCCGATTTAGTTACTACATTCTAAATTTACATGCGCAAGTTAAATAATATAGATAAAAATGGAACAGCATTCTCAAACCCTTCTTTCTGAGAACGAGATTTTTGGAATACGGGATTTAATTTATATATCGCGGTTTTACGGGCAAGACAGCCGTTTTGTGATAGCCGGCGGCGGCAATACATCCTATAAGAACAAAGAGAAGATATGGGTGAAAGCCAGCGGCGCTGCATTGGCTACGATTACTGAAGAGGGTTTTGCCGTGCTCGACAGGAGTAAACTCGAAAGTATGTCGGAAAAAGCATATAGTACCGATCCGACAGAACGGGAAGAGCAGGTGAAGAATGACCTTGCCGATGCCACCCTTACCAAGGGGAGACGGCCTTCGGTGGAGACATCGATGCACAATGTGATTGATTATCCCTTTGTGGTGCATCTGCACCCGACAGCGGTGAACGGATTGATGTGCGCCCAAAATGCAGAATCGGAACTGAAAAGGCTTTTTGGAGAAAAGGCACTGTACGTGGAGTATATTGATCCGGGTTATGTGCTGTTCAAAAAAGTGTACGACCGAATTAAAGAATATCGGGCAGCATATGATGAGGAACCGCAAGTGATATGGTTGCAGAACCACGGCATTTTTGTTGCTGCTCCTACCATTGTAGAGATTCAGGCGATCTATTCCGATATCCTGCAAAAAATAGATCAAGTTGTTTCTACACCTTTACCTGCCGGAGAAAGAGATACCTGTCGTTGTACGGAAGAAATTTTACCGGCACTTCGGATGATGTTATCCGGTGATGCATTGAAAACGCTAAAGGTAAGGAAAAACGAACTAATCAAATACTTTTACGATAGCCCCGGGAAACAGAAAGACATTGCCAAACCGTTTACGCCGGATGCCATTGTCTATTGTAAGTCGAATTACATTTTTTTAAACGATGAAACACCAGAAATGGTATTGGAGGAAGCCCAAAAAGTAATACCTACCTTTGTGGAAAAATTGGGTTATCAGCCCAAAGTGATACTGATAAAAGGGATCGGATTGGTTGCTGTGGGAGATAATGCCGGCCAGTGCGAAATCATTCTGGATGTATTTGAAGATGCAATGAAGGTGGCATTTCTTTCACATGCATTTGGAGGTCCGCACCCGATGACGCAGAAGCAGATAGATTTTATCGACAACTGGGAGGTGGAAAACTATCGTCGAAGTGTGGCCGCCGGCATATCGAAGGGACGTGCGGAGAATAAAACTATCGTAATTACCGGTGCTGCTCAGGGATTTGGAGAAGGAATTGGACGTTGCCTGCTACAGGAAGGGGCTAATATTGTAATTGCCGATCTGAATGAAGAAGTAGGCAGGGCGACAGCCGAAGAATTCAATCATATTGCGAAAAGTAATAAGGCCTTTTTTGTAAAAACGAATGTGACCGAAACGGCAAGTCTGGAGAATCTTATCCATGAAACCGTTTGTCAATTCGGGGCGATTGATTGCTTTATCAGTAATGCTGGCGTACTTCGTGCAGGTGGCCTGGAGGATATGACGCCCGAAAATTTTGATTTTGTGACGAAAATAAATTATAGTGCCTATTTCTATTGTACGAAAGTGGTCAGCAAGATCATGAAACTGCAGACAAAGTATGCGCAAGATGATTATTATGCCGATATCATCCAGATCAATTCCAAGTCGGGATTACAAGGCAGTAAAGCCAATTTCGCTTATGCAGGAGGAAAATTCGGAGGTATCGGGCTTACCCAGTCTTTTGCATTGGAACTGGCTCCATACCGTATTAAAGTGAACTCGGTCTGTCCCGGTAATTTTTATGAAGGGCCTCTCTGGAGTGATCCTGAGAATGGACTCTTCGTGCAATACCTAAGAGCAGAGAAGGTGCCGGGAGCAAAAACCATAGAGGATGTAAAAGCATTTTACCTGTCGAAAGTGCCCATGGGAAAAGGATGTACACCCGCAGATGTGACGAAGGGGGTTCTTTACCTGATGGAACAGTGTGGTGAGACGGGACAGGCATTGCCAATCACTGGTGGGCAAGTGATGCTTTCTTAGACAGTAGAACAGTGGGCAGGTGATTTTAATGTATCAATGATAATAATATTTCAATGAGCCAATCCCGATAAACTTTTAGTTTTTCACTTTTAGTTTATCAAGATCTTGGTTCTTGACTCTAAAAAAATAATAATGAAAACGAGAGCGGTTAGATTATACGGCAAAAAGGACTTGCGTCTGGAAGAATTTGAATTGCCACCGATCAAAGAGGATGAAATCTTGGCCAAAGTGGTTACCGATTCGTTGTGTATGTCATCTTATAAAGCTTCTTCACAAGGAACGGAGCACAAACGTATTCCCGATGATGTGGCGGAGAATCCCATTATCATTGGTCATGAATTCGCCGGAGAACTGCTGGAAGTAGGTTCTAAATGGGCGCATAAATTCAAGGCAGGGGATAAGTTCTCCATTCAACCTGCACTCTATTACGAAAATGGGCCTGTAGGTATTCTGAGTGCACCTGGATACAGTTATAGGTATATCGGTGGAGACGCTACCTATGTGGTCATTCCCAACGAAGTGATGGAAAAAGACTGTCTACTGAGATTTACCGGTGAAGGATATTATCCTGCATCACTGGCAGAACCACTTTCTTGCGTAATAGGAGCTATGCATGCCAATTATCATACCACTCCGGGTAGTTACGTGCACAAGATGGAAATCGTGGATGGGGGAAAGATGGCTATCTTAGCGGGTGTAGGACCAATGGGACTTGCCGCGATCAACTACGTACTCCATCGTGAAGATCGAAAACCGTCGCTGCTGATAGTGACCGATGTGGACCAGACAAGGCTGGACAGAGCTGCCTCTATCTATACAGTCGAAATAGCTGCTTCCCGGGGAATTGATCTCCGCTACATCAATACTGGAGTGATGGATGATCCTGTGAAAGAGTTGAAAGCTTTGAGTGGTGATACAGGTTATGACGATGTGTTTGTCTTTGCCCCGGTAAGGCAAGTAATAGAACAGGGAGACGCTATTCTGGCGTTCGATGGGTGTCTGAATTTCTTTGCCGGGCCCAATGATCCCAATTTCAGCGCCATGTTCAATTTCTACAATGTACATTATGACTATACACATATTGTCGGAACTAGCGGTGGGAATAACGACGATATGGTGGAGGCACTCGATATCATGAGCAAAGGGCTCGATCCTGCCGGACTGATCACTCATATCGGGGGGCTTAACGCAGTGGCAGATGCAACTAATAACCTCCCCAATATCCCCGGAGGAAAAAAATTGATCTATACACATAGCGATATGCCGCTAACTCCTATATCCGATTTTGAAAAACTGGGAGAGACCAACCAACTTTTTAAAGAATTGGCTGTTATCTGTAACCGTCATAATGGTTTGTGGAGCGTGGAGGCGGAAGCTTATTTGCTGGCTAACAGCAAAACAATGTGAATAATGTGCCAATATGCCAATGTGAATAATGCCGGAAAGTGGAAAAGTGGAACGGAGGAAAGGTTATTTTAATGCATAAATGAGAATAATGTGTTAATCCCGATAAATCGGGACAAGTAGTGAATGGTAATTGAATGATTGGTATTTTAATTGGCACATTGGCATATTAATAAATTAGTACATTAGTTTAGTCTTTACTCTTTATTCTATAGAAATGAAACAATTAGATGTAAATTTGATGCATCCGGTGGAACAGATCAATGTGATCATCGGAAGAATATACAGTAGCGGGATGACCACTACTTCGGGTGGAAATATCTCTATCAGGGATAAAAATGGCGATATTTGGATTACCCCGTCGGGAGTGGATAAAGGATCGCTCACCACGAAAGATATCGTTCGTGTGACGAAGGACGGAACCATTATCGGCCCGCACAAACCTTCGTCGGAGTTACCGTTTCACAGAGCCATATACGAAACCCGGCCGGAACTGACCGCTATCATCCACGCTCATCCGCCTGCATTGGTTGCTTTCAGTATTGCCGGTATTGTACCCGATACCAAGATTGTGCCGCAGGCGCATAATATCTGCGGTGACATCGGTTTTGCTCCCTATGGTACGCCTGGCAGTGAGGATCTGGGTGAGAAGATCGCTTTTGAATTCCAGGATACCCGTTATAAAGCAGTGATCATGGAGAATCACGGGGTCGTACTGGGCGGAACTAATATGATGGATGCCTATCAACGTTTTGAAACATTGGAGTTCTGCTGTCGTACCATCGTAAATGCCAAAAGGTTGGGACAGGTCAATTATCTGAGCGACGACCAGGTGGCGCAATATGTAAATCACCTGCCGACCAATATCTCTCACTTTATGGATATTGATCATCCTTCCGATGAACGGGCAATCCGTACGGAGATGGTGAATATTATCCGCCGGGCGTGTAATCAGGGGATGATGATATCGACCTATGGTACGGTGTAGGTACGCTGGAAAGGCAATGATTTTCTGATCACTCCCAGTAATGTGGCGCGATGGGATATTGTGCCGGGCGATATCGTACAGATAAAGAACGGTATGGCCGAAGCCGGAAAAACGCCCAGCAGGTCGGTGGCCCTCCATCAACGTATCTATCAGGAGAACCCCCATATCAATTCCATCATCTGTACACAGTGTGTGAATCTGATGGCACACGCGGTGAGCGGCTCAAAATTCGATGTACGTACTATTCCCGAGAGTTGGATCTTCCTGCAGGATGTTCCTTCAATACCTTTCGGGCTGATATACAATGATGTGGATAGTGTAGCGAAGATGTTCAACCACAATCGTGTCATTCTGGTAGAGAACGATAGCGTTTTTGTGACGGGAGACAAACTTCTGAATACTTTCGACTACCTGGAAGTAGCGGAGTTTTCTGCCAATTCCCTCGTGATGGCTGCCTCAATCGGCTCTTTGCAACCCATGGGCGATAAAGAGATCGACGAGCTGCGGATCGCATTCAATGTAAAATAATCGAGTGAAATCCCTAATAGGTTTGCCCATCCAACCCAAAAATAGGTTTGGATGTATTAGGTTTTGTTGAATAATACTGAATTGCGCTATCGTTCATCTGTGGAAAGAAAAAGAAGGCCCATTCAATCTTTTATGAAATTTGAACGGGTCTTCGGTATGTCTATCTTATAATTAATATTCCGGATTCTGTTCCGCTTTCTTTTCTTCCGGCGTCAATGCCGGGCCGTCTTTCTGGATAATATCCAGATAAAAGTTTGTGGCCACAGAAGTTGCTTTGGCTTGATAATATCAATCTTCATATATTATGATATTGGATATTTCAGGATAGAAATATTTATAGTGATAATATTTTTTACCATTTTCCTTATTTTCTAACCAAAAAGATACTTTAATTAATATTCTATCTGTCATTCCAATGGTAGGAAGAGAAAGAGGAACTCCACAATGATTTATTGGATATCCCCAATTAACTATAGGAACTCCGGCCCCATTTATGTAGTGTCCAAGATAATAATAACTTTTTCCATCAATAATCCCATAAGCTGATGTCGGGGATAACTGTGCTAGGTCTTTTGGAGACGATCTTATCTCGCAAAATGGGGGAATATCAATATATCTTTTGGATAAAAATTCAAAGGCACAATCTCTTAAATAAAATTCATTTGCAACTTCTGGATTGAGACTTATGTATTCGGTAATATTTCCTACGATATTATAGTCTATATCGTAAGTACCATACCCGTAACCACTTTGTCCATAACTCATATATAATGTTATAGATACTTTCGGTGCTCTTTTTAATGACCAAACACCTAAGGGTTTATTATATAGTGGGGCATTTGCGTCGATAGTTGAATATCCAGCTATGGGAAAAGAAGAAACACCTCCATAACCAACAACAGACTGACTACTTTCTATCGTGAAAGTGGTTTTCATACTTACCGATAAGTCTACTGTATTTACTGTAGGGGAAGATATTCCAAGCATTGAATTGAATAAACCGGAAGCTACTTTAACGGCCTCACTGGTTCCGGATGTTATAAGTGCTTTTAGTCCGTCTTTTACACCTGTACTAATACCTGATTCAATATTATTTTGAATTTTATTCCATATATTTTTAAAGAAACTGTCATTTTTTTTAACCCCATTGTCAATCTCGGTTGCTAATTTATTTACAGCATCTTCACCGCTACTTTTGACTGTTACATTGTTATTCGTATTGAACATATTTGATAAATTGAAGTCTATCCCGGAAGACTCCGATTTACTGGTTATTGTTCCATTTATATTTCCTGTAGTGGAGGCTTCTCCTGTATGTGATATGAGGTTAGTTGCCCATCCATTCAATCTAAAATTAGTATTAGGTAAAATATTAGGATCATAAGCACATTCCATTTCAAAACCATACCATTGGTTTTCCTGATATCCTCCACAAACAAATTGCTCCAAATATAACTCACCGGGGGTCGATGTTACAAAAGCTGGAGTTTCCGGTACATTTGTTAACGGTGTAGCAATACTTCCTACGAAATTAAAGAGACTGGTCGAACCTTCTGATTTTATCCCCCAAAAGCAAGAAGAGGTGCCTTCTTGCGCACTTGTAGAGTAAGCATACATAAAAAATCTGATAATGCCTGTGTATTTATTATACAACGCAAAATACTTTTTTGCTATGGGTTCATTTATGTTACTATAGACAAGTTCCCAACCATTTTCCTTAGAATATATTGACTGGGTAGTTCCGGCGTAAGAGTCAATCCAGTGAGATGGGATATTTGATCCCGCCGATGAGCCACTTAACCAAGGTACTGGGATATTTATTATTCCGACAGAAGATATTCTTATAGTCATTTCCTCTAGATTAAACCAATCAAAATAACCATTATTATGCCCCGCTCTCGTAGTAGCTTGGGGATTGGACTTTATTTCATCGGTAACCAAACTAATTTCATGTTTATCTTGACAACTATTGAATATTAATACAAAAATTTGTGTAATTAATAGAGAAAAAATTTTAAGTGTTTTTTAGCTTCTCCCCTTTCTTAGACAATTATTATTCAAAGATAAGTTAGTTTCCCGGGTTCGCCCGGCCGGGCGAACCCGGGAAACTAAGCGGCCGCCCGGAACATCTCCACCGGCCTTTTATACGCTAACCCCTGATGGGGTCTCTCCATGTTATAAAAATTCATGTAATCCTTTATCTTGCGATATAATTCTAAACCATTGTCCGATGGTTCAAGATAAATTTTCTCGTACTTGAGGTTCCGCCAGAATCTCTCGATAAAGATATTGTCAATAGCACGACCTTTACCGTCCATGCTGAACTGCAAATCCGGGTACAGGGAAACGCGGCCTGAAAACTCCGGGCTGGAAAACTGGCTCCCCTGGTCAGTGTTTATTATCTCCGGTGCACCATGACGCTTTATAGCCTCTTCAAGGCACTCGCGGCACCAGCGGGCGGTCATCGTGTTGGACAGTGACCAACCAACGATATAGCGGCTGTAAACGTCAATGATGGCAACCAGGTACATGTGGCTCCCCGCTAACGGGATATAGGTGATATCCATCGCCCAAACCTGGTTGGGACGCTCAATGGACAATCCCCGTAGCAGGTAAGGATAAATGACATGCCCTTCTCCCTTGTGAGGCTTACTCGTGTTCGGGCGGGGGCCCATGCCGTACAAGTCCATCTCCCGGTACAAACGGCGAACACGCTTGTGATTCACCTTGTAACCATGGCCACGCAGGTGGTGCGTCATCCGGGGTACACCGTAGAACGGGGTAATCAGGTACTGCTTGTCTATTTGCTTCATCAGTTCCTCGTTGTAGGAACTATCTTCACGGGGAGAATAGTAGAAGCTGCTTCGAGGCACGTTCAACAACTCGCACTGGCGTGAAACGCTTAGACTATGAGTTTTGTCAATCTTGGCCATCCGATCCTTTTTTGCTATTTCCCCAATACTTTTTTTAAGAAGTCATTCTCCAGTTGAAGCTGCCCCACTTTCTTGAACAGGGCATCTTTCTCTTTATCATCCTCCGCTTTGGAAGTGCCTTTTTCAAAAACGCTACTCGCGTTAGATACAAATTGGCTCTTCCACGTGGAGATCTGACTCGGGTGAAGCTCGTACTTCCGGGCGATCTCCTGGACTGTTTCTCGCTCTTGTAACACCTCTAAAACAACCTTAGTTTTAAAGCCGGAACTGTAAGTTTTCCTTTTCTTCATGACAACAAAAATAATACAATTTATTAATGATACTTGTTGTCCAAGATTTGGGGGTAATTATATACATTGCCCGTTGTGAAGGCGATTTAGATCGGTTTATTGAATTTCCAAATCCTGAGAAAACAGACTATGGTCTCAGTATTTTTTTGGATTCAGTCGATACCCTAATTATCGGAGGAAGAACCTACTTTGACTTTTTGTGTAGGGATTTCATAATGAAATATAAGGATAAGGAAACCTACATAATTAGTAAAAACTTAATTGGTAAGCAAAAGGATCTTCATATCATAAATAAGAATGTCATTGAAACACTTTCTCAAATTAAGAAATCGGAAGGAAAAGATATTTGGCTCGTTGGTGGCGGAATTCTTACTTCTATTCTCCTTGAAAGCGAGCTGGTAGATGAAATCACAATTAATACTTTCCCAGTTATTCTTGGTTCGGGGATTCCATTATTTCGTGATATTCCAAAGGAATCTGAATGGAAATTGATTACGACCCAACAATACAGTAATGGGGTTCTACAAATTCAATACAAAAAAGATCAATAGAATAAATCACCCTCTATCCACAAATTGTATGATAAATCTTAACCACTTTCGGATACCTTAATTACAGCCAACTAAGGTATCTACATCTATACGGTTATTTTATATGGATTTTCAATTGAAAACAGGCAAAACACCTCTCTTTTTCAATAAGAAATCAGCTTCTGTCCTCTCCATTTTCCTTTAATTAATTGATAATCTAAGAACTTATTATTTTAACACAAAATATTGCACCTGACTAAGGTACTGGTAATAAAAATCAACTACTTATTACTTCCGATCTTTGTTCCATAACAAATATTTACTGAATATGGATTATAAGAGCTTTGAAGAATGGATGCAAATATTGCTTGGTCGGTTCAATAAAATTGACAAGACACTTGAGCGGATGAATAAATTAAATGATTATCCGCAATAGTTCCTATTGTAAATTCTCGATTTGAAATCAGGGGCATACGTTACAGCTGCAATCAACAGCCTTTCAAACTGTTTTTCGCCGAAGTAACGCCTGTTGAATTTATAACAGAACTGGTTGAGATAGTATTGTAAATATTCGGGTTTTATCTTGTAATACACGCCCAGGAGCTGTCGTTTGGCATTGCTGATTGCGGTATGCACCCAGGGCAGCACGCTTGGAA
>Ga0265293_10001762_pt1 | contig 45911 bp, 46 predicted proteins | sample Munlanlewell138R_FD_192505 | JGI IMG/M metagenome (GOLD analysis project Ga0265293, IMG submission 192505) | Leachate microbial communities from a municipal landfill in Southern Ontario, Canada - Leachate well 138R | ecosystem: Engineered > Solid waste > Landfill > Unclassified | place: Canada... | reverse complement strand
CGTGATGCTGGCGCTGGGCACGATCTACGCGATCGGGCTGTGGATGGTCGGCATCGATCTGGCGCTGTTGATCGGCATGATCGCCGGGCTGGTCAGTTTCATCCCGTATCTGGGTGCCATCGTCGGTGTCGGCATCGGCCTGATCGCGGCGCTGGTGCAGTACGGCGACTGGACCCACGTGATCCTGGTGGGCCTGGTGTTCGGCGTGGGCCAGGTGCTGGAAAGTGTGGCCTTGACGCCGCTGCTGGTCGGGGACCGCATCGGCATGCATCCGGTGGCGGTGATCTTCGCGGTAATGGCCGGTGGCCAGCTGTTCGGCTTCATCGGTGTGCTGGTGGCGTTGCCGGTGGCGGCGGTGGCGATGGTGCTGCTGCGCTACCTGTACCAGCGCTACACCGCCAGCCGGTTGTATGGTGGCGAACCGGGATTGAAGACGCCGGTGCCGCCGGCGGATACCGCTGAACTGGCCAGCTCGCTGGCCGGCCAGGACGCCGCCGGGGACGAACCCGCCGCCACGGTTCCGGCGACGGATGGCGCGAACCCGGAAGAGCGTCCGGCGTGAGCGTGACACCACAATTGCCGCTGCTGCTGCGCGGCGGCCCCGAACAGCGATTCGATACCTTCGTGGGCAGCCCGGATGCGGTGGCCTTGCTGCGCCAGATGGCGGCAGGCGGCGTGCCGGCGGTATTCCTGTCCGGGCCGGCCGGCAGCGGCAAGACGCATCTGGCGCTGGCCACGGTGCAGGAGGCGGCGGCGCAGGGATTGGCGGTGCAATATGTGCCGTTGCGCCATGCCCGTGGTCGTGCCGCGAGCGCGCTGGCCGGGCTGGAACGGCTCGGTCTGGTGGTGCTGGATGATCTGGATGCGCTGCTGGGCGAACGCGAGGACGAGATCGCGCTGTTCCATTTCCACAACCGCGCCCGTGCCAGCGGGGCGGCGGTGCTGTACATCGCACAGGAAACCCCGGCCGCGCTGCCGCCGGGTCTGCCGGACCTGCGTTCGCGTTTCGGTCAATGCACCCAGCTGATATTGCCGCGCATCGATGACGATCTGCGCCAGGCCATCCTGCAGCGCAAGGCGCAGGCGCGTGGCTGGGAGCTGGATGAGGCCGCGCTGGGGTTCCTGCTGCGCCGGGTCGGGCGCGACATGGCCTCATTGACCGCGCTGCTGGACCGGCTGGACCGTGCCAGTCTGGCCGAACAGCGACGCGTCACGGTGCCGTTCCTGCGGCAATTCCTGGAACAGGACGCGGCGGGCGGCTGAACTTCTGGCGATACCTTGGCAGCGCTGCTGCCCGGCGAATCAGAACAGGTCGCCGCCGGCCGAGAAGGTGCGTTCCATGCGGTCGCCCAGACCACCGATTTCCAGCACGATGCGGTCGATCTCGGCTGCCGTCAGTGAGGTGTAGGGGCGGTTCTCGCACAGTTGCAGATAAGGCACGCCGTCCAGTTCGGACACCGCGAGATATCCCACACGCTGTTCCCAGTTGAAATACAGCGCGCGGCGCGCATCCAGGCCGGTGATCGGTGCCACCGAGGTGCTGACGCGCAGGTAAGGACGTTCGTCTTCGCCCTGCATTTCGGCCAGGTAGATGTTCTGCCGGCGTGCGCCCTGATCCAGCGTGAGTTCGACCCCGATCAGATAGGGGTCGTTGGTCTTGATCGTGTAATTGGCGGCCGCGTGTGCGCGGATCTGCTCGAAATTCTGCATGGTCGGGACAGGGCATTGGGAAACGGCGGGTATTCTAGCCCGCCTGCACACGGGCACTGTCACGGAATGCATATGGATGGGGAAAGCCGCGACGAGCGCAGCCAGCGGCGGCGCAGCCAGATCATCGCTCAGATCCGCGCGGTGCCGATCGGCAGCGTCGCCAGCTATGGTGCGATCGCGCGCCGTGCCGGCTGGCCGCGTGCCGCCCGTCTGGTGGCGCGCATCCTGGCTACGCACGAAGGCCCGCCCTTGCCCTGGCACCGCATCGTGCGCTCCGACGGGCGCATCGCATTTCCACCGGGTTCGCCCGAATTCCACGAGCAATGCCAACGCCTGCGGGCCGAAGGCGTGGACGTGGTGGCCGGAAGGGTGCGGCTGGATCCGGCCCAGTCGCTGCTCGACCAGGCGCTGTGGGGCAGTTCGCCGTTGGGCGATGCCGATAGGGGCGACGACGGGGCAGGGTGATGCCGGCAGCGTAGAATGGTGCTTTCGCCATTTCCGGACGTGCCGATGCTGGGCCAGATTCCCCCGATCACACGCGCGCTGTTGCTGGGCAACGGCGTGATCTTCGTGCTGCAGTTGTTGCTGGGTGACATCCGCTTTCTCGACATGATGCTGTGGCCGCTGGGCGAATACAGCGCACGGGTGTCGGCGGTGAGCGTGGTGCAGGTCGGCTTCCTGCCGTGGCAGGTGCTGACCTATGGTTTCCTGCACGGTGGGCTGACGCATCTGTTCTTCAACATGTTCGCGCTGTGGATGTTCGGGCCGGCGCTGGAAGGCACCTGGGGCTCGAAGCGGTTCATGCAGTACTACCTGGTCTGCGTGATCGGGGCCGGGCTGGTGCAGCTGGTTGTGGCCACGATGGCGGTCAACAGCGGCAGTCCGCCGTATCCGACAGTGGGCGCGTCCGGCGGCATTTTCGGTGTACTGCTGGCGTTCGGCATGCTGTTCCCGAACCACCGCCTGATGCTGATCTTTCCGCCGATTCCGATGCGCGCGCGTACTTTCGTCATCGTCTACGGCGTGCTGGAACTGGTCATGGGCGTCACCCGCACGCAATCGGGCGTGGCGCATTTCGCGCATCTGGGCGGCATGGCTTTCGGCTTCCTGATGATCCAGTACTGGCGCGGGCGCTGGCCGTTCCGGCGCCGGCCACGACAGGGCTGAACGCACCTTCGGCAAAGCGTGTATCAGCCCACGGAAGCGGCCTGAGGAACTTGTCGCAAGCGCTTGTCGGGCCTAGACTTGCCGCGTTCGATCCGGTCTTGCAGGAACCATGCGATGTTGAGGATGACGATGCTTGTGGCGGGTACGCTGGCGATGATGGGGCTCAGCGCTCCGGCCGCCGCGATCAGTTGTTCCGGTGATGCGCCGCAGCCGCTGCCGGTGCGCACCACACCCGTTCCGCCGCTGTTCGCCGGCATGACCGGTCACCCGGCCGCACTGGCCGCGCCGCGCACGCTGCTGGCCGAAAGCCGCGATGAATCCCTGGCGCTGGACGTGGTGCTGATGCGCCTGCGGCTGGAATCGTGTGCCGCCGCTGCGGCGCAGGACGAGTTCGCCAACTACGTGCCCAAGACCGAGCACGACAACACGCCCTACCGTTTCAATATGGACAAGGGCAAGAAGTTCACCGCCGCCGAGTTCGACGCCTGGATGAAGAGCCGTGGCGTGCGCGTGGTGCAGGCCCGCCCGACCGGCGAAGCAGCAGCCCCGGCAGCGACGGAAACCTCCGCAGCGGCAGGCGCCGTGGTCTCGGACTGATCGGCCCGCATCATCTGTTGTCGCTCGACGGCCACGCAGGTTTGCGTGGCCGTCGTCATTTCAGCGCGTGCCGTTTGCTGCCGGTCATCGCTGTACCGGAAGCGCGTAGTACGATGCGGCGATGAAAAAAACCACGAGTGACCGGCGCAAGACCGCCGGCAAGAAGGCCCCGGCGCGTCCGGGATGGATGCCGGACACCTTGATCCAGGCCGAGGCCGAGGAACGGCAGCGCGCCGGTGCCGGCAGCGCAAAGGCATCTGGCAAGGCCGCGAAAAAGTCCACGGCGGGCAAGACCACCGCGCGCAATGCCACGGCAGCCGGAACGAAGACCGCCGCCAGAAAGACCGCCGGCGCCGGCAAGGTGGCCAGATCGACCGGAACCACCCGCGCGACTGGAAAGGTGGCAGCGAAGAAATCCACCAGTGCCGCAGCCAAACGTGGCGCCCGCGTTGCTCCGCCGGCAGCTGCACCGGTACCCATTCCAGGCCGCGGTGCGAAAGCCGCGCGTGGCCGGGACACCGGCGCTGCGATTCCAGCACCCGGCGCGGCACGCTTCAAGGACCAGTTCGCCGAGCGCGAGGCGCGTCGATACGACAACCCCATCGCCAGCCGCGAGGCGATCCTGGCGCTGGTCGCGCAGTCGGACGGCCCGCAGTCGGCCGAAGAACTGGCGGTCAAGCTGCAGCTGACCGCGCCTGATCGTTTCGACGCACTGAGCCGGCGCCTGGCAGCGATGCTGCGCGATGGCCAGCTGCTGGCCAACCGGCGCGGCCAATACGTGCCGGCGCAAAAGACCGATCTGCTGGCCGGGCAGGTCATCGCCAATCCGGAAGGTTTCGGCTTCGTGCATCTGGATGCCGGCGGCGAGGACCTGTTCCTGCCGCCGCGTGAAATGCGCAAGGTGCTGCATGGTGACCGCGTGCTCGCCAGCGTGGTCAATGTCGACCGGCGCGGCCGGCGTGAAGGCGTCATCGTCGAAGTGCTGGAGCGGCGCCTGAAGCGGCTGGTCGGGCGTTATGACGAGCGCGCCGGCATCGGCCACGTCACGCCTGATGACAAGCGCGTGCTGCAGGACGTGATGATTCCATCGGATGCCCGCCACAATGCGCGCCCCGGCCAGCTGGTGGTCTGCGAGATTGTCGAGGCACCGCAACGCGGGCGTCCGCCGATTGGCCGCATCCTGACCGTGCTGGGCGAGGCACTGACGCCCTCGCTGGTGGTGGAAGTGGCGATCCACGGCCACGGCCTGCCGCATGTGTTCCCGCCGCAGGTGCTGGAGCAGGCCAGCGCGGTGCCGCTGGAAGTGCCGGCTACGGTTGCGTCCCAGCGCGTGGATCTGCGCGAGCTGCCGCTGGTGACGATCGACGGCGAAGACGCCAAGGATTTCGATGACGCGGTGTACTGCGAGCCGAACCGCAACGGTTTCCGCCTCGTGGTCGCGATCGCGGATGTTTCGCATTACGTGCAGCCCGGTTCCGCGCTGGACGAGGAAGCCCAGCTGCGCGCCACCTCGGTGTATTTCCCCGGCTTCGTGATCCCGATGCTGCCGGAAACCCTGTCCAACGGCATCTGCTCGCTGCGTCCGGGCGAGGATCGACTGTGTTTCGTCTGCGATATGCAGGTCGACCGCGACGGCAAGGTGCGCAGCTCGGAATTCTACGAAGCGGTGATGCGTTCGCACGCACGCCTGACCTATACCCAGGTCTGGGACGCGATCGGGCACGAGGATCCGGATGCCATCGCGCAGCTCGGTGAGCGCCTGCCGCAGATCCAGCATCTGCACCAGCTTTACCGCATCCTGGCCAAGGCACGCAGCGCGCGTGGCGCGATCGAGTTCGAGGCCGGCGAAGTGCGCTTCGTGCTCGGCCCGGCCGGCGAGGTGGTGCAGGGCGGCATGACCGAACGCAACGATGCGCACAAGCTGATCGAGGAGTGCATGATCGCGGCCAATGTGGAGGCCTCGCGTTTCCTGCTGGCGCACGACATCCCGGCGCCGCATCGCGTGCACGACCGCCCACCGGAACAGAAATACGCCGATCTGCTGGAATTCCTGGCCGAATTCCGGCTTTCGATGCCGCCGTGGAACAAGGTCAAGCCCGGCGATTTCACCGCGCTGTTGAAGAAGGTGCGCGAGCGCGCCGACAGCGCGCTGATTGAATCGGTGCTGCTGCGTTCGCAAAGTCTGGCGGTGTATTCGCCGCAGAACATCGGCCATTTCGGCCTAGCGCTGGAGGCCTACGCCCACTTCACCTCGCCGATCCGGCGCTATCCGGATCTGCTGACCCACCGTGCGATAAAGCACGTGCTCGATGGCGGTCGCGCCAATGATTTTCGCTACGCGCCGCACGATATGGCACAGCTGTGCCTGCAATGCTCCGAGCGCGGTCGCCGTGCCGAGGAGGCCGAGCGCGAGGTCGACGAGCGCTATCGCGCGGCGTGGATGGAACAGCATGTCGGCAGCGAGTTCGATGGCATCGTCTCGGGCGTGACCTCGTTCGGTCTGTTCGTGGAAATGACCGACTCCAAGGTCAGCGGACTGGTGCACGTCACCCAACTGCCGAACGACTGGTACCACTTCGACCCGGTGCGCAAGATGCTCAGCGGCGAACGCACCGGCGCGGCGTGGCGTCCGGGCGATCCGGTGCGGGTGCTGGTGCTGCGCGCCAGTGTCGAAGACCGCCGCATCGATCTGCGTCTGGTGCCGGAGCACACCGCCGCCAGGGCGGACAAGGGCAGTGCCACCAAACCGAAGAAGAAAACCCGTGGCAAGGACTGAGCGCGGCAGGGAGCGCGGCACGATGGCCGGAAAGGACAATGCCCACTGGATCGCCGGCATCAATGCGGTGGCGGCAGCGCTGGAAAATGATCCGGACAATGTGCGCGGGATCATGCTTGAAGCGCGTGCCCGCAACCCGCGCCTGACCGAGCTGACGGAACTGGCGCGCACCCACGGCATCGCCACGCGCACCGTCGCCAGCGAGGTGCTGGACAGGCTCGCCGCAGGTGTCCGGCATCAGGGCGTCGTCGCGCAGTACAGCGCGGCGCGCAGCCTGGATGAAAACGATCTTGCCGCGCTGCTGGAATCGGCTCCGGCGCCGCTGCTGCTGATCCTGGATGGCGTGCAGGACCCGCACAATCTCGGCGCCTGCCTGCGCAGCGCCGCCGCCGCCGGGGCCACGGCGGTGGTGATCCCGCGCGACAAATCCGCGCAGGTCAATGCCACGGTGCGCAAGACCTCGGCCGGCGCCGCCGATCGCATTCCGGTGGTGCGCGTCACCAATCTGGCGCGCACGCTGGAAAGCCTGAAACAGGCTGGCGTCTGGCTGGTCGGTCTGGCCGGCGAAGCGACGCAGGACCTGTACGCGATCGATTTAAAGGGCACGGTTGGCATCGTGATGGGCGGCGAAGCTGAGGGCATGCGGCGGCTGACGCGCGAGCATTGCGATTTTCTGGCGCGCATCCCTATGCCGGGCGACATCGAGAGCCTGAATGTCTCGGTCGCGGCCGGTGTTGCCCTGTTCGAAGCGGTGCGACAGCGCCTGGCCGGCTGATCGCGCCTGGCCGGCGGCGTCACACCGGCGTAGCGGTAGCGTCCTGATCGGCGCACACTTTGCCTGTACTCCTGCCGGAAATCGCCCATGGATCTGCGTCGTCTGGGTACCGAAACCTTCCACCGAGTTGCACCCTCGGGCAGCACCTTGCAACCACACCACTGGTGGCTGCTGGCGCTGGTGGCCACAGCCGGATTACTGCTGTGGCTGACCGGTTACATCGTTCTCGAACGCAACTGGCTGCCCGGTGCCTTCGGCCTGTTCCTGCTCACTTATGCCGCAGTGGTCGCGGCCGGCAGCCTGCCGGACGAATGGATTTCCCGCCGTCTGGATGACGTGCTGGACCGCTGGGTGCGCGATCACAGTGGTGGCGGCTTCTACGGCATGGTCGCGCTGTCGATCTTTGTCGGCATGGAACTTGAGGCGTTGCTCGATCCGCGTGAGGGCCTGCTGTCGGGCTGGTCCTTCGTCGAAGGCCAGGTGGTGCAGCTGCTGATCGGATTCAGCGTTGAATCGCTGAAGAACATGATCATGGCGATGATCTGGCCGTGGCCGCTGATCGCGCGTGCCGGGCTGGTCAACGCCGCGATCTTCAGCTTTGCTTGCTGGGCGGTATTCGTGCTGGCACGCAACTGGCTGCCGGTGCCTGATTTCACCGCGAAGCCGGAAGTTGAAGACGATGCGTCCGACGACTAAGGCCCGGGGTTTTCTGATCAAGCGCCAGGGCATCAGCTGATAAGCGATGCACGCCCGGAGGGCGGACGGCTCGGGTAATCTGCGCATCCCGACCGCCGCCAGGAACCGACCATGGCTTCGCTTTACGATTTCACCGTGCAGGACATCGACGATCAGCCGCGAGCGCTGGAGGAATGGCGCGGCAAGGTGCTGCTGATCGTCAATGTCGCGTCCAAATGCGGTTTCACGCCGCAGTACGAAGGCCTGGAGGCGCTGTACCGCAAGCACGGCCCGGCCGGGTTTGCGGTGCTGGCGTTTCCCTGCGATCAGTTTGGCCAGCAGGAGCCGGGCGATGCGGAGGAAATCAGGAATTTCTGCTCGCTCACCTATGACGTCAGCTTCCCGCTGTTCGCCAAGATCCGGGTCAACGGGCCGGAGGCCGAACCGCTGTACCGCTGGCTCAAGAGCGAGAAGGCCGGCTTCCTCGGCACCGAGGCGATCAAGTGGAACTTCACCAAGTTCCTGATCGACCGTGATGGCAATGTGGTACGACGCTTCGCCCCGAACGATGCGCCGGCCAAGCTGGAAAAGGACATCGTTGCGCTGCTTGGGTGAGGGTCGCCGTGTTGGCGGGATGGTGCGGCGTGTTGCGTCTTGGCGGCAGTCCCCGGCCTTGCGGGTTGAACAATGGCCAGTTCGGTTGCGCCCGGATCAGATCCGAAACATAAGGAAACTCTGATCGAGTCTCATAACGTCATCCCGGCGCAAGCCGGGATCCAGTTTTTCAATAACCTGCCGAAGAGCTGGATGATCGGCCATTCGGCTGTTGAAGGCCTGGCTTGACCAGCCTCGCTGTTGAAAGCCGCCGGAATGAGGCCTTGTTCACAGGCTCCATAACCGGGGGTGGAATGGTGGGAAAGCCACACCCGGATGCGGCTGTGCCTTATCCGGGCGACACGGCAGGGAGGCGGCGTGACGGCGTTTCGTGTGTTGCCTCAGCGATAACCCTCGGCCTGCAGGTTGAACAGTTCGGCGTAGAGGCCGTCGGCGGCCAGCAGTTGCTCGTGGTTGCCGGATTCGACGATGCCGCCATCGCGCAGGACGAGAATCCGGTCGGCCATGCGCACGGTCGAGAAGCGGTGTGAAATCAGCACCGTGGTCTTGCCGGCCGACAGTTCCTTGAAGCGCTGGAACACCTCGAATTCCGAGCGTGCATCCAGCGCGGCGGTCGGTTCGTCCAGGATCATCACCTGCGCATTGCGCATATAGGCGCGTGCGATCGCCAGCTTCTGCCACTCGCCGCCGGACAGGTCCACGCCGCTGCCGAAGCGCTTGCCGAGCATCTGTTCGTAGCCGCGCGGCAGCTTGGCGATCACCGCATCGGCGAGGCTGCGCTGTGCCGCCTGCTCGATGCGAAGTTGATCCTCGCGCTGATCGATCCGGCCCACCGCGATGTTGTCGGCGGCGTTGAAGTGGTAGCGCACGAAATCCTGGAAGATCACCCCGACATTGGCGCGCAGATCGTCCAGGTCGTAATCGCGCAGGTCCACGCCGTCGAGCAGGATGCGGCCTTCGTCCGGGTCGTAGAGCCGCGCCAGCAGCTTCACCAGCGTGGTCTTGCCGGCGCCGTTTTCGCCCACCAGCGCCACCGATTCGCCGGCGCGCAGTTCGAAGGAAAGCCCGCGCACCGCCCAGCGCTCCACGCCTGGATAGCGGAAGCCGACGTTCTCGAACACGAAGCCTTCGCGGACTGGCTTGGGAACCGGCCGCGCGTCCGGACGCGAGAGGATTTCAGGCGTGATGCTGAAGAACGAATACAGATCGTCCAGATACAACGCTTGGCTGGCGACCTGCGAGAAACCGCTCAGCAACCCTTCCAGCAATCCGCGCAGGCGCAGGAAGGAGCCGGCCAGGAAGGTCAGATCGCCGACGGTGAAATCGCCATGCACGGTGCGCCAGGCCAGATACGCATAGGCGCCGTAATAGCCGGCCGTGCCGAGCAGCGACAGCAGGCTGCCCCAGGCCGCGCGGCGCAGCGCCAGCGCCCGGTTGGCGCGATAGAACTTCTCGGCCAGCACGCGGTAGCGCGCCACGAGGAAGTTCTGCAGGCCGAAGATCTTCACTTCCTTGGCCGTTTCCACGCTGGCGCCGGTCTGGCGCATGTAGTCCAGTTCGCGCCGCTCTGGGGTCCAGTTGTAGTTCAGCGCATACCCCTGCGCGTTGAAGTGCATTTCACCCAGGAACGCCGGCAGCAGCGCGATCAGCATCAGCCCGATCAGCCACGGCGCATAGGCCACCAGCCCGGCGGCGAAGGCGATCACGGTGAGGATGTCCTGGGCCTGGCCGAACAGCTGGCCCATCAGCGGGCTGCGGCCCATGGTCTGGCGGCGTGCGCGTTCCAGCTGGTCCTGCAGCTCGCTGTCTTCGAAGTCTTCCAGATCCAGCGTCGCTGCGTGTTCCATCAGCCGCACGCTGGCGGCATTGACGTACAGCTCGGACAGCGCGGTATCGACGAATCCGACCGCGCGCCCAAGCACGTCGGACAGCAGCGCCAAGCCGAATTCGGCGGCCAGCAGCAGTGCCAGATGATCCAGCACGCCGCTGCGCCAGGCTTCGGCCAGACCTGAATCCAGCGCGGGCCCGCCGGTCAGCGCGATCACCTCGTCGATGATCAGCTTGGCGATGTACAGCGTGGTGACCGGCAGCAGTGCGCGGATCAGGCGCAGGCAGACGGTGGCCGTGGTCAGCAGCCGGCTGGTCTGCCAGACCTGGGCCAGGAACGGCGCCAGGTTGCGCAATGCGGTGACGCGCTGGCGCAGTGATTGCGACTGCGCCGGCAATGGCCCGCGCTTCAAGGAGCGCCGGCCTCGATGCGCCGCGCGATGTCGGCCTGGTCAAGGCCCAGCGCCAGGCCGATTTCCTCCAGCGCCGCGCGCTCGCGCGGGAACAACCGGCCATCGGCATGCGCCACGCGCACCAGGGTATCGAACAGTTGCGCCAGTTCTGGCGAACCGACCGGGTGCAGCGCACGGATGCGCGCCACCTCGCCGGCTACTTCGATCTGGCGCATCTTGCCGCGCTCGAAGGCATCGCTGGCCAGCGCCAGGCCGCCGCTGGGCAGGTTCATCTGTTGCATCAAGGCATTGACCACCTCGGCCTCGTGGCTGGTGACGATGCCGTCGGCCTTGGCGACATAACCGATCAGCCCGAACAGCACTTCCACCGGCACCTTGCGGTCCTCGGCAAGCTTGCCGCCGGTGAACAGGTCGCCAACTGCGCTGCGCAGGTCGCGCAGGATGCCGGACAGGCCGGCGCTGGTGTTTTCCGATGCCATCTCGTGTTCTCCGCAAAGGATGGGGAAGGGCGCAGGCGCCCGGCCACAAAAGGCTCGACGGGGCGCACTGCCCCGGCCGGCGCCCCCATCGTAAACTGTCGTTTCCCGAAAGCCACCCCTTCAAAGGCAGCCGTGCGCACCATTTCCCAGAACGACCTGATCCAGTCCATTGCCGACGCCCTCCAATACATCAGCTACTACCACCCGGTCGACTACATCCGCAGCCTCGCCGCCGCCTATGAGCGCGAGGAATCGCCGGCAGCCAAGGACGCGATGGCGCAGATCCTGATCAACTCGCGCATGTGCGCCGAGGGCCACCGCCCGATCTGCCAGGACACCGGCATCGTCACGGTATTTCTGGAAGTGGGCATGGACGTGCGCTGGGAGGGCTTCACCGGCTCGCTGGAAGACGCCGTCAACGAAGGCGTGCGCCGTGCCTATGCGCATCCGGACAACAAGCTGCGCGCCTCGGTGCTGGCCGATCCCGCCGGCACGCGGCGCAACACCCGCGACAACACCCCGGCCGTGGTCAATATGAAGATCGTCGCCGGCGACAAAGTCGATGTGATCGTCGCAGCCAAGGGCGGCGGCTCGGAGGCCAAATCCAAGTTCGCCATGCTCAACCCGTCCGATTCGGTGATCGATTGGGTGATGAAAACGGTGCCGACGATGGGTGCCGGCTGGTGCCCGCCGGGCATGCTCGGCATCGGCATTGGCGGCACCGCCGAGAAGGCGATGCTGCTGGCCAAGGAATCCCTGATGGAGGCCATCGACATCCAGGAGCTGGCCGCGCGCGGCCCGTCCAACCGGATCGAGGAGATGCGCCTGGAGCTGTACGAAAAGGTCAACGCGCTGGGCATCGGTGCTCAGGGTCTGGGCGGCCTGACCACGGTGCTCGACGTCAAGATCAAGGACTACCCGACCCACGCCGCCAACCTGCCGGTGGCGATGATTCCCAACTGCGCCGCCACCCGCCATGCGCACTTCACGCTGGATGGCAGCGGCCCGGTGGCGCTGGATCCGCCGTCGCTGGAGGACTGGCCGAAGCTGACCTACAACCCGCAGAACGCGCGCCGGGTCGATCTGGACACGATCACCCGCGAGGATGTCGCCAGCTTCAAGCCCGGCGAAGTGCTGCTGCTCAACGGCAAGATGCTCACCGGTCGCGACGCCGCGCACAAGCGCATCGTCGACATGCTCAATAAGGGCGAGCCGTTGCCGGTCGATCTGCGCGGGCGCTTCATCTATTACGTCGGCCCGGTCGATCCGGTGCGCGATGAGGTCGTCGGCCCGGCCGGCCCGACCACGGCCACGCGCATGGACAAGTTCACCGATCAGGTGCTGGAACAGACCGGCCTGCTCGGCATGATCGGCAAGGCCGAACGCGGCCCGGCGGCGCTGGAGGCGATCCGCAAGCACCAGTCGGTGTATCTGATGGCGGTCGGCGGCTCGGCCTATCTGGTGTCCAAGGCGATCCGCGCCGCGCGCGTGGTCGGCTTCGAGGATCTCGGCATGGAGGCGATCTACGAATTCGAGGTCAAGGACATGCCGGTGACCGTCGCGGTGGATTCGCAGGGCGTGTCGGTGCACGAAACCGGCCCGCGCGAATGGCAGGCACGGATCGGCAAGATTCCTGTCGTTGTGGTGTGATCGGGTTCACAGGCGGGGCCGGTTGCGGCATGCTGGTGTGGCAATCGCGTGTTTGACGAGTACGGCCGATCGGGGCGGCCGCTTTCCAGGGGAGATGCCATATCCATGTTGAGGCGGGTCGAGCACGGGGAAGGGTTCGAAGTCCACTTCAGTCTGACCGGAGGGGTGTTGCGGGCACAGGTGGAGGGCCTGCACGATTCGTTCGAAATATCGGTCGCGTACTGGGCAAAGATCGCAGAGGAACGCCGCCGCTGCGACGTACGGCGGGTGCTGGTGATCGAGAACCTCATTGAGGACGGCCGCCCCGATCAGCTGCTGGCGCTGTTCGAAAGGCTGACCACGATGGGCTTTGACGGCTGCAAGGTCGCCTTTGTCGACAACGGCAATGAGCAGCTCTCGCTACACGAGCACATCGCGATCCTGGCGCGCGAGCATGGCATCCTCGCCGCCGTCTTCAGCGAGGAATCAGCCGCCACGATCTGGCTGCGGCACGGTGAGGAATAGGCAAGAGGCGGAGCACGTCGCGTGTTGCGCTGCAGATGCTGTGGCTTTGCATGTTCCTGTGTCGGTGAGCGCAACTTGAGGGCTGAAGTCCGCTTTCCGGTATCAGGCAGATGTCTTCAGCAGCGCCCGCTACCAACGGTATGAAAAGGACCAACAAAAAAGACCCGCCGAAGCGGGTCTTTTTTGATCCAACCAAGTTGGTTGAGATGGCGTCCCCACGGGGATTCGAACCCCGGTCGCAACCGTGAAAGGGTTGTGTCCTAGGCCTCTAGACGATGGGGACCTAAGTTGTTGGTGGAGCTAATCGGGATCGAACCGATGACCTCTACAATGCCATTGTAGCGCTCTCCCAGCTGAGCTATAGCCCCACGTGCTGGAAAGACGACCATGTTAGGCTGCATTTTGCGATTCGTCAAGCGTTGTTTGCGGGCTGTTTGTTGCAGGCTCATGCGTCGATGATCGAGCGCGATTCCGGTGGCGTTTCGTGGCATCGTTGAGCGGGCCGGGGATCGCGTTGCAGACTGTGCGGCGAGTGACCCTGTTCGGCGAGGAATTCCAGCCATTTGCCGAGGAACACATTCATCTGCAGGCGGTGCCCGAGCAGGGTCTGGGGCGAGGGGTGCAGGCCCAGCACGTCCTGCCAGCGGCGTCCGACATAGCAGTGCGTGGCTTCAAGCACGCGCGCGTCGTGGTAGCGCCGCAGGAAGGCGGATGGATCCGGCTCGCCGGTCATCGGATCCCTGATGTCGTAGGTCAGGCGGTATTCGGTGGTGTAGCGGTGCTGCTGCATCACGTGCAGGTGCAGATCCAGGCCATCGCCAAGGCTGGAGCGCCAGTGTCCCAAGCCACAGCGGTGCGGCAGGAACATGCGTTCGAAGCGGTCGAAATTTTCGCCATACAACGCCATCAGGTAGCCGAAGCGCGAGGCGCGCGGCAGGGTCGGGGTGGTGGCTTCGGCGAGGTGCATGGGCGTGGTTTCGGCTCCGGTTCCGGGTTCAGTACAGGTGTTTGTCGATGTTGAGTTGGGACATCACCTTGCTGGCGATTTCCTCGATCGAGGTATTGGTGGTGCTCAGCGAGGGCAGGCCCTCTTGGCGGAACAGCGCTTCGGCGGCTTGCACTTCGCGCTTGCAGGTTTCCAGCTTCGCGTAGTGGCTGTCGGGACGGCGCTGCTGGCGGATCTGTTGCAGCCGCATTGGATCGATGGTCAGGCCGAACAGCTTCTTGCGGTGCGCGCGCAGCCGCGGTGGCATGCCGCCGCCTTCCAGATCTTCTTCGGTGAGCGGGTAATTGGCGGCGCTGACGCCGAAATGCAAGGCCAGATACAGGCAGGTCGGGGTTTTGCCCGAGCGCGATACGCCCACCAGGATCACGTCGGCGTCGTCGTAGTGCACATCGATGCCGTCATCGTGGGTCAGCGCATAGTTGGTGGCGTTGATCCGGGTTTCGTACTTGGCGAAATTGACGATGCCATGGGCGTGGCCGACCTTGGCCTGGCGGGTGGTGCCCAGTTCGGCTTCCAGCGGCACGATGAACGGGGCGAACACATCCATCATCAGCGCGCCGCTTTCCGCCAGCACCGCAGTCAGCGTGCCATCGACCACGGTGTTGACGACGATCGGGCGAACGCCGCTGCGCTCACCGGCTTCGCGGATGCGCTGGGATGCGCTGCGGGCCTTGGATTCGCTGTCCACGAACGGAATCCGCTGGGTCGCGAATTCCACATCCGGGAACTGCGTGAGCAGGCTGCTGCCGATGGTTTCCGCGGTGATGCCGGTGCCATCGGAGATGTAGAAGACGGGGCGTAGCGCGGCCATTGCGGCTCCTTCTGAGGTTTGCCGCAGTGTAGCCAGCGCCCTGTGGCAATGCGATCAGATCGGTGCTGCGGCTCACAGCCGGGCTGTCACGCGCTTGTAAGGAGGGCACGGCGCGGCCAGAATACCGCACCGCATCAAACGTCCTTTCCCAATCGGAGCCGCCGAGTGATCCCGCACGTTTTGTGGCTGCATGAGCTGCGTCTGACCGACCTTGCCCAGGTTGGCGGCAAGAACTCCTCGCTCGGCGAGATGATCGGCAACCTCGCCAAGCTGGGTGTATCGGTGCCAGGCGGCTATGCCACCACGGCCGACGCCTTCCGCGAATTCATCGCCCACAACAATCTGGAACAGCGCATTTTCGATCGCTTGGCCGGGTTGGATGTGGAAGATGTCGACGCGCTGGTCAAGGCCGGCCGCGACATCCGCAACTGGGTGATCGAAGCCCCGCTGCAGCCGGCGCTGGATACCGCGATCCGCGAGGCCTACGCCAGACTCTGCGCCGACAACGGTGGCGGTGAGGTAGCCGTCGCGGTGCGTTCTTCAGCCACCGCCGAAGACCTGCCCGATGCCAGCTTCGCCGGGCAGCAGGAAACCTATCTGAACGTCACCGGCGCCGACGATGTGGTGGTGAAGGTCAAGGAAGTCTTCGCCAGTCTCTACAACGACCGCGCCATCGCCTATCGCGTGCACCACGGCTTCAAGCACGAGGACGTGTTCCTGTCGGCCGGCGTGCAGCTGATGGTGCGCTCGGATATCGGCGCGTCCGGCGTGCTGTTCACGCTCGACACCGAATCCGGCTTCCGCGACGTGGTCTTCGTCACCGCCAGCTACGGTCTGGGTGAAATGGTGGTGCAGGGCGCGGTCAACCCGGACGAGTTCTACGTCTACAAGCCCACGCTCAAGGCTGGCAAGCACGCGATCCTGCGCCGCTCGCTCGGCGCCAAGCAGCTGCGCATGGTGTATTCGGATGTGCCCGGCGAGCGCGTGCGCACCGAGGACACGCCGGTCGAACTGCGCAGCCGCTTTTCGCTGTCCGACGAGGACGTGCAGGAACTGTCGAAGCAGGCCCTGATCATCGAGCAGCACTACGGCCGCCCGATGGACATCGAATGGGGCAAGGACGGCGCAACCGGCAAGCTCTACATTCTGCAGGCGCGTCCGGAAACGGTGAAATCGCGCGCACGCGCCACCCAGATCGAGCGTTTCACGCTGCAACAGCGCGGCCCGGTGCTGGCCGAAGGCCGCGCCATCGGGCAGAAGATCGGCAGCGGCGTGGCGCGCGTGGTGCGCTCGCTTGAGGACATGGCGCGGGTGCAGCCCGGTGACGTGCTGGTGGCCGACATGACTGATCCGGACTGGGAGCCGGTGATGAAGCGCTCGGCCGCCATCGTCACCAATCGCGGTGGCCGCACCTGCCATGCTGCGATCATCGCGCGCGAACTGGGCGTGCCGGCCGTGGTCGGCACCGGCGATGCGTTGAGCCGGATCACCGATGGCGAGCACGTCACGGTGAGCTGCGCCGAGGGCGATACCGGCTTCATCTACGAAGGCGCGCTGCCGTTCGAGCGCACCACCACCGATCTGGACAATATGCCGCCGGCGCCGCTGAAGATCATGATGAACGTCGCCAACCCCGAGCGCGCGTTCGACTTCGGCCAGTTGCCCAACGCCGGCATCGGTCTGGCGCGGCTGGAAATGATCATCGCCGCGCATATCGGCGTGCATCCCAAGGCGCTGCTCGAATACGACCGCCAGGATGCCGACACCCGCCAGCGCATCGACGAGCGCATCGCCGGTTATTCCGATCCGGTCGGTTTCTATGTCGACCGCCTGGCCGAAGGCATCGCCACGCTGACCGCCTCGGTCGCGCCCAACCCGGTGATCGTGCGGCTGAGCGATTTCAAGTCGAACGAATACGCCAACCTCATCGGCGGCCAGCGCTACGAGCCGGACGAGGAGAACCCGATGATCGGCTTCCGTGGCGCCAGCCGCTATGTCGATCCCTCGTTCGCGCAGGCCTTCGAGCTGGAGTGCCGTGCGGTGCTGCGCGTGCGCGAGGACATGGGGCTGGACAATCTGTGGGTGATGATCCCGTTCGTGCGCACGCTGGATGAAGGCCGCAAGGTCATCGAGGTGCTGGCGAAGAATGGCCTTCGCCAGGGCGAGAACGGCCTGAAGATCATCATGATGTGCGAGGTGCCCTCGAACGCGCTTTTGGCCGACGAGTTCCTCGACATCTTCGATGGTTTCTCGATCGGCTCCAACGATCTGACCCAACTCACGCTTGGGCTGGACCGCGATTCGTCCATCGTCGCGCACCTGTTCGACGAGCGCGATCCGGCGGTCAAGAAGCTGTTGTCGATGGCGATCAAGACTGCCCGTGCGCGCGGCAAGTACGTCGGCATCTGCGGCCAGGGCCCGAGCGACCATCCGGATCTGGCGCAGTGGCTGATGGAAGAGGGCATCGAATCGGTGTCGCTCAACCCCGACACCGTGGTCGATACCTGGTTGAAGCTGGCGAAGGCGAAGAACGCGGCCGGCTGATGCCGCTCATCGCCAAGGTCTGATCACGAAACGCCGATGCCCGTGCATCGGCGTTTCCGTATCCGCCACGGCAAGTACGCTACAGCAGCAAGGCCAGCACGAACACGCCCAGCATCAGGAACGCGATGCCGATCTTCGCGATCGTGCCCAGCAGCAGCCCGATCCAGGTGCCGATGCCCACGCGCGTGGCCAGCGTGCTTTTGCGGCTGTAGGCAAGCTCGCCCAGAAACGCTCCGATGAACGGCCCCAGCACCACGCCGATCAACCCGAAAAACAGCCCGACCACGGTACCGATCGCGGCACCGATCAATGCCAGCCGGCTCGCACCCACGCGCTGCGCACCGATCAATCCGGCCAGCAGGTCCAGGAACACCGACAACAGCGTCAGCACGCCCAGCACCACCAGCATGCCGGGCCCGAGCAGGCTGAAATTTCCGGCCCAGGCCACCATCAGCATGCCGGCGAACATCAACGGCACGCCCGGCAGCGCCGGCAGCACGATCCCGACGATGCCCACCAGCAACAGCAGGCCGCCGAGGATGTAGAACGCCAGCGAAATATCCATTCGAAATCCAGCGGGAAAGTGGTCGAATCATCGCCGATCGCGGCTGTACCGCAGATGGCGCAGGCCGAGGCGAGGCCCGGGAGTGGCTCAAAGTCATCGCCGCACCCGCCATCCACGATAGAATCTGCTGATGGACCACGATGCCCGCCTTGTTGAAATCGAAACCCGCCTGGCCTTCCAGGAGCTTGCCCTGGGCGAGCTCAGCGATCTGGTCAACCGCCAGCGTCTGGAACTGGAGGCGCTGCGGCATGCCTTTGCGCAGGCCAGCGCGGAACTGGGCGCGCTGCGTGACGGACTGAGCCCGCCAGCGGCGAACGAACCACCCCCACATTACTGAGCAATATTGCGATGAGCGATTCCCTCAAGGACCAGTTGATGAAGCTGGGCTTCAAGGCGCCGCCGCGCGAGGAGCGCCGCCCAGCGGACGAACCACGCCGTGGTGGGGAAAAACGGAGCCAAGGCAGGCGGCCGGGCCGGCCTGCGGCAAAACCGGGTGCTGGCGACAACCATCGCAAGCCGCAGCGCAATGCCGGCAGTAAGCGTGAGGACATCGATCTGGCCAAGGCCTATGCGATCCGTGCGCAGAAGGAAAAGGACGAGCGCATCGCCGCCGAAAAGCAGCGCCAGGAAGAAGCCCGCCAGCGCCGCGAAGCGCGCGCGAAATTGACCGAACTGCTGAACCGCGTGCGGCTGAATCTGGACAATGCCGAGATTGCGCGCCATTTCGAATATGGCGGCAAGATCCGTCGCGTGCACGTGGATGACGCCCAGCTCAAGGCGCTGAATGCCGGTGAACTGGCCGTGGTGCAACTGGGCGGGCGCTACCATCTGGTCAGCCTGGCCGATGCGCAGGCCGCCGAGGCGATCATGCCGGGTTCGCTGGCGCTGCGCGTGGACCCAAACGCGCCGCCGGAAAACGACGAATACGCCGATCCGAAATATCAGGTGCCCGACGATCTGGTCTGGTAGTGTGAAACACCCGCCCAGGCAGGACCCGCCATGCGCCACGCGTCGTATGCCTTGCCGGTCCTGTTGCTGGTGGCGTTGACGTCCGGCGCCGCGCCGGCACCGCGCTTCCCGTCCGCTGCGGTCTGGCACCAGGACATTTCCACAGCCGCCACGCATCCTGATTCGACCGACATGATCGCCACGCTCGCCAAGGTCGGTGGCTGGGGCAACAGCAATCGGATGCAAATAGATTTTTCGCTGCATGTGCGGCAGCTGGCGCCGGGCGAAAGCGCGCCGCGTCATCCGGTCATTGCGCATCGCATATACGGCGATTACTACCTGCCTGATTGCGAACCGCTGGGCAGCACCATGCCGGTGCCGGTCGACGCCGCGTTCGAGGGCAACACTGGCCTTGCCTGCGACAACGCCGCTGCCGATTGTCATCTGATCGTGGTCGAAGGGCAGATCCTGTACGAGCTGTATGCCGGCAACCTGCAGGACGGGGTGCTGGATGCGATGTGTCTGGCGGTCTGGGATCTGGCCACGGTCTATCCGCAGCAGGGACGCGGCGAACACTGCACCAGTGCCGATGCGGCCGGTTTTCCGGTCGCGCCGCTGCTGCCCAATGCTGATGGCGTGGCGGCCGCGGTGGCGCAACCCGATGGCGATCTGGGCCATGCGATCCGCTTCATCCTGCCCAACAACCGCATGGCCTCGGATGCTCCATTGGGAGGTGTTGGTGGTCGCTTGTACGTGCGCCCGGCCAGCCATGCCGGCGGTCCTTCAGGGCCGGTCGGCTCGGTACCGTATGGTGCTCGGTTGCGTTTGCGTGCCGACTTCGACATGAGCGGCTACAACGATGCGGCGCGCGTGATCCTGCGCACGATGCAGCGCTACGGCATCGTGCTGGCCGACGGCGGCAATATCGCGCTGACCTTTGAATCAGACCGTCACACTGGCACCACATGGGCGGCGCTGGGCATCACGTCGCATGTTTTCTGGAGCGGCAGTGACGGCAACCACAGTCCGGTCAGGGTGACGGATTTTTCCGTGATCGATACCGGGCCGCGCATTGCCGAAACCTACGATTGCGTGCGCACGCCGATCGTGCCGGAGCAGGGTCTGTTCCGCGACGGTTTCGAGGGGTGAGGCCGGGCCCCGGCGCGGGCCTCAGTGCCGGGTGGGCAGGGTTTGCACCATGCGCCCGCGCAGCTGCGCCGGGTCCTCGCCTTGCGGTGGCACCAAGGCGTGCAGCGATACGCCCAGTTCGAGTGCGTCGCTTTCGTCCATGCCGTCCAAGGCCCGGAAGTCGGCATCCATCAGCGCCGCGCGGGCGCTGTCGGGGCTGTCGTAGTTCAGCGTGTTGCCGTCGCTGTCGAGCACTTCGGCGGTGCCCGATTCCCGGATCCGCAGCCGGCTCCAGATCAGGGTGTTGCCCAGCACCACCAGCCACCATTGTCCAGTCGGGGTGGATGTCTCATCCATGCTCGGTTTCCTCAACGGTAGAACAGCCACAGCGCGCCACTGACCAGCAGCGCGATCAGCATGCACCACAATGCCAGACTGGCCGGCGTGGCCAGACCGTTGAGCGAGGTATCGCCCAGTGTCTTGTGGCGGTGAAGCAGCAGCCATTTCAGGCCCTTCGGCGAGGCGAAGGGAAACGCCCCGAAGCTGCGCAGCAGTTCGGGGTGACGGTCGCGCAGATGCACCAGCGACATCGGCCAGAACAGCACGAAGGCCATCGCACCGGAAATGGCGACCGCCAGCGTGGTCAGCGCAAGAAAGATGCCCACCGCTCAGTACTCGGCGCTGCCGGGCGCGCGCGGGTAGGGGATCGCATCGCGGATGTTGGACAGGCCGCAGACATAGACCACCAGGCGCTCGAAGCCCAGGCCGAAGCCGGCATGCGGCACCGTGCCGTAGCGACGGAAATCGCGGTACCAGCCGTAGTGTTCGCGGTCCAGGCCGAACTGGTCCATGCGCTGGTCGAGCACGTCCAGACGCTCTTCGCGCTGGCTGCCGCCGATGATTTCGCCGATGCCCGGCGCCAGCACGTCCATCGCGGCGACGGTCTTGCCGTCATCGTTCAGGCGCATGTAGAAGGCCTTGAAGTGCTCGGGGTAGTTGACCACCACCACCGGCCGGCCGACGTGCTGTTCGGTCAGCCAGCGCTCGTGTTCGGTTTGCAGGTCCAGGCCCCACTCGGCCGGGAATTCGAACTTCTGCCCGGACTTTTGCAGCAGCGCCACCGCATCGGTGTATTCGATGCGCTCGAACGGTGCGTTGATGAAGGCTTCCAGCCGCGTCACCGCATCCTTCTGCACGCGCTCGGCGATGAAGGCCATGTCGTCGGCGCGCTCGTCCAGCACTGCGCGGAACAGGTATTTGAGGAAGGCTTCGGCCAAGTTGGCGTTGTCGTTGAGATCGGCGAAGGCGATTTCCGGCTCGATCATCCAGAACTCGGCCAGATGGCGCGTGGTGTGGCTGTGCTCGGCGCGGAAGGTCGGACCGAAGGTGTAGACCTTGCTCAACGCCAGTGCGAAGGCCTCGACGTTGAGCTGGCCGGACACGGTCAAGAAGGTTTCCTTGCCGAAGAAATCGCGGGAAAAATCGACTTCGCCCTTGTCGCTGCGCGGCAGGTTGGCCAGATCCAGCGTGGACACGCGGAACATCTGACCTGCGCCTTCGGCATCGGAGGTGGTGATGATCGGCGTGTTGACCCAGTAGAAGCCCTGCTCGTGGAAGAAGCGGTGCACCGCCTGCGCCAGACAGTGGCGGATACGGGTCACCGCGCCGAACAGGTTGGTGCGCGGGCGCAGGTGTGCGACTTCGCGCAGGAACTCCAGCGAGTGCGCCTTGGGCTGGATCGGATAGGTTTCCGGGTCTTCGACAAACCCGGTCACCTCGATCGTTTCAGCCTGGATCTCGAAGGCCTGGCCGGCGCCCTGAGAAGGCGTCAGCGTGCCGCTCGCGATCATTGCGCAACCAGCACTCAGGTGCTTCACTTCTGATTCGTAATTGGCCAGCGTCGCCGGCGCCACGATCTGGATCGGCGCAAAGCACGAGCCGTCGCTGAGGTTGACGAAACTCAACCCGGCCTTGGAATCGCGCCGGGTGCGGACCCAGCCGCGCACGGTAACCTGGCTGCCGGCGGCAATCGCGCCCGACAGAGCCTGTTTCACGCTGACCACTGACATCGCCTTGAATCTCCACGCCATCGGGCGCATCTGTATGGGTCGGCAATGATAAGGCAAGCGGCGTGCCGCATGGCATGGACGCAAGCACGCCACGGCGCTACCGTCGCGCCAGGCATCCCACAGTTTGCAGGACTTTCGCGATGAGCATCCAACTTACCCCGGCCGCGCTGGAACGCGCGCGCCGTTTCCTCCAGGGCGATCCGGCCAGTGTCGGCCTGCGTTTCGGCGTCAAGCGCACCGGCTGCTCGGGCTGGGGCTATCTGGTCGACGTGGCGCACCAGCGCAACGAGCGCGATCAGGTGTTTGAACAGGATGGCGTCACCGTGCTGGTCGATGCCGACAGCCTGGCCCTGGTGGACGGCACCACGATCGATTTCGTCAAGCGCGGGCTGAATCAGGAATTCGTGTTCCAGAACCCGAACGCCACCGCCGCCTGCGGCTGCGGCGAAAGCTTCACCACGCAGGATTCCTGAGCGCTGCGGCATGACATGTCGCAGCACCGAAACGCTCAGCCCTCGGCCACCTTCATCAACACCAGGCCGGCGATGATCAGGCCGGCCGCCAGCAGGCGCAGCGGCGAGGCTTGTTCGCCCAGCACCAGCACCCCGACCATGAAGGCCCCGGCGGCGCCGATGCCGGTCCACACGGTATAGGCCGTGCCCAAGGGCAGATCGCGCATCGCGCGCGCCAGCAGCGTGAAGCTGGCCAGCATGGCGATCACGGTGACAATCGACGGGGTCAGGCGACTGAAGCCGTGCGATAGCTTCATCGAATACGCCCACACGATTTCCAGCAAACCCGCGGAAAACAACAGAATCCAGGCCATCAGACATCTCCGGCGGAAAACCGGGCCGTCCCGTCTGGATGCCCGCGGCGCGGGGGAGGTCGTCCTCCTGGAAGACCGGCGACATGCCGTCACCGGGCCGTGAAGGCTGGCATCCGGCCCGGCAATGGGCGGTGAACACCACGCCCCTTGGCCGATGCCAACAGCGCTGAATCCTTGCGCCAAGCCCCGGATTGCACTAAAATTCGCGCCCCTTGTCCACACCGGACAAGGCCCTTGCCTCACTGCCGCGCGGCTCTGCGCCCCGGCGGGAGGCTGTTCGCCGGCAACGATGCCGGCGTCATCCACAAGGAAACAACCCATGCGTCATTATGAAGTCGTGTTCCTGGTCCATCCGGACCAGAGCGAGCAGGTGCCTGCCATGATCGAGCGCTACAAGGCGCTGATCGAAGGCGACAACGGCAAGATCCACCGTCTGGAAGACTGGGGCCGCCGCCAGCTGGCCTATCCGATCCAGAATCTGGTCAAGGCCCACTACGTGCTGCTCAACATCGAGTGCACCGACGCGGTGCTGGAAGAACTGGTCTCGGTGTTCCGCTTCAACGATGCAGTGCTGCGCCACCTGGTGATCCGCCGCGATGCGGCCGATACCGAGCAGTCCTTCATCATGAAAACCAAGGACGAGAAGCCCGAGCGTCGCCGTCGCGATGACGATTCCGAGGGCGGCCGGTCGGGTTCGACCGAGTCCGAAGCCAGTGATAGTGATGAGGAAAGCAGCGAAGAAAGCGCTGCCTGACTGCCCGCCCACAAGGAATAGATCACCATGTCCAAGTTCTTCCGTCGCCGCAAGTTCTGCAAGTTCACCGCCGAGGGCGTGACCGAGATCGATTACAAGGATCTCAACACCCTGCGCCAGTACATCACCGAGACCGGCAAGATCGTGCCCAGCCGCATCACCGGCACCAAGGCCAAGTACCAGCGGCAGCTCTCCACCGCGGTCAAGCGCGCCCGTTACCTGGCGCTGCTGCCTTACACCGACAACCACCTCTGATCCTGCCGCCGGCACCTGCGGGTGCCGGCCTTGTGTTCGGACAGCCTCACGTTGCGGTCGTGCCGGAGCCTCGGCACCGCTGCTAACGAACCTGGAGTCATCAACGTGCAACTCATTCTTCTTCAGAAAGTCATCAACCTGGGCAGCCTGGGCGACACCGTCACGGTGAAGCGCGGCTACGGCCGCAACTATCTGGTGCCGCAGGGCAAGGCCGTGCCAGCCACGCCCGACAACATCGCCATGTTCGAGACGCGCCGCGCCGAATTCGAAGCCAAGGCCGCCGCGTTGCTGGGCGACGCCGAAGCTCGCCTCGCGCGCTTTGCCGACGCCAGCGTCAAGATCGGCGCCAATGCCTCCACCGAAGGCAAGCTGTACGGCTCGGTCGGCCCGCGCGACATCGCCGAAGCCTTCACCGCCGCCGGCCTGCCGCTGGAAAAGTCGGAAGTCATCCTGGGCGAAGGCCCGCTGCGCCGCACCGGCGAGTTCGAGGTGCTGCTGCAACTGCATGCCGACATCGAAACCACGGTCAAGGTCGTGGTTGAACCTGAAGCCTGATCAGGTATCGGTTCTTCGTGTGACAGACAACGGGCGCTTCGGCGCCCGTTGTCGTTTTGCGGGTTTGCACTTGATGCACGGATTCATGCGGGGTGGGTGAAGAGGCCCGATACCTGTGCGGGGCGCAAAGTTTTCCCGGTTCTCCTCCACTTTTCCACAGGCTTGTCACCTGCGCTGCGGCGGCGCTGGCCGTATCATGGGGTGTCCTGCTGGTTCCGAAGGTGCGCGTTGCATGGCTGCCGTCTTTCCCCGTCCCGAGCGTTCCGAGCGGCCTGATCCGCGCGTGGATGCGTTGCGTGTTCCGCCCAGTTCGATCGAGGCCGAGCAGGCCGTGCTCGGCGGCCTGATGCTGTCCAGCGAGGCCTGGGACAAGGTCGCCGATCGACTGGTCGAAGAGGATTTCTACCGCCGCGACCACCAGCTGATCTTCCGCGCGATCGGGCAGCTGGCCAATGACGGCAAGCCCTGTGATGCGATCACTCTGGGCGAGTGGTTTGAAGCCCAGAACCTGGACGAACAGGTGGGCGGCAGCGCCTACATCATCGAGCTGGCCAGCACCACGCCCAGCGCGGCCAACATCATGGCCTATGCCGACATCGTGCGGGAAAAGGCGATCCTGCGGCGGCTGATCGATGTCGGCACGGGCATCGTCAACGATGCTTTCCAGCCGGCCGGTCGCAGCAGCCGCGAGGTTCTGGAAGGCGCCGAACAGGCGGTGTTCAAGATCGCCGAGGCCGGCGCGCGTGGGCGCACTGGCCTGCAACCGATGAAAGGCGCGGTCAAGGATGCCTTCCAGTTGCTGCAGCAGCGCTATGCCAACCAGGGCGCGCTGACCGGTCTGCCGACCGGTTTCATCGATTTCGATGCGCTGACCGCCGGATTGCAACCCTCGGACCTGATCATCCTGGCGGCGCGTCCGGCGATGGGAAAGACCTCGCTGGCACTGAATATCGCTGAATACTCGTCGCTCAAGACCGGCAAGGCGGTGGCGGTGTTTTCGATGGAAATGTCGGCCAGCCAGCTTGCGTTCCGCCTGATTTCCTCGCTTGGCCGGGTCGACCAGCAGAACCTGAAGACCGGCAAGCTGGAAGACCAGGACTGGAGCCGGGTCACCAGCGCGATCACCATGCTGACCGAATCCAAGATCTTCATCGACGACACCCCGGCGCTGTCACCGGTGGAACTGCGCTCGCGTGCCCGCCGCATGGCGCGCGAGCATGATCTGGGGCTGATCGTCATCGACTATCTGCAGCTGATGCAGGTGCCCGGCAACAAGGAAAACCGGGCCACCGAAATCTCGGAAATCTCGCGTTCGCTCAAGGCCTTGGCGAAGGAACTGAATGTGCCGGTGATCGCGCTTTCCCAGCTCAACCGCTCGCTGGAAAGCCGTACCGACAAGCGCCCGGTGATGGCCGACCTGCGCGAATCCGGCGCCATCGAGCAGGATGCGGACATGATCGTGTTCATCTACCGCGACGAGTATTACAACAAGGAATCGCCGGACAAGGGTCTGGCCGAAGTGATCATCGGCAAGCACAGAAACGGCCCCACCGACACGGTGAAGCTGGTCTTCAACGGCCGCTTCACGCGCTTTGACAACTACACCGCGCAGCCGTACTCGGGGGCGATGGAGTGAGCCGGCAGGTTGTGGCCCGGATCGATGGCGCCGCCATCGCCGCCAACTACGCGCTGTTGCAGCGCCGTGCCAGCGCCAGCCGCGTGCTGGCCGTGCTCAAATCCGATGCCTACGGTCATGGCATCGAAACTGCCGCGCGGGCGCTGCGCCATGCCGAGGCGTTCGGTGTGGCCACGCAGGCCGAGGCGGAGACCCTGCGCGCAGCCGGATTCACCCAGCCGATCGTGCTGTTCGGCGGGTTCGATGCGCCGCAGGACATCGCCCGGCTGGGGCAGCAGGGCATCCGCCCGGCGATCCACCATCCGGCCCAGCTTGCGATGCTCGAAGCCCAGCCCGATGCCGGACCGCTGCATGTCTGGCTGAAACTGGACAGCGGCATGAACCGGCTCGGTTTTCCGCCGGAAGAATTCGGCGACACGCTGACGCGGCTGCGGGCGATGCCGAATGTGGCGCCGGACATCGTGCTGATGACGCATTTCGCCGCCTCCGACGAACCGGATCCGGCCACGGTCGCGGCACAGCTGGCGGTGTTCCGCAAAGTCACCGCCGGCAGCGGATTGCCGCTGTCGCTGGCGAACTCGGCCGCCGTGCTCGACCACCCGGACACGCATGGCGACTGGGTGCGTCCGGGTGGCGCACTCTATGGCCTGACCACCAAGCCGGGACGCTGGGGCGTGCACGAGGGTTTGCAACCGGCCATGCGCCTGTCCGCGCGCCTGATCGCGATCCGCGAAAAACCCGCCGGCGCCTGCATCGGTTACGGCGGCAGCTTCACCTGCCCGGCACCCATGCGCGTGGGTGTCGCGGCGGTCGGTTATGGCGATGGCTATCCGCGTCATGCCGCGCCCGGCACGCCGGTACTGGTTCACGGCCAGCGCTGTGAATTGATCGGCCGGGTGTCGATGGACCTGATCACCCTTGATCTGTCCGCCGCAGCGCAGGCGCAGGTCGGTGACGAGGTGGTGCTGTGGGGTGATGGGCTGTCGGTGGAAGAGGTCGCGGCCTGCGCCGGAACGATCAGTTACGAGCTGACCTGCCGGCTGACGCCCCGGGTGCATTACGTCGAAGCCTGAAGTGAAGTGTGCGGGCTTCCGCTTCGTGCGGCGTGTTCGCCCCTGCTGCGCGGCATCGGAGGCGGCGGCGCTATAGTGATTCGCCCGATGCCGCCTGCACGAGAACCCCGTGGCCAAGCGACCCAAACCCGCGCCCCCGCCGGCGCCCGACGAGGTGGCGCTGTTCCATGAGGCGATCGGCCCGGTGCGGCGTCTGGAAGAACAGGCACCCGCACCACGGCCGGCGCCGCCCGCGCCGCGTCCCCGCTCGCGTGAGCAGGACGAAGCCCGGGCCCTGCATGAATCACGTTTCGAGCCCTTCACCGCTTCGCCGCTGGGTCCGGGCGATGTGCTCGAATACCTGCGCGACGGCCACTCGCCGCGCCTGCTGCGCCAGCTCAAGCGCGGCCAGTACGCGGTGCAGGATGAAATCGACCTGCATCGCCTGACCCAGACCCAGGCTGAAGCAGTGCTGCGCGAGTTCCTGGCCGAAGCCCGCTACGAACAGAAGCGCTGCGTGCGCATCATCCACGGCAAGGGCCTGCGCTCGGGCGATCCGGGCCCGGTGCTCAAGTCACTGGTGGACCGTGTGCTGCGGCTGCGTGCCGATGTTCTGGCCTTCGCTTCGGCGTCCGCGCGCGATGGCGGCAGCGGCGCGGTGCTGGTGCTGCTGACCCGTTGATGGATGCCTGCGCACGCTGCGGCTAAGCTGGCCGGTCATGTGCAACAGGAGCCTTCAAACGTGGCCTACTCATCCATCTTGTTCGTGTGCATGGGCAATATCTGCCGCTCGCCCTTGGCCGAGGGCATGGCGCGGGCGGCGCTGGAGGCTGCCGGGCTTGATCTGCGGCTGGATTCGGCCGGCACCCACGATTACCACATCGGCCGTGCGCCGGACCCGCGCGCCCGTGCGATCGCACGCGAAGCCGGCTGTGACATCGATGGTCTGCGTGCACGCCAGGTGGATGACGAGGACTTCCACCGCTTCGATCTGATCCTTGCGGCCGATGCCGCCAATCTGGCCTTGCTGCAACAGCGGCGTCCGCGTGATGCCTGCGCCGAGCTGGCGCTGCTGCTGCCCTGGTGCGGCGCTGCGCCGGGCACCGAACTGCCGGATCCGTACTACGGTGAAATTGATGATTTCCGCCACGTGACCGGCTTGCTGCGCGATGCGATGCCGCGCTTGGTGCAGCGCGTGCAGGGGCGGGCATAATGGCGCTTCGTACGGGAATTTCCTGCCGGACCTGCCGATGACCAATTTCCCGCTGGCGCCAGACCTTTCGCCCTCGTTGAGCTGGGTCAACTGCCCGGAACAGCGCATCGCCGCGCTGCGTGGCCGGGTCGTGATGCTGGCGTTCTGGCATGCGGCGTCGGCGCCTTCGGCCAATCTGCTGGCGGATCTTGCGTATCTGCAACTGCGTTATGCCGATGGCCTGAGCGTGATTGGCATCCACACTCCGAAGTTCGATGCGCAGCGCGATGCCGATCTGGTCGGGCGCGCGGTCAACCGGCTGGGCGTGCGCTTTCCGGTCGCCAGCGATGCCGATGTGGTGGCCTGGCAGCATTACGGCATCCGGGGCTGGCCTTCGGTGGCGGTGATCGATGCGCAGGGCCGGTTGGTGGAAATCGTGTCCGGCGATCAGCAGCGCGATGCGCTGGAGCGGATCATCGTGCAGTTGCTGGATCAGGCCGGTGAAGCCGGTTGGCGCGTCTACGAAAACGCGCAGTCGGTCTCGCGCCCGGAGCCGTTGACCGAAGTGGCGTTTCCGCGTGGTCTGGCGTTGACGGCGGACCGCCTGTACCTGGCCGACAGCGGCCATCACCGCATTCTGGAATGCACCCACGATGGCCAGGTATTGCGCACATTCGGTTCTGGCACCGCCGGTTTCGTCGACGGGCTGGGCATCCAGGCCCGCTTTCTGGCGCCGGTTGGTCTGGCCCTGCTCAAGGACAGCCTCTACGTCGCCGACACCGGCAACCATGCGATCCGTCGCATCCGGCTGGCTACCGGTGAGGTCGATACGCTGATCGGTGCTGGTCGTGCCGGCCCACCGCGTGCGGCCACCGATTTCCGTGAGGCTGAGATCCTGCTGGATCATCCCCACGGCGTGGTAGCCGGGCTGGACCGGCTCTATATCGCAATGTCGGCCAGCAACCAGATCTGGGAGCTGGACCTGGGGCGTCATTCCTTTCGGCCGCTGGCAGGTTCAGGCCGGCTCGCGTTGGCCGATGGAACCGGCGCGCTGGCTGGATTCGCGCAGCCGGGCGGGCTGGCCTTGCAGCAGCACACGCTCTATGTCAGCGATGGTCAGGCTTCGGCCTTGCGCAGCCTGCATCTGGGCACCGGCGAGGTGCAGACCCTGGCGGGCAAGGGCCTGTTTGAATACGGCCTGGCCGATGGTGGGCGCGAGGATGCGCGCTTGCAGTACCCACAGGGCATCGCGCTGGATCCGTCGGCGCCGCTGCTGTGGGTGGCCGATTGCTATAACAACGCGATCCGGATGCTGCGCCTTGAACAGGGCGAGCTGGTGCAGTTCCCACTTGAGCACGGCCTGCGGCGCCCGACCGCGCTGGCCAGCAACGGCGAGCACCTGTGGATCTCCAATACCGATGCGCACGAAGTGCTGCGTGTGGATCTTTCCAGCGGACAGGTGCAATGCCTTCCGATGGCACCGTGATGCCAAGCGCGGCCGAACGCTGCCGCACGTGGTGATGGGATGGTGTGATGCAGCATGATGATCCAGAGGTGCCGGGCTTTGATGGCCGCCAGTTCGCGCGCGAACTGACCACCGCGCCGGGCGTCTACCGGATGTACGGCACCGACGACGCGGTGCTGTATGTGGGCAAGGCGGCGTCGCTGAAAAAGCGCGTCGCCAGTTATTTCACCAACGCGCCGCGCAGCCCGCGCACCCGCGCGATGCTGTCGCAGGTGGCGCGCATGGAAGTCACCGTCACCCGCACCGAAGGCGAAGCGCTGCTGCTGGAAAACCAGCTGATCAAATCGCTGAAGCCGCGCTACAACGTGCTGCTGCGCGATGACAAGAGCTATCCCTACATCTATCTGTCCAGCGAAGATGCGACCCCGCGCATCACCTTCTATCGCGGTACGCGCGCGTTGCCGGGGCGGTTTTTCGGGCCGTATCCGAGCGCGCTGTCGGTGCGCGAGACGCTCAACACCATCCACAAGCTGTTCAAGCTGCGTTCCTGCGAGGACAGCGTGTTCCGCAACCGCAGCCGGCCCTGCCTGCAATACCAGATCCACCGTTGCAGCGCGCCGTGCGTGGGTTATGTCGAACCGGACGAATACCGCGCCAGCGTGCATCGCACCGAACTGTTCCTGGACGGACGCAACGATGTGCTGGTGCAGGAGCTGGGCGACGCGATGGAAGCGGCCAGCGCTGCGCTGGAATTCGAAAAGGCGGCGCAGTTGCGCGACCAGATCGCCAATCTGCGCAAGATGCAGGCGCGCCAGTACGTGGATGGCGACCGCGCCGAACTGGACGTGCTGGCCTGCGCGATGGAGCAGGGCATGGCCTGCGTGGTGCTGCTGTGTTTCCGCAACGGCATGAACCTGGGCACGCGCAGCTTCTTCCCGCGCACCAACGGCGCCGAGGATGCCGGCGAGGTGCTGGAGGCGTTCGTCTCGCAGTACTACGTCGACAAGCGCCCGCCGCGCGAAATCGTGCTCAGCCACGCCATCGCTGATGCGCCCTTGCTCGCGCGGCTACTGTCCGAACAGGCCGGTATCCAGGTGCAGCTGAAGACATCGGTGCGCAGCGAGCGCGCCCGCTATCTGGAACTGGCGCAGCAGAACGCGCGTATCGCGCTGGCCGCACAGATCGGCAGCAGCGCCACCCAGCGTGCGCGGATGGCGTCGCTGCAGGAACTGCTCGGGCTGGAACAGCCGCCGCAGCGGATCGAATGCTTCGACATCAGCCACACCATGGGCGAGGCCACGGTGGCCTCGTGCGTGGTGTTCGATGCCGAAGGGCCGGTGCGTGGCCAGTACCGCCGCTTCAACATCAACGGCATCACACCGGGCGATGATTTCGCCGCAATGCAGCAGGCGCTGACACGCCGCTTCAAGCGTGCGCGCGAGGATGGCGTGCTGCCGGACCTGTTGCTGATCGACGGTGGCAAGGGCCAGCTTGCGCGTGCGATCCAGGTGCTGGAGGAACTGGAGATCACCGGGGTCAGCCTGCTGGGTGTGGCCAAGGGCGCCGAGCGCCGCGCCGGTGACGAGACCCTGGTGCTGCCCGATGGCAGCCAGCTGCATCCGGGCGCCGATTCGCCGGCGCTGCACCTGATCGCGCAGGTGCGTGATGAAGCGCACCGCTTCGCCATCACCGGGCATCGCGGGCGCCGCGCCAAGACGCGCGAGCACAGCCGACTGGAAGACATCCCGGGCATCGGACCACGCAGGCGCGCTATGCTTCTGCGTCATTTCGGCGGCTTGGCCGAACTGCGGCGTGCTGGCGCCGAGGAGATCGCGCGGGTGGAAGGCATCAACATGGCATTGGCCAAACGAATCTGGAGCGCGCTGCACGGCGTGGCTGAAGAAGACGCCGGCAGCGGCAAGCAGGATCCGGCGTGAAGCTCACGGTTCCCACGCTGCTGACGCTGTTCCGCATCGCGCTGATTCCGGTGCTGGTGGTGGTGTTCTATCTGCCCTACGGCTGGACCAACTTCGCTGCCGCGTTCATCTTCGCGCTGGGTGCGTTCACCGACTGGCTCGATGGCTGGGTTGCGCGCCGCTTCCACCAGTACTCGGCGTTCGGCGCCTTCCTGGATCCGGTCGCGGACAAGCTGATGGTGGCGGTGGCGCTGTTCCTGATCGTGCAGGGCCACCCGACGCCGTGGATGGCGTTCTGGGCGGCGGTGATCGTCGGGCGCGAGATCGCGGTTTCGGCATTGCGCGAATGGATGGCCGAAATCGGCCAGCGCGCGCGGGTCAAGGTCGCCTGGATCGGCAAGGTCAAGACCATGGTGCAGATGATCGCGCTGTTGTGCCTGCTGTATTCCGTGACACCGGAAAAGCCGCAGCGCAGCACGCCGTGGATGGGGGATGTGATCTTCCACATCGGCGACTGGCTGCTCGCGGCCGCCGCGTTGCTGACGCTGTGGTCCGGTTTCCAGTACCTGCGCGCGGCGTGGCCGGCGATGCGCGACGACGTGCGCTGAGGCGGCGGAAGAATTTCAACAATGTGACCACTTCAAGTATTGACTTCGCGCCGAAGTTCGCTAGAATGCTTCGACCACGCGGGAATAGCTCAGTTGGTAGAGCACGACCTTGCCAAGGTCGGGGTCGCGAGTTCGAGTCTCGTTTCCCGCTCCAGACAAGTCGAAACCCCGGTTCCGCCGGGGTTTCGCATTTCCGGATGCCGGTTACGCCCATGGCGGGCAGGCATCCGACGAAGCCACCACGCTTCGCAACGCCTCAGGGGCCTGATGGCAGAGTGGTTATGCAGCGGCCTGCAAAGCCGTGTACGCCGGTTCGATTCCGACTCAGGCCTCCAAATCGAGATGCCGGGACATCCCGGAACATCATCAAACCCCGCTGCTAGCGGGGTTTTTTGTTGCCTGCGCTGTAGTGGGAGGCAGGCCAGCTGGTCTGCGAAATCTTCTGGTTGGGGGCAAAAATGCTTCGGCATTCACCGGTGTTGAAACGATGAAGCAGCCGTACGTGGTGTGGTGGGCCGCCGAGCCGCAGCTATGCATTATCCGTGTTGCGAGCGATGCCCTATGATCGGCGGCCCCACGTCACGAGATCACCCTGATGAGTCCATCGCCCATTCATCGCCATGACATCGGCCCGCGCATGTCCGAAGCGGTGGTGCACAACGGTGTGGTGTATCTCTCCGGTCAGGTGGCCAAGAGTCCGGGCCTGGATGTTGCCGGCCAGACCCGGCAGGCGCTGGAGCAGGTGGACGCATTGCTGCGCGCTGTCGGAAGCAGCCGCGAGCGCGTACTGCGGGCCGAAATCCTGCTGTCGGATATCAACGACTTCTCCGAAATGAATGCGGTTTGGGACGCGTGGGTCTTGGCCGGCCAGACACCGGCGCGAGCGACCTTCCAGGCGGCCTTGGCCGATCCTGACTGGAAGGTGGAAATCATCATCACTGCAGCGCTCTGATCAGGATTTCTTGAGATGAGCCGTCTGCTGATGAACCTGCGGCATGCGCCCGAGGATGAGGTCGAGGAGGTGCGTGCGCTGTTGCGCGAACACGGCATCGATTTCTACGAGACACAAGCCGGGCGCTGGCGTATTTCACTGGCCGGGATCTGGGTGGAAGAACAGGACTACGAGGCCGCGCGACGCCAATTCGACGCCTACCAGCGTGAGCGTCAGGTGCGGGTGCGCGCCGAACTTGCCCGGCAACGGGAAAGCGGTGAAGCGCCGGGCGTGATCGACAGTTTGCGCGCCAACTCGCTGGGTTTCGGGCTGGCGCTGGTGGTGATCATCGGCATTGTGGTGCTGATGGCGTGGCCGTATTTCGGCTGGTGATTGCCGCCGTTGAGCCAGTGTGACGGGGTGTCACGGCAGCGCCAGGTTCCGGGTCAGGGGCCGACACAGGTGGGGTTTCAGTCTACGGAAGGGCTGCTGCCATGCTGTTGCAGGCGTGCGGCGATCAGCGCGTCCTTTTCCGACCACAGGCTGTTGAGCCAGCGCTGGCAGCGCGCGCGATAGTGGCTGTCGACTTCGTAATTGCCGCCGTCGGCCAGATCTTCCGGCACTTCGCGCGCGGTCATGTGGATCTCGATATGGCGCAGGCGTCCGGCCATCAGGTCGGCCAGTGACGGTTGCGGATCCAGATAGACCAGGGTCAGATCCAGCACCACCCTGAGCTTGCCGGCCATCGCGTCCAGTACCGCCGCCGCACCGCCGGCGCGCGGTCGCAGCAGGTGCTGGTAGGGCGGTTTCTGGCGCGCGTGCTTTTCCGCCGTGAAGCGCGTGCCTTCGACGAAATTCATGATTGAAACAGGCACTGTCGCGAACTTGGCGCAGGCGGCGCGCGTGGCGTCCAGATCGCGCCCGCGCAGTTCCGGATGACGTGCCAGCTCGGCCTGCGAGTGGCGCCGCATGAACGGGAAATCCAGCGCCCACCAGGCCAGACCCAGCACCGGTACCCAGATCAGCTGCTGCTTGAGGAAGAAGCGCAGCAGCGGAATGCGCCGGTTGAACACCGCCTGCAGCACCGGGATATCGCACCAGCTGCGGTGGTTGCACAGCACCAGATAGCAGCCTTCCGGATCCAGTTCGGCTTCGCCGTGCAGGGTGATTTTGGTCGGGGTGAAGGCGCGGATCATCGCCGAGTTCAGCCCGATCCAGGATTCGGCCAGACGCGTCAACCACTGCGAGATCCGCGTGCGCGCTCCGGCAAACGGCAACGCCAGTTTCACCAGCGAAAGCAGCAGCAGCGGCGTAGTGTGGAGCAGGGTGTTGAGCCCGATCAGGGTAGTGGCGAAGGCGATGCGGAGGAAGGCGGGCATGGAATTCCGGAGCGTGACGGAAAGGTGGTGGCCCGTGGTGCCCGGAGCGGGAATCGAACCCGCATGGCCTTGCGGCCGAGGGATTTTAAGTCCCTTGCGTATACCAGTTTCGCCATCCGGGCGGAGGGCCGACGCATAGGATAGAGGTTGCTGGGCTGCTTGCGGTGCTTGCGGGTATCGATCAGGTCATGGATCAGGTCATGGACGGTGTGCCGGCTCGCAGCTGCGGGGGCGACTGGCTATGCTTTTGCTCCCGTTCCTGCCGGAAGCCGCCGCCATTTTTTCGCCACGTTATTTCGTTTTCTGGGGATGTGTCCTGCTTGCGTTCGCTTCCGCCTGGGCGCTGTCGCGCGGCGCGGGGCTGGTCTGGTTCTGGCCGCTGGGGGTGTTCGGCGCGTTGGCGGTACTGGGAGTGGCGGACATCACGCAGCGGCGCAGTTCGCTGCGGCAGAACTATCCGGTTGCGGCGCATGTGCGCTTTCTGGTGGAAGCTTTCCGGCTGGAGATCCGCCAGTACCTGATCGAGGACGATGAGGCCGAGCTGCCGTTCTCGCGGGTGCAGCGTTCGATCGTCTACCAGCGTGCCAAGGATGTGCTCGACAAGCGCCCGTTCGGCACCCAGATGGCGCTGTACGGCGACGGTTACGAGTGGATCAATCATTCACTGGCACCGGTGCAGATCGAGTCGCATGACTTCCGCATCAGCATCGGTGGATCGCAGTGCGCGCAGCCGTATTCGGCCAGCGTGTTCAACATCTCGGCGATGAGCTTCGGGGCGCTGTCGGCGAACGCGATCCTGGCGCTGAACGAGGGTGCGCGGCGTGGTGGTTTCTTCCATGACAGTGGCGAAGGTTCGATCTCGCGCTGGCATCGGCAGAATGGTGGTGATCTGGTCTGGGAAATCGGTTCGGGCTATTTCGGCTGTCGTGATGCCGAGGGCCGCTTCGATGTGGCGCGTTTCCGCGAGAACGCGCGCGATCCGCAGGTCAAGATGATCGAGCTCAAGCTCAGCCAGGGCGCCAAGCCGGGGCAGGGCGGCATTCTTCCCGGGGCCAAGGTGTCGGCCGAGATCGCGCAGGCACGCGGTGTGCCCGAAGGCGTGGACTGCATTTCGCCGGCACGGCACAGCGCGTTTGATTCGCCGCTGGGGCTGCTGCGTTTCATCCAGCTGCTGCGCGAGGAAAGCGGCGGCAAGCCGGTCGGGTTCAAGCTGGCGATCGGGCATCCGTGGGAATGGTTCGGCATCGCCAAGGCGATGGAGGTCAGCGGCATCCTGCCGGATTTCATCGTGGTGGATGGCGGCGAAGGCGGCACCGGCGCGGCGCCGCTGGAGTTCGCCGATCACGTCGGAGTGCCGCTGCGCGAGGGGTTGATGCTGGTGCACAACACCCTGGTGGGGCTGGATCTGCGGGAGAAGATCCGCATCGGGGCGGCCGGCAAGATCATCACCGCGTTCGATCTGGCGCGGGTGCTGGCGATGGGGGCGGACTGGGGCAACGCCGGGCGCGGCTTCATGTTCGCTCTGGGCTGCATCCAGTCGCAGAGTTGCCATACCGACCGCTGTCCGACCGGCGTGGCGACGCAGGATGCGCGGCGCCAGCGTGCGCTGGATGTGCCGGACAAGGCCAGACGCGTGCAGCAGTTCCACGACAATACGCTGATGGCGTTGAAGGAGCTGCTGGCCGCAGCGGGCCTGAGCCATCCGGACCAGCTCGGCCCCGAACATCTGATCCGGCGCCTGTCCTCGCATGAAGTGCGTTCGCTGGCGGCACTGTACCCGTGGGTGAAGCCGGGGGAACTGCTGGCCGGTGGCAGCGAGCACCGCGTGTTCCAGCGCTTCTGGGCGATGTCGTCGGCGGACACCTTCGATGTGCCTGAGGAACTGATGTCGCTGCGGCAGAGCCGGGTGAGCTGATCCACGAACACCGTTTTCGTCCCCCGTTTCGGGCGGTGGAAGCGGCTGAAGCGAGGAACTCGCTCAGGTGTTCAATCTTCGCCTTCGGGTTCCACCCGCAAACGGCGCCGGCCATCGGCCAGGCGTGCGCTGATGCGCTGCCCCGGTTGCAGTGCGCTGGCGTGGCGGATGCTGCGGCCGTGTTCGTCCAGCAGGATGCTGTAGCCGCGTTGCAGCGTGGCGAGCGGGCTGACCGCATTGAGGGTGCGGCCCAGTTCGGTCAGGCGGGCAGCAGCGCGGGCCAGATGCTGCCCGGTCAGGCTGCGCTGGCGCTGGTGGGCATGGGTGACGGCCTGGTGCAGCGCGGTGATGCGCAGGCGCGGGTGCTGCGCGGCCAGACGCAGCGCCAGACGTGAAAGCTGCGCCTGTGGCGGCTGCAGGGCCTGGGATGTGCGGTGCAGCAGGCGCTGCTGCAGTGCGCGCAGGCACTCGCTGCCGCGCGCCAGCCGCGCGGCGGGGTGCTGTGCGGCAAGCCGGTGCTGCAGTGGGTCCAGACGCAGCCAGCTGCGTTCGCGCAGGCGTGCGAACGCGCTGTCGATGCGGCCACGTTGGCGTTGCAGGCTGCGTTCAAGTTCGCTGCCGTCACGGCTGAGCAGTTCGGCTGCGGCCGACGGCGTGGCGGCGCGCAGGTCGGCGACCAGTTCGGCGATCGAGGTATCGATTTCGTGCCCGATCGCGGCCACCACCGGGGTCTGCGTGGCGGCGATCGCGCGCGCCAGGGATTCGTCGTTGAACGCGGCCAGGTCTTCCAGCGAGCCGCCGCCACGGGTCAGCAGCAGCACGTCGTAGCGGCCGGACTGGTCGGCGCGGGCCAGCATCCGGACGATTTCCGACGCGGCCAGCGGGCCTTGCACCGGCACCGGCAGCAGTTCCACGCTCAGCAGGGGGAAACGGCGGCGTAATACGGTCAGCACATCGTGCACGGCGGCACCGCCGGGCGAGCTGAGCACGCCGATATGTGCGATGCGCGCGGGCAGGGCGCGTTTGCGTGCCGCTTCGAACAGGCCCTCGGCCTGGAGCCTGGCCTTCAACTGCTCGAACGCGCGGCGCAGCGCGCCTTCGCCGGCCTCTTCCATGTGGTCGATGATCAGCTGGTACTCGCCGCGCGGTTCGTACAGCGTGACGCGGCCGCGCGCCAGCACCTGCATGCCGTCCACCGGGCGGAACTTGAGCCACTGGCTCTTGGGCTTGAACAGCGCGCAGCGCACCTGGGCACGGGCGTCCTTCAGCGCGAAATACAGGTGCCCGGAGGCCGGGCGTGAAACGCCGCCCAGTTCGCCCTCGATCCAGACCATGCCGAAGGCGCCCTCCAGCAGGTCACGCGTCAGCGTGTTCAGCTGCGACGGTGCGAGGATGTTGCGTTCGGAAGTGGGCGGGCTGTTGTTCAACACGGTTCCGTGTGGGCGGGGCGATCGGTGATTCTCACATGAAATCGAGAAGGGTTTCCCACTGCATTGATTTGGAAGCACTTATGCATTGTAATTTTTTGCAAGAACGGGGCTTGAGGCTCGTTGTTGCGCCACCTTGCCGTTGCCGGCGAGCGCTGCCAATACACGGATGGCGCGCTGCCCGCTGCGCTGCGGTTACACTCGCTGCATCCGGCCGCATGCCTGCCCGGACGTGGCTGTTGCGTGTCCACGTCAGAATCAGATCGGACTTCGCCATGATCAATCCCTACCGCACCCTGAGCGAACATCTGCCCGAGCGTTTGCCGGCCGGCAAGGACGCGCTGCCGGGTGATCCCAAGAGTCTGCGCGCCTGGGTCGAAGGGTTGCCGCGCGCCAACCAGCAGGCCTATCTGGCGCAACTGGTGCAGGCCCTGGACGGCTTCCGCAATCGGCGCTTCGATGGCTTTGCCCGGCTGGAAGCCATGGAGGCGCTGCGTCCGGCGCTGCTGGAAGCCCTGACCCTGCTCGCCAGCCGCTTGCAGGGCAGCACCTTTCCGCTGGCCAATGCCAAGGCCGAAACCGCCGGCCAGTTGATGGCGCTGCACCGTGATCTGGCGCTGGGCTACCGTCTGGCCGTGGTCGAGGCCTGTGCGCCGAGCGGCAAGCTGCCGTTCCTGCGCGGCGGGCAGGTGGCGCTGGCGCTGGAACGCGCCGCCTACCACCACGTACGCTGGCTGAGCGCCAGCTATTTTCTGTACCGCCCGCCGGAGCCGCGTGCCTGGGCCAATCTGTACGCGCTGGCGGCATTCGCCGAATCCCAGGGTCTGGCCAGCAAGGCGGTCGAGGATCCGGCCGAGCGCAGCAGCCTGACGGTGGCGCTGCTGCAGAACCAGGCAGTGCTGATGTCCCTGGCCAATCCCTACCGCTTCAGCCAGCGCGAACTGGTCGATCTGTGGACCCTGACGCGTGATGTCGCCAATCTGGTGGAACTCACGCCGCAGCGCTTTTCCGCAGCAGGTTCGGTGGTGCTGATCGATGTGGATGCCGCGCCGACCTTCTTTTCGCGCGCACCGAATCCGGACGAAGGCGATGTGCTGTGGGTGGACCTGCGCAAGCTCGACGGCTTGATGCGGGCCACCCTCTCGCACGCCGGCGGCACCCGCGATGCGGTGCTGCGGCTTTCACGCCAGTACAGCCTGACATTGTCGGTCGGCTTGCTGCAGCGCGCACTGGAAGGCTGGGACCAGGATGCCTCGCGCAGCTTCGTGCGGCTGGATGGTGGTTATGCGCTGGAAGGCGTGGTGGGCCTGAGCGGGCTGCACTACCACATGGCCGGCCAGCAGGATTTCGACGGCTTCCTGCGCGATGTGCGTGGCATGCCGGCGCTGGCAGTGCAACGCGCGGCCTGGACACACGGCAGTGTCGACAGCAACCGCGTGCCAAGCGTGGAAACCCGCGTGCTGGACCAGAGCCTGGGCGGCTACCGGGTGCGCTGGGATGCGGCCCAGGGTGTGCGTGCGCGCATCGGCGAACTGGTCGGGTTGTCACTGCCGCTGCAGGACGAGACGCGCGACTGGAGCGTGGGCGTGGTGCGCTGGCTGCGTTACGACGAGGACGGCGCGATGGAGGCCGGCATCGATCTGATCGCGCGGCGTGGTCATGCCGTGGCGCTGCGGCCGCTGGATATCGAAGGCAGCTCGCAGGCGCCGGTGCGCGCGATCGGGCTGATGACGATGGCGGCAGAAGAAGGCGATGGAGAGCGGGAAGTCTTCCTCGTCGATTCGGTGGCGGGGCTGGATGGTCCGAGGATCGAGGTGGTGCGCAACGGCAACCGCTGGGATTTCGAGGAAGGCGACGGCGCCAAGATCTACGATTGCGGCCAGCTGAAAGTGCTGCGGCGCAACGGCGACTACCTGCTGGTGGCCGGCGAGCGCGCCTGAATCCGGCCTGCCTGCCGGTGGCGATGGCGGGTGACAGCCGTGCGGTGTCATATCCGATCCGCGATAATGCGCCGTTGCGCCGGTCGCTTCTGCCCGGCCGGAGTCTGTGAAGATCATGAGTATTGCCAGCATTCCCGTGCGTCGTCGCGCGTTGCAGGCCCGCATCGGCGGCGTCGCGGTCGGTGGCGACGCGCCGGTGGTGGTGCAGTCGATGACCAACACCGATACCGCCGATGTCGCTTCCACTGTCAAGCAGGTCGCGCAGCTGTGGCGCGCCGGCTCCGAACTGGTGCGGCTGACGGTCAACAACGCCGAAGCCGCCGCCGCCGTGCCGCGCATCCGCGACAAGCTGGCGATGATGGGCGTGGAGGTGCCGCTGATCGGCGATTTCCACTACAACGGCCACACCCTGCTCACCGATGAACCGGCCGCGGCCGAGGCGCTGGCCAAGTACCGTATCAATCCGGGCAACGTCGGTTTCGGGCGCAAGCGCGATACACAATTCGCCACGCTGATCGAATTCGCGATCCGTTACGCCAAGCCGGTCCGCATCGGTGCCAACTGGGGTTCGCTGGATCAGGATCTGGCGGCGCGGTTGATGGATGAAAACGCGCAGCGCGCGGTGCCCTGGGATGCAACGGCGGTACTGCGCGAAGCGCTGATCCGTTCGGCGCTGGATTCGGCGCAGCGTGCGGTGGAACTGGGGCTGGCGCCGGAAAACATCGTGCTCTCGTGCAAGGTATCCGGAGTGCAGGATCTGATCGCGGTCTATCGCGACCTTGCCGCACGATGCGACTTCCCGCTGCATCTGGGCCTGACCGAAGCCGGCATGGGCAGCAAGGGCATTGTTGCGTCCACCGCGGCGCTGGCGGTGTTGCTGCAGGAAGGCATTGGCGACACGATCCGCATTTCGTTGACGCCCGAGCCGGACGAATCGCGCACCCGGGAAGTCATCGTCGCGCAGGAACTGCTGCAGACGATGGGGCTGCGCGCCTTCACCCCGCAGGTCACGGCCTGCCCGGGCTGTGGCCGCACCACTTCGACCTTCTTCCAGCACTTGGCCAAGACCGTGCAGGAGCATGTGCGCGAACAGATGCCCCGCTGGAAGATCACCAACCCCGGCGCCGAAAACCTGACGCTCGCGGTGATGGGCTGCATCGTCAACGGCCCGGGCGAATCGCGCCATGCGAACATCGGCATTTCGCTGCCTGGAACCGGCGAGGCGCCGACCGCGCCGGTGTTCATCGACGGGCAGAAGGCAGCGACATTGCGCGGAGAAAACATCGCGCAGGAATTCATCACGCTGATCGACGACTACGTGCAGCGCACCTACCGCGCCGGCACCGGCGACTGAATCACGCCAGCCGCCGCATCAGTTGCCGCACAGCACCCGGTTGCGGCCTTCCTGCTTGGCGCGGTACAGCGCGTGGTCGGCCACGCGCATCAGGTTGGCGCGATCCGGGTGCTGCGTATCGCGCACTGCCAAGCCGATGCTGATCGTGATCGGTTCGCCGATCAGCGCCGGCGACCAGGTGGCGGCGGCCACCGCCTCGCGGATCTGCTGCATATGCGCCTGCGCCGCCTCGCGTTCCAGATCCGGCAGCAGCAGGCCGAATTCTTCTCCACCGATGCGTCCGGCGATGTCCTGCGGACGCAGCACCGTGCGCACCGTGGCGGCGATCTGCTTGAGTACCTGATCGCCGACCGGATGGCCGTGGGTATCGTTGATGCGCTTGAACAGGTCCACGTCCAGGATCGCGAAGGCCATGGCCGCGTCGGTGCGTGCCGCGCGTGCCAGCTCGCGGTCGACCAGTTCGACGAACTGGCGGCGGTTGTAGAAACCGGTCAGGCCGTCATGGCTGGCGAGCTGGTGAACTTCCTCGTGGTAGCGCGCCTCGACGCTGGCGTCGCTGATGAACTTCAGGATGCTCTCGCCGACGGTCAGATGGTCGCCATCGGCCAGATCGGCGACGCCGACAACTCGGTCGTTGAGCCGGGTGGCATTGGTCGAACCCAGGTCGCGCACGCGGTAGCGGCCGTTTTCGGCCCAGATCTCGCAATGCCGGCGCGAGACCGACGGATGCAGGATGTGCAGATCGCTTTCGTGCTCGCGCCCGATCACCACCGGGGTGTCGCGGATGTCCACACGCTTGCCGAGTCCGGCGCCGTGGATCACGACCACGCATGCGACCAGACTTCCCGGCTTGTCGGGGCCGGCCGACAGCAGGGTGCGCTGGGTAGTGTCAGGGTCGAACTTGGACATGGGTGCGACGGATTGGTGATGCACTGATCATCGCCGAAAACCGTCGCGAATGCGCACGCTTCGGCACATTCATGATGTTTTTTTCACGACTCAGCCTGAAATCCGGCTTTCGCCGCCGACCTCCGGATCGGTGACTGCGCGACGTGCCAGCTTGGCTTCGCGCAGTGCGATGTAGTAGTTCGAAGCCAGGATGATGCCGGCACCCAGCATGGTCCAACGGTCAATCACCTCGTCGAACAGCAGCCAGCCATAGAAACCGACCACCAGCACCTGCACGAAGGTGATCGGGGTCAGCAGCGAGGCGTCGCCGAGCTTCAGCGCGCGGGTCCACAGCAGATGCCCGGCGGTGCCGAAGAAACCGGCCAGGATCACCCACAGCCAGGTGATGCCCTGCGGCCAGGTCCAGACGAACAAGGCCGGCACCAGCGACATTGGTACCCAGAACAGCGAGGTGTAGAGCACGATGGCGTCGGGCTTTTCGGTGCGCGACAGGAACTTGATGCTGATCGCGACGCTGCCGCTCAAGGCCGCTGCCGCCAGCGCCACCAGGGTGTGCACGCTGAACGAGGCCGCGCCCGGCCGCACGATCAGCAGCACGCCGACAAATCCCACCAGCACCGCAGTCCAGCGCCGGACGCGGACCACTTCGCCCAGCACCAGCACCGCGCCGATGGTGACGAACAGCGGCGTGGCATAGGAAATCGACACCGCCTCGGCCAGCGGCAGATTCACGATCGCCCAGAAGCCGCACATCATCGACAGGATGCCGACCAGGCAACGCATGAAGTACAGCGACAGGTGGCGGGTGCGCAGCAGCCCGGTGCCGTGGCGCAGCAGCAAGGGCAGGGCGAAGAACAAGCCGAACAGGGTGCGGAAGAAACCGATCTCGAAGACGTGCAGATCGTTGGCCGCGAACCGGATCGTCACCGTCATCGTGCCGAACATCAGGGTGCTGCCCAACATCATCAGGATGGCACGACGCAGGTCGTGGGTGGCGGAAGGTTCGGCGGGGGCAGGGCTCATGGTGCGCTGCAATATGAGGCCGGAAAGACGCTTTTGCCAGAGCGGAGCGAAGCTCGGGGTGGGATGGTTCAGCAAGGAGATCGCTGCAGCGTGGCGTGGTCTCGTGCCAGCGCTGCCGAGATCAGAAATCCGCGCCGATGATGCGTGCTTCCGGCTCCAGCTTCACCCCGAATCGTGTCTGTACCGAGGCACTGATGCGGCGCGCCAGATCCAGCAGTTGCGCGCCACTGGCCTGGCCGTGGTTGACCAGCACCAAGGCGTGCTGCGCGGCAACGCCGGCATCGCCATCGCGATGGCCCTTCCAGCCGGCATGTTCGATCAGCCAGGCGGCTGAGAGCTTGCGCTGCGTTTCGTCGCCATGGGCCGGGAACACCGGCAGCGACGGTGCTTCCTGCTGCAGCGCCTGCGCCAGCTCCTGCGGCACCACCGGATTGCGGAAGAAGCTGCCGACATTGGGTAGCCGGTCTGGGTCGGGCAGCTTGCGGGTGCGCAGCCGCGATACCGCCTCGGCGATCTGCGAAGGCCGTGGATGCGCGTCGGCGCCGAGCGCGGCCAGTTCTTCCGGCAGGCCGGGATAGTCGATGCGCGGCGGATGTTGGTGCGGCAGGCGCAGTTCCAGCGCGGTGATCAGCCAGCGCGCCGGTTCGCGCTTGAACAGGCTGTCGCGGTAACCGAACGCGCATTGGCCGCGGTCCAGCCGCACGATGCGCGCTTCGTGCCGATCCCAGGCTTCGACGGTTTCGATGAATTCGCCGACCTCGGTGCCGTAGGCGCCGATGTTCTGGATCGGTGCCGCACCGACGGTGCCGGGGATCAGCACCAGGTTTTCCAGTCCGGCCAGGCCCAGCCCGAGGCTCCAGCGCACCACGTCGTCCCAGTGCTCGCCGGCGCCCACGCGCAGCAGCGTGCCGCGCTCGTCACGGCCCAGCTGCTGGCGGCCCAATTGGCCGATGGACAGCACCACGCCGGGCACGTCGCCGACGAACAGCGTGTTGCTGCCTTCGCCCAGCACCATCAGCGGCGCCTGTTGCAGATATGGCAGCGCGAACAGTTCGGGCAGGCCTTCGGGGCGCAGCACTTCGACCAGCAGTTCAGCGCGCGCGGCAACCCGGAACCCGTTGCGCGCCGCGAGCGAGGCGTTTTCCGCCAGACGATACGCAGGGCTCATCAGTGTTGCGTGCCCTGTTCACGGCGCCGGCGCAGCGCATCGACGCATTCCCCGACCAGCGCCGGGCCGCGATACACCAGCCCGCTGTAGCACTGCACCAGCTGCGCGCCAGCCGCCATCTTGCCGGCCGCATCGGCACCGCTGAGGATGCCGCCGACGCCGACCAGCGGGATTTTCGGGTCCAGCACATGGCGCAGATGGCGCAGCACTTCGGTGGAAATGCCGTACAGCGGCGCGCCGGACAGGCCGCCGGTTTCACTGGCGTGTTCGGCGCCGCCCACTTCGGAGCGGTCCAGCGTGGTGTTGGTCGCGATCACGCCGTCGATGCCCAGATCGTTGAGGGTGCTGGCCAGTGCGTCGATTTCGGCACTTTCAAGATCCGGTGCGACTTTCAGCAGCAGTGGCCGCCGGGTCCCACGCGTTGCCGCGAGCTTGGCCTGGCTTTCGCGCAGGCCGCCAACCAGCGCGCGCAGCGGTTCGCCGAACTGCAATGCGCGCAGGCCGGCGGTATTGGGTGAGGAGATATTGACCACGATGTAGCCGGCCACGTCCCAGGCGCGCTCCAGGCAATGGAGGTAGTCGTCCAGCGCGCGCTCGTTCGGGGTGTCCTTGTTCTTGCCGATGTTGATGCCGATCACGCCGTTCCAGCGTGCCCGTTCGACGTTGCGCACCAGTGCATCGATGCCGTCGTTGTTGAAACCCATGCGGTTGATGATCGCCTGGTGTCCGGTGAGCCGGAACAGGCGCGGCTTCGGGTTGCCCGGCTGCGGTTTCGGCGTGACCGTGCCGACTTCGATGAAACCGAAGCCGAGCGCGGCCAGCGCGTCGATATGCGCGCCGTTCTTGTCCAGCCCGGCGGCCAGGCCGACCGGATTGCGGAACTCCAGACCGAACGCCCGGGTGGGCAGGTCCGGCACGCGGCGGGTGGCCAGGCGCGCCAGCCCGGTGCGGTGCGCCAGTTCGCCCCAGCGCAGCGCACGCTCGTGCGCGCGTTCCGGATCGGAGGCGAACAGCAGCGGGCGAAGCAGTCCGTACACGGTGGTCAGTTCGCCAGAACACTGATCGCAGCGAGCCCACCGAAGAACAGGAACAGCGCCAGCACTCCGAGCACCACCAGCACCAGTTGGATGTAACCCAGCAGCAGGCCGGCAATCGCCAGGCCGTCGCCGTCCAGGCGTTCGGGTTCGCGCCGGATTTCGGCACGCGCCATGTGGCCGGTGATGATCGCCACCAGCGAACCGAGCAGCGGGATCACGATCCAGCTCAGCACGCCGAAGATCAGGCTGACGATCGCCAGGGTGCTGGTCTGGCGCGGGGACAGCGGGGCAGGGACGTTCATGCGGGCAT